>Ga0209769_1000410_pt1 | contig 17106 bp, 17 predicted proteins | sample LauGreSuBDMM15DN_2_FD_187569 | JGI IMG/M metagenome (GOLD analysis project Ga0209769, IMG submission 187569) | Freshwater lake microbial communities from Lake Michigan, USA - Su13.BD.MM15.DN (SPAdes) (version 3) | ecosystem: Environmental > Aquatic > Freshwater > Lake | place: Lake Michigan, USA...
AAAAAACCCAAATCGATAGAAATTATCTAAATAATAAGTTTTCCATAAGAATGGATTTTTTATTTAAGTTAATTTTCCACAAATTTGACCCCCCCCTTTGTCAACTTTTGACATGAGTGTGAATCCTATATCTTCAGAATGAGTTCAGAAGCTAATGCTGTATGGAGTGAATGCTTGCGTGTTATCGAACAACACGTCAATGAGCAGAGCTATTCCACCTGGTTTAAGCCCATTCTTCCAGTAAAGCTAGAGGACTCCACCCTCACCATTCAAGTTCCTAGCCAATTTTTTTACGAGTGGCTGGAGGACAATTATGTAGAAGAGCTCAAACTGGCAATCAAAAATACTTTAGGTGCCGCAGGCAGACTTGAATATGCAGTGGTGGTGGACAAAGGCAATCCAAGTAATCAACCCTATGTGGTATCCTTTCCGCAAGGAAATGCCTCCAATAAGAAAGGTGGGCACATTACCAATGAGGTAAAGACCCCATTTGAAATGCAATCCTTAGATGCGGGGCTACTTACCCAGAGCAATCTAAATCCCAATTACACCTTTATAAGTTACATTGAGGGCGATTGCAATCGACTGGCTCGATCAGCAGGCTATGCAGTGGCAAGCAAACCCGGCATTACTTCCTTCAATCCATTGATGGTATATGGAGGAGTAGGCTTGGGAAAAACGCACTTGGTACAAGCTATTGGCAACGAAATAAAAAATGGACCTGGAGAAAAATTTGTGCTCTACGTGTCTTCCGAAAAGTTTGTAAACCAATTCATGGATTCCATCAAAGATGGCAATGTGAAGAACTTTACTAACTTTTATATGCAAGTGGATGTCTTGATCATTGATGACATTCAGTTTTTGGCAGGTAAGGACCGAACCCAGGAGATGTTCTTCCATATTTTTAACCACCTCCACCAAAATAAAAAACAGATCATCATGACCTCGGACTGTCCTCCAAGGGATCTCAAAGGTTTGGAAGAGCGACTACTTTCTCGATTTAAGTGGGGTCTGACGGCAGATCTCCAAATGCCAGATTTTGAAACGAGAGTGGCTATCATCCGTCGAAAAATGGAGTCAGAAGGGATTAATATCCCCGATACGGTGATCGAATACCTGGCCTATACAGTCGATACAAATGTGCGGGAATTAGAAGGTATCCTAATCTCTTTGATTGCCCATGGATCTCTCAACCGCGTAGATGTCAGCCTAGAACTTGCAAAATCCATCATCAAAAATTTCATCAAGGACATTGAAACCGAGGTAGGAATTGATTTCATCCAAAAGACGGTTGCAGATTACTACAGCATCCAGGTGGATGAGCTAAAGGACAAAACCAGAAAAAAAGAAATTGTAATTGCCCGACAAGTGTCAATGTATTTTTGCAAAGATTTCACCAACCATTCTTTGAAATCCATCGGCTATCATTTTGGAGGCCGTGACCATAGCACAGTGATTCATGCCATCCAAACAGTCAATGACATCATGGAGACGGATACCAGTTTCCGCAATGCAGTCAATGAATTGAAAAAGAAGTTTAAGATGCGCTCTTACTGAGCTTAGCATCTTTCTTGTTGCCAGCCTACTTCTTCGAATTTAAGAACAGATCCAACACCTGATGTGCGAGCATACTCGGGCTAAGTAACCCTGATTGCACGGACGGCTTTTCTCGTTCTAAGGTCTCTTTAACCGTGGTATGGTTCAAAAAAGCCCGTCCTAATAGTTCTTGAATTTGGTCTTCTAACCAGGTAAGGCGCTGCAACCCTCGATTTTTTTCCCAAAACCCTGAGCCTTTCATCTGTTGCTGGTAGGAAGCCAAGACTTCGGCTAAGTCCTGCATGCCCATACTTGTCACAGATGAAGCCAACATAATTTTTGGAGCCCAGCCTTTTTCGCTTGGCGGAATAAGGTGAACTGCATTCTGATAGGCAACCCTAGCTTGAGCCGCCAACTCAAGATTATCCCCATCTGCCTTGTGGATTAAAAAACCATCTGCCATCTCCACAATCCCCTTCTTGATCCCCTGAAGTTCATCCCCTGCCCCAGCAAGAAGCAGCAAAAGAAAAAAGTCAACCATACTTTTCACGGCCGTTTCACTTTGTCCAACCCCTACGGTCTCTACTAAAATCAAATCAAAGCCGGCGGCTTCACAGAGGAGGATTGCCTCTCGAGTTTTTCCTGCCACCCCTCCCAAGGTGCTACTCGAAGGGCTAGGTCGGATAAAGGCGCGCTTATCTAAGGCTAGACGTTCCATGCGGGTTTTGTCTCCAAGGATACTTCCTTTGGAAAGGGAGCTACTGGGATCCACTGCCAACACTGCTACTTTTTTGCCCGCATCTAAAAGCCGCTCTCCAAATACTTCAATAAAACTACTTTTCCCCACACCGGGGACACCTGTCACCCCGATCCGGAAGGACTGCCCTGTGTGAGGCAAAAGCTCTTGAATAAGGGCGGTTGCCAGCTCCTGATCGGCAGAGAGACCACTTTCCACTAACGTAATGGCCTGCGCAAGGAGTACCCTATCCCCGGCTAAAATACCTGCCTTAAATTCCGCTAGCGTTCGTCTTTTTCTCATGGCTTCAGCAGTACAACTCGTTGTTCTCCCATTGGGGTTTTTTCGTATTCCGCTAGAAGATGTGTTTGTATAGAGTTTGGTAAATAGGGAGGAGTGGGAGAAAATACCACCGGTTCCTTCCAGGTTTCCGCTACAAAAAACACAAGGGTACGCCCATATTTTGTATGTGGCAGCAAGTTGGCAAAGGATTTAAGTACTTCAGGATCTTGCTCCTTGGTTCGAAAGGCATATACTCTTAGGATGGGGCCCGTGTTGTTCTCATTTCTGAAATAACCGACCTCCTCAAATTTATCTTGATAGGCTGCTACTCCTTGCCCGGAAAAACTTTCCTTGACAATCAGCCCGAGCACCCCCAAGACCGTGATGCCAATAAATAATACGAACCATTGATTCCTTTTCAAAAATTTTCGAGGGTTTGTAGGGTGAAGCCCTTAATTTAGCGTAAAATTTTGACAATGGGATTCGAATACGTCAAGGCACTGCACCTCATTTTTATAGTCACTTGGTTTGCAGGGCTTTTTTACATTGTGCGGCTATTTATTTACCAAACCGAAGCCTTAGAGAAATCCGAACAGGAGCGACAAATCCTGAAGCCTCAGCTCGATCTGATGGCGCGCAAGTTGTGGTACATCATCACCTGGCCATCAGCAGTGCTGACCCTTATCTTTGGCTTTTGGGTGCTTACCTACCGTTGGGGATACCTGCAACAAGAATTTATGCAAGTCAAATTGGTCTTTGTCTTCCTGCTCTACGTATACCACGGCTACAGCCAAGTGCTATTTGCCGAACTGCAAGCAGGCAAGGCGCGCTGGAGCTCCACCCAACTTCGGGTATGGAACGAACTGTCTACGCTGCTGCTCTTTGCCATCGTATTTCTCATCGTTCTCAAAAACACCATGAGTATGGTTTGGGGAATGGTTGGATTGGTGGGCCTATCCCTAGTGCTCCTACTTGCCATCAAGCTGTATAAAAAATATAGATCCCGCTAAGCCCCATGAAAAAATTACTCCTCTTCCATCTCATACCCTTAGCCCTGACTATTTCTTGCAGCGCTCCTTCCGAAAAAACTAGCGAAACGGCTGAATTACCCATCCTTGGGGAACGCTATGTAGATGACAATCAGGATACGGTTTACCATAGCATTGCAGACTTTGCTTTCGTCAATCAAGTAGGAGATACCATTCGCAAGGAAGATATGGCGGGCAAAATCTATGTGGCAGATTTCTTTTTTACAAGCTGCCCTACCATTTGCCCGATCATGAAAAAAGAAATGCTTGGGGTTTACGAACAGTTTAAGGGAGAACCCAATTTTCGAATTCTAAGCCATACCATTGACCCTACCCACGATACCCAAGCGGTGCTTAAGGATTATGCTGAGAAACTAGGGGTACCCAATGCTGCTACATGGAATTTTTTGACAGGAGACCAGGAAAAGATTTTTGAGATTGGCCAAACCAGCTATTTGACGACGACCATGGCTGATGACATGGAGCCCGGAGGATTTCTGCACAGTGGAGCCTTCTTACTCGTAGACCAGCAGGGAAGGATTCGTGGGGTATATGACGGAACAAAAACCGAACAGGTAGATCGTTTACTTGCAGATATCCCAAAACTACTCAAGCCATGAGACTCCTGGTAACCTTGATTTTTCTCGGCCTACTCACTTTTTCCTGCAGCCCCAAAGCTAGTACTAAAGAGAATAACTTAGCCCAAATTTCAGATGCCAAGGTGCTGCAATTCGCCATTCCTGGAAAGGAGCTCTATGAAAATTACTGCGCCAACTGTCACCAAAAAGATGGAAGTGGACTAGGCAAATTGATCCCTCCACTACGGGATGCAGACTACTTCAAAGCAGACATTCACCGCAGCATCTGGATCATGAAGCATGGAAAAGAAGGCGAAATTTTGGTCAATGGGCAGGTCTACAACCAGGCCATGCCTGCCAATCCCAACCTCAGCCCCTTGGACTTAGCACAAATCGCTACCTACTTGTACAACAGTTGGGGGATGAACGAAGGGGTCATCGATGCGCCTCGAGTAGAGCAGTATCTGAAAAACCCTCCCTCGGAAAATTAATCTTTCAACTTTGAAGCTGCCTGTTCCATCGCCGCTTTGATGTTCCCATTGACTTGATTGACTTTCACCAGCTGCTCATCTAGGTAGGTTTTGATTTCTTCGGGAGTTTTTCCTTCCTCCTCAAGCGAATATTGTCTCATCCATACAAACATCCCCTCATGGGCCTGATTGAGCTGCCCTGCAAGGGATCGCATGCCCTCAATTTCGTCGGTAGCCGTACTGTCTTGGGTTAAAAGGCTGTCTGCCTGAGCCAAGGCTTTCTTTTCCAATGACATGAGTTGCCCTATTTTAGGCATCACTTCGTCATGCACCCCTATAATTTGAGCCCTCATTTCTTTATTTGCCTCAATCAATGGATTGGCACAAGACAGCACTAAAAAAGACAGCAACAGGATCAAAGAAGTAGAAAATAGTTTCATGGGAGTTAGGGATTGGTTAACTAATTTTAAAATTAAAAAAGAAACTGGGCTCATTAGCAAAGCCAATGTAAATTTAAGTTCCTAATTTTGATTACTGACTAAAGCGCTATGAAACCATTCTGTTTTGCCGATGGGGAAATCATCCCCGCCCAAGATGCTCGCCTCCATCCTGCCGACCTGGCAGTAATCCGAGGTTATGGTATTTTTGATTTTTTCCGCACCCAAGCGTACCAGCCTGTATTTCTGGAAGATTACCTCGATCGCTTTATCAGCTCTGCAGCAAAAACCTATTTGCCTCTCGCTTATTCTCGAGAAGAACTTCGTGCCATCATTGCGGAGTTGATCCAAAAAAATAACATGGAGCAAGGAGGTATTCGAATGGTGTTGACGGGGGGAGTTTCAGAAGACCACTTCTCCCCTGCAACGGGTAAGCTTTTTATGTTTGGAGAAGAATTGAGTTTCCCATCCGAGGAAAAATACCAGAATGGCGTCAAGCTGATCAGTCTAGAACATGTCCGCGCGATTGCTGACATTAAGACCACCAATTATACACTACCGGTTTGGCATAGTGTGCAGTGGAATGCTCAGGGAGCAGAAGATGTAATCTACCACTGGGACGGCCAGGTAAGTGAAAGTTCGAGGAGTAATTTTTTTATTGTCAAAGATGGGATCATCTCCACCCCAGATCGGCACATCCTGATGGGCATCACCAGAAAGCATTTGCTAGCTATTGCTGGGAATGTGCAAGTCCGACCTATTTCCCTAGCTGAGGTTTGGGAAGCAGATGAAGCATTCATCTCTGCCACCACCAAGATTATCTTGCCAGTTACACAGATTGACGATCGAAAAGTGGGTTCTGGAAAAGTAGGGAAAGTCAGCCTGGATATATTAGGAAAATTTCAAGGCAAGGTGCAAGACTATCTAAAGGCTAATAAGGGCTAATCAAACACTTAATTCTCTACTAGCTTTCCTTCCTTGAGGATGTACATCAGCTTTTCAGGGTCGGCAGTATTCAGGGTTAGCTTACCCCGTACCTTCACCCGCTTAGAGGTGTATTTGATGGGGGAACTAAGCATCACTTCCATGACGGTTTCCGGTCCACCCGAACCACAAAAAAAACATTCTGCAAGAGGTAGACTCGACAAGATGATTTGAGTAGGTTTAAACATGCCTTCGAACGGAATGATGTAGCCATCTGCCTCCACTACTTTTCCTTCCAATTTTTTGATGTTCTCCGAGAAAACAGGAACATACAATTCTCCAAAATTGTCTTTACTGATTTTGTAAGTCACCTCAGACAAACTTTTCCAAACCCCTTGGGCCTGAGAATTATGTGAAAAAGTGGCTAGAGCCAAAATTAAACAGATAAGGAAAGCTCCTTTTTTCATCTTGCTTTAAATTTTATGCTAATTACGTTTTTGTGAGCTGCTTTGCAATACTCGTTTGGTAGGCAGACCAAGCAGGGATCAGTGAGGCTACGATTCCAACGGCCAAGGCATAACCGAAAATCAATAGTTCTTCGGTTAGGAATACCCATGGATCCACTAAGGAAACCAGCTCTTGGGAAGTAAGTTCCACGATAAGTGCCAAAAAGCCATGCCCAAAAGCAATACCAAAAATAGCGCCCAGTATCGTCAGGGAGATGCCTTCCAAAAATACTAAACCTACCAGTTGCCCACGAGAAGCGCCCAGGGTGCGTAAGATAGCCAGGTCGTATTTCCGCTCCTTGAGTGAATTGTAGAGTGCGATAAATATGCTCAAGCCCGCAATGACCACTAAGGCTATGGCCAAGCCCTGCAATAGACTGATGCCTACTCCTAGCAATTCAAATAAGCGAGACATTTCAAATGCAGGTGAAGCTGCCTGCATGGAGGTACCCGAATTGATCATGCGTGGGAGCTGTATGGCCGCCATGGGATTGCGGTAGCGAACTAATAATGTGGTCACTTCCCTGTCCTGATCCGTGACCGGAAAGCCCCGAGCGGTAACCGGTTGCAGATGCGGATCAATCCCCAGTTCTGTACCTTCTTCCACAGCAAGAGGCTCTTCCTCTCCTTGTGTAATGGTATCTGGTTCGGCTCCGCCTTCTTCATCATGGGTATACCAGACCGATTCAATGCTGGTGAGCACGAGTCGATCGACCACTTTTCCGCTGGGCGCCAAAATACCCGTTACGGTAAACGCATGTTGGTCGTGGTCATGGCTCCCCACGCTGATTCCGTGACTTCCACTAAAGGTATCTCCAAGCTTCAACCCGAGAATCTGGGCACTTTCTGCCCCCAGAGTCACCTCAAAAGGCTGCTCCCAGGCTTTTCCAACTGCGAATTTTACCGAATAGAGGTCCAAATAATCGTGATTGGTACCCAAGATTCGAAGGCCTTGGACATTATCACCCATGGCAAGCGGGATGACTTGCTTCACCAAGCGACTTCGCGAAATGCGTTGCGCCTCCTCCATCTTGATATTTCCTGTCGGAAAATCAATGTGGTAAACCGAGGAAAGAATCAACTGGAGCGGGCTTCCTTTAGCTCCTACTACCAGATCGATCCCAGCAGCATCACGGGTCATTTTTTCCTCAAACTGATGTTGAACAAGAAGCAAAACAGTGATGATGGCAAGCCCAAAGGCCAATAAAATCACATTCAAGCCAGTAGCAAGTGGCCGAAAGCTGAGGTATTTCCAACTGAGGGTGAGGAGATTCATTCGCTTTTCAGTTCAAGTACCTGTGAAACTTCTGATTTAACACGCTGGTCGTGTGTAACGATCACAAGGGCCGCTCCTATTTTGGCAGCCTCACTTTTTAAAAGTGTGATCACCCGCTGTGCATGTTCGTCATCTAAGCTAGAAGTAGGTTCATCAGCTAGGATCAGTTTGGGTGTATTGATCAAGGCACGAGCGATGGATACTCGCTGCGCTTCTCCTTCACTCAAGGTACCCACCGCTGCGGATGCTTTGCTAGCGATGCCCAGGTCTTGAAGTAGGGACAGGGGCGAAGGTCCTTTTTTCTTGCTTAAAAATTGCGCCAGCTCCAAGTTCTGTTTCACGGTGAGGGCGGCAATCAAGTGTGGCTTTTGGAATACAATTCCAATATGCTGCCCTCGAAACAAGTCCAAACGATGACCTTGAAGGGAAGAAAGGACAGTCCCATCTAGGATTACTTCACCATGGCTGAGGCTGAGGAGTCCTGCGAGCAGATTCAGGAAGGTAGTTTTCCCAGACCCAGATTTACCTAAAAGGAGTAAGGCCTCCCCACCAGAAAGTGAAAAATCTGGAAAGGAAAGGCTGGGCTGCCCAGGATAGGCAAAGCTTAGCGAAGTGGTTTTTAGCAGCATGAATCTAGTCTTGGTGGGTGCTAGAGTTTAATTATTTTACTTTAACAACCCCCATTTCAAAGTTAATTTTTTAGAATCAAAAAATCACAATCTGCCTTAATCTAAGAAAGGATTTTCAATTGTGGATTAAAAGCAGTGCTACAAAAAGCAGGAAAGGAGAGTTTACTTTTTGCGAATCGACTAGCGGATAACAAAGCTTTACTCGACCGCATCAAATTACCTGTAGAATGTTGCTTTTTTCTTTTGAATGGGGGGTGCTTTCTTCTACTTTTGTGCGAAACTATAATCAGCGCATCATGAGTGTACTCGTCAATAAAAATTCTAAAGTAATCGTTCAGGGCTTCACAGGAACTGAAGGCTCTTTTCACGCCCAGCAAATGATCGAGTACGGTACCCAGGTAGTGGGTGGAGTCACTCCAGGCAAAGGCGGAACGTTGCATTTGGAAAGACCCGTGTTCAATTCGGTAGAAGAAGCCGTACAGAAAACGGGAGCTGACACCTCAATCATTTTCGTACCCCCTGCTTTTGCTGCTGATGCCATTATGGAAGCTGCTGATGCTGGCATTAAAATTATCATTGCCATCACTGAAGGAATTCCCGTGGCAGACATGATGCGTGCAAAGCCCTATATCAAAGAAAGAGGTTGTACCCTGATCGGCCCCAACTGCCCTGGCGTAATCACTCCAGGTGAAGCGAAGGTGGGAATCATGCCTGGCTTTGTGTTTAAATCAGGTAGAATTGGTATTGTCTCCAAATCTGGAACCTTAACCTACGAAGCTGCGGATCAGGTAGCAAAAGCCGGTCTTGGCGTTTCTACCGCGATTGGCATTGGAGGCGATCCAATTATTGGAACCTCTACGAAGCAGGCGGTTGAGTTATTGATGAATGATCCCGAAACTGATGCGATCATAATGATCGGAGAAATCGGCGGAAATTACGAAGCTGAAGCAGCACGCTGGATCCGAGAAACAGGCAATAAAAAGCCAGTTGTAGGATTTATTGCTGGTCAAACAGCTCCTCCAGGACGTAGAATGGGTCACGCAGGTGCCATCATCGGCGGTGCCGACGATACGGCAGCAGCAAAAATGAGAATCATGCGAGAAAATGGAATCTTGGTCGCTGAATCTCCTGCGGAAATCGGAGCGACTATGGCCAAGGCCCTTGGCGTAACCGCATAAACTAAGTTACTTCGGGCCACAAACCCACCTCAATACCTCAGGGAAATCTCTGAGGTATTTTTTTTTGTACCCTACTCAAAAAGTAGGGTTTTAAATATTTTATATTTTTTGTTTATAAGTCAAACTTCTTTAATTTTTTTATTAAAGTATTCGGTTTTATTCCCAAACTTTTTTAGATTTGAGTAACCCATACGCTGTTCTCCTTTCTTAAGAGAGACCCTTTTATGGGACGTTCTCGTTTTGTCCTTCACCGACTGTTCCCATGCACGCAAACACCCAGTTTTCCGAAGTTGAAAAGGCTTTCCTAGCCGAGTCTGGAGTCACCAAAATGACCACCCAGCTCCCCTACCTTTTAGTAGACAACTTCCCCAAGCTCGGCCTCCTTACCGCCTGCCGTTTTCTGGAATGGGTGGCTGCAAATCCAGAAGGAGTGGTCAGCTTACCTACCGGCAAGACCCCAGAATACTTTATCAAGTGGACGCAGTACCTTCTTGAAAATTGGGACAGCAAAAAAGGCAAGGAGGTTCGGGAAAAATACGGTTTGGGAAACACCCCCCAACCTAGCCTCAGCGAACTCACCTTTGTGCAAATCGATGAGTTTTACCCCATCTCCTCCAAGCAGCACAATAGCTTTTACGATTACGTCAACAAGTTTTACCTCAGCGGATTTGGGCTCTCCAAAGAAAAGGCCATCCTTATCAATTCAGATGAGATTCGCTTGGCTGAAGGCAAGCATTTTAGCAAAATATTCCCCGACTTAAAGGTAGACCTAAGCCTACGCTTCAGAGACCCCATCAATGAACTCGAGCAACTCCAGCAAACCTCCATCTACCTAATTGATCAATGGTGCGGTGACTACGAGCAACGAATCCGCGCAAAGGGAGGGATTGGCTTTTTCCTTGGTGGCATAGGCCCTGATGGACACATCGCCTTCAATACCAGAGGATCACATCCCTACTCCGTTACCCGTCTAACTGAAACCAACTTTGAAACTCAAGCGGTGGCTGCAGGCGACCTTGGTGGCATCGAGATTTCGGCCAACCGACTCGTGATCACCATTGGCTTGGACACCATCGTCTACAACCCAAATGCAGTGGGAATTGTCATTGCTGCAGGTGAAGCCAAGGCTGGCATTGTCCGAGATTCCTTGGAGTCTGGCCCCAACACCCAGTTTCCAGCTACCATCCTCCAAAAACTAGTTCAAGGAAGATTTTACTTAACCCGAGGCGCTGCGGTCAAACTCACGGACTCCATTGATTCCTATTATTCAACTGGCTCCTGGACTTTTGAAAAAACTGAGCGAGCCGTCATTGAACTCTGTAAGAAAAAGAATAGCTACGGACACCGACTCAAGTTGGAAGATTTAAAGGCAGATCCCTACTGCAAGCAAATCCCGAACCTCTCCGAAGACACGGTAAACCAGGTGATCCAGAGTATTTCCGCCAAAATATCCAAAGGGCTAGAACAAGAGAAAAATGAGGTGCTGCTGCATACTGGGCCACACCACGACGACATTTCCCTAGGGATCTTGCCCCACATCACCAACCAGCTGCATGATCCTAGCAACGAGGCTCACTTTTCGGTGCTTACCTCGGGATTCACAGCCGTGACCAACAAATTTGTGATTGATACCCTACTCCTTACAAAAAAATTATTGGAAGATGGGAAGATTCAAATGACAAATTACGAGGACTTCTTTGACGTGGGCTATCGCCTAAAAACAGACAAGGACGTCTACCACTTCCTCACCAATGTAGCCTCCGAAAATGGGGCTGCACGTTCTCGAGGCCTTTGCCACCGCGTGGTCCGTGCGCTATGTATCGTTTGGGAGATCAAAGACAAAGAGCAACTGCGAGAAACCATCAATGAGGTCATCCAAATCCTGAAGAAATCCTACGACGGGGAAAAAAATCCCCCTAAAATTCAGAAGCTCAAAGGAATGATCCGAGAGTTTGAGGAGGAGCTGGTTTGGGCTCACTTTGGGGTTCAAGTCAAAAATGTGCACCACCTGCGCCTCGGCTTTTATACCGGCGATATTTTCACGGAGCAGCCAGACAAAACCCGCGATGTGGATCCAATCGTTGACCTCTTCCGAAAGATTAAACCGACCAAATTGAGCCTCACACTTGATCCCGAAGGGTCTGGACCTGACACGCACTACAAGGTACTTCAAGCCACTGCAGCGGCAGTCAAAAAATGGTCCGAAGAAACAGACACAAGCAAGCTACGCATCATTGGCTACAGAAATGTTTGGTTCAAGTTTGAGCCTCATGAAGCCAACGTCATCGTTCCCGTATCCCTTGGAGACATGGCCGTGATGGAAGATTCCTTTGCCAATTGCTACCTCAGCCAGGTCAAGGCTTCCTTTCCAAGCTATGCACACAACGGCAAGTTTAGCACCGTCGCTAAGCGCACCTGGGTAGGCCAGCTCAATGACATTCAACTTTTGCTCGGCAAAAATTACTTCTACCAGCACGAGCATGCCAAAGTCAGAGCAAGCCACGGCCTGATTTTCTTCCGAGATATGAATGTGGAGGAGTTTTTGGCCACTGCTCGTGAACTGGAGAAATCCATCGAAGGCTTGTTGTAATTCCCTTTCCTTCCTTACAAATTTTTACTCCTTATTTTCTAATATTTAGCTAGAAAATCGGGAATAATCAACCCCTTTAACCTCTTTTTTCGAATGGAACACGTAATTCTAGGCATCGATATTGGAGGCACCAGCATCAAAGCTGGCGTCCTGGTATCGGGTCGTCTCCAAGATATCCGAAGCATTCCTACCCCCGCATTAGCCAGTCAGGAAGTGATTTTGGAAAGCCTCGCCATATTTATTGAAACCTACCTCCCTCACGCTTTTGAAGGGATTGGAATTGGCATACCCGGGCTCGTAGATCCTCAAGAAGGAATAGTCTTGGGCTTGGCCAATATCCCATCCTTCCAACATGTGGAGCTACGGAAATTTCTTTTTGGCCGATTTGGGAAACCCGTTTTTATCAACAACGATGCAAACTGCTTTGCGCTGGGCGTGCATCAATTTGGAGTAGGTAAAGGATTCCAGCACCTAGTCGGCATTACGCTAGGCACCGGCGTAGGTGGTGGAATAGTGATCCATGGAAAGCTCTATTCTGGCCTCAATTCTGCTGCAGGAGAATGGTGTGGAGCTTCCTACTTGGACTTAACCTTTGAGGATTATTGCAGCGGCAAATTTTTCAACCGCGTTTACCAGAGTAAACCCAAGGCCCTAGCCAAACTAGCATTGGAAGGAGATCCCATTGCCCTGAAGGCCTTTGATGAATTTGGAGCCCATGTCGGAGAGTTACTCAAGGTGATTCTTTATTCCTTGGCTCCAGAGGCCATCGTTTTGGGAGGATCCATCCGAAAAACCTATCCCTTGTTTGAAAGATCCATGCGGGCAACACTGGAAACTTTTGCCTACCCCAGCGTCTTGCAAAAACTACAGATTTTAGTTTCTGACTTAGATGAAACGGCCATTCATGGAGCTGTGGCCTTGGTGGATTTACAAGAAGAACCAGCAACTACGGTAAATTGAGGAAAACTATCCTTCATGCTCATAAAAAATAAGGCTTGAAAAAAAGGTCCTAGTGAATCAAAATCACCAGGACCTTTTTTATCCGAAGGGTCAAGCCCCTCTACCCGTTTCCTGCAAGGGAATGCTTGTCAGGTCTTGGATTTGTATGGGTTTTCCTTGCTCGATGGAGTTTCTGGCCGCAATTCCAATCAAACAAGACATGGCCCCATCCCGGCTACCGGCAGACTGCCTCCAGGGATCCGCTTGGTTGGGGTCTAGAAAAATCTTGTTCTTCAGTCGGGCATCTCCTCCTCCATGACCTCCAGCTCCATGCGGAATCGGGATGAGAATTCGTTCTCCAAAATTCTTCACCAACACCAATTCATCTTCCTTCTTCTCTTCCCAAGGCTGACTTTCCTTGATCCAGGCCTCGAGTCTGCCCTCGGTTCCATTGAAGGCAATTCGGTATCCTTCGTAAGGGGAGTAGGTGGTCAGGGAATAGCTCACCTGAACCTTGTTTTTGTAGCGGATTTGTACGGCCATCTTGTCGTAGCTGTCAATTTCTTCACGGAAGACACATCCATCTCGGTGGTAGCCATCGTATTTTTCATTCTCCACATAAAGTTGGTGGAGGTACTTGTTTTTGGTGATGTCCCAGTAAAAATCACAGGAAGATGCATGGGGACATCCTCTACAAGTTTTGGAGCGAAAGGGCCCATTTTTACCATAGAACTCAAGCGATCCATAGGCAAATACCTCCTCCGGATCTGAGTTGAGCCACCAGTTGAGCAGGTCAAAATGATGTGAAGCCTTATGTACCAGCAAGCTGCCACTGTGCGCCTGAATCCCATGCCAACGGCGAAAATAATCTGCTCCATGTGAGGTATCCAGGTACCAATGAAAGTCGACCGAGGTCACCTTCCCAATAGCTCCTTCCTGTAAGAGTTCGTAGAGCTTCTGCCGATGCGGGGAGTAGCGGTAATTGAAAGTCACTAGTACCTGCTTACCCGACAGCTTTTCCGCATCCAAAATTGCCTGCACCTTCTTTTCGTCCGTAGTCATCGGCTTTTCGGTGATCACATGCATTCCCTCTTTCAATCCCTTGATTATAAATTCATGGTGGGTGCTGTCCATTGTGGTCACGATCAGCACATCAGGCTTTGTTTCACGGAGCATCTGATCAAAATCCAAGTACAGGGGACAAGCCACTTGAAGGTACTCCTTCCCGAGGCGCATCCTTCCTTCATTTTTATCCGATAAGCCGACAAACTCCACACGTTCGCTGTAGGCCTGCACTACTTCTCTTCCCCACATACTGAGGCCGCGTACACCAGTTCCCACGAGCGCAATTTTCATTTTACGGTCAAGGTTTGGAAATAAGTTCAGCGCTTGAGCAAGGGGATGAATCAAAAAAGAACCTGCAAGTGCAGTGCCTGAGCGTTTGATAAAGTTTCTTCTGGAAGAATTGGATGGATTATTCATGGATCAATGAGTCTTAAGATTCAAGTTAAGGAAAAGTAATCTCCCAACACTACCCTGGTGATCAAGAATTTAAGAAGGATGATCTTAAAATAATCACCAATTCATCCCACAATTCTCTTATTTTTATCTGACAATCACCTCATGGAAAGAACCCTGTCCATTCGAAGCCTAGTGCGCATAAGCAGACCGATCAATCTGCTGTTGATCGCTTTTGCTCAATGGATGACTGCGTATTTTTTAATTGAAACCAACGCACAGGGTCTCCCGGTATTTCAAGATTACAGACTGTACCTGCTGCTGATGGCCACGGTGCTAGTAACCGCCGCGGGCTACATGATCAACGACTACTACGATGTGAAAATCGACTACATCAACCGCCCCAATACCGTGGTGGTTGGAAAAGGCATCAAGCGAAGAGTCATTTTAGTCCTCCACAGTCTTTTTAACTTCATTGCCTTAGGATTGGGATGGGCAGTAGCACCTCGCATTGCTGCCGTTATTTTTTTTGCTGGGGTACTACTTTGGTGGTATTGCAATCGACTCAAGCGGAAACCTTTTATCGGAAATGTTGCCGTTGCTTTTTTGACAGGACTTTCTATTTACTTAGTAGGTTACTACTACCAGAAAAATGAATTATTCGTATTTACCTACGCGTTATTTGCGTTTTTTTTGAACCTCATCCGCGAGCTACTCAAGGACCTAGAAGATCGACATGGGGACCAATTGCATGGCTCCAAAACCCTTCCCATTGTACTTGGTTTCCGCAAGACCAAACAGGTGATTTACTCCATTGCCATCACCTTTGTGGGCGCGATCCTTACGGTTTCCTTCCAACTCAATCATACGCACCTTTTTTACTATTTTGGAGGATTAGGACTAGTTTTCTGCTGGTTTATGTGGCTAATCTACCGCGCAGATCGCAGGGAACAGTTTACGCAACTGAGTGCCTTTGCCAAAGCCATTATGCTCGTAGGAACCTTGAGTATGGCCTTTTTATAAAAATTTGTCAACGGTCAACCGTTCACAGTCGACAGCCGATTCGTAGTGGAATCAGGTTTAGAATCCATACTTCGTACTTGGTACATTGTACTTGGTACATTGTACTGTGGTCCGTCAACCGTTGACAAATATTGGCCACGTCAGTTTGTAATATATCGGTTCCTGTTAAAAATCAAATTCATCCTCCTACTCCTGTGCCTTTACTCACAAAGAGCCTGTTCTAAATTTTGTAATTTTGTAAAAAATTAACCCATGAAATCGACTCTTTTTTCCGCCCTACTTTTGTTTCTCTCCTTTACTGCCTGCCAATCTCCTTCCAGTTCCGAAACGAGTAATGCTGCTACCGAAACCTCATCCACCAACGCTGGAGGTTCAGTAGTTACGCTAACTGTACAAGAATTTGCTACCCAGAGTTCCAAGGGCACCCTCCTAGATGTTCGTACGGCTGGGGAAGTGGCACAAGGAAAAATTGAGGGGGCGCTAGTCATCGATTATTACAGTCCAGATTTCCTAGACCAGGTCAGTCAAATTTCCAAAGACCAAGAAGTATACCTCTATTGCGCAGTGGGTGCGCGCAGCGAGGAAGCTGCCCGATTGCTCGTTCAGCAGGGCTACACGAAGGTTTACCACCTGCAAGGGGGGATCCAAGGCTGGAGCCAGGAGGGGATGGCCGTGGTGAGGTAAGGAAGGAAAGAATTTAAAAATCTCCGCTAGCAATTTGGCTGCCCATATATTTTGGTATAATAAATACTCCAAAAAAGACAAAAAAAACCCTTAATTCAGCGAATTAAGGGTTTTTTGTATGCAGAGAGAGAGGGATTCGAACCCTCGATACCCTTTTGGAGTATACACACTTTCCAGGCGTGCTCCTTCAGCCACTCGGACACCTCTCTGTTTGTGGCTTGATCCGCTACGCGAATCGGAGTGCAAAGAAAAAAATTATTCCTGCCGATTCCAAACGGCTATCGGAAATTAACAAAATTAGGTGCTGATCTCCCCCGCAATGGACTGCGTGAGTTGCAAGCAAATCTCTTCTCGGCTCAACTTTTGGCCAAGCAGAAACATCAACTTCGTGACTGCCGCCTCGGTTGTCATGTCGGCTCCACTCACCACCCCTACGGCAAGCAATTCCTTGCTCGTTTCATACCTGCCTTGAATCACACGACCTCCATTACACTGGGACACATTCAACAGGATCAAGCCCTTCTTAATTGCGGATTCCAAAGACTTCATAAACCAGCCAATAGAGGGACTATTTCCTGAGCCATAGGTTTCCAAGACTACACCTCTCAAACCCGGAATGGCAAAACAAGCATCCAAAATTTTGTCCGTAATCCCAGGGAAAAGTTTCACAATCATCACTCCATTATCCAGCTTATTCCGATTGACCAACTTTCGATTGGGCTCGTAGGATCGGATGGCCGTCGTGTTGTAATCAATCACAATACCAGCCTCCGCTAGAATGGGGTAGTTTTCCGATTCAAAAGCATCAAAATGGACACTTTGCACCTTTTTA
>Ga0209769_1000412_pt1 | contig 17002 bp, 17 predicted proteins | sample LauGreSuBDMM15DN_2_FD_187569 | JGI IMG/M metagenome (GOLD analysis project Ga0209769, IMG submission 187569) | Freshwater lake microbial communities from Lake Michigan, USA - Su13.BD.MM15.DN (SPAdes) (version 3) | ecosystem: Environmental > Aquatic > Freshwater > Lake | place: Lake Michigan, USA...
TGTATATGTCAAGCCTTGGTAAGGTTCTTCGCGTTGCGTCGAATTAAGCCGCATGCTCCGCTGCTTGTGCGGGGCCCCGTCAATTCCTTTGAGTTTTAATCTTGCGATCGTACTCCCCAGGCGGGGCGCTTAATGCGTTAGCTGCGTCGCACAAACCGTGGAAGGTTCGCACAACTAGCGCCCACCGTTTACGGCGTGGACTACCAGGGTATCTAATCCTGTTCGCTCCCCACGCTTTCGCTCCTCAGTGTCAGTATTGGCCCAGAGACCTGCCTTCGCCATCGGTGTTCCTCCTGATATCTGCGCATTCCACCGCTACACCAGGAATTCCAGTCTCCCCTACCAAACTCTAGCTTGACCGTATCGAATGCAGGTCAGGGGTTGAGCCCCTGAATTTCACACCCGACGTATCAAACCACCTACGAGCTCTTTACGCCCAATAATTCCGGACAACGCTTGCACCCTATGTATTACCGCGGCTGCTGGCACATAGTTAGCCGGTGCTTCTTCTGTAGGTACCGTCACTTTCGCTTCTTCCCTACTGAAAGCGGTTTACAACCCGAAGGCCTTCATCCCGCACGCGGCGTCGCTGGGTCAGAGTTTCCTCCATTGCCCAATATTCCCCACTGCTGCCTCCCGTAGGAGTCTGGGCCGTGTCTCAGTCCCAGTGTGGCCGGTCGCCCTCTCAGGCCGGCTACCCGTCGTCGCCTTGGTGAGCCATTACCTCACCAACAAGCTGATAGGCCGCGAAGTCATCTTCAACCGAAAAACTTTCCAGCCCCGATCATGCGATCAAGGCTCATATCCGGTATTAGCCCCGGTTTCCCGGAGTTATCCCAGAGTTGAAGGCAGATTCTTCACGTGTTCCTCACCCGTTCGCCGCTAATTCACACCCGAAGGTGTTTCATCGCTCGACTTGCATGTGTTAAGCACGCCGCCAGCGTTCGTCCTGAGCCAGGATCAAACTCTCCATAGAAAGTTTTCTTCATGGCTTACGAGACAAACAAACTGTCGTTTATTTTGTCTTTACCAAAGGAAATCAACGAGTATTTCCAGACGCTATAAATAGTGTCTGGTACATACTTCATTGAAGTATTTATTTAGAGAATGGCGAATTCACACCATTCTCTGGCATTGACTTATGGCACGCTGTTGAGTTCTCAAGGTACGGATGCGCACTGATCCGCCGGATTTCTCCGGCTTTTTCAGGGCTGAACCGCCAAATCTAGTCCATGGCTACGCGCGCGTCAAAACGGCGGTAATGGCCTTAATTTAGGAGGTAATGCTGTACGACCACTCTCGTGTCCGTTCCACAGCAAGGAGCGTAACTATAGGCGTGGGCTGGGTTGAGGTCAAATCCGCGCCCTGGCCCCCTCCTGGAACCCCATAAAATGACGCAAAAATGAAAAATCCTCACTTTTACGCGTAAAAAGTGAGGATTTTCGGGGTAGAGAAATGACTAAACAAGTTCGACCGCAGCTAGGTCTCTCTTGCCTTTTCTCAAAACTGCATATTTACCGCATAAAAAGTGCGATTTCTCGAGGCGGAAATCTTCGCCCTCGATCTTCTCATTATTGAGATATGCGCCACCTTCTTTAACGATGCGCCTTGCCGCCGATTTCGAGTCAACTACTCCGGTTGCTGCTAGGAGATCAACCCATGTTGGGATTTCTTCGCCGCTCTTTACCTGAGTACGTGGAAGTTCAGCAAGTGCTGATGCAAGCGTTGCTTCATCGAGTTCAGTGATATCACCTTGCCCAAAGAGTGCACGTGCTGCAGCTTCAACGCGCACCGCAATCTCCGGTGAATGCACAAGAGAAGTTAACTCACGAGCAAGTTCGCGGTGTGCTTCTCGTAGCCCAGGGTTTTCATTATGTGATTTCTCAAGTGCTTCAATCTCAACACGTGATTTAAATGAAAATACCTTGAGGAACTTGATGACATCTTTATCATCAGAGTTAAGCCAGTACTGGAAGAAAGCGTAGGGAGTTGTCATCTCTGGATCGAGCCACACCGCTCCCCCAGCAGTCTTACCAAATTTAGAACCATCAGCTTTTGCAAGAAGCGGAACTGTTAACGCATGAGCAGATCCACCCTCTGCGCGACGAATGAGATCAAGACCTGCAGTGATATTTCCCCACTGATCGGATCCACCAATTTGAAGTGTGCAGTTATAGCGACGATAGAGTTCAAGATAATCCATCGATTGCAGAACTTGATAGGAAAATTCAGTATAAGAAATTCCATCTTTCTCAAGACGAGTTGAGACAGCATCCTTATTCAACATTTGATTGACACTGAAGTGTTTTCCGATATCGCGTAAGAATTCAATGGCGGACATTGGAGCAGTCCAGTCGAGGTTATTGACCATCTTCGCTGGATTCTGCTTTGTTTCGAAGTCCATAAATTTAGAGAGCTGACCCTTAATGCGATTGACCCATTGCTCAACTACTTCTGTCGTATTGAGTGTGCGCTCATCATTTTTGCCGCTGGGATCGCCCACTAGGCCAGTTGCTCCCCCAACCAAAGGAAGGGTGTGATGGCCTGCTAATTGAAAGCGACGTAGAACAAGGAGAACTACGAGGTTTCCCACGTGGATACTGGGAGCTGTTGGGTCAGTACCTAGATAGAGGGTGATGGGCTTTTTAAGGGCCTCACGAAGCTCTTTCTCATCGGTAGTCTGAGAGATCAGCCCGCGCCATTTCAGGTCATCAATTAGGTCAGTCATATCGCTCTTCACACACCCATCATCTCTGAAAACGCCTTGGCCTTGTCGGTGAATTCTTTTGTATATGTAGAAGTAACAGCTGTGGCTTCTTTGATCTGCGCCTTGAAGGAGGAGGGAGAGGTTCCACCAATGGTTGTGCGAGATTCCAGAGCCCCGCGCACAGTCAACACATCGCGCACATCGCCCTTGAGCGCTGGATGTATCCCTGCGAATTCTTGATCAGTGAGTTCATGCAATTGTCGACCCGATGATTCACAGAGTGCAACACATTTACCTGCAGCTTCATGTGCGTGAGCAAAGGGGACCTTCGCACGAACTAAGTAGTCAGCAATTTCTGTTGCGAGTGAAAATCCAAGAGGGGCCGCAAGTGCCATCTTCTCGCGATCGAAATCTGTTGTTGCAACCATTCCTGTTACGGCAGGAAGCACAAGCAAGATGGTGTCGATGGAATCAAAGAGAGGTTCTTTATCTTCTTGCAGATCGCGGTTATATGCGAAAGGCAAACCTTTAAGCATAGTCAGAACGCCAGTTAGGTTCCCTACGAGCCGTCCGGCTTTGCCACGAGCAAGCTCTGCCATATCGGGATTCTTCTTCTGCGGCATAATCGATGATCCTGTGGAGTAAGCATCTGCAACCTTTGCCCAACCGAATTCTGTCGTTGCCCAAATGCACCACTCTTCACCGATGCGGGATAGATGGATACCAACCATAGAAAGAATAAAGAGAGCTTCTGCTACAAAGTCGCGATCTGAGACAGCATCGATGGAATTTGCAGCACTTGATGAAAATCCGAGATCTTTTGCAGTTGCTTCAGGTGAGAGAGGAAGAGAGGAACCCGCAAGTGCTCCAGAACCCAGCGGGCTTACCTGTGCACGATCTAGCCAATCATGGATACGATCTAAATCGCGTGAGAATCCTTGAACGTGCTTTGCGATTTCATGGCCGAAGAGCACTGGTTGTGCATGCTGCAGATGAGTAAAGCCAGGCGCTGGCGCATCACCATATTCAGAGGCCTTTGCAATCAGCGCGTCCTGGAGAGCAAGAATTTGTTGAGCCACTTCAATCATGTGGTCAATGGCGTAGAGGCGAAGGTCTGTTGCTACCTGATCATTACGCGAGCGACCAGCGCGCAGTGAGCCACCAATTGCCCCGAGCTTTTCGGTGAGTCCACGCTCTAGTGCGCTATGAACATCCTCATCGGTTGCGATAGCAACGAATTTTCCAGAGGCAACTTCAGCAGTGAGTTCCTTGAGGGCGCCACGAATGGGCTCTGCTACCGACTTTTCAAGAAGTCCACTTGATTGAAGAACAGCTAGGTGAGCTAGTGATGAGCGCAGGTCGTAAGGAGCAAGTCTCCAATCAAAATGCACGCTACGAGAGAGAGCAAAGACAGCATCAGCTGGTGATTGTGAGAAACGTCCACCCCAGAGCGCCATTATCTACTTCCTCTTTTCTTGATTCCACCGTAAGCGAGCAATTCTCTCGCGAGTTGGGCTCCACCGCTGGCTTTTCTCGATACAACTAAGACCGTGTCATCGCCAGCAATCGTGCCAATAATGTCAACAATTCCAGAGTGATCTAGAGAGCTAGCCAATAACTGGGCTCCCCCAGGTGGAGTACGGACAACTGCAAGATTTCCACTGGCCTCAACAGAGATAATCAAATCTGATGGGACTGGCATGGTGCGAGAGATCGATTCATCATCGCTATCAGAGATTTTATAGACGGATTCACCGGTTGTAGAACGTCCTCTTACTGCACCGATCTCTTCCAAATCTCGGCTGGCAGTTGCTTGGGTGACGACAAAGCCCGCCTTCTTCAACTGCTTCACCAAATCCGATTGTGAGTGAATAAGGCCAGCCTTAATCAGTGCAATGGCCTTTGCTCTGCGAGCGGTCACACTAGACATGAGATACCTCCTGGAGAGCTTCTTGGAAAATCTTTACAAACTTCTGTGCTTGTTTCATCGAGACATTGAGCGCAGGGGCGATACGAATAATTGATTCACTGGGAGCGTTAATCAATAAACCTAACTCCTGACACTTCTTTGTGAGTAGCTTCGCAACTGGCTTATCCAGAGTGAGTCCGATCAGCAACCCTGCACCTCGAACTTCTGCGACACCCGGAATCAAAGCAAGCTCTGTCAATAAGAACGCACCCACCGCATCAACATGAGAGAGCAACTTCTCCTTCTCAATAGATTTGATTACAGCAAGACCTGCCGCAGTTGCCACAGGATTGCCACCAAAAGTGGAGCCGTGATCTCCAGCTGCAAAGAGCGTGGGTGCAGAACCAAGTGCGATCATCGCACCCAGAGGCAATCCCCCACCGAGTCCCTTTGCCAATGTGATGACATCAGGTTTTATTCCAGAATATTCATAACCAAACCAGTCCCCTGTGCGACCCATTCCAGTCTGCACGCAGTCAAAGACAAGAAGCGCGCCATTGTTATCGCAGTACTGACGTAAGTTCTTCAAATAATCACTAGGTGGAACGATTACTCCTGCTTCACCCATCATCGGCTCAACGATTACCATTGCAGTCTTCTTTGTAATTGCGCGTTTCATCGCTGCTGAATCACCAAAGGGAACATGCTTTATGCCCTTTATCAAAGGCTTGAAAGGATTACGTTTGGATGGTTGACCTGTGAGTGAGAGGGCGCCCATCGTGCGGCCGTGGAAAGAATCCTTCGTTGCAACAACTTTGTACTTACCTGTCTTACGAGAGAGCTTGAGCGCTGCCTCATTCGCTTCAGCCCCAGAATTACAGAAGAAGACTCGTGCGCTCTTATCGCCGGTCATCTTCTGCAGAGTCTCGGCAAGCTCTAGAACATTGGGATGGGCGTAGAAATTGCTGACATGGCCAAGTGTTGCGATTTGCTTTGTCACAGCCTTCACGATTGCAGGGTGGGCATGGCCCATTACATTGGTGGCGATTCCAGCCAAGAAATCAAGGTAGCTATTGCCATTAGAGTCCTTGACTACAGAACCTTTACCAGAAACAAGTTCAATTGTCGGAGTACCGTAATTATCTTGAATAGCTCTCTGCCAACGCTTCATGCAACCACCAACGTTCCGCCCTCGCCCATGAGAGCACTCTTAAGTGCTGATGGATTAGTTCCATCAATAATTCTTACCGCCTTCGCACCTGCTGCAATAGCATCAAGACAGGCTTGGACTTTCGGAGCCATTCCTTCAGCAAATGTAGCCTTGAGTGCTTCTAGCTCTGTTGCTGAAATTGTTGAGATAAGAGATGACTTTTCTGGCCAGTTTCTATATATGCCTTCCACATCAGTCATAATGATCAGCCACTGCGCATCAAGTGCTCCAGCAATAGCCGCTGCTGCTAAATCCGCATTGACATTAAATCCCAGAGATCCAGATGCATCAGATGCAATAGGAGAAATGACTGGCACTTTTTTGCTCGCCATCATTTCAAGAATTGCATCGATATTGACTGAGGTAACTACTCCCACGAGACCCAAGTCTGCAGCAGTGCCATCTACTAATGATGTAAGAGGCTGCGCAACCAATGTGCCTGCTGTGCGCCCTGATAACGCCACTGCATTCACACCGTGCGCCACTAGCGAATCCGCCACCGCAGGACCCACTTCTCCCGCTAAAACTCTCTCAACAACATCGAAGATTTCAGGTGTTGTCACTCTAAATCCTCCAACAAACTCTGAAGAGATTCCGGCAGCCTCAAGAGCTTGCCCAATCTGAGGACCACCACCGTGAACCACCACAGGAGAAACTCCTGATGCAATAGCCTCCGATATAGCTTTCGCAAATGAGCCATGCTCATCGCTCATGGCATGACCCCCAAATTTGATCACGATCATGTCGAGTAGGCCGAATTCTCGTGAACATAATCATGGGACAAATCATTGGTCATCACGGTGGCGCTTGAGCTGCCAACATTGAGATTGACTTCAAGTGTGACAAGGCGATCTGCAAAAGAGACCTTGTTCTTATCCTCAAAAGGGGCAGACTCCTTCGCTACGTGAACACCATTGAGAATCACATCGATATTCAAAGCATCCATCTGGGCATTCGCCGTGCCGACAGCTGCCAAGACGCGACCCCAGTTCGGATCTGCACCAAAGATGGCGCACTTCAAAAGATTGTTTCGAGCACATGCACGTGCCACTTCAACCGCATCACTTTCTGATGCCGCACCCGTAACCGTGATTGCGACAGTTTTTGTTGAACCCTCCGCATCGCCAATCAATTGGGAGGCTAAGGATCCACAGACATCCATCAAGGAAGATTCAAGTTCGCTATCTGTAAGGCTCACACCAGATGCACCACTGCCCATCAGAAGAACTGTGTCATTAGTTGATGTACAACCATCTGAATCAATTCTGTTATAGGTGCGCTCTGCAACACGAGTGAAAATATCTTGTGCATTCACGGGGAGCACAGCATCAGTCATTACGACTGAGAGCATTGTTGCAAGTGCTGGCGCAAGCATTCCAGCTCCTTTTGCAATACCAGCAAACTGCGCACCATTCATAGTTGTTGTGGCAACTTTAGGAACGCTGTCGGTTGTCATAATCGCTCGTGAGACGTCATCTAATGAATCATCATGAAGATTTGATGCAATAACTTCAAGCCCCGCCATGATCTTTGGCATAGGTAGTAACTCGCCAATCAGTCCAGTTGAACAGACGACAACTTCACCTGAGGAAATACCGAGAAGTTCGCCCACCTTTTCTGCCGTGTGGTGAGTATCAGCGAAACCTTGAGGACCAGTACAGGCGTTAGCTCCACCAGAATTAAGAACTGCGGCGCGAACAATCTTTCCTTTGGTTACTTCGCGAGACCAGATGACAGGTGCTGCAACTACCTGATTAGTTGTATAGACGGCAGCAGCATCAAAGCGCGGTCCCATATTTTCAATAATGGTCAGATCGATTGCGCCACTTGATTTCAAGCCTGCTGCAAGTGCTCCCCCGCGAAATCCTTGAGGTAGCGATTTCATACGCCGAGCCCATCAAAGCTAAGTCCTGCCGCTTCATCAAAACCACACATCAAATTAGCGTTCTGAATTGCTTGTGCGGCAGCACCCTTACCGAGATTGTCGATAGCCACAGAGATTACAAGACGGGAAGTGTGATCATCGACTGCAACTTGAATCTGCACATGATTAGAACCTGTCAAAGCTGCCGTCTTTGGCATCTCACCAAGAGGCAACACTGTGACAAACTGGGCTTTTGCAAAGTACTGTGAATAGAGAGCATGGACTTCCTGCGTTGTAATCTTCTTCGTGAGCTTCGCTGTGATTGTTGAGAGAATTCCTCTTGGCATAGGAGCCAAAATCGGAGTAAATGAGATCTTTGCCTCAACTCCTGAGACCTTGGTGAGAGCTTGTTCAATCTCGGGTGTGTGCTGATGTACTCCCCCGAACTTGTATGAGGTGAGTGAGCCAGCAACTTCGCTTGCAATCAGATTAATCTTGGCACTTCTTCCAGCACCTGTTGTTCCTGAGGCTGCAACTACAACAAGATCACTGAGATCGGCAAAGGCAGATGCCGGAGCTGCCCCTAGCGCAATCGATGTTGCATAACATCCTGGGTTGGCAACCTTGCTTGAAGAGGAGATCTGAGATTTAAAAGGTTCGATATCTGCAAGACCATAGGTCCAAGCACCTGCATGCTCGCCACCATAGTAGTGAGCCCATGCATCCGCGCTCTCTAATCTGTAGTCAGCGCCTAGATCAACAATCTTTGCAGTTCCTGGAAGCTGTGCAATCACCTTTGCAGACTCACCATGCGGCAGAGCAAGGAAGATCAGATCACATGCTGTGAAATCAGATGGAGAAAATGCGCTGAACTTCTTGCCTGCATAACTGCGCAACTGCGGATGCACGGATGTGATCTGCTCCCCTGCATTGGAGTGCGCTGTAATTGCAGTAACTTGGAAATGGGGGTGGACGCTAAGAAGACGTAGTAACTCGCCTCCTGCATATCCACTAGCTCCTATGACACCAATTTTCATGGATGCAGAATAGCATATTTATGCAATAAGGTGCATATTTATGCAGTACGGAGAACGGCCCCTGTCGCCTTCACGGCCGCGGCCACTGCCGCCTCACGCATCTCGCTCACTTCAGCTCCCGTAAGAGTGCGATCTGGGGCCCTAAATACCAATGAGAATGCGAGGGAAATTTTGCCATCGCCTAACTTGTCGTAACGATCAAAGAGAGTGATGGATTCAAGGAGCTCGCCTGCTCCAGCACGCAGTGCGAGCTGAACTTCAGCGGCGGTGACCTTTGCATCGACAATCAGAGCAACATCTTGCAGCGCTGCAGGCATAGTGCCCACAGTCGTTGGACGAACAAGTGCGGAATCAGGCAAGGCGCTTAAGCCGACGGCAAAAGCCACAGATCTTTCGGGCAGTCCGTACTTTGCAACGATGCGTGGGTGCAGCTCACCTGCATGTGCAACAGCTTTTCCATCGACTATCACTTCTGCACAACGTCCTGGATGCCATGGAGCAAAGTCAGAGCGCTTAACAGTCCATTCAAGATTACAGAGTTGAAGAATATCTTGTGCATAGGCGATTGCATCCTGCCATGTATAGGCGCGAGCTTTTCCTTGCCAATCTTCGTTCTCTACCTTTCCAACGAGCAGACCTGCAACGTGATACGCCTGCGGTGGAACGCTTGCAAAGATTTCATCAATAACTTTCTGTGACGGCTTCTTAGATAGATCCGGTGAAATGAAGGGAACGAGCTTTTGAGAGCTGCGGAAGATAGATCCCATTTCAAAGATGGCAAAGTCCTTCGCACCGCGGCTGATATTGCGCTGGGCAACTTCAATTAAACCTGGGACTAGGTGAACGCGCATGAGTGGGAACTCTTCAGACATCGGGTTGGCGATGCGATAGGTAGATGCGCGCTCTCCTACGAATCCCATCGAATCGATAGTCTCTTGATTGGTAAATGGGAATGTCTGCACTTCAGCTAGGCCACGGCTTGCAAGCATCGCAGCAACAGCTCGGCGACGCTTCTGAGTGGGTGTCAGTGATGCGTGCAATGGGCGGGGTGGCAGAACTGATGGAATCTTGTCATAGCCAATCATGCGAGCAACTTCTTCAGTCAGGTCAGCTGCAGTAAGTAAATCTGATCGCCACGCTGGTGGGTCAACTTCAAAGTTCTTCTCATTCACATCGCAACCGATGGTGCGCAATATTTCTGCAATCTTTGCTGGCGCAATTTCAAATCCAAGAATGCGTGAAACATAGGCTGGATCGAGCTTGACGATAGGTGCAAAGCGAGGCTCCCCATCGATCACCGTTGCCACATGCTGGGCTGAACTGTTCTCAGTAAGCAGTTGCACGAATCGCGCAGATGCATACTGGGCAAGAGATGGATCAACACTTCGCTCTAGGCGGCGTGATGCTTCAGAGGAGAGCTTGTGGCGACGTGAATTCTTGGCAACGCAGATCGGATCAAAGCGAACAGCCTCTAGTGCAATCTCTGTCGTTGTCTCAGAGATTTCAGATGATGCACCACCCATAGTTCCGGCCAATGCAAGAGGATGGGCATCATCACAGACCATCAGGTCATCGGGATCAAGCTGGCGCACCTGGCCATCCAGAGTTGTAAAAGCTTGCACCTTACCTGCGCGCTTAATTGTGAGGCCACCCTTGATCTTTGATTTATCAAAGGCGTGTAGTGGTTGTCCGAGTTCAAGCATGACGTAGTTGGTGACATCAACAACTAGCGAGATCGAGCGCATGCCCATCTTCTCGATACGACGGCGCATCCATAAGGGTGTTGTCGCCGAAGGATCAAAGTTTGAAAGAGTACGCAAGTAGAAGACGGACGCGGTGGACTTATCTGCAATCTTTGCGCTCACTCCCTTGCCTGTCTCAGCAAATGTGAGGTTACGTAACGCATCAACAGGATCGGTGAATTTCAGACCAAGTGAACCAGCAACTTCGCGCGCGATTCCGCGAATGCTGAGGGCATAACCACGATCAGGATTGACTGCGATATCGAAGATGATGTCATTGATCATCAACCCTGCAATCGCATCCTCACCAATCTTTACTGTTCCTTCAACAAACGTCATGATTCCTGAGTGATCTTCACCCAGACCAAGTTCGCGGGCAGAGCAAATCATTCCATTAGATGTTTTGCCATAGGTCTCACGAGCACCTATGGAGAAATCACCTGGAAGTACTGCGCCTGGAAGAGCAGCAACAATGAGGTCGCCCACTGCGAAGTTAGTTGCTCCACAAATGACATAGCGCGTGGCTTTCTCTCCGCAATCTAGGCCAACGTAACGCACTGGCTTCTTAAACTCTGTGAGCTCTTCGATGCTCAAGACTTTTGCGAATACAAGTGGGCCAGTGAGATCTGCGCCCTGCTTGATAATCTCTTCTACCTCAAAGCCAACGCGAATAAGCGCATCCGAAATTTGCTCAGCGGTAATTGAAGCTGGAATTTCAACAAATTCCCTAATCCACGACAGAGGTGCGCGCATTTACAGACCCACTCCAAACTGGCGTGTGAAACGAAGATCGCCTTCAACAATGTCGTGCATATCTGTAATGCCATGGCGAACCATGAGCGTGCGCTCTAGCCCCATGCCAAATGCAAAACCTGTATAGATATCTGTATCAATTCCGCAGGTTGCAAGAACCTGTGGATTGACCATTCCACAACCGCCCCATTCAATCCAGCGATTATTAAAGAAGACATCTACCTCCGCACTGGGTTCAGTGAAAGGAAAGAATGATGGGCGAAGACGGGTGATGGCATCAGGACCAAACATGTGGCGAGCAAAGTTATCTAATGTGCCCTTCAAGTTCGCCATCGTGATTCCCTTATCGACAACTAAACCTTCTACCTGATGAAAGACAGGGCTGTGAGTAGCATCGAGTTCATCGGCGCGAAATGTGCGACCTGGGCAGATCACATAAATAGGAGGCTCCTGCGTCAACATGGTGCGAATCTGCACAGGTGATGTGTGAGTACGCAGTACTACGCCAGATTCAACCGGCTCGATGAAGAAAGTATCTTGCATGGTGCGCGCTGGGTGATCGGCAGGAATATTGAGAGCATCGAAGTTTAGCCAACCCGATTCAAGCTCTGGTCCTTCCTCCACTGCATACCCTTGTTCAATAAAGAAGTCTGAAATTTCATTTTTGATAATTGAGATGGGGTGTAATCCACCGCGGTGTGTGCGCTGGACAGGAAGTGTGATGTCAACAATCTCTTCTAGTAATACCTTCGCATCACGCGCTGCCTCAAGCTTTTCTGTAGCAACTGCAAGTGCTTGCGCAATCGCAGCCTTTGCATCACCAATCAACTTTCCAGCAGATGCCTTCTCCTGCGGTGAGAGTGAGCCCAGTGATCGACTGGCAAGTGAGATAGGAGCCTTATCGCCTGTATGTGCAAGACGTGCGACTTTGAGTGAATCGAGGTCGGATGCGGCAGTAAATGCTTTCTCGGCATCGCTTATCCACGATGCAATATCTGCCGGATTCATGGAGGTAATTCTAACCTGCCACCTTTGAAGAAAGGGTGAACATTACGATAGATGCGGCGGCCGATAAATTAAGACTTTCAGCACGCCCTCCCATAGGAATCGTTACCTCCGTAACACTGAACCCGAGAGCTGATGCATCTACTCCCCTGGCTTCATTGCCAAAGATTGCTATGCAATCACCCGGGATTGAGAGATCAAGAATTGATGTTGTTGCATGCGATGAGAGAAGGAACTTCTGGATTCCAGCAAATTGCTTATCCACTCTATCGAAGGAGACCCCTTCAAATACAGGAATGTTCCAGAGAGAGCCGGCAGTTGAGCGAACAACCTTGGGTGAATACATATCTACTGAATCAGGTGATGTAATCACCGCAGAAATTCCCATCGCATCAGCTGTGCGCAGAATGGTTCCCGCATTGCCTGGATCTTGAATCTCATGGAGATAGATAAATCGGGAAGACCCAGTTGCTTTCAGATCTGAAAACTTTGATTCTGGCTTATAGCAAAGAGAGATAAGCCCTTGTGGTGAAACTGTGTCAGACATAGCTTTCATGACAGGCTCTGATACTTCGACAATCTCAACTGAATCAAGATCAAGTTCTGAGATCTTAGAAAGACCGTTCCCGGTCGCATAGATAATCTTGATTTGAGGACCGCTCTGTGAAAGCAACGCCTCACGAGCACATTGCACACCTTCTGCAACGAAGAGTCCCTGCTCGCGTCGTTCCTTTGCACCCTTAGAACCAATAAGAGCCTTCACTCGCGCAACATGTGGCGAGTGAAGGCTCTCAATCATTGGGTATGTATTACTTATGCTGCAGGCAGGTTCTTACGTGAAACATCCACGAGGACCTTAAATGCAGCTGGATCATTCGTTGCGATATCTGAAAGAACGCGACGATCTACCTCAAGACCAGATGCCTTGAGGCCCTGGATGAAGCGGTTGTAGGTCATTCCGTTTTCGCGAGCTGCAGCGTTAATACGCTGAATCCATAGCTGACGGAAATCGCCCTTCTTATCTTTACGATCGTTGAAGGCGTAAACCATTGAGTGCGTAACTTGCTCCTTCGCCTTTGTGAAAAGACGTGAACGCTGGCCGCGATATCCGGCTGCACGTTCAAGAGTTGTGCGACGCTTCTTTGCTGCGTGTACTCCGCGCTTGACTCTCATTGGTCGACTCCCTTACTTCAAACCAAGCATGCGCTTGGCTGTCATTGTGACTGTTGCTTTAGCTGATGATTCTTGACTCAAACGACGAGTAACGCGTGATGACTTGTGCTCCAAAAGGTGGCGCTTGCCTGCACGCTCGTGCATGATCTTTCCTGTACCTGTGACGCGGAAGGTCTTCTTCGCACCACTGTGGGTTTTCATCTTTGGCATCTATCTTCTCCTGTTACTTCGTCGTTGTTAAAAACTGGTACTACGTAAATTTAATTAGTAGCTGCTGCTGCTTCCTCTTCAGCAGCCTTCACTTTGGCAGCTCGCGCCGCCTTCTGTTCTGCTACTGCTTCGGTCTTCTTCTTCGTTGGCCCTAGGACCATCGTCATCTGTCGACCTTCTTGCTTAGGAGCGAACTCCACGAACGCTATCTCTTTCACATCTTCTGCAAGACGCTGCAAGAGTTTGAACCCAAGCTCTGGACGTGTTTGCTCACGGCCACGGAACTTCATCGTGATCTTCACCTTGTCGCCACCTTTGAGGAACTTCTCGACTGCTGAGCGCTTTGTCTCGTAGTCGTGATTTTCGATCTTTGGTGTCATACGCACTTCCTTCACCACAATGTGGGTCTGGTTCTGACGTGCTTCGCGAGCTTTCTGTGCTTCCTGGTACTTGTACTTGCCGAAGTCCATGATTTTGCACACTGGTGGATTTGCCTCGGGTGCGATCTCTACGAGATCAAGTCCGATTTCATCTGCCATTGCTAGCGCTGCTTCGATATCTACAACTCCAACTTGTTCACCGGTGTAATTGATGAGACGAATCTGGGGTGTGCGGATACGGTCGTTAATGCGCGGCTCTGTTGTGATTTCTGCTCCTATGTTCGGTTCTTGAGTATCCAAGTCGCTGTAAAAATCGCGCACCGCATAGAAAGAGTAAAACCTTTGACAGGTTTACTACCGACTAACCAATCCGCCGAAGCAGTAGAGGTGGGAGCGGTGAGCTCCTCTTGCAGCAGCCTGAGCTACTGGTCTGGGGCAAGGCTACCCGAGGGGGCTCGGAATGAAAAATCCGCGCCTAACTAGGCACCCATACCGTGCAGGCCACCATCAACATGGATGATTTCAGCAGTCGTCTTTGGGAACCAATCACTTAAGAGTGCAACAGCGGCTTTTGCTGCGGGAACAGGATCTGTGACATCCCATTCAAGTGGGCTACGTTCATTCCACACCTTTTCAAATTCATCAAAGCCGGGAATCGATTTAGCAGCCATTGTGCGGATAGGACCTGCTGCAACAAGGTTGATACGAACATTTTCAGCACCGAGATCACGTGCCAAGTAGCGCGATGTGGATTCAAGGGCTGCTTTTGCAACGCCCATCCAGTCATACTTTGGCCAAGCAACTTGTGCATCAAAATCAAGACCCACAACAGATGCACCATTCTTAAAGGTTGGTCTGCATGCAATTGTTAAAGACTTCAAAGAGTACGCAGAGACATGAACTGCAGTTGCGACATCTTCCCACGCTGTATTGAGGAAGTTGCCACCGAGTGCTGCCTCCGGTGCAAAGCCAATGGAGTGCACAACACCATCAAGGTGCGGAACATGCTTTCTTACCTCATCTGCCAATCCATCGAGATGTTCTTGATTTGTGACATCGAGTTCGATGATGGGAGGAAGCTGTGGGAGGCGACCTGCAATACGAGTAGTCAAACTAAGTGCGCGACCGAAGCCAGTGAGTACAACATTGGCACCTTCTTCTTGTGCAATCTTTGCAATATGAAATGCGATAGATCCATCGGTCAGCACACCGGTAACGAGGACATTTTTGCCTTTGAGGATTCCCATTCTTAGTGACCCATTCCTAATCCGCCATCGACTGGAATGATGGCACCGGTGATATAGCTAGCTTGCGGGGATGCAATAAATGCAACAACATCTGCAATCTCAGCAGCAGAGCAGAAACGTCCAAGTGGAACTTGAGCGGCTATATCTAAACGACGCTTCTCATCGAGCTCGGCAGTCATATCTGTCTCAACAAATCCTGGTGCAATGACATTTGCTGTGATGCCACGACTTCCGAGTTCGCGAGCAAAGGAGCGAGCCATTCCGACTAAGCCTGATTTCGAGGCAGAATAATTAACCTGTCCTGCAGCCCCTACTCCCCCAACTACAGAACCGATAAAAATCAGTCGCCCGCGCTTTAACTTAAGTAGACCTTTTGTTGCACGTTGTGAAACACGGAATGCACCAGTGAGATTTGCATCAATCACACTTTCAAAATCTTCAGCGCTCATGCGCAAAACAAGAGTGTCTTTTGTAATCCCAGCATTTGCCACAATGATTTCAGGTTGACCAATTTCAGATTCGATCTTTGTAAATGCTGCATCAACACTGGCTGAATCAGTGACATCCATCTGGACGGCATCAAAGCCAGTTGGTGGCGTTCCACTGCGATAGGTGATGACGACTCGGTGACCTGCTGCCTTGAGTGCGGTTGCAATTGCTAAACCGATACCGCGATTTCCACCGGTAACAAGTGCGATTGAAGTCGGCTCGCTCATGAGAGAAAACTACCCTACTGTTGCTCTATGGCTAAAGAAGATGACGTTTACGACATCACTAGCGCCCCAAAAGGGTTATCTACTGACCAGTCTGCGAGACAACGTCGCTATTTCATTTCAATGATGATACGAACAGCCTGCTTCATCCTGACTGTGTTACTACCCAGTCCATATCGATGGTTCGCACTTCTCGGCGCCGTTACCTTGCCCTATATCGCAGTCGTAGTTGCAAATGCAGGGCGCGAAACAGTTCTACCAGGTGAAGCCATCTTGAAGAAGAGGCCGAGAGGAATTGAGTAACACAAGAAAGAAAGAGAGTTACTCACTCCTTAAATCGCTCCTCGCCCTACTTCTGATTATTGGATGTATCTGGGCAGCGCAATGGCAGTATCACCGCGGTGTTGATCGACACGCACGTAATTCGGTTATCGAAACAAACTCAAGCATGAGCCCTGTCTCACTGACATCTGTGCGATCCAACCCTGCTGACCATGAATGGCAACCAGTACGAACTGAAGGAATCTTTGACTCCTCATCACAGATACTCTTGCGTAATCGCTATTCAGAAGGTGTATATGGTTTCGAACTTCTCACGCGCTTTACTACACCTGAAGGAAAGAGCTTTTGGGTTGATTGCGGTTGGGTGAAAGCTGGTGCCAACGCATCTTCTCAACCCGAACTACCTGTCTTACCAACGGGTCAAGTGAGCATTACCGGAAGGCTTCGCTTAGATTCTTCTCTTCCGCGTGGTTCTTTCTTTGCGATTCCTGGCAACAAAGCTGACGGACTTGTCTCAAAGGCAAATGCACAATCTGGATCTTCAACAGAGACTTTCTATATTGATTTACTGAGTGGATCAGATTCTGCCCTCACTCCTGCTGTTCCAGCGCAACTTCCTGAACTCTCCGATGGACCACATATGGCATATGCACTTCAGTGGCTCTTCTTCGGAGGTCTTGTTATCTACGGAAGATTCTTAATTCGTCGTGATGTCTTGTCTAGCAAAGAGCTCTGAGTACAAACCACCCTTAGCAATAAGTTCTTCATGC
>Ga0209769_1000415_pt1 | contig 16974 bp, 22 predicted proteins | sample LauGreSuBDMM15DN_2_FD_187569 | JGI IMG/M metagenome (GOLD analysis project Ga0209769, IMG submission 187569) | Freshwater lake microbial communities from Lake Michigan, USA - Su13.BD.MM15.DN (SPAdes) (version 3) | ecosystem: Environmental > Aquatic > Freshwater > Lake | place: Lake Michigan, USA...
TTTTTTTTTGGGAGAGGAGCGAGTTCCGTGACGGGGGTGGGGGGTGTGGTCATTGGCGGCTTTCTATGGGTTGTGGTCGGTATTTCTTAGGGGCAGCATCAGTCCCGCCCCCGCCGATGGCGCGAGGGGGGGGGTCAGCCGCCCGACGGCCAGAACCCAGCCCCAAGTGGGCGGGATTCCACGATGCGGAACTGTAATTGATACAGTGTTCATTATGTTAATAAGATTGCCACTTACGCACAGGTTATACATGGATTGTGTGGGCGTATGGTACTTATGCACAGGTTAATGTGACTAAGTGGACAATTTGGGTGTGGATAAGTCCTCTAGCACCTCGACATGGCGCAGTGCGTCCATGCGCATACCTTGGATGTTGATGCTGACCGACTGGCCCTTCTGCTGGGCATAGACGCTAGGTTTCCACTTCTCGGCCAGCCATTGGCGCGTTTGGATGCGTACACGCGCTAGGTTGGACGCCTCGATGGCCGCAGAGTCGGCGATCTCCAGCGTCTCGCAAGCCAAATTGTCGGCTGCACGGGCGCGCGCGAGGGTAATTCTATCCGCGTTGGGTTCTGTTTCGCACCAAATCTCCAACGCCCTACGCCCAATGCCAAGGTCCATACAGATGCGAGTCATGGATTTCCCTGCCTCAAACATCGTCACGATGTGGTCAACAGGTATCGACTCAAGCACCTCCAAGTCCAATCGTTTCTTTTTCTGTCCAGCCATTTCTAAGCCCTTTCTAAGCGTTTTAGTCTATCCAAGCACCCAACCTATCACCGTACCCATTTTCTCGTCAAATTGAGGCATTCCTGCCCGCCTCTGCCAGTTCCGTGTTGAACTTCTTTGGCAGCGTTGACGGTTTGCTGAAGTCCAAGTCACTTTCCATGTCATCGAACCCGCTGTCACCACCCACCTTCACCATCGTGGCTCCAGCGTCCAACTGCTTGATCTTGATGACCTCTCGCATAACCGCACCGGCCATCATCGTCTCGATCTCCTCCATGTTCCAGATGTGCTGCCCTTGCACCTCGGGTCGGAACTGGCTGTACAGCAACGCATCAGCCTTCGTCTTGACAATGACCATCACCGAACCGTCAGTCATCTCATGCTCAATCGCCGCAATGTCAGGCATCGGGTCTATCCCGTTCGCAACCGCGTACCGCTCCAAGGCGTCGTAACCCGCAATCATTCCCTTGACCGCCTTCTCCAACCTCTCCTCGTCCCGATTCTCTTGAGCCAGCCAAACCCGTTCCATCTGATTCCAAAACTTTGTCCTGAGTTCGGCATCCACCAAGTTAATCAACCTATCAGTACCCCACACCGCAGTGTGGTCTTTGTTCCGATTGCTGACCGACAACAGCAACGAGTTCAACTTAACCTTGAACGGGTCTGTTGGAAAACTTGGCTGCTCAACCTTTACTACTAATCCACGTTTTTTAGTCACCATATCAATCCTTACTAGTTTCTTACGCTGTCCTCATAAATGTAAACAAATGGATGGGCATCCCTTAAGGGATTTGCCACCATTTGTTTACATTTACCACCAACAAATGGACGCACCATTTGTTTACCATTTGTTTACCATTTGTTTACTTTTGCTCATCATCAGCACCAAACTCAGATTCGTCCTCAAAGACCGCCCAAACGTAATCCTTGAACACAACAACCTTGTTTCTTGCTACAAACTGACGCATTAAGAAACTGAATTTGTTGGAAATCTGCTTGCCGGTCTTGTCATATCCCCATACTTCTTTGAACTTTTCCTTCCAATAATCAATCTTCACAACCTTGTTTCTCTTGCCATCAAGGTCCCGCATCTCTCCAAACTCTTTGATTGCCTTGTGCAGAGAGTCAATACAAACCTTCTGATCGCCGCCCTTGTCCCGCATCAATGGCGGCTTTTTCTCCTTCTTTTCCACGTCTGCCATGACCCTTGTGGCCTCATCCGAAGGGTTAACGGCCAGGCTGATGACAGGCTCCAGCCCCAAACTGGATGGCGATAACTCCACCTCGACCATCTCAAATCCGATCTTGATGTTGTCCGCGCCGTCCTTTTGCTTGCTGATGGTTAGCAGTCCCGAACCCGCAATCCCGTCCTTCTTAACGCCTGACTCCATCTTCAACAGTTCCAGTTGCGTGTCCACGGCTCCTAAGAGGGATGAGTGGCCGCGCAGTCCGCGTGTGGCGTCCTTGCCTGAGTGGTGCAAGATCATGATGGTGCAGTCCAGCATCCTTTGGACTCGGCCCACGTTGGTGATAAACGCCCCCATGTCCTGTGAGTCGTTCTCATTGCCGCCGCCGAAGGCACGTGCCAAGGTATCTATTTGCAGCAGGCTGAACTCCACGCCCGTGTCGTTGATGAGTTGCTGGATGGAAAGCATCAATAGGTTGAAGTCCTCTTCCGACGATCTCAGGTTGAGTTGGTGTCTAATGACGTAGATTTCCGCGCCCTGCTGGGTGTTGTTGTGGAGTTTGCAGGCTCTAATCCTTGCCCCGATACCGCCATGTCCCTCTCCGCAGATGTACAGCACTGCGCCTGGAGTCTTGATCTCGTTACCCATCCACGTCCTACCCGTCGCCACCGCCTCGGCAATGTCCAAGGCAATGAAGGACTTGTAACTGCCTGGCGGCCCGTACAAGGCGACAAAGGACTTCTTGGGTATGACCTTCTCAATCAGCCACTCCACTGGCTCGTCCTGTATCGTGTCCCACGACTCGATGTTCAAGAACAAAGGCTTGGCCTTGGTTGACTCGTCTTGCTCAGTTGACTTGAAGTTGTAGTCATCTGATGTACTATTTTCATAGTACGGCTCTACCTGTTCGCTGTTCGTTGCGGTATCGTTCGATTCAATTGCTGGTAGGTTCTTTGCGAGTGCAGCGAGTTCAGCCCTCGTGCCTCCCATCTTCACCCACTCGAAGGCATCATCTCCAGGGAACGGAAGATCAAGGTCTAAGTACCTGACAGACTTAGCCACCGGCAATAGGTTCTTGATTACCTTCTTGGCGTACTCCTGTCCCGCCTTGTCGTTGTCGGGAACCACCACCACATTCGCCCCTGCGAAGTACTGCGTAATCTCAGCAGGCCAATGCCCAGCCCCAGCGTGTGACGTTGTGGCAATGGCTCCTATAGACACCAGCGCGTCGGCTGCCTTTTCGCCTTCAACCAAGTAGATGGCTCGGCCTGCTGTCTTTGCGTCCAGTAGTTCGGGGAACCTGTACGGCACGATGCGGACATCTCCAAGCCGTGAGTGCCGCCGCCCGAGTGCGTCAACTCGGACCAGCCTGTAGTCCTTGCCCTTCTCCGTGTTCGTCTTGAACCTCTGCTTAATGAACAGCGTGTTCCTATCCTCGTCCATGTACTCCCACTCCTGCTCCAACTTCATGGGCTGCGGGGCGAGGGTGGCGAGGCTGCTGAATATCTCGTCGCGCTTGGGTAGTTCCGGCAGCAGACCGCGATCTCTGATTGCGCCGAATACATCGTTCTGATCGCACCCGCCGTGGCAGTGGAAGAGGTACTTCCCGTCCTGAGTCTCCGTGATGGATAGGCTTGGGTTCTTGTCTCCGTTGCCCTTACCGTGTGATTGGACTGGGCATGACGCCAGCCACGATCCGTTTGCTTGCTTCGCGTTGCCTAGTGCCTGTGCTATTTGTTCGGCTTGCATAGTTATCTTTATTTTTAGAGGAAAAAAAAGCCGAGGCTGCTACACCTCGGCGTTCGGGACTACGGCTTAGAACATCTCGTCTTCGTCTTCCACTACAGCCGCCTTCGCCGGTGCTGTACGCACTGGCTGCGGTGCTTGTTCCACAGGAGCCGCCACAGCGTCCATTCCCTCAGGACGCACAACCCAGTTCACTAACTCAAAGTTGGGAATGCGAGTCGTACCCTTACCAATCTTCTCCAACTTAGAACCCTTGTACTCAACCACAGGCAACTTGCCAGGGTTTGCTGCGCGTTGCGCGTCGCAAGCCTTGTACAGAAGTTCAAGTCCCATGTTGGGACCCACGCCATTGGATGACCACTCAGCTGCACCAATTTCTTTGTTGTACAGGGTGACCATGAACCCGCGCTTGTGTTCAGGCGTTGGCTGCGGACCCTTCTTTCCTAAAGACACGTCAGGGTTCCACTCGCGCTGACCGACGGCCAGCAACAGCCAGCCAGTCTGCACCGCGTCGATATCGAACACGACCTTCTTGAGTTGGATTTCCTCGTTGTTGGAGTTTGTCCAGGCGTTGGCCTGTGGTGAGAAACGGATGTAGTTACCAGAGCCGCCGGAGGATGAGAGATTTAGCATTTCACTTTTCGCTTTCAGAGTTATGTGACTACTTAGTCACGGGGAGGTGATTATTGTCCAAGTCCAACCGCTTTGGCAAGCGTTAAACCTGAAGATTCTTTTTTCGTAATGTCCTCAAGGACGTGTTTCTTTTCCTTACCCAAGAGTTTCTCTGCCACCGCAGGGGAAATGATCTCGGTAAGCATGAGTTTGCTGTGTTCGATACCCGCAGCCTCAAGCGCAACCACGGCTGCCGCCTCATCTATCCATTTACGGGTAGCGCGTTTGGGTGACAGTTGCCATCCTGACAGGACACCGCCATCTTCCAAGACCTTAGTGGCGTGTTTGCGTAGCGCAGCGATGAAGTCCTCGACCATCTCAGACCGAGCCAGCAGGTCGCTGACAACTTCAGGCGCAAGCGTCTTGACATCCAATTTGGTAGGTATCAGTTCCAACGCCTTGGACTGCGCAGGACAGATCACCTTGGCTGGACAGTAACGGCAGGCGTTAGTGGATGGATTTGGTTGGGCATTGTCTTCCACTGCTTCTTTGATTGCTGGAAGTAGAACGTCCTTGTGCCATTGATACAGTTCCTTAACCGACATGATGTGTGTACGTGTATCGCCTGAGTGGGGCTGGATGATGGACAGCCTGACAGTCTCCACGGGCTTCTTGATCTTTGCCAGCGTACCCAGCGCGTAAATCTTCATCTGACTGCTGTCTGCATCCACGTAGACGCGCCCCGTCTTCAGGTCTGCGATCTCAAGGATGCCGTTACCGAACCCGATCACGTCAGCAGTCCCGCCCAACTTCACAGCGGGAGTATCAAAGACCGTCACGTACTGCTCAACCTTTACAGCCCCAAGTTCAGATTTCAGATTTGTAATGTGGTCAATGTGAGCCTGGGCAAACTCCACGTTCTCTTGAGTCATCGTGATGCCCTCTACCTGCTTGCCAAGATAGGCATCAGCCTTCTCACCCGTGCCAAAGCATTTCTCGGCCAAAGCGTGGATGGCAGTACCGATCTGCGCGGCCTCACCTGATGGCTCGAAGGGAACGCCCTCAGAGAGTCGTGCAGATGCTGGGCAAGCAATCCACCGTGAGGATGCACTCGCACGTAAAGTTATTTTGTTTTCCATTGTTTTCTTTCGTTGTCCGTGTCGTTGATAAGGATTTGGTACGCCAACTTGCGCACCTCGGTGCTAACAGCGTGACCCAAGTCTTCAGGGTCCAGCATCCGCTTTAGCAGCACGGTCTTCTGACCCGACTGGTGACGCTCGTTCTCCAATTGAGTGCCGAGGTAGATGATGTGGTCACGCATGACCTTGGTTGATTCGTCAGTCACTTTGTCAACTCCCTCAAGTACCAGTACCCGATCAGCACAGCATCAGCACGGCCGTCATCCTTGACACGTGAGAACTGTGCGCTGTGCGACGGGTAAAGTTCCATCGCCCGATGCCGTGACGCATCCTTACCAACGCCGCGAGTGATAGCGCGAGTCCACACCGCAGGTTGCACGTAGGTGATGGGAATCATTAAGGCTGCCAAGACACCCTCAACAAGCCCCGCGCTGCGGCCAAAGGAGAACATTGAACTCACGCCCTGACCAGGCATCGCGGCCACCTTCTCAATCACTGCGTGTTCTGCCGTCAAATCAATGATGAGAGTGGCCAGCCCCTGCGCAGATACCTGACGCTTCTGAGTCTTACCGCGCATCACGGTCACGACCGGCATATCTGCCACGGACTCAAGTACGCCGTCAACGTGAAGTGCGATGGCTCCACTCATGCCAGGGTCGATAGAGATGATCCTCACTTGACGGCCTCGTCCATGTCCTTGGCCAGTTGCGTCATCCGTGCAGAGATCAAAGCGTCAACGGCCTCGTTGAGTTTGATGATTGATGAGTACAGAGGGACGGTCTTGCCAGTTGTCCAGCGCGAGAGTTGGGCTGGGTCAATGTTGGCAACCCTGCCCACGTCGGAGAGCCGAAACCCACCTATCTTTGCGCGATCTCTGATCGCCTTGATTGCCTGTTGTGTAGAAGTTTCCATGATTGCGATGTTAAACTAAAGTTGATGAACAGCGCAAGTGTACAGAAAAAAAGGGGAGAGCGTGAACCCTCCCCGAAGGCAACTGCGGGGGAAACAATACCCCGCGTAGGTATTTTACAACGGATTAGTTGACTAAAATGCACTGGTATTGACGAGTTGTGCAAAACAGGATTACAATTCTAATCAATGACACACCGTCAGATGCAACTGAAAGGAAACAAAGATGACTGAACAAGAAGAGAAAAAACTCACAGAGCAAGTCGAAGACCTTGCCCAACTGATGCGCGAACTGGCTATCGAACGCCGCCAAGTGTTGGAGCAAAATAGTTTTCTCCGAGCCATTGGCTCACTTAATGATGGAGTACGAAATGAATTCATTTAAGGACTACGCCCTGGCCATCGCCATCGGCATCGCGCTGGCAGCATCACTCGTGCAGTGGTGGTCAACATGAGCGAGCCAATGCAAAAAGAAATAGACGCTGTCGTGGCGTTGATGGCTCCACCACCAAACAGCACAGGACTGCTCACCGCCCGTGACGTGCAAGACATCGTGCGACGCGCAGCGTCAAAGGGAGCCTTGATCGGGTGGCTGGCCGCAGAGAAGGATGTCCACGCAAGGATGTCCCGAACCCTTGGCCAACTGGAGTACGAGAACCAGTGCAACAAGGACCGAGTCAAGGAACTTGAACTTGAGGTGATGGGATTGCAGCAATGAGAAAGCGCAGCAAGTACCGGCCAAAGCCGCAACTGCCTGACCCATTGGCGTGGGTTCTTAACGGGCTAAAGCCTGTTGCGGAGGCTGGCATCGTGGACGTACAGATCAAGAACCACAACGCCATCGACGCCCTGAGACGCGGTGCTGCCACCCGCCTTGACATTGATTACATCATCGAGGCGTTCAACGTGATGGAGGCACTGTCTCGGCTTGGGGTGGCGTCCGAGTACAAGGATGAGATCAAGGCCGCGCAGGACGCCCTCTACGCAGCCGCAAAGCGTGGTGTGGATGCTGGGTATCGGTTTGTGCTGAAGGCAGCCGAACTGAACGCAATCAATCTTGGGATGGAAGTCCACGACGCCCAGGTCGAGGTGACGTCCATTGCCACGATGGAGAAGGCGATGGACATCGTCCTTGGTGAACTTAAAAAGAAACGTATGAGAGTAATTTTGGAGAAAACAACATGAGCAAGATACAAATTCAATTCGTTGACGAAGAAGAAACCCCTACCGTGTTTGAGCGATTTTGGGACAATCTGATGGTGTTCGCCAAGTGTGTGGGGGTGTTCGCCGCCATCTGCTTTGCGATTGGGTACTTCAGCAGCACCAAGGCGCAGACTATGCAGTGCGAACCCACCAAGACAGTTTTAGCAAGGAGTATTTTTAAATGAGCAAAGCAACCGAAATTACTTTTACAACCGTTCGCAACACCGGTTACGGGTCTGCGCATTACGGCGCGTGTGAAATTTGCGGTCAATCAACAAGCGTTATTTACTGCGCAGAGTTGCAGCGGGTCTATTTGCGTGATAACGAAGAAAAATACCTATCTCCCGCAGCAGCAGGGACTTATGGAGATATGCACTGTCTTCTCAAACGGCACGGAACTTTGCGCAGGGATGAGGATTTTGAACGAGTTGCTGGAACTAAGCGCGTAACTGCGCAACAGTTTGAAGAACTTGCAAAATCCGCAATGATGAAAGCGAGGAAAGCATGAACCACTTAAAGAACGTATGGCAATGGCTCACGAACCACTGGATCATGCCCACACCAGCCGAGTTAATCGCCGAGGAATTGGTACACGCGCAGCGCAGCAAATTGCGCCATCAATCAAGCATGGAGTACCACACCGCCCTTGTTAGTTACAACGTAGCGAGGATTAAACGCTTGGAGTCCCTGACCGCAAAGCAGGAAGTCACAGAATGAGCCAGTACAAGATATGCGCCAAGTGCTTGGAGTCCAAGCCGCACGATGGCGGCGTTGATATGTCACCCGTCAGGTGGATATGCCAGCACTGCTGGCTGCTTAGAAAATGAAGAGGCGAGACAGGGTGATCGAACTCATCACGGCCAAGGCGATGACATCAGCGGAACTATCCAAGGTCATCCACTGCGGACTGCGCGGGACTCAGATCATCATCACGAAACTGCGCAAGGCTGGGCTGATACACATACAGGCGTACAGAAGGCAGAAGGCTGGCATTGCAGCGATGTGGCGGTACGGGATAGGGGTAGATGCCACCAAGCCTTTGCCAGTGCCTTGCGCGGAGAGATCACGCAAGTCAAGGGAGGCTCAAGGGGTAGAGGAACACGCGTTTGCCTTGGCCAGGCAGCGTGCGAAGAAGTGGAAAATCAAACGCGACCCGTTGGTGGCCGCGTTCTTTGGAGAGATGAAATGAAGATTACGGAAAGAAAACCCACTGTTTCCAATTGGGAACAAGACGGAGAATTTATTCAAGTTGCCTTTGTTAGAGACAATGGAGAGAGAGTAACTGCTCTCTATCAAAGATGGGGCTGGGTTCAGCCGCCATCAAAAGTTATTAAAGACACTCTCAATACCTTGGGTAAAGGTCCTCGTCGCGTAGTAGGCCGCCAGGGCTAGGAGTACTCGTTGCTGGAAATGCTGCACCCGCTGACAATGCTGCGGGAATTGCAAGCAATCCCTTGTTGCGGACAACGTCTAAAAGATTCATCAAATCTTGGCGAGTTTTGTATCCTTTAGTTTCTGCTGTTTTTGCATATATGTCATACAAATTACCCGCAGGAGCCATAGATGACTGGCTCAATTTAGCCTGATCTTTGGGCGATAATTTATTGAAATATTCAAGAAATTGCGTTGTAGCAGCACCAGATCCTGGTGGTTGCAGCCAAGCATCTGAATAGTCTACATAATTGCTGATGTTATGAGTCGGTACATAATCTCTTGAACCTAATGCTGATTGCAATTGTCGTATATCGGCATTAGGCAATTTCTCACCAAAATTTAGTCCTGCCACACCAGTACCATAATCCGCTAAAGGTATTTCATCTCCGGCTAAATTGTAAGCATATCTAATTTCATCTTCGCCAACTTTCTTATCCAATGGGAAGAACATACTTTTACCCTTGGCATATGGAACTTGCACGTTATACGGAGATCCACCCTGGGCTGTAAATAATCCTCTAGCAGCAGCCACAGCACTTAATTTCTCTTGAGTTTTTTTAGGTATTTGTGGGTAATTTCTAGGATATGTCACAGGCACTTCAAAACGATTAGCAAAACCAGTGTTAGTTTCAATTGGATTTTTTGCTAGTGTTGGGGCGCGTAACCCAGTTTCTGATGCTGGTCCTACAAACGGAACTCCACCTGGTGGCCTGTATGCGCCTTGCATATTTCTTGTTTTCAACACATTTTCATCTAGCAAAGACCTTAACAAAATGTCTCGTCCTTGGACGTCTTGAAATGCTGATGCAGCGCGAGATGAAAAGTTTGCGCGTGATCCAGCCGGTTGACTTATCAATTCTTCAAGATGGCCGCTACCTAAAAAAGGTATCATTTCGTAGGTTTCAGCACCAATCGCTTTATCAGGTAGATTTTGCGGATTTTTAGGAAGGCTGATTACTTTTCCGCGTGACTCCATTTGCCTAAATCCTTGCAATTCTTCAAGTCTTTTTGCAAGTGAATCAATATCGCGTTGTTCAGACATAGATAGTTGAACATTTGATGGACTCCATTCATATGGTTTTAATGCCGCCAGTTGTTCTTCATACCCAGCGCGACGCAAAATATCCTGATAATTACCCTGATTCAACAAAGTAGAGAAATCAGGGGTTCCCCTAATAATATCTGGCGTCAACTTACCTTGATCTAGTATTGCCCTGGCTGGCAGTCCCATTGATGTCTGGCCTTCCATAAGGGGCATTGCAAGCGACCAAATTGTTTCTTGACCTTCTGATGGGAACATCCCAGCCTGTTGAGCGCCTTGCCTTAATCTGGCATTGGTCGCAATGTAACCAGGAGTCAGTCCAGGATCACCCTTTGCAAGTTGTAATGCTGTAGGGGATCCGCTGAATAGATTTTGATTTACTCCAAGAGCATTCGCCATCCATGCGTCGTTTGTTACCTTGTAAACATCATCAGCAAGATTTTTGTAAAACGAATCTACTTTAGGTCCTGACAAGGTGACCTTTGCTGGATCTGGCGCCGAGAGAGATCTAAACGCGTTATTTTCCCAGGCGCCCAAAATTGACTCCTCACCCTTAGTGCCACTCACACTGCGACCCATAATTTCTTTGATGGCCTTGGGATCAGTTGGTCGGCCAGCAGCAGTCCAATTTTTCCAAGTGTTTAGAGTATTGAGTAAATTCATCTCTACACTGGTTTGTGGAGATAGTGCTGCAAGCAATGACGCAAACCTGGGCGCATCATCAGCACCAAATACGTCAATGATTGCTTGCGTTGATGCCCTGTACCAACCTTGTTTAGGTTGCCCGGCTTTAGCCATTGAGGACATCTCCTTGGCGTTAGGAAGTATTGACAGCAATTGGCTTACTTCTTTCACCGCTGATTCAGAGCGAATCAACTTTTGAACCTCTTGTCCTGTCATGAATTTAGATGCACTTGCAAAGTCAGGGTACTTTTGCTTAAGTGTTTCTAAAATTTCTTTTTCATCATCAGATAACAATTTCTTTTGTTGACGTACAAGTTCCTTACTTGTCTCTCCTCTTACTGGTGCTTTTCCAGGGCGCAACGCGCCGGTTAAATCAAGAGCAGGATTACTTCTTGTCGCCATTGCCGCCGTAGCAGCCGCATCTCCAAGTAACCCACCACCCTCTTTAGAGACAATCCCAGGCATCATCCCCATGCGCTGCATATAGTTCTCTGCCAACTGGCCAGCCTTTGGCGCAACGAACTTTCCGACTTCAGCAGCACCGCGACCTGCAAGACGTGCAGCCCTTGCAATTTCCATTGGCGTTAAAGGTACAAGCGCACCAGCCTGTCCAGCAACACGACCTAATGGGTTGTCTGCTGCCGGTGCTAGTGGCAGGTTCTTCAACATGAAGTCGGTCCCGTATGGGACTTGTGTTGGCTCTTCATAGTCAACTGGACCGCCCATCATCTCTGTAGGCATTAGCGTTCTAAACATATTTGCCACATCGCTTGGAAGACCAAGCAGACCAGCCAGCCTTCCGCGCATCACATCAACTGGGACATTCGCAGCGTACTCGCGCATCTTTGGCGTGTCCTGCCTAAACTGGCCGCGCTTTAGTTTGCTGTAGTCAGGTGCGTAGAATTCGTCAAGCAGTCCCATATCTGTACCTTTTTATTTCGGCTGGAGTCTGCCAGCACCAATCTGAGTAATCGCACCAGGTGCGCCAACTGCTACCTTGTAGGATAAACGCTTAATGGTGTCCTGCAACGCAGCCATTGCGCTCTCATCAACCAAAGCATTGCGGACAACTTGAGGGTTTTGAGATACAAGAATTCTTGCAATTTGATCTGACTGTGCATCAGTCAAGTTGCCGGTGTTCTGCCCCACCAACTTACGCAGGACTCGGTATCCCGACATGACGTTGCCGCTAAGTGCGCTTGTGACTTCTTCGGGGGAGATGTTCATCCCGATGCGCTGACCTTGTTGTAGGTTTGCTGCCGTAGGAGAGCCGCCAAGAATGCCGGTGGCTGCACGTTGAGAGCCAGCAGCCACGTTGACGGATCCAAGCAAGTTGTCCAACTGATCTTGAGGGAACACATTACGCAGAATCTGACCCTCTTTAAGGTTCTCATCGGCAAACCGCCCCATCATGCTCTTACGTGAGCCTGTAGCCATACGGGTGCGCGTTGCGTCCATTAAGCCTGACCGATACGCTTGCTTTGCGGCAGGAGACATTGACTCAAACTCAACAGCGACCTCGTCCGCGCTCTTGGTGAACGCCTTGCGTCCCTCTTGGAATGCGTCACGCGCAGACCGTGTCTGTGCAGCCGTCTGTCTAGCACCAGCCAACGCCTTGGATGACTGGTCAAGGGAGTTGCGCAACTGCAACTCAACGTCCTTGAGCGCAGAACCAACGCCGCCAGCACCCTGTGAGAATGCCTTGTTTGCCTCATCCTGAATACCGCGACGGACAATCTCCATGTCCTCAATGTTGGGGGTCCGGCTGTACTCGATGTTCCCATCCTTGAACGTGAAGAACGGAGCCTTGCCTGTTGTGGCTCGGTACAGTTCATTGATCTTAGTAGCGGCCTGTGGAGCGCGTTGTAGGGCTGCTGAGAAGGCGTCAAGCATTGGCTTGTCAACTACACCACCCTTTTCAAACGCGGCTGTGTACATGGCGTTCTCTGCGACCTTAATGTCTGCCTCGTTCATCTTGTACTGACGAAGGATATTCTTGTCTCCTGTAGGAGCCAATCCAGCGCGCATCTGCTTCATCGCCTCATCACGCATTATGTTGGGGCGCGTAGTGAGTGCCTTGCCTATGGTGGCCGACGCAGGACCGCCTTGGGTGTACATTGCACGAACCATTGATTGCAAGGTGGCGTTTTCTGCCATGATCTCGCCCTTGGCGACCCTGTCCACGATCTCGTCAGTAGTAAGCCCTGACTCTGTGGCCAGTCGCTGAATCTCTGTCTCAACTGCCTTTGCGCCACGGCCACCAATGGTGCGTCTTGTAAAGTCAATGAGTTTATTGGCCACTGCGCCGCCGCCGGTGAGAAGCGTAGTCCCGACTGGGCCAGCGATTGTTCCAACAGCCATGCCAGGAACAACACGCCCTGACCTTTCAAAGAAGTCACCCTCACCAGTTCCAAACCCAGTCAATCCACCTTGTAATGCTCCAACGCCAGCGGCACGAGCCATTAGCGCGGGGAGTGCGACTGGGGCCGCTGCACCACCCGTTAAGGTTGTGGCTGCAATTGCTGGCAATATCGCACCACCAGCCTCATACGCAAGTGCCTCGTATGGGCTGTCTTTCCTGTAAGCCTCTAACTTTGATCTGATGTCTGCAACTGCTGTGTCGTAAGGAACACCGGCCAATGATTGAAGGTAAGCCTCAAACTCATCAGAACTACCAAACGTCAGACCCTGCGCAAGAGAACGTAGTTTTTGGCTTGGAGCCTCACCCTGTGGTGCTTGTGGTGCTGGTGCTAAAGCAGCCTGAACTGCCTGTAGTTTTGGTAGTGGGATGGCGTTGTTGTTCCCCGCCTTGAGTGCTTGCAACTCCTCGACGGTGAAGGTATCAAGAACCTGTTGCAGATCAGTTTGTGCCATTATTTTTGCTTCCGTTTGAGTGCTTCGTCAATAGCGTTACCCATGTTCAGATTGCCACTAAGGTCAGTCTGAACCGTATAAGGCATCACTTGGAACAATGGGGCTACCTCATCAAACCCTTTAACTCTCGATGCGTTTGCGTAAACAAACTCGTGATCTTTGATGCGCTGATAGGCAAGTTTCTGCATTGCCGCCATACCAGTGCGCAACTCAGCCGCAGTCATTGACTGATCTCCTGCTGCAACGCGTTTAATCAAAGCACGTTCACCTTCAGTAATTGGTCCCTGACCCTTCATTGAGGCGGCAGCAGTCAACTCAGACTGCGCAAGACCTTGAACAACTTGACGTGTGTTTTGCAGCGTCTTCTCAGCGTCAGGCCCAGCAATGTTCAACTGCTGCCCAACGCGTAGCATTGCAGTTCTGTAATCAGCGGCTGGGCCAAGAACTGCGGCACTCAGAGCCGGTGCGATATTGTCAATGTTGCGTAGTGTGTCATTGGCTGAATTTGCAGCGTCTGTGACCTGTTGCAGTCGAGTTGCTCCAGCACTTCCGGCTCCTGTTGCAAACGCATTTGGTCCAGGTGGCAACCTCACTTCAGTTTTAGGTGCAATCTGAGAACGGTAGGTTCCTAATGCCGCTGTGCCTGACGCTCCAGTTCCACCAAGTTGGCGTCCTTCTAGGTATTCAACTGCACGGATGTCAGATGGCATTGCCTCATAGGGTTGTGCATCAGTAACAATTCTGCGCTGTCCTTGCTTGTTGTACTGGACAACAACAGGCTTATTCCCAATCATCATGTTCTGTGGCGCGCCATACTCTTGAGACGCATTGAGTGCGTCAAGCATCGACTTTGCAAGTTGATCCTCTGGTTGGTTAGACATCAACGCCAGTTGCTCCCGACTTAAATTGGCAAATGGGCTGCTTTGTTGTGCTTGCTGCACAGTTTGAACCTGTGCCGGTGTTGGAACCTGCCCAATCATGTTGGCACGAGCCACTGTAGGACCCGCTGGCATATTAGGTACTGCGAGTGACTGTTCAGGTGTAATGGCAACACCGGCAACTGGCATTGAGGCGGCTGGCATAGTCTGCCCATAGTCACCCAAAAGCATTTTTTGCATATTCGAAAGCCTATCTCTTGCGCGCTTGGCATCATCCAACTTCTGCTTTGTCATGATGTTAGCGATGGCTCCTGTCTGAGCCTGCTGGTAACCTTGCTGCCCAGCACCGTAAGCCTCGCCCAAAGCCTGGCCAATACCAATTGGGACTGCGCTTGGACCTGATGACTTGAGAAGGGACGCGGCCAAAGCCATGATTCCCTGCTGGTTCATCCGTGCGCGTTGCTCTGGGGTGAGGTACTCCTCAAACCCCATGTCGCCACCGCCAAACATATTGGAGCCAAGAAGACCACCAAAATCAAAAGTTGCCATGATTCACCTCAAGCGAAAAGACCAAGAAGACCGCCGATGCCAGCACCAACGGGTCCAAACATTTGGCCACCAGCCAATGCACCGCCCAATGCGCCTGATGCCACATTACGTGAGTAAGGCGTTGTGGTAGACATACCGAGGTTCGGGATGTTGCCGCTCAATGCGCCGGTAGAGACACCCAACTTCTCTATACCGATATTGCGCAGTGCATCCAATTGCTGCTGCTCCAACTGCTGACGCGCACCTCCCAAGGCCAATACGTTCTGACCGCCTTGGATGTTCTGACCCCTAGCGTACTGAGCCAAGTTAGCGGCTTGTCCGTAACCCTGCTGACGCATATTCGCTGACAGGTCAGCGGCCTGCTTGAGTGCAGCAGCGTTAGTGAGGCTAGACTGCACACCCTGACGTGTTCCACCAAACGCCTTCGCTTGTGTAGCGGCCTGACGATCTCTGAGGTCTGCCATCTGACGGCTTGACTCAATGTCGCCCAGGCTGCGATCAATTACGTCTTGCTGGTACGGGTTCATGAAGGCGTTGATGTCCTGACCCGTAAATGGAGTTAAGGACTGGTTAACGATCTGCTCTTCACCCGCCGTGTACATTGGGTTAAAGCCAGCAAACTGCCGCACTCCAAGTGCGCTTGCGACTGACTTACCCTGACCCAAGTTCTCAAGGTACGCAGCCTTTAACTGCGGGTCGATGGCTTGGGTTGATGTTGTGGAACCGCCTTTTGACATTTTGTATCTCCTTACGCTTCGAGCAAGCCGCGAAGTTTGCCCTTTGAAATCTTACCTGCGTTGATGGCATTCATCAACTCGATGCCGTACTTACCAACGGACTTTGCGTTGATGACGTACTCGCCGTCATCTAGTCCACCGTAGCCGTCATCGGGACCCATTGGGTTCGGACCAAGCAGGCGATTCATTGTGACTTGGCCGCCTTTGTACCAGCCACCGTCACCTCCACCGTCACCTCCAGCGTCACGGCCACCGTCGCCTCCACCAGCACCCGATGCAGGGCCACCGCCAGTATCACCTCCAGCATCACGACCTCCGTCACCGCCACCAGCACCCGACGCAGGACCACCGCCTTCAGTACCACCGCCAGCATCACGGCCACCCCAGCCTCCAACGTCAGCACTGTTTACAGCCCCAACATCGGCACTAGTAGAACTACCTGCGGCAGCACCAGAGCCTGAAAAGCCACTACCAGTAGTACCTCCTCCAGCGTCACGCGCACCCCAGCCGCCACTTAATGGGTCTGAAAATTCAGCAGCGGTAGGGGCAGTGGTAGAACTTCCTAAAATACCGCCAAGATATCCAAGATTGGCAGGATCAATCCCTCGCGCAATAAGACTTTGGTTGCTTACAAAAGTTGGGTCTAACGCTTTTTGCAGCAAACCTAAAGTCGTATATCCAAAAAGATTTTGACCAAACTGAGTAATCTTGCCCATCGTTGGGTTTTCAGCGTAATAAGCTGCTTTTTGAGCATCAGTCATTGCATCCCAGCCTGGGTTGCTGCTTTCCCCATCGGTCTTTCCACGATCACCGGCAGGAAAACGATTTGGATTATTTAACGCCTGTAGGCGAAGAATCTCATCGTATGCGCTTGATGATCCAGATGACGCAGGTGTTGCTGCAAATGAACCATAACCACCCGTGTAAGACTGTGGTGTCATGGCATTGCGTCGGCGCATCAACTCCATGATCTGCGCGTATTTACTGTTATCGACAGGGATTCCACCTGACGCATCACCAGCGGCTAGTCTATTAAATATTGATGGGATACCGCCTTGTGCAGCGTAAATATCTGATTGGCCACCTAAACTCATGATAATTCCTTGCTTAAAATGAACCACTTAGGTTCGTAACCCTCATCCTTTAAGAACGTCTTCTGCCAACCCTGACGGCCAGCAAGAGATACTCGACTGCAACCCAACTGCTTGCCCCAAGACTCGATGTATGGTCGCATCTGCTTGAGTTCATCTA
>Ga0209769_1000416_pt1 | contig 16900 bp, 17 predicted proteins | sample LauGreSuBDMM15DN_2_FD_187569 | JGI IMG/M metagenome (GOLD analysis project Ga0209769, IMG submission 187569) | Freshwater lake microbial communities from Lake Michigan, USA - Su13.BD.MM15.DN (SPAdes) (version 3) | ecosystem: Environmental > Aquatic > Freshwater > Lake | place: Lake Michigan, USA...
ATTTATTAACATCACTTTAGATCGCGCAAGCCAAGCTGAACTCGTGCGCACCATTCTGACTAATAGATATGAATACGGTCGAGGCGCAGCGTTAAATGGCGTGAAGATAAACCTTGAATTCATTAGCGCCAACCCCACAGGACCTCTGCACTTAGGTCACACGCGATGGGCAGCGGTGGGTGATTCACTCGGTCGCGTCTTAAGCGCCGCGGGAGCACAGGTAATACGTGAGTTCTATATCAATGACCGTGGCCGCCAGATGGATTTATTCGGACAATCTGTTCAAGCAGCAGCCCAAGGAAAGCCAATTCCTGAAGATGGCTACCAAGGGGATTACATTGCAGATTTGGCAAAGGAAGTACTTGCTGCCAATCCAACAATTTCAACGAGTGAAGAGTTTCGTGAGGCTGCATATAAAGTCCAGCTCGCACAACAGCAAAAAGTTCTTGAAACCTTCCACACTAAATTTGATATCTGGTTCTCAGAGCGCTCGCTTCACGAATCAGGCGCTGTCGAACATGCAGTGAAGAAACTGCGCACACAAGGACATGTCTTTGAACTAGATGGCGCTGTCTGGCTTCGCACAACTGATTTTGGAGATGATAAAGATCGCGTCATTTTGAAAGAAGATGGTGACCTCACATACTTCGCTTCAGATACTGCTTATTACATCAATAAGCGCGAACGCGGATTTGATATCTGTATCTACATGCTGGGTGCTGACCACCATGGATATATCCATCGCCTTAAGGCAACTGCTGCATGCGCAGGAGATGATGCCAATTACAACGTTGAAATCATGATTGGCCAGCTTGTAAAGATTATGGAAGGTGGGCAAGAGCTCAAACTCTCTAAGCGCGCTGGCACCATCATCACTCTTGAAGAATTGGTTGAAAAGGTGGGCGTTGATGCTGCTCGCTACACCCTCATCCGTTACCCCGTTGATACACCGATGGTAATGGATATCGACGTCCTGCGCCGCAATACAAATGAGAATCCTGTGTACTACGTGCAGTACGCACACGCCCGTATCGCAGGAGTCTTGCGGAATACGGCTGAACTTGGAATTAAATCCGACCTTGCATCTTTCGATCCATCACAGCTCTCACATGATCGAGAGAATGAATTACTCGGCGCCCTTGCTGAATATCCACGTGTTGTTGCAAGCGCTGCGGAATTTCGTGAACCACACCGCGTCGCGCGATATCTTGAAGAGCTAGCTGGGGTCTATCACGGCTTCTATGCAGATTGCCGAGTTCTTCCGCTGGGTGATGAAACAATTGCACCTATTCATTCAGCACGTGCAGCACTTTCTGCAGCAACGATGCAAGTCATTGCTAATGGTCTTGATCTATTGGGTGTCTCTGCACCGGAGAGGATGTAGCGATGTCGATGTGGTCAAAGAACGCATCCCTTGCTGGTGGAACTCTTAGCCTTGCAGGAATCCCTGCTGCGCAATTAGCAAAAGAGTTTGGCACCCCAACATTTTTCCTTGATGAAGATGCATATCGTGCGCGCGCTCTTGCTTGGCACGATGGGCTGCAATCTGAATTTGGCACATATGCAGGCACTGTGTATTACGCTGCAAAGTCCTTTATCTGTACTGCTGTAGCACAGTGGATTGCAGATATCGGAATCGGTATCGATGTGTGCACTGGGGGAGAACTCGCTGTTGCGCTCAATGGTGGAATTGATCCCAAGAAGATTGAAGTACACGGCAACAATAAATCTGTGGCTGAAATAGATCGCGCAGTCTCGGTCGGCGTTAAGACCATCGTGATGGACTCACTCTTTGAAATTGAGCGCGTTGCAGCTGCTGCACGCAAGCACGGCGTGCGCCAAGCGGTGATGTTGCGCCTTACACCTGGTATCGAAGCCCACACACACGAAAAGATTTCAACAGCGCATGAAGATGTGAAGTTTGGTTTCTCTATTGCATCAGGTGCTGCATGGGCGGCAGTTGAAGCAGTCACAACACATCCTGAACTTGAACTACTCGGAGTGCATTGCCATATCGGTTCACAGATCTTTGGGTCAGAGGCTCATGAAATTGCAACAGATCGCCTCATTGGTTTTATGGCGAAGTATCGTGACGCGTATGGAAAAGAATTACCAGAACTCGATCTTGGTGGGGGATTCGGTATTGCCTATATTGATGGTGATGTCACTGTTGAACCTAGTGATGTTCTGCCCCAGATTCATGAAGCTGTGAAGAAGGCATGCGCACAACACAACCTTGCAATCCCATTGGTATCACTGGAACCAGGGCGTAACATCGTGGGGCCCACAATGTTTACCCTGTATGAAGTGGGAACTGTCAAAGATGTAGTTGTCGATGGTGGAAAAGTTCGTAAGTATGTCTCTGTTGATGGCGGCATGAGCGATAACGCACGCACCGCTCTCTATGATGCCGAATACACAGCAGTGATTGCACAACGTGCTTCAGCTGCGCCTCTGGCTCTTGTTCGCCTTGTTGGAAAGCATTGCGAAACAGGCGACATCATCATCAATGAAATTCAACTTCCATCAGATATTGTCCCTGGAGATCTGGTTGCAACTCCAGCAACAGGTGCATATGGCCGCAGCATGGCAAGTAATTACAATCATGTGCCAAGACCACCTGTTGTTGCAGTAGAAGATGGAAAAGCCCGCGTAATTGTGCGCCGAGAAAATGAGGCAGACCTGCTCTCACTTGATGTGAAAGAATAGGTTTATGAGCCCCGCAGATAAACCAGTTCGCGTTGGCATGCTCGGCTGCGGCGTCGTTGGAAGCCAAGTAGCCCGCCTGCTCCTTTCTGACACAGCAGAACTCTCTACTCGCGCTGGCGTTAAGATTGAACTCACTCGTATTGCGGTGCGCACACTCAAGGATTACCCAGGTCTTAACCCTGCACTCTTCACAACAGATCCATTCTCAATTGTGAACGACCCAGATATTGATTTGATTGTGGAAGTTATGGGTGGAATCGAACCTGCTCGCGAACTTGCGATGACAGCAATTAACAATCGCAAATCTATTGTCACAGCTAATAAGGCGCTACTTGCAAGCCACGGTGCAGATCTATTCACAGCAGCATATGCAAAGGGTGAAGATATTTACTACGAAGCATCCGTTGCTGGTGCGATTCCCATTATTCGCCCGCTTCGTGATTCTCTGGCCGGTGACTTCGTTACTCGCTTGATGGGTATCGTCAATGGAACAACAAATTACATTCTCACAAAGATGCATGAAGATAATCGAGAGTTCGATGATGTCCTGAAAGAGGCACAGGCACTCGGTTATGCAGAAGCAGATCCGACCGCAGATATTGAAGGATTCGATGCGGCTGCAAAGGCTGCAATTCTCTCTGGACTTGCATTCCACACTCGCGTGACAGTCGATGACGTCTATCGTGAAGGAATTTCAAAAATCACTCTGGAAGATGTTTCCATTGCTAAATCAATGGATCACGTCATTAAGTTACTTGCCATCGCAGAACTCACACCTGCCGATGAAATTTCAGTGCGTGTGCACCCAGTCATGATTGATAAGAGCCACCCTCTTGCATCTGTGCGCGATGCATTTAACGCAGTCTTTATCGAAGCAGAATCTGCAGGGCCCTTGATGTTCTATGGTCGCGGAGCTGGTGGACAACCAACCGCATCTGCAATCTTGGGTGACATCGTTGCAGTCTCTAGACACATCGCCCTGAACTCCATTGGTCAGCGCGAGACAGATTATGCAGATCGCGATATTGCACCGATTGAAACAACAAAGACAAAGTTTCTTATTCGCCTTGAAGTAGAAGATAAATCAGGTGTTTTAGCTGCAATCGCCAAGGTATTTGCAGATCAAGGCGTCTCTATCCAGACTGTTGATCAAAATGGTCGCCATCAAGATGCAGAACTCATCATCGTGACTCACCGAGCAACAGAAGGTGAACTCAAAGCAACTGTTAAAGCTCTAGAGAAGATGCCGATGGTGACAAAGATTTCTAGCGTTATTCGCGTTGAGGGAGCTATCTCCTAATGAGCATCTTTTCAAAGAAGTCTGGTGCGCATCAGTGGCGCGGAGTGATTGAGGAATATCGCCATCGCTTACCTGTTTCCGCAAAGACTCCCATCGTTACTTTGCGTGAAGGTGGTACACCACTTATCTATGCATGCGTTCTCTCTGAATTGCTCGGCAACAATGTGTGGGTGAAGTTCGAAGGAATTAACCCAACAGGTTCTTTTAAAGATCGCGGAATGACAATGGCGATTACAAAGGCTGCAGAAGATGGTGCCAAGGCAGTTATCTGTGCTTCAACTGGAAATACATCAGCATCTGCGGCTGCTTATGCAGTCAAAGCTGGCATGGTTCCTGCCGTACTCATTCCTGAAGGCAAGATTGCGCTGGGCAAGCTCGCACAAGCAGTTGTGCATGGTGCAAAGTTGCTTCAAGTCGATGGAAACTTTGATGATTGCCTCGTTCTTGCTCGTGATCTCTCTAACCACTATCCAGTCTCTCTTGTGAATTCAGTAAATCCATATCGCATCGAAGGGCAGAAAACTGCAGCTTTTGAAGTAGTCGATATGTTGGGCGATGCTCCAGATATTCACACAATGCCTGTTGGCAATGCAGGAAATATCACTGCATACTGGAAGGGCTATAACGAATACCGTCATGACAAGATCTCAAAGAAGTTGCCACAGATGTGGGGATTCCAAGCAGCAGGTGCGGCGCCTCTTGTCACAGGCAAGCCGGTAGCAAAGCCAGAGACCATTGCGACAGCAATCCGTATTGGAAATCCAGCATCATGGGATCAAGCAATTGCTGCCCGTGATGAATCAGGTGGACTTATTGATTCTGTGACTGATGAAGAAATTCTTGCTGCCTATCACCTTCTTGCATCGAAAGAGGGAATCTTCTGTGAGCCATCATCGGCTGCAGGCCTTGCAGGGCTTATTAAATATAAGAACGCTGGAAAGCTTCCTAAAGATAAGACAATCGTCATTACCTGCACAGGCAATGGCCTGAAAGATATTCCGTGGGCACTTGAAGGCGCTGTAGATCCTGTGGTCGTTCCCGTCAATGCAGATGCTGCAGCTAAAGCTCTTGGCTTAGTGAAGAACTAGAGAAACAATTGCCCCATGGCCAAGCCAACATTTAAAGCTAATCCGATGCAGGTGCAGGTTCCTGCAACTTCTGCAAACTTAGGTCCAGGCTTTGATTCATTCGGTTTAGCTTTTGGAATGTATGACCGATATGTCGCACAAATCCTTGATGAAGGTGGACTCGATATCGATGTCACCGGCGAAGGATCTGATGAAGTTCCTCGCACAGATAAGAACTTGCTTGTGAAGGCGATCAATAAAGGTTTTGATTACCTCGGAGGACGACCAAAGGGACTTGCAGTGCGCGCACTCAATGTCATCCCACATGGTCGCGGACTTGGATCTTCAGCATCTGCAATTGTTGGTGGGCTCGTTCTTGCTCGTTCACTAGTACTAACAGGCTCAGACAAAATGAGCGATGAAGTTCTTTTGAATCTTGCAAGTGAGATGGAAGGCCATCCTGACAATGTTGCTGCAGCGCTCTTTGGCGGAGCAACAATTGCATGGCAGGATCTTGTGAAAGGTAAAGCTGTGGCTCACGCAGTGCACCTGCCAGTAGATCCACGCATCAAAGTGATGGCATTTATTCCAGCAAGCCCTCTAGCAACGTCGAAGGCGCGCAAGATGTTGCCTGAATCAATTTCTTTTGCAGATGCCCAGCGCAATACAACTAATGCATCGCTGATGGCACAGGCGCTTACGATCCGCCCAGACTTACTCTTCACAGCAACAGAAGATTTCTTACATCAGTCATATCGCCAAGAAGCGATGCCATCTTCATTTGCCTTGATGACAAAGCTACGTGCTGCAGGAATTGCTGCATTTATCTCAGGTGCTGGGCCAACAGTGCTTGCCCTTCACACAGAAGGTGATGATGAAACTACTCAGCTTGCACGTGCTGGCGGAGCGAAATTTGAGGGTAAATCTCTCGAAATTGCTAGCCGTGGAGCCACCCTGCTATAGTTTTACCATCAATTCAGCCCAGTAAGTTAAGGGTCAACTTTAAGAATTGATAAATCTAAGAAGTAAAAAATCCAGAACATAAATCCCAGGGCTCGACTCATATGGTTAGCCCCAAAGTGAAAAGAAATACATGACAACAACAGAACCAGTTCGTTCTAGCAGTCCAGAGCTCTCAAGCATGACCCTTCCTAAGTTAAAGGAAGTTGCGTCTCAGCTCGGTATCGACGGTGCAGCAAAGCTTAAGAAGGATGATCTCGTCACAGCAATTGCAGATCTCCAGTCATCAAACCGCGAAGCAGCTAAGGCAGAACGCGAAGCTCGCCGTGAAGCGCGCAATGCTAAGAAGAGCAATCGCGATAATAAGAATTCAGATAACTCATCCGATGAGGGCGATGATGAAGAAAATTCATCAGAGAATGCACCATCGAGTAATGAGCGCAGCAATGACCGTGATGACCGTGGTGGTCGCAACCGTGGTCGTGATCGCAACCGTGGTCGTGATCGTGGAAATCGCGAACGCGGCAACCGTGAAGAGCGCGAACCAGTAATTGGTGAAGATGATGTCTTGGTCCCAGTTGGTGGCCTCGTTGACATCATGGATAACTACTCATTTATTCGCACAGGTGGATACCTTCCAGGACCTGACGATGTCTATGTCTCACAAGGGCAGGTACGTAAGTACGGTCTTCGTAAGGGAGATGTTGTAACAGGTCAGGTTCGCCAATTACGTGAAGGTGAAACTCGTCAGAAATACAACCCACTTATTACTCTAGAAACAATTAACGGATTGCCATATGAAGAAGCACGTGGCCGCGTTGAATTTGGAAAGCTTGTTCCTCTCTACCCTCAAGAGCGACTACGCCTTGAGACTGAGCCAAACATTCTGACAACTCGCGTTATCGATTTGATTGCACCTATTGGTAAGGGTCAGCGCGGACTAATTGTTTCGCCTCCTAAGGCTGGTAAGACCATGGTCTTGCAGGCAATTGCCAATGCGATCACAACAAATAACCCTGAGTGTCACTTGATGGTTGTTCTCGTTGATGAGCGCCCAGAAGAAGTTACCGATATGCAGCGCAGCGTGAAGGGTGAAGTTATTGCTTCAACCTTCGACCGTCCTGCAGATGACCACACAACAATTGCAGAGCTTGCAATCGAGCGCGCAAAGCGCCTGGTTGAAATGGGTCACGATGTTGTTGTTCTTCTGGACTCAATTACTCGTTTGGGCCGCGCATATAACATCGCAGCTCCTGCATCAGGCCGCATCCTTTCCGGTGGTGTTGATTCAGCAGCTCTCTATCCACCAAAGAAGTTCTTCGGCGCAGCTCGTAATATTGAAGATGGTGGATCACTGACCATCCTTGCAACAGCACTTGTTGATACAGGTTCACGTATGGATGAAGTGATCTTCGAAGAGTTCAAGGGCACTGGAAATATGGAGCTCATCCTCGATCGCAGAATGGCTGATAAGCGCATCTTCCCTGCAGTCAACGTTGTTGCATCAGGAACACGTAAGGAAGAAATCCTTATGGGAGCTGAAGAACTCAACATTGTCTGGAAGCTTCGTCGCGTGCTTCACGCACTCGAACCACAAGCAGCTCTTGAGCTCTTGCTTGAGAAGATGAAGGGCACTAAGTCCAACGTCGAATTCTTGATGCAGATCCAGAAGACAACGTCAGGACCTGACGACAGCAAGTAAGCCCAAATCCAGCGCGGATTTTGCGGTTTACGGCCAATAGGAGAGAATTACGGCCTATTGCCACACCTGATGGCGATGACCTGGTTCACCAGCTGCGGCTGGACCCAGACTCAAGAAAAGGAATAATGAATATGAGAAAAGATATCCACCCAGAGTACAAAGATACTCAAGTAACTTGTGGTTGCGGTGAAAAGTTTGTTACCCGCTCAACAGTTGCAAGCGGTTCTATCTACGTTGAAGTTTGCTCAGTCTGCCACCCGTTCTACACAGGTAAGCAGCGCATTCTCGATACTGGTGGACGCGTCGCTAAGTTCGAAGAGCGTTTCGGTAAAAAAGCAGCTAACTAGCTTTCTAAAGAGACCGCATCGCAGCCGAAAGGTTGCGGCGCGGTCTTTTTATTTCTCCAAAGAACGTGTATTCAACGAGAGAGAAAGGATGAGGTCATATGGCTAACGATCGTTTTGCATCAGCGCATGAGATGGTGCGTGAATATCAAGAGCTTGAGTTAAAGATGGCCGATCCTTCTATCCACGAAGATCAAGGCAATGCCCGCAAGCTCGGTCGCCGTTATGCCCAGCTTGGACCTGTAGTTGCAGGATTTAATGCTTGGAAATCTGCAGCCGATGATTTAGAGGCCGCTAAAGAGATGGCTCTGGAAGATGATTCCTTTGCCTCTGAAATTCCAGCGATGGAGATTGTTGTTGAAGCGGCAGCGGAAAAGTTAGAGGAGCTCTTGCTTCCACGGGATCCCAATGATGATCGCGATGTGATTATTGAAGTTAAAGCTGGTGCTGGCGGGGATGAATCAGCACTCTTTGCAGGGGATTTAGTTCGTATGTATCAGCGCTATGCAGAAAAGCGTGGCTGGAAGATTGAAATCATCGATATGACTGAATCAGAGCTCGGTGGATATAAAGATATTTCTATGGCAGTTAAATCAAAGGGAACACCAGAGCCTGGAACGACTCCTTATGCACGACTTAAATTCGAAGGCGGTGTGCACCGCGTGCAGCGTGTTCCTGAAACTGAAAGCCAAGGACGCATTCACACATCCGCAGCTGGTGTGCTCGTGCTACCTGAAGCAGAGGAAGTTGATGTTGAGCTCAATATGAATGATGTGCGCGTAGATGTCTATCGCTCATCAGGTCCTGGCGGACAGTCTGTAAATACCACTGACTCTGCTGTGCGATTGACCCACGTTCCAACCGGCATTGTTGTCTCTTGTCAGAACGAGAAGTCACAGCTGCAAAATAAAGAATCAGCGCTACGTATCTTGCGTGCTCGTCTTCTTGCCGATGCGCAAGAAAAGGCAGAAGCAGTTGCGATGGCAGAGCGAAAGAGCCAGGTGCGCACCGTTGATCGCTCAGAGCGCATCCGCACATATAACTACCCAGAAAATCGCCTCAGTGATCATCGCGTTAATTACAAGGCAAATAACTTAGATGCTGTGCTCAATGGTGAACTCGATGAAGTCGTGCAGGCACTTCTTGATGCCGATAGAGCTGCAAAGCTTTCATCAACGAATTAAGTAGCCCTTATGGAACTGACCTTTAAAGAATTCTTGCGAGGCGGAAAAGAACAACTATCTGCGGCAGGCTTTGCTGAAGTAGAAGCCGAGATATTGCTTGCACATACCTTAGGAATTTCGCGGATGGATCTACATAATCCACTCACTGTTGAGAATGCGTTGACAGCCATTGGCGATATGGCAATTGTTGAAGAGACTTTCTGGAAGTTACTTGACCGTCGCTGTGCTCATGAGCCTTTGCAATACCTGACGGGGGTTGCATTTTTTCGTCATCTAGAAATCAAAGTGGGCCCTGGCGTTCTCGTTCCGCGCCCTGAGAGTGAACTACTTGTTGAATCTGTACTTACTTATATTGAGAAATTAAGTGGCGCAGTCAGCGTTGTCGATCTTGGATCAGGCTCTGGCGCGCTGGCACTTGCCATTGCAACCGAGGCACCACACACCCACGTCATTGCTGTGGAGAAAAGTCCTGAAGCAATTTACTGGCTTAAAGAGAATGTCTCCTTCATCGATGAGAAGGTGCGCATTCTTGAAAGCGATGTTGCAACCGCGCTCGATGGCGTGAAGTGTGATGTGGTGATTGCCAATCCACCCTATGTCCCTGATTCGCAAGAGCTGCCCCGCGATGTTGCAGAGCATGAACCTGCGATCGCGTTATTTGGGGGAGTAGATGGGATGAAAGCACCACGTCTATTCATCTCAACTGCGAGCCGACTACTTAAAGAGGGTGGCTTTCTTGCCATTGAGCATCATGAAGAGCAAGGCCCGGCTATTGCAGATGTACTCAGCGCCGATTTCACAGATATTCTTCTGCATCAGGATTTAACAGGCCGCCCGCGATTTACGACAGCAGTGAGGAGATAGCGATGCCACGCATTGACCTCAAACAGGGTGAACAGGGAAAGCATGTTGCTCGCGCACTCAAAGAAATTCAAGCAGGGTTTGTGATCGTTGCCCCCCTTGAACATGGCTATGTCTATCTCGCAGATGCATTCTCACCATTTGCGGTTCGCGCAATGCATGTTCTGCGTGGAGATAAAACTGGCGTTGTGGCACAGGTACTTGCTCATAGCTTGGATACTGTGAAAGGAATTTCGCGCGATGTATCACCTGAGACACAAGATCTCTGCAATAAATTCTGGCCCGGACTTCTATCGGTCACACTCAGACCTAGCTCTGTTCTCAATTGGGACCTTGGTGATGATAAAGATTTAGATTGGTTTAACGTGCGCGTTCCAAAATCTAAATTTGTTCGTGCTCTTTTGAAAGCATCTGGCCCACTTGCTGTTGCAAGTGCATCCAGCGCCGGTGAAGAACCAATGCTTAAGATTGATCGCACGCAGGTAAAGGATTGGAGCGTTGCCGTCGTCTTTGACAATGGCGCCCTTAAATCTGGCCCGCGCTCCACCATCATCGAAGCCGATTCTGGAGGCGTGCGCCTAGTGCGCGAAGGCGCTATTTCGATGGATGAGATGGAGAAGGTCGCCCCGCGCATTTCGCTGCTGTAAAGAAAAATAAGGCCAGAACTATTAGGCTATCGCCATGTCCGAAACCTTCTATGGCCCTGATTTCACACTTCTTTCGAAGCAAGATCCAGATATCGCAGCAGTGCTGCTCTCTGAGCTCAAGCGTCAACAGACCAATCTGCAACTGATTGCTTCAGAGAACTTCACATCACGCGCAGTACTTGCTGCCCTTGGTTCAACACTTTCCAATAAGTATGCCGAGGGTTATCCAGGAAAGCGTTACTACGGTGGGTGTGAAGAGGTAGATAAGGCAGAAGTTATCGCGATTGATCGCGCAAAGGCTCTATTCGGTGCAGAGCATGCAAACGTTCAGCCACACTCAGGTGCAAGTGCCAACGTTGCTGTGTATCAAGCATTTACTAAGCCAGGCGATACCGTTCTTGCAATGTCACTTCCACACGGTGGCCACCTCACACATGGTTCTAAGGTCAACTTCTCCGGTAAATGGTTCAACATCGTCTCCTATGGCGTTCGCCAAGATAATGAACTGATTGATTATGACGAATTGCGCGATCTTGCTATTGCCAATAAGCCAAAGATGATTTGCTCCGGTGCAACTGCATACCCATCACTGATTGATTTTGAGAAGGTGCGCGCAATCTGCGATGAAGTCGGCGCCATCATGTGGGTCGATGCAGCGCACTTCATCGGACTAGTTGCAGGAAAGGCAATTCCTTCCCCAGTTCCTTATGCAGATGTTGTCTCATTTACTACTCACAAAGTTTTACGTGGACCACGCGGTGGCATGATCTTGTCTAAGGCAGAGCATGCAGCTGCCATTGATAAGGCAGTCTTTCCTGGAATGCAGGGCGGCCCAATTATGTCTGCAGTTGCAGGTAAGGCGATTGCTCTGGCTGAGTGCGCAACTCCTGCCTACCAACAGTATGCAAAGGATGTCATCGTCAATGCGAAGGCACTTGCAGCAGCTCTTGAAGGTGAAGGCATGCGCGCTGTCTCTGGTGGAACTCAGACCCACCTTGCACTGATTGATATTCGCTCAACAGGTGTTAATGGCAAGGTTGCAGATGAGCGTTGTGGCGCTGCAGGAATTGTTCTCAATAAGAACTCGATTCCATATGACCCAGAAGCACCATCTGTGACTTCAGGTATTCGTGTGGGAACTCCTGCCACAACAACACAGGGGATGGGCGTTGATGAGATGAAGACAATTGCATCTCTGATTGCTCGTGCGATTAAGACTGAAGATGCAGCAGCACATGCTGCAATCAAATCTGAAGTCCACGCACTCACATCACGTTTTCCTATCTACCAGGCATAGAGATAGCCTCATATAGATGCGCGAGTACCTCGTCACCCTTCTCTTGGCGGCAGCGCTCTGTTATGTAGTCACACCTTTTGTTCGTACCCTCGCTCTTAGATTTGGAGCAGTTGCACAGATTCGCACCCGCGATATTCACACCACCCCAACACCACGCTGGGGAGGCCTTGCTATGTGGATCGCGATGGCGCTCACCTTTGCGATGGTCAATCACTTATCGCTGGTTGGAAAATCTTTTGGTCGTGAATCACTCGGCATCTTCCTGGCTGCAACACTTCTTGTTGCAATTGGGTTAGTCGATGATCGCTTTGAATTAGATGCACTCACCAAACTGGCAGGACAAGCACTGGCTGCAGGAATTCTCTTGATCTTCGGTATTCAAGTCTTGTGGCTACCTATTAATGGTGTCATCACACTTCCACCCAGTATTGGCCAGCTTGTGACCGTCATGATTGTTCTTGTCACAATCAACGCTGTGAACTTTATTGATGGACTAGATGGATTGGCTGCAGGAATTGTTGCCATATCGGGTGCAGCATTCTTTGCCTTTGCATACCTCTTAGCTGTTATCTATGGCTTTAGCCGTGCAGGGGCACCATCACTTATAACGGCAGTGATTATTGGTGTCTGCATAGGGTTCTTGCCCCATAACGCCCACCCAGCAAAGATCTTTATGGGCGACTCTGGATCGATGTTCTTAGGTCTATTACTTGCAGCCTCTGCAATCACTTTAACTGGGCAGATTGATCCCAATGCAATCTCTGCAGAAAAGCTCGGACCAACGCTGCTTCCGCTGATGCTTCCTTTGGCAGTTCTTGCTATTCCACTGATTGATCTCTTCTCTGCGATCTTTCGCCGCCTTCGTGCAGGGCAATCACCATTTAGCTCTGATAAAGAGCATATGCACCACAGAATTCTCCGGGCAGGAAATTCACATCTGCGCACAACACTGATTATGTATTTATGGACGGCAACGATTGCATTTCCTGTTGTGGTCTCAGCATTTGCTCAGCTCTGGGTTGCAGCGATTGTTGCTGGTGCCATGCTTGCCTTTACTATGTATTACTCAAAGAGTGGAGTAACTGTCAGTGACAGCTCAACCAAGTAACGAAGAACAACTACTTCGTGGCGCACTTGTTCCCACTTTTATCGTCGGTATCATCGCCATTGGAATCTTTGGATTTGCCAAAGGACTTCCTGGCTTAAGTGGAGCTTTACTTGCTCAAGCAGTAGTTTTGATTTACTTCCTTGTTCATATTTTTATCTCAAAGATTTCACGCAACCTCGATCCCATGAGCACCATGGCACTTGCGATGTTCTCCTACTTTGCAAAGTTCTTACTCCTTGGAGCATTCCTGTGGGCGCTGACGAAGTACACATCGCGCTCGAGCATCGATCGCACCAGCTTTGGGGTCACAGCGATTGCCCTCACCTTTGCCTGGCTAGGCGGAGAAATCGCTAGTTATCTAAAGCTCAAAACTCATCTACCATTGCCGCATGACCCACGAACCAACTAACCGTCGCGAAGAGAACGCCCTCTGGTCGATCTTCGGATACCTCGTATCAGGCCTTCTCTTCTGGGGCGGCATCGGCTGGGCTGGCGACCACTTCTTTGGCACCACCTACCTCGTCCTCATTGGCCTCTTGGTCGGCATGGGCGGGGCTCTCTACCTGGTCTGGTTACGGTTCGGCCGCGAGTAGCCACCAGCCTTGGAATAAGTGACTAGACCCACCTAAAACTCTCAAGGTTCGATTTCACAGGCGGGCAGGTTTGCCCATAAGGTTGGCCTGCTTTACCGCTTCCCCAGCAAATGGTTTATAAACCCTTTTAGGTATCAAGGAGTGTGTGTGCGCGCGTTTGTTAAACTACACGCAGCTGGTGAGGGCTTTGTCCCACCTAGCACTAACGACTTCAACCTTCCTCCAATTATTGACTCCATTACATGGCTGACTAAGCCTGTTCTTCTCGTATTTCTCTCAGTAGTTCTCATTTCAGTATTTTTTATTCTCTCCTCACGCAAGGCAGCGGTAGTGCCTTCCAAGCTTCAATTCGCTGGAGAAAGCATCTATGCATTTGTGCGTAATGATCTTGCTCGCGATGTCATCGGCCATGAGTTCATGCGCTTTGTGCCATACCTGTTCACACTCTTCACCTTTGTGCTCACCAATAACCTCTTTGGAATTGTTCCGTTCTTGCAGTTCCCTGCAATGTCACACGTTGCATTCCCGTACGTGCTTGCAATCTTCTCTTTCGGAGTCTTTCACTACGTGGGTATTCAAAAGCACGGTGCTATCAAATATCTCAAAGAGATCGCATTTATGCCAGGTGTTCCAAAGCCTGTCTATATCTTGCTGACACCTATTGAAATTGCCACATTCTTCCTCGTGCGTCCATTGACGCTCTCACTCCGTCTCTTTGCAAATATGTTCGCGGGCCACTTACTGTTGCTCGTATTCATTATGGGTGGTGACTACATGATGCATGATTCACATCTGATCATGAAGTTATTTAGCCCATTCTCATTTGCATTTGGTATTGCCCTTACATTCTTCGAATTTATGGTGCAATGCCTGCAGGCATATATCTTCACCCTGCTCACAGCTCTCTACATCGCCGGCGCCCTTGCCGACGAGCACTAAGCAAGAAACTAACGAAAGGTAAGAAAAAATGACAGGCACACTCAACCTGGTCGGTTTTGGCCTATCAGCAATTGGTCCAGCAATTGCAACAGGAATGATCTTCGCTGCTTATATCAACGGCGTAGCTCGTCAGCCAGAAGCGCGTAGCGTTCTCCAGCCAATCGCGTTCCTTGGGTTCGCGCTCGCTGAAGCACTTGCACTCTTCGGTCTCGTTCTCGCATTCGTCCTCTAATCAATAAAGAATAATTAGAGTAAACAATGCGCTCATTTAATTTCCTTAGCGGGGAAGAACCACTCAACCCTCTAATTCCGCATACTGCTGAATTAGTTGTCGGTGCGATTGCTTTCACCCTGCTATTTCTCGTTCTTCGTAAAGCAGTTGTGCCAAAGTTTGAAAAAGCTTTCACAGACCGCGCCGAAGCAATCGAAGGCGGCATCGAACGTGCTGAGAAGGCGCAGCTCGAGGCACAGCGCGCACTTGTTCAGTACAACGAGCAGCTTTCATCAGCACAAGGTGAAGCATCAAAGCTTCGTGATGAAGCGCGCGTTCAAGGCGCAGCAATTCTCGAAGAGCTTCGCACCAAGGCTCACGATGAAGCAGCACGCATCACAGCGGCAGCTCACGCATCTATTGAGGCAGAGCGCCAGCAAGCAATTACATCCCTTCGTAATGAAGTCGGTGCACTTGCAGTTGAACTCGCATCAAAGATTGTCGGAGAAGCACTTGATGACCAGGCCCGTCAATCACGGATCGTGGAACGCTTCATCGAAGATCTCGAAAAGTCCAAGTAGTAGATAGAGAAGAAAGAAGAGAATGAGAATCCATCTCGGAGGCAGTAGCCGTCAATCACTCGTGGTTGCACGCGGCAAGCTCGACGCTGCCGTCAAGGGCGCAACTGCGGCTAACGCATCTGAGCTCTCTTCTCAACTCTTCTTTGCAGCAGATGTTCTCTCTAAGAACACTTCAATCCGCCGCGCCTTTGCAGATCCTGCACGCGATGCTGCCTCTAAGGGCGCTCTCGTCAGAGATCTCTTTGCACAGTCACTTGCAGCAACTGCTCTAGAAATACTCACAGCTGTATCAACTCTTCGTTGGTCAGCTGCAGGAGACCTAGTGCACGTGCTCGAGCAGCTGGCGATTGAGGCTGAAGCATCGGCTGCAAATATCAACGATGAACTCGATCGCGTAGAAGATGAACTCTTTGAAACATCACAGCTCATTGTCGATAACTTCGAATTGCGCAAGGCTCTTGTAGGTACTGGAACACCTGAGGCTAAAGCTGCGCTTATCTCTGAAGTACTTTCTAAGAAGGCATCAGCATCAACTGTGAAACTTGCAGTTGCTCTTGTGACCAGCCTTCGTGGACGTAGCATAGAAGCAGCCTTTGCTGACTATCTCTTTGGTCTTGCAAATCGCCGCAATCGTCTCATCGCGGTCATTCGCGTTGCATCTGCAATTACAGATGCTCAGAAATCACGTCTTGCAACAGCGATTGAGAAGCAGGTTGGTCAGCCAATCCGCGTCAATATCGAGATCGAACCATCGATTCTTGGTGGAGTATCGGTCAAGTTTGCAGATGAATTAGTAGATGGAAGCGTTTCAAATCGACTTGCTAGCGCCGGACGCGCACTAGCTGGAAACAAATAAAGGGGAAACTCATGGCAGAGCTCAAGATCCAACCGAATGAAATTCGGGATGCCTTAGCGAACTTCGTTAAGTCATACGATCCAGGCACCGCGGCTCGTGATGAAGTCGGAACAGTAAGCCAGGCAGGCGATGGAATCGCTCGCGTTGAAGGTCTTCCTTCAACAATGGCTAATGAACTACTTCAGTTCGAGAACGGAACACTAGGACTCGCACTGAACCTTGACGTGCGCGAAATCGGTGTTGTTATCTTGGGCGATTACGCAGGCATTGAAGAAGGAACATCTGTGCGTCGCACAGGTGAAGTTCTCTCTGTTCCTGTTGGTGATGGCTTCCTCGGTCGCGTTGTTGACCCACTAGGTCGTCCCATCGATGGCAAGGGCGAAATTAAGCCTGATGCACGTCGTGCTCTCGAACTTCAGGCGCCATCAGTAGTACAGCGCCAACCTGTGAAGGAGCCAATGGCCACAGGTATTAAGGCAATCGATGCAATGACAGCAATCGGTCGTGGACAGCGTCAGCTCATTATTGGTGACCGTCAGAC
>Ga0209769_1000423_pt1 | contig 16743 bp, 25 predicted proteins | sample LauGreSuBDMM15DN_2_FD_187569 | JGI IMG/M metagenome (GOLD analysis project Ga0209769, IMG submission 187569) | Freshwater lake microbial communities from Lake Michigan, USA - Su13.BD.MM15.DN (SPAdes) (version 3) | ecosystem: Environmental > Aquatic > Freshwater > Lake | place: Lake Michigan, USA...
GCTCAATAGATCCATACACCCAGGGGCTGACAGCTGAATCGATCCACTGGCATAACATCTCAGTGCGTGTAGCTTCTATGCTGTTGGTGCTGACAGATTCTTCTAATGTTTGCTCAGTTATTAAATGGCCCAAAGCAGGGTTAGCCAACGCCCACGCCTTCTTGTCATTTATCTTGCAATGCTGCGGTGCGCTGTACTCATAAAATCCCAAGTTTTCTGGTGGATAAGATAGGCAACGCTCTCTTAAATCATTTAACACTGTACTAAACCCATCACCAGCATTACTTGTCATTAAAGTCATCGCATTAGGTCTTGCACGTGTAGTTGGTAATGCAGCTGTAAAGGCTTCTTCTGTCCACTCTCTTAATTCATCTATGTATAGGAAATCTGCAGTCTTACCACGTGGTGCATCACGAGTAGCTGCTGCAATTTCATACCTAGCACCATTAAGTAAGCTGATAGATTCCTGGCCATTAGCCAATCGGATTTGTCTTACCTGGTCTTTTAGAAATTGATTATCTTCTATTGTGAATGCAACTTGTCTAAAGGTATCTAATGCCATATTGCGGTTAGAAGACATACCCAGGACATTCTTAGAGCCCCATAAGAATAAATGGCTCAGGATAAGCATACGTGCTAGGTGTGTCTTTCCGTTTTGACGTGCAACCAATACCAGAGCTGTCTTCTTGCGCCAGGCATTCTCATCATCTACAGATAACAGATCATCTAGCACCCACCGCTGCCAGGGTATTAAGGGTAAGCCAATTTTGTCCGCTAGGTCGGACACTTCTTGCGCTTTGGACTTACCCTTTAATAGTGGCGTGTGGATTCTAGGCTCAGTGCTGCCAATTAGCCCGACCCCTCGTTTGATCTGGCTTACTTCCGCATCATTTTGCATCGAAGTCAAGCGTATCAGGTTTATTAAAAGGTGAATCTGGCACCGTACTGGTGGTCTCAGGGAGAGAAGGTTTGAAAAAGACAGGGGGGGTCGCCTTGTGGCTAAAAAAACGGCCACCTTTACGGCTATTGCAGCTCTTACACATCGACTGTAAATTATCTGGCGACCACATATCACCGCCTTTAACACGTGGCACTATATGATCCACTGTGTGTGCTGGCCCATTACATATTGCACACTGCCAACCATCACGATCTAATATGGTAATGCGTAGCTTAGCCCACTTACCACTACCTAATGCTCTGTCTCTCAATGCCAGCCTTTACGCTTGAAGTGATCTAGTGCGTTACACATAGACCCATATCTATTATTGATGTACTTAATACCCCAGTCTATCTGCTTAACACCATTAACAGTTGCAAGATACTTAGACCTGCCTTGTGGTATACCTATATGCGAACCATTACGAGCTTTAGGATCCCACTTACTATTCTCTTTAGAGTACAGCTCTACTAAGCAATACGCTTCTGTAAAGTCATTTAATTGTATGAGTATGTACTGCTTGTAATGCGTAGGTTTGTAATTATCAACTGCAACGGAATTAGTCTTTACAAAGCAAAGATTAACTATGAATAGAGCGATCCCAACTAGCCAGCACCTTGCGAGCTTTCCCTTGCGGGCTCGCCTTGTGGCTTTGTGAGCCACTGCTTCACTAGAGCCTACATTATCCATGCAAATCTCCTTACGCTTAATCTAGATTATCGTCTCAATATGTGAGATGTGATATGCAACACACTATACGTAAATCATCAGTGTCAATCCAAGTCTCATCATAACCTGCTAACAATTTGTGCCCCCAGATGCCAGGTATAGGCTGGTGGGATAGCCTCTACTAATTCAGTCCATATACCCCACTCTATAGCCATAGCGTTGCGAGCTTCAGTTATATTGGTCGCAGTCTTGCCACCTTTCGGTATTTCATCATTCAGCGATCCATATACACCTATAGGCCTGCCTTGCCTTTTGTGATTACAGATACTGCCTTCCAATGGCATGTTACTTTCAAATAATCTGTGCCTGCGTACCTTTAAATTAAATGATGAACCACACAATTGCACTGGGTCAATCAGCGGACTGCCAGGCACGTTTTCAATTATGTATGGCTTACCGCTTGCAATTAAGGCTGCTCTAGTTTGTGGAATTAAATCAATTTTGCTTGTGGTTTTGCCTTGTGCGTTACGTAGATGCTGAGTGATGCTGTGTGTCTGACATGGTGGGCTTGCGTGTATTACATCAAAGGATCGGAGGAAATCTAAGTCCTGCAAGTATTGCAACACATCACCTTTGATATAACTGTATGGATAGCGTTTGCCATGTTTTAGGTCTATGCCAGTTACGTCAAAACCCGCTGCTGCATAGCCAGCACTCGCTCCACCTACGCCACAGAATAAATCTAATAACTTCATATCGACATCCAACCTATGTATTGTGCATCTGGATTATCTATGAGCCACTTCTCACGCAGCTTGTTTTGGTAAGCCCAATTTATATCTGTAGATTCGCTCATTGTTTGCCACCCCATCCGCCACCTTTAAATATGAGCCCAGGTGCGCTATACAGCCTACTCATTTGCAAATTACATTTAGGGCAACTCATTGGCCCGCTGTCATCATCGTAGGATCTATGTACTGATCCATAAGTGCCGCATTCATTACAGCCGTACTCATATGTTGGCATTACTTAGCTCCTATTAACTGGCAAGTGTGGCAGACCACGGTAATGAACTTCCAACTACCACACTTATCACATCTGGATATATCTGAGTCAGGTACATCCAACGCTTCGGCTATGTTCTTAACACCGACACATCCACATTCCATGCACTGATAAGCCTTAAATCCTTCAGGCATATCCAACTGATCGAGCCATAGGAACTCGGTCTTGCGTTTACATCCATTACATTTGAACTGTGGGTGCATTATGGTAATATCCTTATTGCCTACAGTGGCACTGAGTACAAACTAAGAAATTACCAGAATGTATCAGCCTGTCATCATTACAAGCTACACAAACATCACTCGATGGTACAAACTTTACCTGGTCGTTCTCTATGCGCTCCAGGTAAGGTCCGCCTCTAAGAATCTCTACATATCCCATTTACTCACCCCCCTCGCTATCGCTAGGGAAGAAGAATGATCCAGCAGCTGTAAGTTTTGCCCAACGTGCTTCGCACTGATCAGGCTTGGCGGCACTGCACACGTAGCCGTGATAATTTTTTCCAGTCTTTGCCACGCCTTCTTTAAGAATCATTGCGCCGTGTTTACATTCTTGCGGTTTAGGATTGACTGGTATTGCTTCTACCGCATCACCTATACTCCACACAGTTGGTTTATCTTCTGCGAATGATGCACGTAGCACATCTTCTACAGCTCTGGCCCTTGTACCTGGTGGCGAATAGTTTGCAACTTTATTCATTTCTTCTCGGCTAGCCCTTTTGCCCTTAGCTGCATAACCTGCATTTGCAAGCGCTCTGCCGATCGCTGAAGTCTCAGCATTCTCCAATGCAGAAGTTGAATTGACACCCCGATCAGAAATGCTTTCACTAGCAAGCCCAGTCGCCCACGACTTTGCATCGGCTTCTGTCTTAAATAATTCAGCACTAACAATGTATCTAGTGTCTGAGGCCTGTTCGATCTTTGTAGATATTCTTCCATCTGGATATTCCTTCCAAAACTTTTCTAGTCGGCTCTCGACTGTTTCATAATCAGCTAAATTAAATGCCATTAGTCATCCCCCCAAGTGAAGTTGATGTCGGCCTCTGCATCAAGGACTGTCTGGTATATCGAAAGGTAAGCAATAGCATCGATGATTGAGTCGCTGTGATTTGCAGATTCAGTAAGCCTAGAAACCTTGACGAGCGCCATACATAATGCGACTTGACTAGGTGTAATTGGATGGTCGAGATATGCCGACCAGAGATCACTGATCCTTTTATGGTTTGTGTAAGGATGACCATAGACCGCTCCCCTTGTATGGACCAAATCGACAACATCGGCCAGCAGCTTCTCAGTTTTTGTCATAGTCAAATACCTCATCTGACTTTAACTTAGTGTTCATTAGTCTGCGATGAGATTCCCAGCCTTGCGCACGGCCTTTCCAATAACCATTCTGGAATGCGGTATCTCTGATTTCGTAAATGATCCAGGCAATAGTTGTAGTTGCCACTATTCCCCACATCAAGATATATCCAAAGTCTTTCAATTCAGCGTACATTTGTAGCCCTATCTGTCCGCATACTTTGCGGTACAGGCATAGTGTTGCACCTGTGTATGACTTTGTGGATTATTTAATAGATTATTTTGATAACGATTTGATAACGTTATGCGTAAAGTTTTCCAAGCGCTGTGAATGAGCCATCCTTGTTTATTGGCACCAGGGTTGGTGTCAGGGTCTTTCCAACGGCTTCTAGTATAGCAATACCCATCTGCCAATTAGCGCTTCCATAGCGTAAATAAGAGGCTTTTTTTCTATCCATAAGATTGCCTACCTCAACGCCATATAAGGCCCTGTAATGGCTTCCTACGCCCTCTGCATAGGCACTCATGCCCAACCTGTGGGTGTGGCCACACAATACAGATTTACCCCATTTTTTAGCCAGGTTAAGAGCTGTGATACCTGCGTGCTGAGACATGTTGCCTTCGTCTCCATGAGCCAGCATCCACCCTGGGTGAAACTCATAAGCAGTCTTGTGGTACTCCATGCCCATATCTTTAAATCCCATAAAGGCGGGGTATTGTAATTCGGGTAAGCTGATTAACCCAGGCACCTTAAGCAAAGTGTTATATAGGCGATCAGTATGATTACTACGGATAATATGACACTCTCGGCTGTACTCACTGAGATCCCAGAGTATCGACTTAGTAAGTTCCCGATCATCGTGAATGGTTTGCCGATAAGCCAGAGGTGTGCCTTCAGCCCATTTACTAATTGTGTTAAAGTCAATTTCATCCCCAACCACCAATACTGAATCAAACTTCTCCCGCCTTGCTAACTTGATAACATTCTTTACAGCTACCTCGTGATGGAATGGTACCTGCAGATCGCTGATTACCAGGTAGCGCTTAATCGTCTTCCTCATCAGGAGTAGGGATAGTTGGGATAATTCCCTTGTCGCCTACGATCCAGTCAGGCATTGACTCTGGGCTATCCATTAGATACAACGCAACAGATTCACTAAACCCTGCTTTGCGTGCAGCTTTGAACATCTCGTGCTTGGCAATATAAAACACTTCTAACTTAGATAAAGGGTCAGGTGATTTACGCACCTTGCGCCTGTTAATTTTTCTACGCTTACGTGTAGTTGCCATAGTTAAAATTATCGTTTACTGATTAAGACAAAGAGATCATCGACACGCTGTTCTAGCCGAGTTAATTGATCCTTCATACTAGAGCCACCATTAGGGCGTAACTCATTAAGCCAGCCTTTAACTAGAAAACGTAATCCGACTAGCCCGCCTGATAGCACGGCCATAACGCCAGCGCCAAAGCCAGCCCACTCTGTAGGTGTCATGCTTCATTAGCACCGATGCCATAAGCATTATCGGATTTGTCTAAAGCCCTAACCGCTGGGCCTGCTAAAGCTGAGATAACTACAGCTACAACAGGATCTAATCCCAGTTCATTACTTGCTAAAAATGTTAAAAATGAAACCAATACGCCACGTGCGTATGACTTCAGTACAGCCTGTTGCTTCTTGCTTATCTTCATATCTTGCCCCCTATTAGTGGTATGTCGAACGCTGTGCCATTTAAATCACCTAGTGTTGTAAAGCTGATATGTATGTGCTTCTTATGTGGGTTGATGCCTTTATACTTACGCCATTTCCAATTTAATATCTTTGAGCATATTCGCCCGTTATAGATGACGTATGATATGCGTTTATCTTGTTTGGCTGCGATTCTGAGTTGGTCAGCCAGATAAGGTGCGAGGCTGTCGGATGACTCCAACCGAGAATCAATATCAACTGCTCTAACCCAGATCCCGTCTGGATTATGATCCGATTTTCTGGCGGAATGACGGCTATCGCCCAACCACCCATCACTGGCAGTACGCCTATCTGGAAACCACGTATCAACTTGATCTCTTAACTGAACACCAGCTGCACATAACTTTGGTTGCATTACAAACCTAGAGCTTGTAAATCCTCAACAGTCAAACCAAGTGCTGCAAGTTTTGCTTGTGCCGATGCTTTGGCGGTTGCCTTTGTTTCGGCTTCGGTAATTTCATCAGCCTTGACCTGTTCAATAGCATCATCAATTTGTTTTTGTGTTGGTGCTACACCTTGTAATACAAACCATTGAATAGTTGAATAATCTCGCTCAGTATAAGTAAACTCTGAATTAGGTCTTAATTTAAGAATTGCTTGGTCTAAATAATCTTTCATTATGCACCTATTTCTAGTAATGTAATTGTTGAAGTTGCGGCAGAAACACCATTTGGTTGACATTTTGCTGTCGCACTACCAAAATGTGCCTTAAATTGTGTTTTATATGTTGTACTTGAGGTTGTTGCTGGGCTATCTAAATAAACTATTGAAGATATGCCACCTGATTGCGGTCCTGAACCGCTGGTAATGTTCATCCAAGTTGCATATTCGGCACTTTGTTCTAATATAGTAGTTGAACCTCTGACTAATTTCAAACCAACTCCTGCGTTATCGCTACTTCTTGAACAATAAATTACCTGTGAAATCATTGCTAATACTTTTGATGTGCTTAATGTTGGTGTAATACTTAAAGTTAAACCTGAATCTGTATAAGTTGTTCCCGTTACAGATACTTCAGTTGAATATGTAGCACTTACTACTTGCAAAACTTTGCCACCACCACCAGCGGGAGTAGCCCAAGATGGTACGCCACCTGCAACAGTTAATACTTGGCCAGTAGTACCAATACCCAATCTTGCAGGTGTTGAGCCGCTTGATGAATAAATAGTGTCGCCAGTAGTTGTCATTGGGTTTGTCATACCTGTTGTATCTAGGTTTGCCCAAGCACTGCCTGTGTAATAAGTGGTTACGTTTGTATCTTTAAGATATGCAAAATTGCCTTCTTGCGGTGATGTTACTGCTGCATCTCTAGCAGCGGCACTAGCAAACACCCAGACACCTTGCATCAAGTAGCCATCAACATCGGCAGCGGTCAATACCTCGCCTGTAACAAAATCCTTAAATCCTAATCCAGCGGCCATTATTTCTCCTTAGTAACTAAGCACATTATAGTCTAAAGTGCCGTATATATTGTTATTTAGAATCAGTGCATCGATGACTGGTTCAAGGGTCGTAAAGAAGACCCTAAAGCTGTTGGGTGTGATGGTGTTGGCTACTCCAAAGATTTGTAGTGTTTTGTCCAGGGTAGATCCACCTGGCTGAGTAGTAACCACTCTGATTGGATCAAAGAAATCTAACTCTAAAGCTGCAAGAATGCCTGAGTTGTAATTATTGGTATACAAGTCCAACTCGATGCCATCGCATCTCACGCTGGTCTCGGCACGGCTTGCGACATAAGCCTGGGCATAATCTAGGGCTACTGCATCGGTCTGCATTAGCAGGTCTTGCAGGTTATAGCTGTGGATGAAATACTTGTCAATAGATGCCTGATTGATGGCCGTCTGTGGTGATCCACCTGTACGACTGATCTGGGCTGAGTTAAAGATCAAATCATCATCTAGTTTCCAGTTAGCGTTAGCGTATGAAATGCCAGTGCCATCATCATTAAAAGTTGTTACTGTGCCACCAATCGAACTTGCGGTTACTGATCGATCTTGAAATACAAACTCTCCATCGGTATTGACGTATAGAGCGCCATACTCAGATGTGGCTACAGTCTGCATAGCATCTAAGGAAGTACGTGCAGTGCCAGGATCTGCCTGCATTGTGGTTAAACCTGCATCAATATCACGCATAGTCGCTGGCCAGTCAATCTGATCTAATATCTGGTTAATTCTTGTGCCTGATAAATTGCCAGCACTAGCACCTGTTACTGTTGAAATCTGTGCATTTTGGGCAAGTCTAAACGCGTCTACAGCTTGTATGGTCGTATACGCAACTTCTGTTGCATCCTTTGGTTGAGTATTGACGTATGAGGTAATGAACCCAGAGAATAGGCTATAAGTAGTTGCGCCATAGGTAGCAGAGATTTGCACTTTTTTCATTGGTGTTAGCAATTCGTAATATGGTCCTGATGGGTTAGTGGGGTTGAAATCTCCGTTTTGATCTACAATACGTAAAGTAAGTCGGCCTGTTTGGAATTGATCTACCAAAGCATCACGGCCTCGGCTAGTTTGTATGTAATTGATCTGATCTGATACATCAACTACTACAGCTGCGGTATCGGCTAGTATATTTGTATCAAGTATTGCAGTACCTAATATTACCGCTTGGGCAAAACTAGGACCAGTAGAGAAGTTAATTACCGCATTGATCGTTGGTACAGCCATTAGTTGAGAGATCCTGCTGGCAATAGTTTGTTACCTGACTTTAATAACTGCAATACGTTTTGCTGTATTACAGCTTCTAATTGTTGATCTGTAACTATTGTGCCTGCGTTTACTGTTACGCCTACAGTTGGAGCAGCAGCGGCTGTAGCAGTTTGTGCGCCTTGATTAGTTACGCCTTGTGGCACTGTATAGCTCATAGATCCACCTTCAAGTGGTGCTATTTGATTACGGCCACGGGCAGTCATTTCGCCTAAAGCATTAAATAATGCTGGGCCAAAACTTGTAAGCGCACTAGCAGCCATACCTGCAGCTGTGGCCAAGGCATCAATAGAAGCTTTAGCACCTAGTTCAGCATTTAATTTCTTAGCCAAAGCCTCGTTATTGTCTAGGATTGCTAATTGTGCTTTAAGTCTTATTTTAGTTTCTTCATCGGTAGCCTGGTTAAGCGCCAGGGTTAAACCTATGCGCTCTATATCAAACTTATCTTTTAGTTTATCTACTTCAGATTTAGCCTTAGTCGCTGCAGTCTCGGCCTTTTTAGCGTTTGTTAAATCTTTAGATGCTTTAGATTCTAAGCGTAATTGCTGTAAGTAGATACGGCTAGATGATCTGCCTTCTGCGTTAGATGGTGCAGTACGGCCTCTTTGTGCTGCGCCTATCTCGGAGAATCCAGCAAGGTAAGCACCTAGTACTGGGATATTCTTTACATCAAATAATGCGCCACCAACTTTGGTGTTGCCAATTTCTTTAAGTTTACTAATTAAAACGCCCACGCCAAGAATGGCATCTGCAGTACTTTGCGCAAAGTTATCCATTAAATCTGTAGCTGTGCTGATATTTGTGTCTTTACCTAATAAAGCCAGGGCATCTAATAAACCCTTACCTATTGTCTCCTGAGCATCTGCAGCCGCAACAGTAAGTAAACTCATCTTGCCTGCGTAAGTATCTAATCTAGCCGCTGCTTGGCCTGCAAACTTCTTATTAAGTTCGCCCATAATCTTGTCCATATCGCCAGTCTTAAGCGTGGCCTTGCTTATGCCTGCACCTAATCTGCTAAGACCTGCAGTGTTACCACTAAATCCACGTGTTAAAGCTGCGCTCACTTCTGTTAAAGATTTACCTGTGGCTGCGCTTACGTTTAATGCTGTCTGTAATGCTTCTTGGCTCTTAGTGATAGATCCTGTAACTGTAAGTAATTGCTGGAATGCTGGGCGTAGTTGGTCATCTAATACGCCATATAAGGACTGTAGGTTAGATATGTAATTTTCTACGCCAGGTGCGCTAAATGCAAAGCCAGTATTCTTGAGCTGTAACTCTAAAGACTTGGCTGCCTTCTCATCGGCCATAAATGCAGATACAGCCTTCTTGCTAAATGATAATAATTGTTGAGCGCCAAAAACCCCTGCAAATACTTTGCCAAAGTTCTTAACTTGTTTTTCAAAGGCTGATACTTCTTTCTTGGCCTTTTTTAATCCTTTGTTATCAAAGGTGCTGAGTGCGGAGACTACTAAAGTAGGCACAATTACAACCCCTTAAATCCACGAGCTGATCGCTCTTTGTAAAATCCTAATACCTGGCCTTTTTTCTCTAAAGGTAGTTTTTTGTAATAAGCAAATACTGCATCGTTAATGGCTTTTTCAATATTCTTATACGCATCGCCTTGTTCTTCTTTCCAAGCTTTAAAGATGACACGGCCTTTATTTTTGCGACCTCTACGGCCTACCGATCCTGCCATAGTTGCATCTTCTACGCCTGGTAGTGCAGCTATAAATTGGATGCCAGCATTAGGGTTTAGTGATGCGCCACCTTGCCCAGAAGTCTTGCGACCTGCAGTTTCATAAATAGCGCCAGCTGCAGATTCATTAGATACGTAGTTGTAAACGCTGTACCCTTTTTTGTTTTTCTTATTAGGGCCTAGTTTGTATTTAATTTCTGATCGGGCAGTTTGTTGGTCATAGGCAGGGAATGGTCTGCGTTGGCCTGGTTGCTGTGGCGCTTGTTTAAGCCAGCCACTTAAAACATTTTGATTGGCAGGCAAGTATTGCTTAGCCTTGTTAGCAGTCTTTAACATTGGTGCTTTAAGACTTGCCCTAACGTTTTTATACATATCTTCGTCAATTTCATCAATAGCCTTAAGGAACTCTCTAACGCCGTTTACCACGACTGGCATTTTTGATCTCCTTAGCTCTGTCTGTCAATACCTGGATTATTGCTAGATACATCTCAGTATCCATATCAATAAACTCGCTAGGCGGTATCCCAGTTTCTACTGCTAACTGCGCAATAGTGTAAGCAATAGAAGACCGCTCAGTTATTTTTTTTCTTCGTCTAATACCTCAACAGTATCTAGAGTGTCTATAAACTCTGATCCCCATAAAGGTATCTGTGCGCCAGCCCTGCGTAAGCATTCATAAGCCAGCCAGAATATCTCTGTTTGACGCTCATGCTCACGCAAGACCTTGCTGATTCCTGATCCGTACTTTAATTCGAAAGCGTACTCAACACCTGGTGTGATCTTGTGTTCTGATACTTCACCATTAGCCCTTGTTATCTTTAGCTTTGCCATTGTTACTCCTTAGTTAAAATGCCACCGATGGGGACACTGTTACTGCGGAGTTTACTGTAAAGGACAGACTTGATGTTGCAACTTCAGCCACGCCACCTTGACCGATTGGGGTCAGGTTATTTACCAGAATTGAGAATTGGTAAGTTGGGTTTGTAGCTGATACGGCAGTGCCTTTAACAGTAATTACTGATACTGCTAGGGTCTTGCCAAATGCTGCGCTAAGTGTCTCATTGACTGAAGCTGCTGCCCAGTCATTGATAAAGTCTACGCTAAATGTTGCTGATTGTAGACCTGCAACAAACTTATGTGCTGTGTCGCCCATCGCTGTTACTTCTAACTCATCTACGATTTGGTTAATTACGGCATTAGTCACGTATGAGCTAATGTCAATTGAAGGTGTGGTTGGTGCCGCATTGGTAGCCAACTTAACACCTACGTTATTATTTAAATAGATTGCCATTGTTATTCCTCGTCTTTCTTTGTTTGTGCAGTTGGTTTTGGTGCGTCTTTAATTTGGCCTGTCTTCTTCAAGAAGGCTAAGTCTTCTTCGTGTGTACTCATTTTAACTCCAGCTCGTTAGGATTGATACAGTGATTTCTGACGTTAATAAATCTCCACTAGCTGCATTAGTTATAGCTGGAGCGGAGACACTTGATATGTTGTAAACCAGGGTTGATGCCGCTAGTTTAGTTACTACTGCCACAATAAAATCTTCCATTCCAATAAGTGCGCCTTGATTATCAAATGCTGGCTTTGTCATTAGAATCTTAAAATTAGCCAGTGGTGCAATAGCAGTCTGACTATTATTGTTTGGCACGATATAAGGATCGCTAGGTGTTACGACTACGCTATTGGCTAGCAAGGTTTCAGGTGGAAAACTAAAGGTAGACCACACGCCTGCATTGGCAAGTGCTGTCGCTAAAGTGCCACGTAATGTGGATATTGCTGCCATTAGCCGACCAGTGATGCTGGACTTGAATACGGCTGGATGAGACCACGCACTCGGTTAATCAGCTGATAACCCATCCGATAGGGGCTGGCAGAGATCCCATCCATACCGACCCCACCAGTCTGGCTAACTTGTCTTGCTTGCCAGATGTCTACAGCAACGATCATCGCTGCCTCACGTATTGCTGGGGTTGTCGCATAAGACTGGGTTTTATGGTCTGAGCCAGTAACTAATCCATAAGGTACTACCTTGTGAAAAACTTGGTTTGCAGCTGTTTTTGCATATTGCACAAATGAATAGCCATTAGGAAAATTAACCTGGCCGTAGTTATACATAAATACTGGGATAAGGCTTGTGGTGCCAGAGGTTGGCGGGATTGTGCCAGTGATTGTGTGCGTGCCGTTAAATGTGGCACCGCAAGCACTTACCACTATTGATTGTGTCGCAGCGAATGCGTTTGGATTAGCAAGCATAAGTGTTGCCACGTTATCTTGTAATGCTGTGCCTACTACTGGAGCAGTGTTAAACCATAGATACTGGTTAATTAAATCTTCGCTAGTTTGGCAAACTTCTTCTACTGTTGCATCAGAATACAGCGTGCCAATTCCAAGGTTAGATCGTAACTCGGCTGTTGTTACATATGTGGCTGCCATTGTATTCCTCTCTTAAAAAACTCCCCCAGGGCTAGGGCTACTAAACCCCAGGGGATTACTTATTGATTAACGGGTCTTATCAGGTCTTCTTGAACTTTAAGATTCCGTTAGGCATTTTGGCGATTGTTGCCATATATCCGTAGATCGCAACCTGTACTTGTAGGTTTGATACTACGTTTACAGACATAAAGTTTTGTGCTGAGCGATATACAGTGAATGCCTCTGGTGCAAGGATAATCGCTGAGTCATCATCAAATGTAGTTGCAGTGAAGTTCTTATCTACGTATAGATTAAGACCAAGCACATTACCTTGAATAGATCCTGTTGATACCTGTCCAGCTGCGTTCATTGGTTGTAACGCTGTAAATACTGGGCGCTTTGTAGTGTCTTGTGCAGAAATTAACGCACCCCATTGTGCTGGGTTAGCGATGTAATTCTGTGCGAAGTAGCCAGTGTTTGTGTAAATTGTTCGTGCGCCTTCTGCAGCGAATGAAACAATTCCATCAAGGTCAGCAGATGTGTTTGTGCCGTTAGCAGATGCTTGGATCAAAGCTGCTAATACAGTCTGATCTAAACGCTTCAAATATGCATACTCTAATTGCTTAGTAAGTTCTGCATAGAAGTTGCCATCTCCGTATCCACGCTCTAACAGCTCAATCGATATAGTATTCATACCAGCGTACTTGGATACTGTTCCTGATAGATATTGTGTTTCCATACCTGTATTTTGTACTGCGCCTGCTTCTGCTTCTACAGTAACTTCTGGCGCAACACCTGAACCGCCACCAGCTGATGTAACCAAAGATGGTACTGAAATGGTCATACCTGAAGTTGGAAGTGTGCCTTGTGAGCAAGCATCGATTGCTGGAGTACCAAAGCGAGTGTTAGTTACAAACTCGTTTAGGTATTGAGTTGGATTAAATGCTGTATTAGTGGCCAGCGAATCATCTGCTGCCGCTACATAAAGTTTTGAATCATCATTACCTAGAGCAGCTTTAATCTTATGCTCTGTGTATGCAGCCATAGATGTAATTGGCGTGCGGATAGTTGTTTGAATAAGTGGTGCTGTAATAACTGGGCGTGCGGCTTCTACTGTAGGAGTAGCAGCCTCTGCCTTTGCTTCTTGTGGCGCTGTTGCTAAATCTTCCACAGGAGCCTCGCTTTCTTTAGTTTCGATTGGTGTCTCTGCTTCGCTCTCGCTAGCAGCAACTTTAGTTACTTGCGCTGCACTAAATGCAGGTGATTCGACTAGGCTAACCTCACGTAGAGTTGCGCTAGTTACATATAAATAATCTTTTTTCTGAATTGACTTGTTTACATCAACTCCAACAGATAGGCCATCTACTAAAGCCTCGGATGCAAGTATTAACGCATCTTGTCCTTGCATTGATGCGCTGATTTTAAAACTAGCGTAAATACCATCTTCTGCCTGTTGAAACTTCTGCATTCTGCCGATTGGCTTCTCTGGGCGGTGTTGCATAAGCATTTTAACTTTGCCAGGATCGCCTATCTCAATTGAACCTTTAGCAAACACCACTTTACCTACAGAGGTATTACCTGGTTCTTCAAATGGCACGATTTTGCCAGAGATAATTCTGCGCTCTGCATCAGATGCCTCTACTTGGCTACTGAATGTAAGTATCATCTTCAACTTCTTTCCCGTTAGGTGTCATTTGTTCCATCTCTTTGGCATCTTCAACATCTATCAAGCCAAGTGCCAACATTTTCTCTATTGCTTCTAGGCGCTTCATTGTGTCAGCACGTAAGAATGATTCCTCGATAGCAAACTTAACTACGTGGCCACGTGGGGTTATATCATCCATAGAGAGTCGATCTTCGATAGCGCAAATAAATGGTTGCAATGAATATGCAACGAACTCTTTACGGCCATCAATAATATTTTGATAAGTCATTGAGTTATTCATATCTGCAGAGATGTAATAAGCAGGTACGTTCATTGCTCTAGCAATTTGAGTTGCCAAGTATTGTTGCGCTTCGTTGTACATCATATCTTTAGGAGAGAATCCTGTGGTTTCATAAGATAAAGTTGATGTTAAATATGCTGTCGATCTATTTAGTCGGCTTTGCTTCCATTGTGCTAATAATCCTGATACTTGCTGCTCTGGTAAATCAGCGCCAGTGTTTTTAATGTAACCACTTGGCATTGGAGTTTGTGCAGATACAGCTGCGGCCTTTTCAATATCTAATGCGCTTTGAATTGTGCGTGATGCAGTTTGTAATACGCCTTGTGTTAAGCCCTGGAATGTAATAAGAGATCCAATACCAGACATAGGTGCATCAACGCCATCAACATAATAAGCGCTAACTTCTGTGCCAAACTTATTTGTAGTAAATGTAACTCGATTATTAGCAATCCATTCAAATCGTGATGGTCTTAAATCATCTGCATATAATTCTGTAACACGCCAATATGCAACACCATAAAACAACAAACTATCGACAGTCCAGGATAAAGTGACGGATCTTGGTTGCCGATAGTCTGGTTGATCGAGCCAAAGAGGGTTCCCCAACTCCTCACCATTAGACTTTTTGTAAAGTTTTAATGGCAGATAGGAAACTACACCAGCAATAAGATTTCTGCAACGGCTAACAGCTGGTACTTGCATTGCATAATTTCGATCTAATCCGCCAGGAAAATTACCAACACCAGTTGTAAATGAACCATAGCCATAAGCTGTGTCCATAATGGCAGGGGCGTATTGCGCTTGTACGGATTCCGTTTTTTTGTTTATACCCAAAGCAGACAATAGACCCATATGTATACTTTATACCATAAATCGGACTATTGGTGCAAATTACACAAAGATTTGCGCAGTTTGTTGTGGTTTTGTTAATTGACTTACAACCATAGCCAGTGATATAGCGGCAGTGACATCGCCAGCAGATTTTCTACGTATTATGCGCCAGCCAGCATCGTTAGTCTTAGCTGCACAGTTATTTAAATGCTGTACTAACTCTGCTTGACCAGAATGAACTACTCGATTATTAGCCAGGCCATCGGCAAGGTCTGAGCAAGCCTGGTAAAATGCCTGGCCTGATACATCGACCATCCGCCAGCCACTTTGTTCCAGTCTTGTAGCAATAGTTTGCGTGGCGTATTTGTCATAACAGATCGTATGTGGATGGTACTTGCGTGCCCACTCATTTATATCACTAGCCATCTTAATCTCATCTATCGCTATATCGCTATGCCACAGCTGTGCTAATCCGACTGCTATCTTCCCATCTTTGACCTGGCCCATAACGAGCGCCCCAGATCGCCTTGTCGGTGCAATATCAAATGCCATAATTGTTTGTGGGCCTACAGGTATTTCTAAACTGCTATCGCTGCACTGCTCAATAGATCCATACACCCAGGGGCTGACAGCTGAATCGATCCACTGGCATAACATCTCAGTGCGTGTAGCTTCTATGCTGTTGGTGCTGACAGATTCTTCTAACGTTTGCTCAGTTATTAAATGACCCAGTGCTGGATTAGCCAACGCCCACGCCTTCTTGTCATTTATCTTGCAATGCTGCGGTGCGCTGTATTCATAAAATCCCAAGTTTTCTGGTGGATAAGATAAGCAACGCTCTCTTAAATCATTTAACACTGTACTAAATCCATCACCAGCATTACTTGTCATTAAAGTCATCGCATTAGGTCTTGCACGTGTAGTGGGTAATGCAGCTGTAAAGGCTTCTTCTGTCCACTCTCTTAATTCATCTATGTATAGAAAATCTGCGGTCTTGCCACGGGGTGCATCTCTAGTAGCTGCTGCAATTTCATACCTAGCACCATTAAGCAAGCTAATAGATTCCTGGCCATTAGCCAATCGGATCTGCCTTACCTGGTCTTTTAAAAATTGATTATCTTCTATGGTAAATGCGACTTGTCTAAAAGTATCTAATGCCATATTGCGGTTAGATGACATACCTAAAACATTTTTAGAGCCCCATAAGAATAGATGGCTCAGGATAAGCATACGTGCTAGGTGTGTCTTGCCATTTTGACGTGCAACCAATACTAGAGCTGTTTTTTTGCGCCAATTATTGTCATCATCTACAGATAACAGATCATCTAGCACCCACCGCTGCCAGGGTATTAAGGGTAAGCCAATTTTGTCCGCTAGGTCGGACACTTCTTGCGCTTTGGACTTACCCTTTAATAGTGGCGTGTGGA
>Ga0209769_1000431_pt1 | contig 16452 bp, 18 predicted proteins | sample LauGreSuBDMM15DN_2_FD_187569 | JGI IMG/M metagenome (GOLD analysis project Ga0209769, IMG submission 187569) | Freshwater lake microbial communities from Lake Michigan, USA - Su13.BD.MM15.DN (SPAdes) (version 3) | ecosystem: Environmental > Aquatic > Freshwater > Lake | place: Lake Michigan, USA...
TCATAGCTCATCTCCAATGGTGAAAACATCCAAGGAGATCAGCGAGCAGCGACAACACGTCGCTAGGCGATGAGGCAAAACGCAAAAAGCGTCATGCTCACTCGCGCACAGGGGATTCGAAAAGAGGTGGAGAAACCCGAGACTCGCCGATCAGGCAAGCACGGGCCAATTAGGCCGCTCAGGGCGTTCTCTTGAAAGCTGAGAAACAATCACCTGAGGGTGAAGTGGATGATCGTCAGAGACCGCTGCTGAGATCGTGTTCAGGTAGTTGACCAGAGCAGCTGCACAACCCATATGGCAAGTGGCACAGTCATGGTCCACGCCCGCCGATTGGGGTGAGTTTTTGCTGGACTCTTGCTGGTCAACTGACGCATGGTCATGGGTGTGGTGACCAGGGTGCGTGGCATTCACACTGGTTTCGTGCTCGCAATAGCTTGCCATTGCTGCCCAGCTGTATTGCAAGGGCAACAGAACTAGCAGGAAGATTGCTAAGAACTTTCTCATTAATTTTATTTTAAAGATTTAGTCCTTCATCGTCAAGGTTTGTTCAATTGCCCTCATGGATGCTCCGGTTTATTACAAAAAATTCAAATGTTGAATTTTATTGATTGCATATCAGTCGAGCATGAATCAACTTGAAGAACGAAATTTCATTTAACTTAGTTAAGAGCCCACAGAACCCCAGATTAACAGAAATCCAGGCTCCTCAAAAACCCATATAAATCAATGACTTATTGACTAAAATAACCAACGTGTAATATTTCGTGTAATTGAACGAAAACTGTAATTTACAGTTTGGCCAGCAATTTCGTAGATTTTGCACTCAGCAGCGTCACTTGGCTGGCCAAAAGTTAGACGCTTAGCTTGGGGCTCGCGCTTATTTTTTGAAAAGTTAGAAGTTTGGCTTGAGGCTTGAAATTGTTTCTGTAATATCAAGACGCACATGGCATCTAAAATTGAATGCCATACAGTTGTTTAATTTTTGGTTTTACTCGTGGGTGCAGAGTTGACGAGAGCATCGTATTTCTGAAATATCGATGACTCTCCATTTAGATTTACTAGAAGTACGGAGTAGGGCTCTTTACGGCCTTTGTAGGAAGGACCATCCATTCCAGGCGAACCTACCACCATCCCTGGCACAGTCAGTCCGATGGCCTTGGGTTGTTCATGCAGCAATCTGCGAATTTCGCGCACTGGCACATGCCCTTCAATGACATAACCACCTACACGCGCAGTGTGGCACGAACCCAGTTTGGCAGGCATACCAAGCTTAGCCCGCATTGCTTCATTGCCGCTTTCAAATACCCGGACAGAGAATCCTGATTTTTCTAGGATGGTCACCCAATCTTTGCAGCAGCCGCAGTTTGGGTCTTTCCAAACCTCGACCAAGTTGGTCTGCAGCTGGGTTGCTGAAGCTGCAAAGGGAAGCGTGAACGCACCAACAAGCCAAAACCGACGATTCATGATGGGTTTTAAATAAGCGGCTTTGGCTTAAACGCCTAGCAGCTTCTTGGCGTCCGCCAGTGCTTTCATCGACTCGGTGTGTTTGCCTTCCTTATGCAACTTTTCACCCTCTTCGCGCAAGGCTTTGACTTTGGACATTTCTGCTGCAGGCAATTTCGCAGTTGGCATTTTTGCGTCGATAGTACGCATCTCACCAGGGCAACCATGCGCTGAGGCTGTGGCGGCAAAAAACATGACAAGTGAACCAATAAGAAGTTGTTTCATGGAGGTCTCCAAAAAGTTGAAATTCAATCTTATTTCAGCAGTCCACAACGTATGTATTTGCTGCTGATTTTGTCCCTAGTAAGGGGTGGGGAATTAGATTCTTGGGGGCACTGATATAGATTAAAGTTGTTTGCAACACTCGCTAGGTTTAAGCTAATGCTATGACAAATATCAAACTGACGACTACCTACGCTCTCAATGGCCTGCACTGCGGCGCCTGTGTAAATAAAGTAACCCAGGCATTAACGCCACTGGCTGCTGGGGTTGAGGTGAGCCTGCAGCCCATGCAGGTAACCCTGACAGAGACAAAAGCGGATTTTGAAGCTTTGAAAGCGGCAGTAGAGAACGCCGGAAAGTATGTCCTGATGCCTCATTCAGAGCCGATTCAGTCGTCGAATATGGTGCCAGACGTATCACAACAGGCGCAAAAAGCTACTTTCAACGTAGTTGAAGAAAATTCCGCATCGAGCTGGCTGGTTACCTACAGCCCGCTGTTGTTGATCCTTGCCTACATACTTGGGGCGAGCGTCCTCGTGCAAATTGGAATCAACGGTATGGCCGGCGTGACAACTGCAGACACCATGCGCTACTTCATGGCTGGCTTTTTTTTGGTGTTCTCATTTTTCAAACTGTTGGACATCGGTGCTTTTGCCAACGCCTACTCAGCGTACGACCTTCTGGCGAGCCGCTGGCATGGTTGGGGTAGGATGTATCCTTTTGTAGAGCTGGCGTTAGGGATGGCTTATCTAGCAGACTTCAACCCGTTGCTGACGCATTGGATCACCATCATCGTGATGGGGTTTTCAGCGATTGGTGTGATTCGCGCTGTGGCCAGCAAAACGCAAATTCAGTGTGCCTGCCTAGGCGCCGTATTCAAACTCCCAATGAGCACGGTGACGATTGTTGAAGATGTTGGCATGGTGGCGATGGCGGCGGTCATGGTGGTTTTTTCACATTGAACTTGAATTTTCCACCATGCCGATTTATTTAACTTACGCGTCTTCTCGAAATAGGAGCTAATGCGAAAAGTCTTTAAATTACTGGTACATTCTGAGAAATATGAGCCGATTAATCAAAGTGTTTCTAATCCTTTGCATGGGCTGGCAGTCGCTGGCCTTTGCAGGTTTCGATGCGCTTGTGGCGCATGCCAACGAAGAGCAGCACGCTTTACTTCACTTTCAAGGTGTTGCCCATCACCATGACGATCACGCTGAAGATTTTCATGAAGACGACTCCATAGCATCGACTTTGCATGCACTGTCCGATGCAAGTCAGTTTTCTCCAGCCTTGCCTTCTCCCCAAACTTGTTGCCCAGGTATTACTGACGCGGATCAACCCTCCGTAGAGCGTGTCCTTCCAAGGGGTCAGTTGCTTCCCGATGGATTAGAACGCCCTCCAAAACCAATGGCCTGACCTTCGGCCGTGCCTGCGCTTTAAATTGCGCAGTGCGTTTTTTTGGTTTTGCCTTTTTCACTGCGTCTGTGTTTGGCGTGTGTGAAATGGTGCGCATGGTCTATACATATGATGAATTTATTGACATGGTTTGGGCCATGGCAGTTAACCCGCGCTTTAATTTCTTGCGTGCTGGTTTACCTGGCTCTAGCTGTTTCTGCTTCAGTGCGGGCACAAGACAGTAAGCAAGTCTCACTCGCTACTGAGAGGGTTTCTCTAACGCTCAATCAAGCGCTCGAGGCTGCTTGGCAGCGTTCATTGGAGGCTTCTGAATCGCGCAGTCGTTTTGCCATTGTGCAGGCTGATCAAGCAGTCAACCAAAACTGGCTTGCAGCTTCACCTGCATTCAGCATGGGACAGCGCGATGGAAAAGCTGGTACCCCTTCTGGAAGTCGTGAAACGGAGCTCGGACTGTCTTTTCCCCTTTGGTGGCCAGGACAGCGTGCCGCTGGTGGTCAAGCAACACAATCTCAGTTGGGTTTGTCCCATGCTACAGAACAGGCCGAGCGGCTGCGCTTGGCAGGGCGTTTGCGTGAAGCCATTGGCGCCCTGAATCTGGCTGAGGTCGAATTGAACCAAGTGGAACGGCAAGTTAAAGACTTAGTCCTATTGACGCAGGACGTTGATAAACGCGTTCGTGCGGGTGATCTAGCTCCTGCTGATGCGCTAGCAGCTCGCTCAGAGTTGCTTGGGGCACAGGCACAAGCAATCGCAGCGCGACAAGCCTTGGCTGTTCAGCAGTCCCACTGGCACTTGCTCACTGGCCTTCCTTCATTGAAATTGCAAACAAGGGCTGCCCCTAGTTTGGCGCAACTGCAAGACACCCATCCAGAACTCCTTCTCGCTAACGCCGTGGTGGACTTGGGACAGCGTCGAGCAGATTTAGCACGAGTTCAGCGTTCGGATTCGCCAGAACTTTCAATGGGCATGCGACAAGAGCGACCGGGTCAAGGCGCAGGTTTGCAAAGCAGTATGGTGGTGGCACTTCGAGTGCCAGTGGGTGGACAGGTCTACCAGCAACCGCGAATTGCTGCGGCGCTGGGTGAATTAGACATTGCACAAACCCAAGCGCTACGAACGCGCCAGCGCCTCGCGGCCGAATTGACATTGGCGCAAAGTCAGTTGAGCTTGAGTCAAACCCAACTAACAGCTGAAGGAGAGCGAGCTCAATTGCTGGCCGAACGTGCCCGCTTAATTGACAAGTCCTTCCGTGCTGGTGAATCCGCGTTGCCAGACATGCTACGAGCACTGACCGCAGCCTCGAGCGCCGAGAGTGCCTTTGCGCGTCAACAAATCAACCATCAAACTGCGATTGCCCGCATTGAACAAGCTTTGGGATTACTGCCATGATTCATCCATTTATTTTCAGATCAATAGGATCAATCTTGACTGCCATCTTGATGGCGCTGATGCCTGCGCTGACATTGGCTGGCCCTGGCGCACATGGCCCCAATGGCGAGCACTTGGATTCGCCAAAGACGGATAAGCCAATGTATGCTGGTCTTCGAATCGAAGCTAACTCAGATATCTTTGAGTTGGTTGGTACGCTTGCGGGCGGTGAGTTGGCCATTTTCATTGACCGCTTTGTGACTAACGAGCCTCTGTTGCAGGCACAAGTCGAAGTTGAGTCTGGAGCACTGAAGGCACCGGCTAAATTTCGCGCCGAAATCGGTGATTACAAAATCGATGATCCGGCAATGCTTCAAAAGCTTTCCACGCCGGGTGAACACCCGCTTGTGATAACCGTGATTGCTGGCAAGGACAGCGACCTCTTGGACGCGGTGTTGCTTGTGCCAGCTTCTTTGGCTGTTGACGATCATCACTTCCATTGGGAGTGGTGGGCCCTCGGAGCCTTTGCTACTTTGGTGTTGCTTGGCATTGCAGTTGGACGCCTTCGCAACCAGCGCCAGCGTCGTTACTCCCTAGGAGGTCAACTATGAAAAGTCTTTATTCTTTTGGAACGCAAGTAGCCACGCTGGTGTTGGCCAGTTGCCTTTCTGCTTGGGCCGGCCCCGGTGCACACGGGCCAAATGGCGAACACTTGGATCAAGCACCTACATCTTCTGTGGGTGGGCTAGCCCGCATGCCCGATGGTAGCGTGAATGTACCCAAGCTCGCGCAGCGGCGCATGGAATTGCGAACCCAGCTAGCCCCCGAGTCAGAGGCTGCAGCTACGATCCAGTTGCCAGGAAGGATCGTTGCAGACCCCAACGCCAGCGGACAAGTGCAGGCTACCCATGGTGGGCGCGTGGAGCCTGGGCCGCGCGGATTGCCTATGGCGGGTCAAGCTGTGAAGCAAGGCGAGGTTCTCGCTTGGGTGCGCCATCATGCCGATCCATTTGCCCTAGCGGCTCAACAATCACAGCGCGCCGAATTGAAAGCTGCTCGCGATATAGCAGAGCAGCGCCTTCGTCGGTTGGAGTCCCTTGAGGGCACGGTGCCGCGCAAGGACATTGATACCGCACGCATTGATGTTCAGTCTCTGACCGAGCGCGAAAAGCGTATTGCAGAAAGTTTGGATGCGCGAGAGACGCTGCGAGCACCCGTCTCGGGTGTGATTGCACATTCCGATGTCAAAGCGGGCCAGATTGTGGATACACGCGAGGTGTTGATTGAGATCATTGATCCTGCACGCTTGATGGTGGAGGCCAGCACACCGGATGTGTCGCTTGGCAGTCGTCTGGGCGTGGCTCATCTGGCAGGAGTCGAGGGCGTCAAGCTGCAACTTGTTGGCGCCGCGCGGTCCTTGCGTGACGGCGTGTTGCCGCTGAACTTTCGCGTTTCAGTTGCACCTGGAGCTGCGCCCATTGCAGTTGGTCAAACTGTGACATTGATCGCGGCGCTCAAGGAGCGGCGAAAGGGCATCGTCTTGCCGGCGTCTGCTGTTGTACGAAGCCCTTCAAACGAACCCATTGTCTGGATCAAAACTGGCGCTGAGCGCTTCATGCCGCAACCGGTTCAGATTCAGCCGCTAGACGCAGCCACAGTGTTGGTCACTCAGGGGCTAGCCGCTGACAACCGCGTGCTGGTTCAAGGCGCTGCGCTGGTTTCGCAGATTCGCTGAACGGAGCCAGATCATCATGTTCAATTGGATCGTTCAATACAGTTTGCGCAATCGGCTATTTGTTTTGGCCTTTGCAGCCTTACTCATAGTCTATGGTGCGATGACCGCTTGGCGCACGCCTGTCGATGTGTTTCCAGACCTCAACAAACCTCTCGTCACTGTCCTGACCGAGGCGGGCGGCATGGCACCCGAGGAGGTTGAGCAACTGGTGAGTTTTCCCATCGAGACAGCGCTCAACGGCATGGCTGGCGTTACCCGCGTTCGCTCCACTTCGGGCATTGGCCTGTCTGTGGTTTATGCCGAGTTTGATTGGGGAACTGACATTTATCGCAATCGGCAATTGGTTGCCGAGCGTTTAGCGCAACTGCGAAGTCAACTGCCTTCTGATATCACGCCGGTGATGGGACCGGTCTCTTCTATCATGGGCGAGATCATGCTGATTGCGCTGCCACTGCAAGGCGGCGAGGGCGCAGCTAACCCTATGCAAGCCCGAGAGTATGCCGACTTTGTATTGCGGCCGCGCTTGCTCGGTATCGCGGGCGTTTCTCAGGTCATTCCCATTGGTGGCGAGGTGCGTCAGTTGCGCGTAGAGCCAGACCCTGTACGTATGGCTCAACTGGGTATTTCGCTGAGCCAAATAGAGCAGGCACTGCGCGGGTATGCTGGTAACGTTGGGGGTGGCTTCATTGATTTGAACAGCAGGGAATACCTTATTCGTCACATGGGCCGTACCCAGCGACTAGAGGATTTGCAGGGTATGGCCGTCGCTTGGAAGGACGGCCGGTCAGTGCTACTGCAGCAGGTGGCTGAAGTTCGCTTCGCTGCTGGTCTCAAGCGCGGTGATGCTGGTTATCAAGGTCAGCCTGCTGTGATTCTCAGCGTTCAAAAGCAGCCTGCCGCTGATACGGTCAAGCTGAGCCGACAGATTGAGCAAGCCTTGGTTGATCTTCAGGCGGGCCTTCCCAAAGGGCTTGCCAAACCACAAGTGCTGTTTCGACAGGCCGATTTCATCAAGGCTTCCGTTGGCAACGTCACGCAGGCGCTGCGCGATGGTGCGGTGATTGTTGCCATTGTTCTGTTTGCGTTCTTGCTGTCTGTTCGCACCACCTTGATTTCCTTGGTTGCCATCCCACTGTCTTTGGCAGTAACGGCCGTGGTTTTTCGCTGGCTCGACCAGTCGATTAACGTCATGACATTGGGTGGGCTGGCGATTGCAATTGGCGAGTTGGTGGACGATGCCGTGGTTGACGTTGAAAATATCTTACGTCGACTCAAGGAAAACAGAGCCCTTGCGCAACCGCAGTCGGTGATGTCGGTAGTTCAGCAGGCCAGCGTTGAAGTGCGCTCCGGCATTGTGTACGCCACAGTCATCGTCGTGCTGGTGTTCGTGCCCTTGTTCGCCTTGCCGGGCATCGAAGGGCGTCTGTTTGCGCCGCTTGGTATTGCTTATATTGTTTCAATCCTGGCCTCCATGGCGGTGTCGATGACAGTGACGCCCGTACTTTGCAGTTACCTGCTTCCAAAGATGAAACAACTGGGACATGGTGACAGCCCCTTCGTGACGCGCCTGAAGGCTTGGGACCGAAGGCTGCTTAGCTGGTCCTTTCCAAGGGCACGTGGCTTGATCTTGTCTGCGGTTGTGGCTGTTGCTTTAGCCGCAGCCAGTGTGCCCTTTTTCCCGCGCGCCTTTTTGCCTGCATTCAACGAGGGCTCGTTGGTGCTGTCTTTGCTGTTCAACCCAGGCACTTCTCTGGCTGAGTCAAACCGCATGGGCGCTGTGGCTGAACAGCTGATTGGCAAAGTACCTGGTGTTAGTCAGGTTGGTCGCCGTACCGGACGAGCTGAACTCGACGAACATGCCGAGGGCGTCCACTCAACCGAAATCGATGTTGACTTGCATCGCGATGGAAAGCCAGTAGATCGCGAGCAAGTGATGTCGCTCATTCGCACCCAACTTGCTGTGTTGCCCGCCCAAGTTGCTATCGGCCAGCCGATCTCGCACCGTCTCGATCATTTGCTCTCTGGCGTTCGTGCGCAGATCGCGGTCAAGATTTACGGTGACGACACCGACACGCTGCGTGGTCTGGCTGAACAGATGCGCGGTAAGTTAGCTACCGTTCCCGGATTGGTTGACCTGACCGTTGAGAAGCAGGTTCTCATTCCCCAGATCATCGTGCGTCTTGATCCTCAGCGTTTGGCGCAGACAGGTCTGCCTCCGGGCGAGGCTCTGCGCATTTTGAAAGCCTTGACGGATGGTGCCCATGGTTCACAAATTGTGGACGGCGCCAGGCGCTACGAGTTGGTACTGAGGCTTCCTGACGACAAACGCAGTCCGCAGGACCTGGCACGCATGCTGGTTGACACGCCAGCCGGTCGCTTACCCGTGTCAAGTTTTGCCACCGTGACCGAAGCCGATGGCCCCAACCAAATCGGAAGAGAGAACGGCCGTCGACGAATTGTTGTCTATGCCAACAGCGATGGCTCGGATATGGGACGCATCGTTAGCGACATCCGCCAAGCCATTGCTTCTACGGAGTTGCCTGCCGGTAGCTTTATCAATCTTGAGGGGCAATTTCAAGCGCAGGAGCAGGCTGCTGCTCAGATCTTGGGCTTGTCGCTGATTTCACTGGGGCTCATGTTTCTTGTGCTTTACTCGCGCTATCGCTCGGTGGTGTTGGTCGGCATCATCATGGCCAATATCCCGCTTGCACTGATCGGAAGTGTTGTGGCAATGTGGCTGGCAGGCGTAACGCTGTCGGTAGCCACAATGGTGGGCTTCATCACCTTAGCGGGCATTGCAACTCGTAACGGTATATTAAAGATCAGTCATTACATCAACCTCTGCCGATTTGAGGGTGAGACCTTTAGTCAAGCGATGATCATGCGCGGCTCACTTGAGCGGCTGACGCCGGTGCTAATGACAGCACTGGTAGCGGCCTTTGCATTGACGCCACTGCTGCTGGCCAGTGATGCGCCTGGAAAAGAAATTCTGCATCCTGTGGCGGTGGTTATCTTTGGAGGCTTGATCAGTTCTACGCTGCTGGACACCTTGCTCACACCTTTGCTGTTTTGGCGTTACGGAGCTGATGCGACTGATCGGTTATTGAAGCAAACTGGCACCGACGAAGAATCAAAACAATCAGTTCCAGATGCGTTTTAAAGATTTTTTACAGGCTTTATGGTGCCGCCTATTAGAGCACCACGTCATTTAAGGAGATATCAAAAATGAAGATGAAGCATTTGATTTCAGTATTGAGCCTAGCGCTTTCTTGCCTTTGCATGAATACAACTCTGGCTCACGGTGGTGCAAAGCCTATGCATGGCGGCATCGTGCAGATGGCTAATGACATAGGCTTTGAGTTGGTGGTACAGCCTGATGGCGTTATCATTTATCTGATGGACCATGGCAAGCCCATGGCTTCCAAAGGCATTACCGGCAAGCTGACTATTTTGCAGGGCAGCAACAAAATCGAAGCAGACATTAAAGAAGCAGGTGACAACACACTGCGCGTCTTGGGCATTAAGCTGGGCAAAGGTGACAAGCTGGTTGCTGCTCTGAGCAATGTTAGTGGCAAGAATACGACCGTGCGATTCACGATCAAATAAAAAAGAGCTCACTGTAATGGTGAGCTCTCTATTTTCAGACGTTCACCAAAGGCATTCGCATTCATGACACCGATTCAAACATTGTGCCTTTACGCATTAACTGCTTGCGCGGAAATTCTTGGTTGCTACTTGCCGTATTTATGGCTTAAGAAAAGTGCGTCTCCATGGTGGTTGATCGTTGCCGCAGCAAGTTTGGCTTTGTTCGTTTGGCTGCTGACGCTGCATCCACATCCTGCTGGACGTGTGTATGCCGCCTACGGTGGGGTATACATCGTTATTTCAGTCTTGTGGCTGTGGTTAGTCGATGGCGTGTTGCCTGATCGTTGGGACTTGGTTGGCACAGCAATCGTTCTTGTTGGAATTGCTGTGATTTATTTTGCACCGCGCGATATGACGCTTTGACGCAACCTGTACTTTGAAGGGACTAGGCCAGCAGAAGGTCAAGCTGAACTATTGCCTATTTGGTTAGAACCAATAGTCCGTCTTCTCGTCTTATCGTTTTAGATTTTTCTAAGGCTGCAAGTGTTCGATACATTGACTCGTGCGTGATGCCGAGTTCTCCCGCTAGGGATTTAAGTCCTGTGTTAACTTGATATTTGCCGTTTTGCCCTTCGGTGTTGATGAGATGAAGTACTTTGTCTTTTACAGACTTCATGCTTAGTCGCTCACATTGAAGTCGAAGCCTTTTAACTTCTTGGTTCAACATATTGATCCAACGACCAGCGAAATCAGGGTCCGTACTTAAAGCATCGGCAAGTGTTTGAATGGGAATTTGGATAATTTCCGCTTCAGCTACGACAACTGCATCGCAATGGTACTTAGGCGATTGAAGGCTTGCTTCACTTACAAAGCCATGACGCGTTCGTTGAAGAACGACCGGATCGCCATGTTGACTGAGGCGCTCAAGGGTGACTTCGCCGCTTAGAACGAAAAACATCCACTCTGGTTTTTTACCGGTTTTAAAAAGCAGGGTACTTTTTTTGAGAGATTTAAGCGTACAAAGCGCCAGAACAGCTGGGGGAAGCAACGCTTTAAGGGGCGAGCTGAATTTAATTTGTTCATCATTCATATGATTTAGATCATATGCGAATTGTAGAAAGGGCCTGACACTCCTCATGACTAATTAGAGGATTCAATGTCTAAAGCGCTATTTCAATTCGGTGAAAACATTCCAGGCTACAGCGTAGCCGTATTCAATGAGCGTGCTGTAAGGGCAGCAGCTGGCATTCTGTTTTTCTTTGCCATGGTCACGTTCATGAACGCCATGCTACTTGGAAACTTCCAGCCTACGCGTGTGTTTGTAGTTGCATTTTTAATCGACTTTACTTTGCGAATTTTTGTAAATCCAAAGTTTTCTCCTAGCCTGATTCTTGGACAGTGGATAGTTCGCAAGCAAGAGCCCGAGTATGTGGGCGCGCCGCAAAAACGATTTGCATGGGCGATTGGCTTCACGTTGGCATTGCTGATGCTTTATTTGATTGTCATCAAGGGCGTGATTGGCCCTATCAACATGCTGGTGTGTGGCACATGCTTGCTGCTACTTTTCTTTGAGTCATCGTTTGGCATTTGCATTGGCTGCAAATTGTATGACTTGTTTAGCAAGAACAAGGTCGAGCTTTGTCCTGGCAACGTTTGCAGTTTCAGTCCACCCCCTGGCGCTGGAGGCACATGGTTGCAGGGCGCAGTGTTGACTGTGTTCTTGGTGGCGGTGTTCAATGTAGCAGGCTGGGTCTACTCGCACCCCACATCACAGAAAGTCGTGCAGGATGCGAGCGCAACTGCTGCGCCTCAAGACCCTGCTGAAGTTGAGCGTTGCAAAGTACCAGAATTTGCTAAAAAAATCGGCCACGAGCAGCAATGGAAATTACACAACGGATGTCAATAAAAGGAGTATCTATGTCAGGTAATCAAATTCAAGTTCATGTTGAAAACATCAAGTGCGGTGGCTGTGAGAAGTCAATCGTCAAAGGGCTGAACTCAATCGAAGGTTTGTCCAACATCGTGATTGACCGCGATCAGCAGTTAATCAGTGTGACAGCAGACGAGTCACTGCGAGAGGCTATTGCCGCAAAGCTCAAGTCCATGGGTTATCCAGAACACGGCAGTGTCACTGGGTTGGATGCAGGACTGGCAAATGCAAAGTCATTTGTAAGTTGCGCCATTGGTCGGGTTTCCTAACCATTGGAAAAAAAGCTACGGACAATAAAACTCTAAAGGTTAAATTAAATGTCTGAACCCCTGATTAACAGAAATCCAGGCTTGAAAATTCCGGTTGCCCATTTTGTATTTTGAAATAAAACTGTTGTCACAGCAACTAATGGAGCAGTGGCAATGGATGAAGATGAAGAAATGGCTGAGCTAAGGGCGCAAGAGGCTAGGCGGGTGCGCGATGAAGCTAAAAAATGCCTGCGGCACGCCAGCTTTCAACTGGAAAAAGCTGCTTACGAAATTGACGAATACCTGAAAGAATTCAGCACAGCTCGCATACCTATTAGGCGGCAAGTTATTCTTAACGAAGCAATCGCGCATCTGGTAGCCAATGTTTTGCCAAACTTAGGAATAGCTGAGATGGCAAGGGTCCAGGTTCAGCTGGCACTGCGCGATTATGTGAAAAGTGCTGTCTTATGAGCTTTATCGGTTCGACTCCGCAGTAATCCCCCTGATTTTTCAACACGCCGCGTACGACTCCAATCGCGACACAACGGGTGTTCAATTTTAAAAAATCATGCATCTCATGGCGACAGGCAACGCCGCCCTAAGCGGCCTTTCATGGAAACGATTGAATTGAAGGAACAAATGGAAAGCTGTCCATCGGCATCACAGATTGCAGAGATATGATTTCTCCAATAGCAGCAAACTCTTTTTACGTTCCAACCCTCCCGCATAGCCTGTCAGACTTGCATTAGCACCAACGACGCGGTGACACGGAACGACAATGCTCCAAGGGTTCTTGCCGACGGCAGCGCCCACCGCACGAACTGCTTGGGGCTTGTTTAGCCGCCCAGCAACTGCACCATAACTAATGGTCTCGCCCAATGGAATCTGCTTTAAAAATTGCCACACAGATTTTTGGAATTCAGTACCCCAAGTCACTGAGAGCGGTGTTGTGAATTCACGCAAGACGCCATCGAAATACGCTTTAATTTCAATCTCGCACTCGTCTAACCATCTTTGTGACTTCACCTTTTGCCATGCGGCAGTGTTGGGATGATGCTTTTGCTGGTCAAACCATAAACCGGTTAATCCTTCTTCATGGGCTGCGATCAGAATGAGTCCCAAAGGTGATTGAATGTGTTTGTATTGGAATGTCATAAATCATCTCCATGCCAGAGTCGTATCACAGCGTAACTTCGCCAAGGCTGCCATTTTTGGGCGATGGCTGTGGCTTGAAGGTCAGGCTTTTTACGCCCACGCACGCCCAATCGGTTTTGAATGACCACATCACCTGAAGGAAACGCATCTGGCCAACGCAAGCAACGCATGGCAATGTACTGTGCTGTCCAATCGCCAATACCCGGTAATTGCATCATGGCTTTGATTGTTTGGGGCATGTGAGGGCCGGGACTTAAATCAAGGCTTTGGTGCAGCAAAGCATGGGCCAGGGCATGAATGGCTTTTTGTCTTTGCTTGACAATGCCCAATTTACCCAATTCGTCGGGACTGGCATTAAAGAGAGTCTCTGGCGAGGGGAATGCGTGCGTGAGTTCTGACCAAGGCGTTGAAACAGGCGCGCCAAAGGCTTTGACCAACCGCTTGGTCAAAGTTTTAGCTGCGGCCACCGTCACTTGTTGACCTAAAATTGCGCGCACTGCAGTCTCAAAACCATCCCAAGATCCGGGCACACGCCAACCCAGACAATTGGGGAAGTCGGCTTGAAGCAATTCATCAATCACTTTGCAATCAGCATCCAAATCCAATGCCCATCGGACTTGTTGAAGAACGGCGGGCAAGACTGGTAACAGGCTGTCGCTTAGCCTCACATTGACGCAGTTTGCCTCCTCATCAAAGACAAGCTCAATCCATCCCACAAAACTATTTCCATCCACTCGAATTTGGAAAATTCGAGCTAATGAAGCGGTCCCATCGTTGTGTCTATTCACCCACTCCAATCCATGAACGGCTCGCAAACTAAAAAAATTCAATACCGATTGCACATGGTACGGTGGGCGGTAAGCCAGTGTGATGTTGGCACGTTGATTCACTGTCGGTACACCTTTTCTACACGCTGAGGGTGTTAATTTATAATGCTCAACAAACACGGCATTTAACCGTCTTTGGCTGCCAAAACCGCTCAGTTGCGAAATTTGATGAATCGGCAATGTCGTATCGCTCAGCAATTGTTTTGCCATCAAAAGTCGTTGAGTTTGTAAGTGTTGAGATGGCGATACGCCCAGATGCTGTTTAAAAATGCGATTGAAATGCCGCTCGCTCACGCCCAGTTGCTGTGAAAATCCGGCTACGGTCAACGGCGAATTAAGTGACCGTACAGCCCGTTCAATCAATTGCCTGGCTTGAAATGCGAGGATTTGGCTGGCATCTTGAGTACTCCAATTTGGTAAAACCTGAGGCGCCAACTCGGGTCTACAGCGCAGGCAAGGTCGAAATCCGTGCGACTCTGCCAATGTTGCACTGCTATAAAACAAACAATTTTTGGCCAAAGGGGCCCGAACTTTGCACACAGGCCGACAATAAATTCCGGTCGTTTTAACGGCTATGAAAAAATGTCCATCAAACCGTGCATCGCGCGTCAGCAAGGCTTGGTAATAACCTTTGTCATCAATACAATTGGGCAGGCCAGTCATGCTCCCATGTTACATAATTTGGTCTGAATAAATAGCCATTTTCGGACATGCACTTATTTGGATTCTTGCCATTTTCACCATAGGATGACGCAGAAATTGGCAGTTTATCAATTTCACCTTTTTGCTGAATCTCGAATGACTGGTGACGAAAATTGAGGCATTCGAACGAATTACAAAGAAGGACTCCTAACGCGACCTTTGAGTCACTGCCGAAACCCGCAATTTCAATGCTCGGAACCAAGTCCGAAAAAGTCATGAGGTTTTGAGACAAACGGGGTTTGAGACGCCTTAACCGGGCTGCTGCCGCAGGCCGCAGTCAGGAGCCTAAAGCAAAAAGCCCCGCGTGGTGCGGGGCCTGAGGCTGCCTCAAGGCCTGCTGAGCAGGTTTGAGGTCTTGTTCTGGCGGGGCAAAAGGGATTCAAACTCTCAATCAAACCAACTCCACAGCTGCCTTTAATTGACTAGGGCTGCTGTAGAGATAGGCAGCGGTAGTGCTGATGCTTCGATGCCCTGCAAGCGTTTTCAAAATATGGATGGCAGTGCCTTTGTTCGCCAAGTTCGTTAAAAAAGTTCTGCGCCCGCTGTGACTGCTAGCTCCTTCAAGTCCAGCTCCTTCGTACAGCAGCGCAAACGTTTGAGACAAGCTGTTGGCGCTAAAGCCTGCTTTGATGCTTTTTTGGCTTGCAAAGAATGGGTAGTTGCGATCTACGCACTTGGCTTGCTGTGCGTAGGCTTGCAATTCTGCTCGTAGCTTGGCGCTTACAAACACTGTGCGAGCATGACGACCTTTAGTCATGTCTGGTAGCAAGCGAATCTCATCTTTAATTTTGCCGTCTGTAGTTGTGACATCGCTCCAGCGTAAACAGGCTACTTCGCCTATTCTCAAACCTGCCCAATGCGTGAGCAGCATCATTGATCTATTACGGGCTGAGTACTTGCGTGTATTGATATGCGATAACAAGCGCTCAATTTCAACAGTTGTAAGTGTCTTTGCTTGTGCCATGGTCTTATCTCCTAAATCATTTGTTTGCGTTAATTGCATTGTGTTTTCTTATATTTATCTGGACAACCTGAGTCCTGCCAAAGTGATGGGTTTCTCTGCTGAAGCAGGGCGAAATGAACTGGCTGTGGATAACTTTTTAGTGGTTTTTTTCTTCAATGATTTCAACGCTCAAATACTGAAATGTGTAGAAAGCACGATTTTTCGTGATTTTTTGTGGATATCTCACGCTAGCTGTGGATAACCAGCGCAGATTGAATAACAAGCCCTACAAGCGCTGATCGGGGTTCTCAGCACTCAAAGTATTCGGGTGGGTAAATCCTCGGGCTATAGGGCTTTTAAATGCGTTGCATTTTGCTGGTAGTGACTGAAATTTATGCGAGTGGTGCGGTTTGAATCCGCAGCCCGAATGGGTCCTGCAGGTCTTAATTTCTGCACTGCGGATTTTTTAGGTGAAGTACTTATCAAATCACCATGGTGATTTTTACTCGGTATCCCGCCAAGTTATCGGGTTACCAAATGTCGGTTGTCCATTTGCGAGTCTGAAACAAAACTGTAGTCATTCAATCAAAGAAGGACGCAGCAATGAAAAAATTCGATCCAGCGCAACTGAGCTATTTCACCGGCACTGAGAAGTACTACCGAATCAGCCGCAGGCACCTGTTAACCGATGGCACCAAGTACTTGGCAGAAGAGGCTGAGTGCTTTTGGATGATGGATGCAATTGCCAGCCACCTAAGTGAGATTGGAACTGAGGACTGGTTTGTGTTGGTCCGCGTTGAAGAAACGGAGGGCAGGGC
>Ga0209769_1000432_pt1 | contig 16423 bp, 17 predicted proteins | sample LauGreSuBDMM15DN_2_FD_187569 | JGI IMG/M metagenome (GOLD analysis project Ga0209769, IMG submission 187569) | Freshwater lake microbial communities from Lake Michigan, USA - Su13.BD.MM15.DN (SPAdes) (version 3) | ecosystem: Environmental > Aquatic > Freshwater > Lake | place: Lake Michigan, USA...
CGCTGCTTGGCGGGCAGGCTTTGCATGGGCTGGCCGAGCAATTCGACTGACCCTGTAAATGGCGTCAAGCCAGCCAGCACCTTGAGCAGCGTCGATTTACCGGCACCGTTCGGCCCGACGATGCTGGTCCAGCGGCTGCGCAGAAAATCAATGGAAATATCGCTTAAAACCTCGGCATTTCCGAGCTTGGCCCTTATTTCATGCGCGCGAACAGCTATCAAACTTGTAGGATCGATCACAAGCCAGCTCCTCGCCCGGTATGCCGGTGCATCAGCCACAGCAGGTAGCCACCGCCGAGCACAGCCGTGAGTACGCCGACTGGCAACTCTTGGGGTGCCATCAACCAGCGCGCCATCACGTCGGCCGCCGCCAAAAGCACCGCACCCATCAGGCTGGACAAAACAATCAAGCGGCCGTGCGTGGTTTTAACCACCGACCGCACCAGATGCGGCGCGGCTAAACCCACAAACGCAATCAAGCCCGTTTGCGCCACGGCGGTACCTGTAGCCAGTGCCAGCACCGCCACCAGCGCAGCGCGCATTTGCGGCAGTTGCAGGCCCAGACTTTGGGCAGTAGATTCGCCGAGTGCGAGACCGTCGAGTACGTGGCTCATGAGCCAGGCAGCTATCAAGCTGATGCCGAACGCCGAGGCCATCACAGCGCAGGCCGTCCAACCCACAAAGGCCGTGGTGCCGAGCATAAAGGCTTGCATGGCCTGCATGATGTCGGGCGTGAGCAGCAGGATCAGTGAAGTGACCGCTCCCAGCACCACGCCAACAACCACGCCCGCCAGCAGCAAGCGCAGCGTGTGCTGCACGCCTTTGGCCAGCAGCAAGGTCATCAGTACCGCAGCGACCGCACCCAAAAACGCAGCACCCGTCAACCCCAGACGGGCGACCCATTGCGTGGCCAGTGGCGACACGCCAAACAGCGCCATGGCCAACGCCACCCCCAAAGATGCGCCAGAGGCACTGCCCAGCAAATACGGGTCTGCCAACGGGTTGCGAAACAGGCCCTGCGCCACCGCGCCCGCCAGCCCCAACAGAGCGCCAGCCAGCCAAGCGCCAACGGTGCGTGGCAATCGGATTTCCCAAATGATTTGCATGGCTTGCGGGTCGCGCTGCATATTGGCCACTGATTCAAAGCCTGTGCTCCCAACGGTGATTCCCAGCAGCAGCAAGCCGCACGATGCGACTAGCAACAGGCTTGCCAACAAAACCGCTTGGCGATTTTGGGCGTTATTCATAGCTTTCCAAACACTTGGCCATCAGCCGCGCCGCCTCTGCCATGCGTGGACCAGGCCGCACCACGACGTCGGAATCACCCAAGCCAAAGATGCACACCCGGTTGTTTTTCACCGCCTTGATGCTGTTCCAGCCGGGGTAGAAGACGGTATCAACCGGGCTGCGGTCGCCGATCATGATCACGTCAGGATTAGAGCGCACCACGTATTCGGGGTTCAGAAGCGGGAAGGGGCCCAGCTTGGCGGGCACCACGTTCTTCACACCCAGGCGCGCGAGAGTTTCGCCAATAAAAGACGACTCGCCCGCTGCATACGGCCCCCGGCTGACTTCAAAATACACCCGCGCCGTTTTGGCTTTGGCCGGCAATGACTGTGCGGCCGCAGAGACGCTTCTGTCGATGATGCGCCACAAACGATCTGCACCTTGCGCCTCTGGCACAGCCAGCAGCACACCCAGTACCTTTAATACGCGTTTGACGTCCGCATGAGTCTTGGTCTCCAGCGCCACCACCTTGATGCCCAGTGCCTCCAGCCGTTCCGTCGAACGTGACTTGCCCGATACGAGCACCACGTCAGGCTTTAAAGCGACGATGCCTTCAATATTCGGGTCCATCCCGCCGCCAAGTTTGGGCAAGTTCTTTAAAGACTCAGGGAAATTGGAATAACGGTCAACACCCACCAGCCGCTGGCATTGTTCCATCGCACAAACGCTCTCAGTCAAAGAGGGCAACATGCTGACAATACGCTGCGGCGTTTGCGCAAAGGTGATGGTGACGCCGCGGTCGTCGACCACCTGGAGCGCATGGGCCGGCGCGATGGCAGCCAAGCCCATCAGGGCCGACAAAAGCCAGCCCTTCATGGCGAGCCTTTCAGAACCAGCGACTGGCCTGCCGCCATCAGCGTCACACGCGCGCAGACATTGGCAACCTCCTGGTTCAGACATCCAAGTGCATCGACAAAAGCGCGGACCTCGCGGCCCAGCGGGATCACACCCAGCCCAACCTCGTTACCGACCAGCACCACAGGGCCAGCGGCTTTTTGAATTGCCGATAAAAGCAAAGCTTGCTGCGCCTGCACAAGTCGGCCAGCCACCTCTTTTGAGGCTGTTTTTGCCCTGTTATCGGCACTTTCAATCGACGATGCTGGCATCAGCAGATTGGTCAGCCACAAGGTCAGGCAGTCCACTACCACCAGCGTCTGCGGCGCAGAACAAAGACTGATGGCCTCAGCCAGCGCCAGCGGTTCTTCCAACGTTGACATGCCGGGCACACGTTGAGCCCGGTCTGCCTGATGGCGTGCGATACGCTCGCCCATTTCCTCATCCCAAGCCTGCGCCGTGGCAATCAGCACTGCCTTATTCCCGGTTGACTGCGCCAGCCAGTCGCGCGCCAGCAATTCAGCACGGCGCGACTTGCCGCTTTTCTGGCCGCCCAAAATGAACTCGCTGCGGGCTATGGTCAGGCCATCAGTCATGTTGAAGTCCAGCCGACAGGCCGCCCTTGGGCGGGGCAGCCCCCTCGGGGGGCATTTCAGCCCAGGCCATGATGATTCTGTGCATCTGTTCCACGCCCTCTGTCAAGGAAGCCGGGCCAGGTTGCAGAATTTCGGCCGATTTAATTTCAAACAGCTGGTTATTTTTGACGGCATTGACTTCCTGCCAGCCGGGCCTGGCTCGCACATGTGCTGGATGAAACCTGCGACCACACCAGGAGCCAAAAATAATGTCAGGGTTGCGCCGGACGATCTCGCCGCCGTCGGCAATGATGCGGCTCTTGCCCATGGGCTCTTTGGCCAGCTCAGGGAAGCAATCGTCACCACCGGCAATGCCGACCAATTCGGAAACCCAGGCAATCGCGCTGATGTGAGGGTCATACCATTCTTCAAAAAACACGCGCGGCCGGCGTTGGAGCAAGGCGGCTGCTTGTTCGATCGCCAGCAACCGGGCCTGCATGGTCTGTATCAACGCCAGACCTTTGGCCTCCTGGCCGACCATGGCGGCCAGCTGGTACATCATGGAAAAAATCTCGGCCACGCTGCGCTGATTGAAGATAGTGACCTGCACGCCAGCCCGGATAAGTTGCGCCGCAATGTCAGCCTGCAAATCAGAGAAGCCGACCACGCAGTCCGGCTTGAGCGCGAGGATCTTGTCGATCTTCGCACTCAAAAAAGCACTGACCTTGGGCTTTTCCAGCCGTGCCTGTGGGGGGCGCACCGTGTACCCCGAAATCCCCACAATGCGCCGCTCCTCACCTAACAAATAAAGCCATTCGGTAGGCTCTTCAGTCAGGCAGACGATGCGTTGGGGGCCGAGGTTCGACACAGACATACAGCTTAGGCAGACTTACTTCGGCGAGTAACGCAAACCTACATACAAAGCGCGGCCAGCAGTGCCATAGTCACTAAAGGGTGCGAAGCTACTGCGGTTCACAACGTAATTTTTGTCCAGTGCATTTTGAATTGCCACAGTCAAATTGACATCGCGACTCCAAGCATAGGCGCTGCGTAGACCCACAAGCGCATAACCTGGCAACCTTTGCTCGTTTTTACTGTCGTTGAAACTGTCGCTGAACATTTTTGTATTCACGCCCCATGTCCAGGTTCCAAGGCGCCTGGACAAATCGAGCATCGCTGTGCGTGCCACTCGGCGAGGAAGAACTTTGCCAGTTGAGTCATCATGCGGGCTCAAGATATCCATACTTCCCGAAACATTCCAAGATTGCCAAGTATGCTTGCCGAGAATAGTAGCGCCCTTGATCGTCGATGACTCTAAGTTCGTCATACTCCCGAGGTAGGTGACAGGGTCGGCTTTATAGACTATCAGGTCTTTGATTTGGTTTCTAAAAAAAGTAAGTGACGCGCTTGAGATCGAACTTTCATAAGTTATTCCAAGCTCTTGATTACGTGAACTCTCCGGACGAAGCAAGGGATTTCCAACATAATAATTAACATAATCAAGCGGCCAATAAAGATCATTAAAGGTCGGCGCATGAAAGCCGGTGCCCAGTGAGCCACGGGCAATCCAACCGGCTGCCACTTTGTAGCCATAACCCGCGGAATAAGTGGATTGACTGGCCAAGCCAGAAACCTTGTCATTGCGGGTGCTTATTTGGATTAAATGTCGGTCAATCCAGGCCTGGTAACCCAACACGCTTGATTTTGTGTTTTGCTCAGACTTATCATAAACCTGAGTTGATTCGAGACTCACGTCGCGCTGCTCAAGCGCAGCCATCAAAATACCATTGCCAATTACCACATCATTTTGCCAAGTAACTTGGTTTTGGTTTGTCGTATATTTTTCAATATACTCTGATTGAGCCAGCGGATTGAAAGCCCAGGACTTTAAGTCATCCTTGCCCTTGCTGATCTTAATTGTCGATTTCCAGGCCGGGTTGAATTGATAAGCCGCTTGCAGTGCAAAAGTCTCTAACAATTGGCGGTCGCGATTATTGTAATCAGCAGTTGAAACAAGGTAGGCCGGATCCCAATTTAATCTGTCAAACTTTTTTGCGCCTTGGCTGACTAAATATGTGGCGCCCAATTCGAACTCATTGTTCACTTGATGACCCAATGAAAACCCCAGATTGCTTTGCCTGTACCCATCGCGGTCGGAGTTGTATGAATCGTAGCTGCCGCCTTTGGCTTCTTTGATGTCGCTGAAGCCTCGACTATTTTCACGGCCGACCTGTAAGTTAAAACTGGTTCCATCAACTTTCCCGCCATAGCCGAAGGACGCGCTGGAAGTACCGTAACTCCCAACGGACACGGAAACTTGAGGGGTGGGTTTACCTGATCCAGTACGGGTAAATATTTGGACTACGCCGCCAATGGCATCTGAACCATACAGGCTGCTGGCAGGCCCGCGCAAAATTTCAATGCGATCAATCTGATCCAACGAAAGATGTTGAAATGACGTCGTACCGGTCGTGGCTGAAGACACGCGTTGACCATCAACTAAAAACAAGGTGTGTGTGGTGTTCGTTCCACGAATAAAAATAGAGGTGCTACCGCCTCGAATTGAACTCGGCGAAGTTTGAACACCAGGAACGCCACCCAATAATTCTGTAAGTGAGACGTTGCCGGCACGCTCTATGTCCGTTCTTGAAATAAGGGTCACTTCGCTGAGTTGATCGTTGGACTTTGTCAGAGTCCTTGTACCGGTAACCACAACCTCAGACAAAGTCACCGCAGAAGCAGACGTTGTCTGCGCATAGACGGCCGAAACCGACAGGGCAGCCTGGAAAAGCGCGGCAAAAAGCCAGCGCGAGTGAAGTTTTCTCATTTGAATCAACCCGTAACAAAAGCTCTCACCGGCATCCCCGCCAGTGCATGAGCGTCACGGTGGAGCGCTTTAAAAAAAAGACGCACCACCACCTTGTTGGCCGGTATCCGGGCTGACGAAACCACCTTCATCGCCTTCCCATGCGCTTGTTCAAGGCGCTCAGTGGCGAGTGATGAAAGCTGGATGCATTCACCTGGCCGTGAAGCCAGGTAGACGCATCCGTTCGTTTTACCGTTGCGGGGGCAGCGCAGGTTAAAAGCTATGGCGCCGGCAGACCTGGGCCTGCTTGGCTTTGACTCTCTCCTGCTTCCCGTTGAACTGCGGCGTGTGAACCACACCGCGAGCACCAACATCTGCATTCTATGCTGTGCGTCTGCCATCAACCCTACAATCACAACTGAGATGGCTGAACCCACACCCACCATAGAACTTGTCGAGCGTGTTGAGCGACTCTTGTTGCGCTATGACGAGTTGCGCCGCACCAATGAGCTGCTCAGCCTGCAGGTGACCGCACTGACGAGCGAGCGCGACTCTTTGAAGTCCCGTCTTAGCGCTGCGCGCGCTCGGGTCGATGCGCTCTTGGAACGTCTGCCGGAAGCCGACACAAAGACGCCATCATGAAGCAGATTGAAGTTCAGATCATGGGCCAGAGCTACCTGCTCGGCACCACCGACAACGGCGATCAAAAGCTACTGGCAGCCGTTGAAAAAGTAGACGCAGCCATGTGCAAAATCCGTGACTCAGGCAAGATCAAGGCACGCGATCGAATCGCTGTGCTAGCCGCACTTAATTTGGCTTTTGAGTTGGCTGATCGCACGGCACCACCCGCCACACGCGCCCCGGGTGAGCCCATAGATCAAGCGCAAATCAACTCGTTGATAAAGCGTCTTGACACCGCCCTGAGCATGGACGGTAGGCTGCTTTAAGCCCCTGTATTTGGCCTGCAAGGTCTACAATCGCGAAGTCTGCGGTGTACGCTGGGCTTTATATTTCCTTGTACCAATGCTCTTAGAGCACGGGCTTGGTAAATTGTCTTGCTGGTGTGATCGTCTCGCGTTAGACGAACCCGAAGTTAGACTGCCCTCGCCCACCTGAACCCTGGTTCAGGATGACGGCCCGGTGACATTCGCAGACACCTTTTTTTCGCGGCGCCCTCATCAAGCGCGTCCGACAAGCCGGTCTTCGACGGTTTGCAAGTGGCGCCGCATCGCGTTCGCGGCCTTGATTGGCTCACGGTGAGAAATTGCGTCAATGATGTTGTCGTGCTCAACAAAGCTGTGATGAACCTCAGGCGGCCTCACACCCTCAGGCCGGGGTCTGCCCCATGTCACAGAGCGACGCACTTGGGTGAGCAGGTCCGTCAAGGCCAGCAAAATCGTGTTGTGCGCAGAGACTGCAATCTCATGGTGAAACAGCGCGTCATACACCTCGTATTCGCGCCAATTGGATGCAAACTTGCATCGTCTGCTGAGCTCCTTGAGCTGGGCAATTTCATCGTCCGTTGCATTGACCGCCGCCAAGCCGGCGAGCTCCGGTTCAATGGCCATTCTGGCGCGCATGACTTGCACCGGGTTGGTTTTTGATGCCAGCAAAGCGGCGTCCGGGCGCTCCGCTGGTTTGGGGCCGACAAAGGTTCCACGGCCAACGCCACGCCATAAGCGCCCTTCATCTTCGAGTACCTGCAGACTTTTGCGCAGTTTGGCACGCGTAACGCCCAGGCGCTGAGCCAGCAGACGCTCGTTGGGTAGGCGTTTGTCGTCGCCAGCTTTCTCCAGCTCGCTCACCAGAAGCCTTAAATTTTCCAGCACCCCGGCATCGTCGTCAGCCGGTGCTGCGCTGGCCACCGTTCGTAATCTTGAAGTCACAACCAAGCCTTATTTCAATTGCATGTGCACACTGCAGCAACGTCTGGGCGCTACAGCTCAGAATCAGTATAGAACCAATGCAAGATTGGTTTAATTTACAAATGACCGTTTTATTCATGGTAAACCCCATGATCACCAATGAGTCTGAGTTCTAGAATAAGAACAACCAAATAAGCTCAAGGTGTCAACCATTGATTTAATTGGTTCAAAGCGCAGCGCAGCTGAGATGTCTCGGAATCCATGTGAAACCGACACAGCGGCGACAAAATTTTCACAAGCAAGGAGACAGAAATGGTTTATTCACTCACGGGGATCAAACGACTGATCACCCGGTTCGTAGGCGCCGCGTTGCTGGTCACGCTGGCCACTGGTGCGCATGCCCAGGCGAAAAAGGTCAGGGTTGCTTTCGGAGACGTGCTCTCCACCGAGACGGTTTCGATGGTCATTGCGCTGGAGCGTGCCAAGGCGCGTGGCGTGGACTATGAGATCACTTTCTTTTCTAAAGAAGAACTGGCCATTCAGGCCGTGATCAATGGACAAGCTGACCTGGGCGTGGGTACACCCTACTCCATCATTCAAAAGTCCAAAGCGCCTATGCGCATCTTGTTTCAGGGCACCCGTCTGGTTTTCTTCCCGGTGGTCGATAGCAAGTACAAAAACTGGAAAGACCTTGAAGGCCAACCCTTCACATTCCATGCGCGCGGCACCGGCACGGAAGCCATTGGCAACATCATCGCCAAACGCGAAGGCATCAAGTTCGGCGACCGCAGCTATGTGCCCGGCTCTGAAAATCGCGCCATCGGTATGCTCAAAGGTCAGATTAAAGCCACTATTTTGGATTTGGCCAACAAGAACCAGCTGATGGCCAAGGCCGCCCCCGGCCAGTTTTCCATATTGCCAGGTGTCTCCAATCCAGCATCTGACGAAACCCTGTTCGCAGGCCTGGACTGGATCAAAAAGAACGAAGGTCAAGCCGACATCATCGTTGCCGAGTTCTACAAGCTTTGGAACGAGATGAATAGCAACCCCGGCATCATCGAGCAAGAGCGCGTCAAGTACAAACTGATGATGGACCAGCCTAAGGAAATTCTCGCTGGCGTGACAGACTTCTACAAAGTCAGCATCAAAGAAGGCATCTTTTCGCCCATCGGCGGCGGCGTAGATATTGCAAAGAGTGATTTCGAGTTCTACACCGAAGCCGGCCAAATGCAAGGCCCTGTCGCGTCGCTCAAAATTGAAGACTTCTGGTACCTCTCACCGCTGGACAAGGCGCGCAAAGCCGCAGGCAAATAATCCAGCCTAGTTCCGAGCCACATAGACGGGGGGCATGCTACATGCCCCCCTTTTTTGGGCTGAACCTGAACAAAAAGAATCCCAATGTCTGCCTTTAAAAGTTTTTTCCTCAAACTAGTCTCTTTTCTTGCGGTGATACTGGCCTGGGAATACGCCGGGCGTGCGGGTATCAGCGCAGCACTGCCATCCTTCACCGAAACCATGTCCGCCATGCTGTCGCTGACCCTCGACGGCTCTTTAGGTACGGCTTTTGCCAAGACTCTGTACCCGCTGTCTATTGGCTTGTTAGTGTCCATTTTTATTGGTGTTTCTCTGGGCATGGCCATGGGCTTGAAAGATTCAGCCGAATGGCTTTTTTCGCCTATCTTTATAGTCGCGCAAGCAGCGCCGCTGGCCGCCTTGATTCCCGTTCTGACCTTTGCCTATGGCATAGGCATCACAGCAAAAATTTTCACGGTCTGCATCATGGCCATGCCCGTGATCGTGCTGAACACTTTGGGCGCTGTGCGCAACACCCCTGGCTCCTTGATTGAAATGGCCAAATCATTTCAAGGCACCCGCATGCAAGTCATAGGCAAGGTGATCTTGCCGTCTGCCAGTCCTTTGATTTTTGTAGGTCTGCGCCTGGGTTGTGCTTCGGGCTTCATCGGCATCATCCTGGCCGAACTGCTGATCACGCCCACCGGCATAGGTGACATCATTTCTTACAGCCAATCCGTGGCTGATTACGACAAGATGTATGCCGCTATTTTCGCGATCATTGTTTCTTCTGTGTTGTTCATTGAACTGCTGGAAAAAATTGAGCAAGTGATGTTCAAGCCCGAACAACGCAACTGACTTTAGACATAGCCAATCTTTTATATCTACATGACCACCAGCATTTCCACACCCATCGTTCAAGTTAAGAACGTTAAAAAAGTCTATCCGGGCGGCATCGAAGCGCTTAATGATATTTCGCTTGATTTCCCCGAAGGCAAACTAACCACCTTGCTAGGCCCTTCTGGCTGCGGCAAAACAACCCTGCTCAAAATCATTGCCGGTCTGCTCGATCCAAGCAGCGGTGAGGTGTTGGTCGATGGTCAGCACATCACCGGACCCGGGCCGGAGCGCGCCTTTGTGTTTCAGGACTTCGCTCTGATGCCCTGGGCAACCGTGATTCGTAACGCTGCATTCGGGCTTGAGCTGGCCGGTGTGAACCGCACAGAACGCGAAGCCGTTGCTGAAAAATATCTGCATACCGTTGGCTTGAAAGGCTTTGAAAATAAGTACCCGCATGAACTCTCGGGCGGGATGCGTCAACGCGTTGGCCTGGCCCGTGCGCTGGCCGTCAATGCCAAAGTACTTTTAATGGACGAGCCTTTTTCAGCTGTCGATGAACAGACCCGCCGTAAATTTCAGGAAGACATGCTCAGCCTGGTCAAAAATGAACAAAAAACCTTTATCTTTGTGACGCACAGTATTGAAGAAGCCGTTTACGTTTCGGATCGCATTGTCTTGCTGCACCGCCGGCCCAGCAGGGTGTCCGAAATCATTGAGCCGAAAATTGCTCGCAACGTTGACCCGGAGATGATCCGCCGCCAGCCAGAGTACCTGGATGCGGTTGAAAACATCTGGCAAAGCTTGAAGAAATTTCTGGATTGAGGTGAACCATGCTATTTAAAGGTTACCGAATCCCGCTTTTTTCATCGCTCATCATCTGGGCCGTGCTTTGGGAAATAGTGGGTCATACCGAATACGGACTGATTCTGCCGCCCCTGACCAAAATTTTTGAGCGGATTATTGAGATCGTGCCCACGCCTTCTTTTGCGACGGCGCTTTACATCACCGGTAAGGCCTTTTTGCTGGGCAACCTGATCGCCATTGGCGTGGGCGTACCCATGGGCGTGTTGATGGGTCGTGTGAAGATTGCAGACACACTCATCCTGCCTTGGGTGAACCTGTTTTTGTCTGCTCCGCTCTCGGCTCTGGTGCCTGTGATCATGGTGCTGGCAGGCATTGGCGAGGTCACCATTGTTTTGACGGTTGTTTTATTTGCCATCTGGATCATCGCGCTCAATGCGCGGGCCGGTGTACTGAACATACCGCCGTCTCTGGTGGAAATGTCCAGAAGCTTTGGTGCAACGCGTTACCAGTCTTTCGTCAATATCTATGTCTGGGCAGCGCTGCCTGAAATTTTGGCCGGCATACGACTGGGCATGATTCGCGCTGTCAAGGGCGTGATCATCGGTCAACTGCTCATTTCAGTCGTCGGCTTTGGCACCTTGTTTGAGGTCTATGCCTCGCACTTTCTGATGGAACACTTCTGGGCCTTGATTCTGGTGATTTTTTCTTTTGCATTCACCATCAATGAAGTACTGGCCTGGACAGAACGCAAGATCAGTTATTACGCATCCTCCCGTTAGTTTTAAAGGAAATAAAAATATGTCCAGCTCCAACACCAACTACGTCTTTGCCCCTCCAGCCACCGTGTCTGTCGGCGTGGTCGGCGATTCTGCCCGTTATCCCGTTCGCCGCATTTACTGCGTGGGCCGCAACTACGCAGAACATGCACGCGAAATGGGCCATGACCCGGACCGTGAACTGCCATTTTTCTTTCAGAAAAATCCCGATAACCTGGTACTCAATAACCAGGATTTCCCCTACCCGACCATGACCAGTAATCTTCATCACGAAATTGAACTCGTGGTAGCCATGGGCCAGGGAGGCCGCGATATTCAGGCGGCCAATGCGCTCGCTCATGTCTACGGCTACGCCTTGGGCATCGACCTGACGCGGCGCGACTTGCAAAACGAAGCTAAAAAAACCGGTCGTCCGTGGGAGATCGGTAAAGCATTCGAGCATTCGGCGCCGATGACGGACATCACGCCCGCTACCAAGTCGGGCCACTTGAGCAAGGGTGCGATCTGGCTCAAAGTCAACGGTGAAGTGCGTCAGCAAAGCGATCTGACACAGCTGATCTGGAACATTCCGGAAATCATTGCCCACCTGTCTGCAATCTTCGAGTTGCGGGCCGGTGACATGATCATGACCGGCACGCCGGCCGGTGTAGCAGCTGTCAAGCCCGGGGATGTCATGGAAGGCTTCTGCGAAGGCGTTGGCACCATCATCACCAAAGTGGTTTAAGCGTTAAGCGCAAAACGCATTGACTGACTCGAAGCCCTGCACAGTTGTTGCAACTGTGCAGGGCTTTTTTGCTGAAGTCTGAAGTTGCTGCAGGGCGGTAGACTCGCCTTCACATTCATTCCTACAAGCCCCCCATGCCTTTTGAACTCTTGCTGATCATTGAACTCGCCCTGCTCGGAATTTGCACCGGTTTTTTATCGGGTCTGCTGGGAATCGGGGGCGGCATGATCATGGTGCCTTTTCTCACCTTCTTGCTGACATCCAAAGGCTATCCGGATGAATACACCGTCAAGATTGCTGTTGCCACCTCCCTGGCCACCATCTGCCTGACATCCCTGTCTTCTTTGCGCGCCCATCACAGCCGTGGTGCTGTGCTTTGGCCCATCGTGAAAGTGCTGGCGCCCGGTATTTTGCTGGGATCGCTGGTCGGCGCGCAACTGGCTGCGGCGCTGCCGGGTAAATTGCTGGGCATTCTTTTTGCCGTTTTCGTAGCGTTTTCTGCGACACAAATGTTCTTGGACCGCAAACCCAAAGCCAGTCGCACTCTGCCTGGCCCGTTGGGTACCTTTGGAGTCGGATGGGTCATTGGCATGTTGTCCGCACTGGTGGGGGCTGGAGGCGCTTTTGTGTCAGTTCCCTTCATGACATGGTGTAACGTGAAGATTCATGACGCTGTAGGTACATCTTCGGCCTTGGGCTTTCCAATTGCAATGGGCGGCACGGTGGGCTATGTATGGGCGGGTCTTGACATGCCCAGCATGCCGCCGGGCTCATTAGGTTACTTGTACATGCCGGGGCTGATCGTCATTTCCATGGCCAGCGTCTGCACTGCACCCCTGGGGGCCAGGACAGCGCACCGTATGGACATACGCCCATTGAAAAAAGTATTCGCCTCTGTGCTTTACGTGCTGGCAGCTTACTTTTTGTTGCGTTAATTCGCTTTGAAGCTTGTCAAAGGCTTGTGAAATTACGAGTGTTAACCCTAGTTCGGCTTAAATAATTCTGCAATCTTGACCCGAATCAAGAGGGTTTGGATACGATTGGGAAGACCATGCAAACCTGACAGGTTCAGGCATGGGGATCTACAAAATTCCTCTGCAAGATACTTTAAACATCAAAAGGGAGACAACGCGATGAAAACAAGATTTGCAAAAATTGGACAACACTTGACAGCCGTAGCAGCTGTGGCCATATCGGCCGCAGCCATGCTGGCTTCAACAGCACACGCTGCCTGGGAACCCACCAAACCGGTTGAGTTTGTCATACCAGCCGGCACCGGCGGCGGCGCTGACCAAATGGCCCGATTCATTCAAGGCGTTGTCATCAAGCACAAGCTGATGACGCAACCCATGATCGTAGTCAACAAGTCCGGCGGCGCGGGTGCAGAGGGCTTCCTGGAGATCAAGGGCGCCAAGGGTGACCCGCACAAGATCGTCATCACGCTGTCCAACCTGTTCACCACACCCATGGCCACCGGCGTGCCTTTCAACTGGAAAGACTTGACCCCCGTTTCCATGTTAGCCCTTGACCAGTTTGTGCTGTGGGTCAATGCTGACACGCCCTATAAAACCGCAAAAGAATACATCGCCGCCGTCAAAGCTGCGGGCCCTTCGAAAATGAAAATGGGCGGCACTGGCTCCAAGCAGGAAGACCAGATCATCACGGTCGCCATTGAGAAAGCCACAGGTACCAAGTTCATTTATGTGCCATTTCAAGGCGGTGGTGCAGTGGCAGTCCAGTTGGTCGGCAAGCACATTGACTCGACGGTGAACAACCCGATTGAAGCTGTGGCCCAGTGGCGTGCTGGCAGTCTGCGTGCGCTTTGCGTGTTCGATGACAAGCGCATGAGCTACAAAGCCAAGGTGACTGACACCATGGCCTGGAGTGATATCCCTACATGTATGGAGTCGGGCATTCCGATGGACTACCAAATGCTGCGCGGCATATTTATGCCTGCAGGTGTGACGGCTGACCAGCGTGCTTACTACGTTGAATTGATGCGGAAAATTCGCGCCACCCCGGACTGGATTGAGTTCATGGAAAAAGGTGCTTTCAACCAGACCACTATGTCAGGCGCCGAGTACGAAAAATGGGTTGCCGCTGCTGAGGCCACCCACCTGGGTCTGATGAAAGAAGCGGGCTTTATGGCCAAGTAAAGCGGCCCAGGCTTAGCCAACTGAATGAGTGATGCCGGTCTGATAGGGCATCACTTTTTTATGCCTGAGTCGCAGCCGGCGATAGGTAAATTTCATTTCCTCTGCAGGAGCAGTTCCCATGTCTTCAAGTGATAGAACAGACCCCGCTGCGTCCAAGGGACCCGCCACGTACGTCGTGGATGCAGTGGTTGCCGTTATCGTCTTTTTCATCGGAGCGGTGGTTATTTTTGGCAGCCGAAAACTTGGCGCCGAATGGACCAGCGACGGTCCGGGTTCGGGCTATTTCCCCTTTTACATCGGCCTGGTCATGTGCATCTCCGGCGCTGGTATTTTTTACCAGGCGCTGTTCAGCAAAACGGCAAAGCGCAATACCGATGAGTTTGTCGATGGCGAACAACTCAAGCGCGTGCTGTCAGTGCTGCTGCCGGCTGCTGTCTATGTGCTGGCCGTCCAATTCATCGGCCTTTATATTGCCTCGGCCATTTACATCGCCTTGTTCATGGTGATTCTGGGCAAATTCTCCTGGCTCAAAAGCATCGGTATAGCGCTGTGTGTCAACGTGCTTTTTTTCTTGATGTTTGAAGTCTGGTTCAAGGTACCGTTGTTCAAAGGCGCCTACAACATGTTGGATTTTCTTGGCTATTGATCGCAACGCACACCCGATCACAGAATCACTCAAACACGGCATGCCGGGTGAACCCGGCCAATTAGTCTCTCGGAGTTCAAGAAAATGGATGAAATAAATTCGCTACTTCAGGGGTTTGCAGTTGTACTGACCCCCATGAACATGCTGCTGATGATCGTCGGCATTGTGCTGGGCGTGTTGATCGGTGTGTTGCCCGGGCTGGGCGGTGCCAATGGTGTGGCCATCTTGCTGCCGCTGACCTTCACGATGACACCGACCTCGGCCATCATCATGTTGTCCTGCATTTATTGGGGCGCTTTGTTTGGCGGCGCGATCACTTCGATCCTGTTCAACATACCGGGTGAGCCGTGGTCCGTGGCGACCACCTTTGACGGTTACCCCATGGCGCAGCAAGGACGCGCCGGCGAGGCCCTGACGGCAGCTTTCACCTCCTCCTTCATCGGCGCCTTTGTGGCCGTGGTGATGATCACCTTTTTGGCACCCTTGGTCGCTAAATTTGCACTGAAATTCGGCCCGCCTGAGTTTTTTGCGGTGTACCTGCTGACCTTTTGCAGCTTTGTGGGCATGGGCAAAGGCTCTCCTTTTAAAATTTTGGCCTCCATGACTTTGGGGTTCGCACTGGCATCAGTGGGCATGGACACTGTGACGGGCCAACTGCGTCTGACTTTTGGCTGGACAGAACTGATGCGTGGCTTTGACTTCTTGATCGCTGTGATTGGTCTGTTCGGCATCGGCGAGATTTTGCTTTCCATGGAGGAAGGCCTGGCTTTCTCCGGCAAACACGCCAAACTCGATCCCAAGGTGGTACTGGCCACCTGGAAAAAATTGCCGCAGTATTGGATGACTTCCGTGCGTAGCTCTTTGGTCGGTATTTGGATGGGGATCACACCCGGCGGGGCAACGCCTGCCTCTTTCATGAGCTATGGTCTGGCCAAGAAAATGTCCAAGAACGGTGACAAGTTCGGCACCGGCCAGATTGAAGGCGTGATAGCGCCGGAAACCGCAGCCCATGCCGCTGGCACCAGCGCCCTGCTGCCCATGCTGGCTTTGGGTATTCCAGGCTCACCGACAGCAGCCGTTTTACTCGGTGGCTTGCTGATTTGGGGCCTGCAGCCCGGCCCCTTGCTTTTCGTTGAACAAAAAGACTTTGTCTGGGGCCTGATTGCCAGCATGTACCTGGGTAACCTGGTGGGCCTGCTGGTGGTGCTGAGCACAGTCCCCTTGTTTGCATCGATCCTGCGCATTCCGTTTTCCATCATTGCGCCGGTGATCATCGTGATCTGCGCCATCGGCGCTTACACCGTGCACTCGGCCATGCTGGACATCTGGTTCATGCTGATCTTCGGCGTCATGGGCTATATGTTCAAAAAGCTGGACTACCCGCTGGCGCCACTGGTGCTGGCATTGGTGCTGGGTGACAAAGCCGAAGACTCCTTCCGCCAGTCGATGCTGCTCTCACAAGGTGAGCTGGGCATCATGTACTCCAACTACCTGGTCGGCAGCATCACCACCCTGGCCTTGATTTTGTTGCTCTGGCCGCTGATTTCAAAAGGGCTCAACCTCATCCGGCCGGCCAAAAAAGACGAATTCGAGGCAGACAGACCGGTAGATTGATGCTGCGCTGAACGGTTGATACAAAAAAGGCCATCGCGATCTTGTCGCGATGGCCTTTTTGATGGGTGCCTCTGAGGGCTTAAATTTTTCCGCGCTGCTTGAGCCGGCTTAAGGTTTCGGCGGACAGGTTCAGGTAAGAGGCGAGTTCTTTTTTTGGAATACGCTCAAACAGCTCAGGGTGCTTTCGCAAAAACCGCTTAACGC
>Ga0209769_1000435_pt1 | contig 16386 bp, 25 predicted proteins | sample LauGreSuBDMM15DN_2_FD_187569 | JGI IMG/M metagenome (GOLD analysis project Ga0209769, IMG submission 187569) | Freshwater lake microbial communities from Lake Michigan, USA - Su13.BD.MM15.DN (SPAdes) (version 3) | ecosystem: Environmental > Aquatic > Freshwater > Lake | place: Lake Michigan, USA...
GTGAAAAGACAGGGGGGGTCGCCTTGTGGCTAAAAAAACGGCCACCCTTAGAGCTGTTACATGACTTGCATAATACTTGTAAGTTATCGCTAGCCCACATGTCGCCACCTTTTACACGTGGAATGATGTGATCTACTGTGTCACCTGGCTTACCACACTGCACACACTGCCAACCATCTCGGTCAAGTATGGTAATGCGTAGCTTCTTCCACTTACCTGTGCTTATTGCTTTCCTACTCAATACCAACCCTTAATCTTATGATGTGCTAATGCATTACAAGGATTAGAGTAACGCTTCTCTATGTATTTAAGTTGCCAATCTATCTGTTTATATCCATCTACTCTTGCTAAGTATTTAGATCTACCTTGTGGTATACCGTAATGACTACCATTCTTAGCCTTAGGATTCCATCTTGATTCTTTGTAGTTTAATTCATCTAAGCAGTAAAACTGATCTATATCATTAAGCTGTATAAATGCCCATTGTCTGTAATGATTTGTAGTATCAGCAACGGAATAATCTTTTACAAAGACAAAGTTAAAGGTAATTAACAATAGAGTCAGCCAAACTCTGCACCTTCCGAGCCCTGCCCTTGGCGGCTCAGCTTTGTGATTTAAGATCACATGCTTGTTTAGGGTAGCATGCGTTGTCAAATCAATTAACATAACCGCAGGTCAGACGGCAAGTCATGATGCGTAAATCATCCGTCTCTAACCAAGTCTCACTATAGCCAGCGTCCAAGTTGCCCCCCTAAGTACTTTGTATATGCAGGTGGAATAGCCTCAACTAATTCAGTCCATATAGCCCAGGATATACCCATAGCATTACGAGCTTCATGGATTGTGGCAGCAGTTTTACCACCTTTAGGTATCTCATCATTTAATGAGCCATATACGCCTATTGGCCTACCTTGAAATTTATGATCGCATATAGATCCAACTAATGCCATGTTACTTTCAAATAGTCTATGCCTACGCACCTTTAACCCAAAGGATGAGCCACATAACTGTATAGGGTTTATTAACGGGCTACCTGGCACATTCTCAATTATGTAGGGTTTACCAGACGCTATAAGTGCTGCTCTAGTTTCTGGAATTAAATCTAACTTGCTTGTAGTTTTACCCTGAGCGTTACGTAGGTGCTGAGTTATGCTGTGTGTTTGGCAAGGTGGGCTAGAATGTATTACATCAAATTGATTCAGATAGTTTTTATTACGCAATACATCTAGCACATTTGCTCGCACATAGGTGTATGGGTATCGCTTGCCATGTTTCAGATCTACACCATGCACTTCAAACCCAGCTGAAGCATAGCCAGCACTTGCACCGCCTGCGCCACAGAATAGGTCTAATAGTTTCATACCTGATTACCCCACACATCCCAACCTTCTGTGCGTTTTCTAGCAAACAGCTCAATTCTTGGTAAATCACCGATTAAATCTACTATCTTATTTCTGATTATGGCAGGTTTCTCAGAATGTGCAGCTAAAGGTGAAATAGTAAGATTAGCAATAGAAGCAGATATTCTTTTTGGTTTACCTTTTACAGCTAACAAACATAACTCAGGATTACCACGACTCCATCTACCTAAACCAAAGAAGAAGCCGTTACCGTTCTTGTTTTGTTTTACCCAGGTAAACCCGACAGATTTATATGTAAAACCCCACGCACTAATAACTTTTAGTGCTTCTGGTAATAATGGGTAAGTAGCCCACATGAACAACACACAATCTTCATCGCTTATGCTTTGTATTGGCAAACCACAAATATCAGTAAGCAGCATAGTTTCATAATGGTGTTCAGCTGCACCTTGCGGCGGCTTTCTATCTTGATAACGCCAGGGCGGATCAGCATAGATAATCTTGTATTTCTTGTCCGGTAGATTCACTTAGCCCCTATCAATGCACAAGTGTGGCAACCACTACCAAGGAACTGCCAGCCACCACACTGCTTGCATCTATCTAAGTTACTGTCTGGTATATGCAACGCTTCTGCGATGTTTTTTACCCCAACGCAACCGCAGTCCATACACTGATAAGCCTTAAATCCATCAGGCGTATCTAACTGCTCAAGCCATAAGAACTCGGTCTTACGATCACAGCCATTACACTTAAACTTTGTGTACATGTGATAAAATCCCCTTTCTTATTGCCTGCAGTGGCACTGAGAGCAAACCAAATACTGACCATCATGTAATAATCTGTCGTCATTACAAGATACACATATCTGCGTACTCGTGTTTAGGCTTTCTTTATCGTTTTCCATGCGTAATGTAAAGCCTGAACCATTTAATACTTCAATATATCCCATTATTCCCCCTCTCTTTTAGGAAAGAACCAATTACCGCTAGCATCTTGCTTAGCCCATATTGCGTGTTCTTTAATACGATCTAAACATAGATAGCCGTAGTACTCCTTGCCGTTAGTTTTGCTAACACCTGTAACTAAATTATTACCTTTCGCACAGCATGCTGGTGGTGCTTTAGGTGGTGTAACAGTTGCAGCTTTAACCCAGTCCTCATTACTGATAGGCAACGGCTCTGTGCGATCTACAGAAAATGTTTGTGGCACAGCTTGTAACTGCACCACTTTATTCATTTCTTCTCTGCTAGCACGTTTGCCCTTAGCCGCGTAACCCGCGTTTGCAAGCGCACGGCCGATCGCTGAAGTCTCACAGTTTTCCAATGCAGAAGTTGAATTAACACCGCGATCAGAAATGCTCTCACTAGCAAGTCCAGTCGCGCATGGTTTCGCATCGGCTTCCGTTTTATATAATTCAGCACTAACAATGTATCTAGTGTCTGTGGCCTGCTCAATCTTTGTTGCCACTCTTCCATCTGGGTAATCCTTCCACCATTTTTCTAATCGGCTTTCAACTGTTTCATATTCTGCCAGGTTAAATGCCATTAGTCTTTCCATTCGTATCTATCGTCTGACATGGCATCTGTAATGGTTTTAGCAATACTGATGTAGGCCAAACAATCTTCGTAATTGTCAACGATCGTAGGATCTTCAGCTTGCCGGCTGATCTTGACCAACGCCATACAAATTGCAACTTCGTTTGATTGGATTGGATAACCCAAATATGCACTCCACAGTTCGGCAATCCTCTTGTGGTTTGTAATTGGATGCCCATAGCTGACACCTCGCGCATGAATAGTTTTGATAACATTATCAAATAACTTCTCAGTTGTTGTTGTCATAAGTTTTGTTTTCTGAAAGTGATCGGTGCGACTTCCAACCCTCAGCTCTGCCAACCCAATAACCTCTGTCAAAGGCTTTATCCATTATCTTTGTTATTGCCCAATAACCTATTATTAAACCTAGCATGCAATAAAGCCATAGCCAGGGTGTTGTTGTCATTATCATGTAGCCCTACTTTCCATACCACAATTTGTGGCATAGCAATAGTGTCGCACTTGTGTACGACTTTGTGGATTATTTAGGGCGTTGTTTGTATAACGATTAGGTAACGATGTTACCCGTAATACCGCCCGAAAGCTGTAAATGAGCCATCCTTATTGATCGGCACTAACGTGGGTGTTAATGTCTTTCCTACGGCTTCTAGTATAGCAAAGCCCATCTGCCAATTCGCGCTTCCATAGCGTATATAAGAGGCTTTTTTTCTGTCCATTAGATTGCCTACCTCAACACCGTATAAGGGCCTGTAATGGCTTCCTATGGCTTCTGTATAGGCACTCATGCCTAGTCTATGGCTGTGTCCACATATGACCGATTTGCCCCATTTTTTAGCAAGGTTAAGGGCTGTGATACCTGCGTGCTGGCTCATGCTGCCCTCATCGCCATGTGCTAATACCCAGCCAGGGTAGAATTCATAAGCTGTGCGATAGTAATCAATGCCCATGCTAGCAAAGTCCATGAACTTAGGATATTGCAGCTCTGGTAAACCTATAAGGCCCGGTGCTTTTAGTAAAGTATTGTAAAGGCGATCAGTATGATTACTGCGGATAACACTAGCCTTCTTACTGTATTCGGTAAGATCCCATAGAATATTTTGACAAGCTGCACGATCCTTGTTAAGAGTCTGACTGTAAGCCAAAGGTGTGCCATCGGCCCATTTGCTAATTGTTTGGAAGTCAATCTCATCCCCAACACATAGAACCTCATCAAACTTCTCACGTCTTGCCAACTTGATGACGTTCTTAACAGCCTGCTCATGATGAAAGGGAACTTGTAAATCTGATATTACTAGCCAACGCTTAATCGTCATCTTCTTCTGTAGGATCAATACTAGGTATGATGCCGCCATCACCAATAACCCAGTCTGGCATAGTCGCTCTATCTGATACAAAGTACAATGCACAGCTCTCAGTAAAGCCAGCCTTACGTGCAGCCTTGTAGATCTCGTTCATCGCAATATAATGCTGATCTAATTTAGATAATGGCTCTGGCGACTTACGCACTATGCGTTTAATATATTTCTTACGCTTACGCCTTGTATCAGCCATACTATAATTGTCGCTTAACTATTAAAGAATAAAGATCATCGACACGCTCTTCAAGTCTCGTGCTTTTTTCATCAATGCGAGATATAGCATCATACAAACTAGATCCGCTATTAGGTTTAAGCTCTATTAAATAAGATTTAATAACCCAACGTAGAGCCACTAATAAACTTGTTAATACGGCGCATACGCCAACGGCTAAAGCGACCCATTCGCCGGGTGTCATGCTTCATCTGCACCGAGGCCATAAGCATCATCGGATTTATCTAAAGCCCTAGCTGCTGGGCCTGCAAGTGCGGCCACTACCACTGAAATAACTGGGTCAAGTCCTAGCTCATTACTTGCTAAGAATGTTAAGAATGATACAAGCACACCCCTAAAATATGATTTAAGTATTGCCTTCTGCTTATTGCTTATTTTCATATGTTACCCCCTAGTAGTGGTATATCAAACGGCTTGCTATCTTTATTGCCTAACTTTGTAAAGCTGATGTGCATGTGCTTTGTGTGTTTGTTATAGCCCTTGTACTTACGCCACTTAAAATTAAGTATCTTGCTAGCGATCATGCCATTATGTATTACGTAAGATATGCGCTTATCGGTTTTCGCACAGATTCTGATTTGGTCAGCCAAATATACTGAGAGCCCCTCGGATGAATCCAAGCGAGAATCCACATCAATGGCTCGTACACACCCATCTGTATCTGGATTATGATCCGATTTTGTGGCGGAATGACGAGCATCACCCAGCCACCCATCAGAGGTAGAGCGACGATCTGGGTACCAGGTATCAATCTGATCTCGTAGCTGTACACCGCCTGCACATAGCCATGGTTTCATTTGCCACACTTCCTCAAGATTGTACTATAAACCTAAAGCCCTTAAATCATCAGTAGTTAAACCAAGTGCGGCAAGTTTTGCTTCAACTACATCCCTAGCCTGAGCCTTTATTTTAGCTTCAACTTTTCGGTTGATTTCAATTTCTTGGTCAATTTTTTGCTGATCTTTTTCAACCTTGTTTAATTCACGCTCTACTGTTTCACCAGTTTCAACATTTACTATTAACTTACTCATTATGATACCCCGTATAATCTAATAGAAGTGTCTGCTGCATTTGAAAAAGTGCCACTACCAGCATTGAAAATATCAATAGAAGATATGGCTGTTGTAGTATCAAAAGTTCCTAAAACATTAAAAAACATTTCTGTTGGACCGCTGTTTTGTGTATAGAGTTGATATTGATAAACTTTAGTTTTTGTTGTGCTTGCATAATTATAAATTGTTAAAACACCTGACGGATTACTTTCTAAAGCAGCAGATGTAGGTGCATCAGAACCAAACGGCCAATTTCCAATAGTTGCTGCTCTGCTAATATCTGCCCCAGTCCAAGTTGCAAATTGTAAAGTAGGTTGAAATCCAACATACTTTCCTTTATAAATGCCTGCTGTGCTGTTGTTGTTAAATCTAATACCGAATGCTCCGCTTGAACCTGAATTAGTAATTCCGTTATAAACCAAAACTAAATCTTTGTAAGTTGACGGGATTGATGATAAAGATAAACTTCCCAAAGCACTTGCAACTGTTTCTGATATTAAGGTTATGCCACCACCAGCAGCGGGTGTAGCCCAACTTGGAATACCACCTGCGACTGTTAGAACTTGTCCAGTGCTACCAATTCCAAGTCTTGCTGGTGTAGATCCACTTGAAGAATAAATACTATCGCCTGTAGTTGTCATTGGGTTAGTCATGCCAGTTGTATCTACGTTAGCCCACGCACTGCCTGTGTAATATGTTGTTACATTTGTATCTTTAAGATAAGCAAACTGTCCTTCTTGTGGTGATGTAATTGCTGAATCTCTAGCTGCTGCACTTGCAAAGACTAAAATGCCTTGCATCAAATAACCATTAGTGTCGGCTGCAGTCAGCACCTCACCAGTTGTAAACGTCTTAAAACCTAATCCTGCTGCCATTTGTACTCCCTAGTAACTTAGGACATTATAGTCTAAAGTGCCATAAATCGTATCATTTAGGATAAATGCGTCTATGACTGGCTCTAATGTCGTGAACGTAGTGCGCCAACTATTCGGTGATATATTCATGCGTACACCGAAAATCTGTAATGTTTTTTCTAAGGTAGATCCGCCTGGCTGTGTAGTAATTACCTTTATAGGATCAAAAAAGTCTAGGTCTAGGGCTGCAATTATGCCTGTGTTGTAGTTAGAGGTGTATAGGTCTAAAACTATGGAATCTACTCGGATGCTAGTCTCAGCTCTACTAGCCACATACGCCTGTGAGTAGTCAAGTGCAACAGAATCGCTCTGCATTAAAAGGTTGTCTAAAAAGTAGCTGTGTAAAAAATACTTATCTATGCTTGCCTGATTTAAAGCTACCTGTGCGCTTCCACCTAATCTAGTAATGGTGGCTTTGTTAAATATGAGCACATCGTTAAGAATCCAACTAGCATCAAAATAAACTATGCCTGTGCCATTATCTGCAAAGACTGTAGGTGTGCCGCCAATAGATCCTGCAGTTACGTCTCTATCTTGAAATACAAAAGAGCCACTAGCATCTACATAAAGTGCGCCATATTCAGAAGTGGATACTGTGGTAAGAGCTGCTAAGGCTGTGCGGTTAGTGCCGGGATCTGCCTGCATAGTAGTTAGCCCTGCATCTACATCACGCATAGTTGCTGGCCAGTCAATTTCGTCTAATATCTTGTTAACACGTGTGCCAGATAATTGTCCAGCGGTAGCATCTGTAACTGTGCTGATCTGTGCTACCTGCGCTAATCTAAAAGCATCTACAGCTTGTATAGTTGTTATTGCTACATCCTCGCCTGACTCACCTGGGTATGTAGTTACATAGCTTGTAATGAATCCAGAAAATATAGGATATGTTACTGATGAGTAAGTTGCAGTAATCTGCACCTTCTTCATAGGTGTTAATAAATTGTAATATGGGCCAGTAACATTCTGCGGATTAAAGTCGCCATTCTGATCTGTTATGCGTAATGTGAGTGCGCCTGTCTGAAATTGATCTGATAGTGCAGTACGGCCTCGGTTAGTCTCTATGCGGTTAACTTGATTAGATACATCTACAATTACAGATGCTGAATCACCTAATATATTTGTGTTTAATATGCCTGTATCTAATATCATAGCCTGAGCAAACGATGGCCCAGTGCTAAAGTTAATTACTGCATTTATTACTGGTATTGGCATTATGGTAATTGCCCTGCGCCAGTAGTGCTATATCCACTACGGCCAGCGACTTGGATGCTTTCGGCTACTAACTGTGCAAACTTATCACCAGATGGTGAGTCAATTCTTACGTTTACATCTAGTGATCTATTGCCAGATTCCCTAGCTCTTTCTGTTGCTATTTGAGATACGTTCATACCAGCATAAGAAGATGATCCGACTAACTGTGTTGCTAAATCTTGGAAATAACCAGCTGGCTGTGATGGTAAACCAGGTGCGCTCACAGTTGGTGCAGCTGAAGTTGGCGTACCAAATTGCTTGTTAATAGTTTCTATTTGTGCATTGATTCTATTAATTAAAGATCTAACTTGAACTAATGCAAACTCTGTAAGACTCTTACCAGCTGCTGCCGCTTCTGCTGCTAATTTCTTTAGTGCGTCTGCTGCTTCCATCTCAGCCAAATACTTCTTAGCCAAAGCCTCGTTATTGTCTAAGATTGCTAATTGTGCCTTTAGGCGTAACTTAGTCTCTTCATCGGTTGCACTGTTTAAGGCTGCGTTTATACCTATGCGCTCTAAGTCAAACTTTTTGCGTAATTCTTCTACATTCTTATTTTCTAAAGCGTTTTTCTTTTGTAATAGTGCTAATTCTGCTGCTTTTGCTTTTGCTAATTTATCCTCAGTTTGGAATCGCTTTGCATCTATACGACCTGCGCTACGTTGCTTATTGGCTGGCAAAACTGCTGCTGGCGCACTCATTCTGCCTAGACGTTGCAGTAATCCTATTGCACTCATTTCGTAAGAAAAAGTTATTAATTGTTTTAGCCCAGGTAGGTTTGCTATTGTTGTTATTCCGCGACCTAATTCTCCTATACCACGTGTTACATCGGCTATGCCTTTAGCAAGTTCGGTCATGCTATCTGTAAAATTACCTATGCTTTTATCATTACCTAAATTAGTTAAAGCATCTACTAAACCTTTACCTATAATTTCTTTAGCATCGGCAGACGCGACTGTAATAAGACTCATTTTGCCTGCAAAAGTTTCTAATCTAGCTGCTGCCTGACTTGCAAACTTAGCATTTAACTCTTCCATGATTTTGTTCATGTCGCCACTCTTTAATGTGGCTTTGCTTATACCTGCGCCTAGTCTGCTAAGACCTGTGGTGTTGCCTGAAAATCCTCGTGTTAATGCTGCGCTAACTTCACTAAGTGATCTACCTGTGGCTGCGCTTACGTTAAGTGCTGTTTGTAATGCATCTTGACTTTTAGTTATTGATCCTGTAGCTGTAAGTAATTGCTGAAAGGCTGGGCGTAATTCATCATCTAACACGCCATATAACCCTTGTAACCTTGCTATATATTGCTCTACTCCAGGTGCTGAAAATGCAAAGCCTGTATTACGTAATTGTACTTCTAAAGATTTTGCGGCCTTTTCATCGGCCATAAATGCAGCAACGGCTTTCTTTCCATAATTGGCTAATGCAGCTGCACCAAAGGTAAGGCTTAAAGATTTTGCTACACGGTTAATACTTTTATCAAAAGAAGATAAACTCTTCTGACCTTTTTTTAATCCAGAGTTATCCCACGTGGATACGGCTGATACTACTAAATTGGCCATTACGCAACTTTCCTTAATTGAGTATCTTTATTAAATCTAATTGCTACAGCTTCTATTGTCTTAACTATTCTGGCTGTTACTTTGCCTTGATCTTCTGTCCAAGCACGATATAAAGCTCTACCTTTTTGCTTGTCTTGACCTTTCATATTATTAGATCCACCTAAGGAATTGATAAAATGAATGCTTGCTTGTGGGTTTAAACTTTCAGATGGGTCAGATCCATTAGGATTTTTGCGTCCAGCAGTTTCATAAATAGCACCACCAGCTGTGGTATTGGCTATATAAAATGCCGCTCTAAATCCTTGCTTGTTTGCTTTGTTAAGTCCAGCACGATAAACAATTCCAGCTCTTGCTATTGATTGATCGTAATTAGGAAATGCCCTATATTTTCTATAACCTTTAGCACCAAATTCAGTTAAGTCAGCTAATGATTTAGTCCATCCTGATAAAACATCGTTGTTAGCAGGTAAATAACCTCTAGCAGTATTTCTGATAGGAATCATGGCTTCTTTAATATCTGCCTTCATCCTTGTGTTTAAATCGGGAGATATTTTACTCATAGCCTTCTGGAGTTGCTTAACGCCTGTTACGACTACGGGCATTTTTAATCTCCTTAGCTCTATCGCTGAGTACCTGCACGATTGCTCGTAGCATTTCTGAGTCCATATTTATAAACTCACTAGGCGCGATCCCTAGCTCTACAGATAAACTTGCTATCGCGTAGAGCGTAGAATCACGCTGTATTATTTTTTTTCTTCGTCTAATACCTCGACAGTTTCTAAGCTGTCAATAAACTCTGCACCAAATATAGGTACAGTTACGTTAGCCCTACGCAAGCACTCATGCGCTAAGAAATAAATCTCAGTTTGCCTTTCGTGATCGCGCAGGACTTTACTAATCCCAGCCTGATATCGTAATTCAAATGCGTACTCAACTCCCGGCGTTATTTTATGCTCAGATACTTCGCCGTTAGCCCTTGTAATCTTTAGCTTTGCCATTACTTCTCCTTATGCTGTGGTGTCTACTACGATAACACTTTGGCAGGTAAATGTAATTGACTGTGTGCTTATGTCGCCTACTGCGCCGTTTACATCCTGTGTGTTATTTACAAGCACTGTGGTTTGATACTCTGGGTTAGTTGCGCTAATTACTGCAGAAGTCTGCTTTAGTGTTAGCGGTACTGTAGTACCCCATGCAGCCTGCAGCGTAGCGTTTACGTTGCTTGCAGCTGTGTCATTTAAGAAGTCAATAGTGATAGTGCTAGCCTCTAGGCCTTTTGCAAACTTATGTGCGGTATCGCCCATAGCTGTTACTTCAAGCTCATCAAATGAGCGGTTAATTGTTACGGCTGTTACGTGATCGCTTAAAGCGACACTGTTCAGAGTAACAACAACGCCATTGCTTAAATAGATTGCCATTATTCGTTGTCCTCATCTTTTCTAGCCGCTGGTTTTTTAACCGCTGCTGGTTGGTCGGTAATCTGGCCTATCTTGACCAGAAACTTATATTCTTCTTCTGTAAATCCTTTGTAGCTCATGTTAACTCCAACTCGTTAGGATTGATACTGTTATCTCAGATACTAGCAAGTCGCCACTAGCTGCGTTGACTATGGCAGGTGCTGAAATAGTAGATATGTTTAGCACTAAAGATGATGTATTAAGTTTTGTTACGACTGCCAATATGTAATCTTCCATGCCTTGAAGTCCACCTTGATTATCTAAGGCTGGCTTAGTTATCAAAATCTTAAAGTTAGCCATAGGGCTTACAGTTATGTAATCATTATTGCTAGGTGTTAAGTAAGGATCGCTAGGTGTAACTACTACGCTGTTAGCCAGTAGTGTTGCCGGTGGAAATGAGAAAGTTGACCACACGCCTGCGTTTGCTAAGTCTGTTGCAAGTGTGCTGCGTAGTGTGGTGATTGCAGCTGGCATTAGCCGACCAGTGAGTTAGGACTAGAATACGGCTGGATGAGACCACGCACTCTGTTAATCAGCTGATAACCCATTCTGTATGGGCTTGCAGTGATCCCATCCATACCTACCCCACCAGTCTGAGAGACTTGTCTGGATTGCCAGATGTCAACGGCCACTATCATGGCACTTTCTCTTATGGCAGGAGTCGCAGTGTAAGCTTGTGATTTATGCTCTGGGCCAAGGGCTCGGCCGTATGGTTTGATAAAGTGAAATGGATCGTCTGAAGCTGTTTTTGCGTACTGAATAATAGAATAACCTGTAGGGTAATTGCTAAATTGTAATTGTGTAAATAATGCTGTGCCGATTGTTGCAGGCACTGTCGATCCTGGGAACGCGCCAGTTAATGTGTAAGTGCCGTTATAGGTAGAGCCACAATTAGACACTGTAATGCTCTGACCTACTACAAATATGCCAGGATTCGCAAGCACTAATGATGCAGTGTTATTGCTAATTGATGAGCCAATTACTGGTGCATCATTGTGCCATAAATAGCCTTGTATTAAATCCTCTGCCGCTTGGCAGCACTCTTCCACTGTAGCGTCACTGTATAAAGTGCCAATACCTAAATTACTGCGTAACTCTGCCATTGTTACCATTGCAGCTGCCATAGTGTCCTTTCTTAAAAAGCTCCCCTAGGGCTAGGGCTACTAAACCCTAGAGGATTATTAAATTAACTAACTTATTAGGTTAGGTTAAATCGGCGAACTCCACCAGCTACTAATACTTTAGTTGCTAGATAGCCGTAAATCATTGTTTCAATTTCACCAGATGTAACTACGTTTGTGCTTAGGCGTAGAATTGGTGATTCGTAAACTACGACTGATGACGGCACAATAATAAATGCTGATTCGTCAATAGTTGTGCTTACTACGTTTGCATCTACATAGAAATCCAAACCAAGCACGTTGCCACGTAGTGAACGTGGATTAACTTGTCCAGCTGCGTTCATTGGTTGAATTGCATTGTAAATAGGGCGATCAGAACTGTCTTTAGCACCTAACAATAAAGACCATTGTGATGTACCACCAACATAAGCTGTTGGTAATTCACCTGTTGCTAAATAAGCAGCTGGTACTTCTGTAGAAACGTATGAAATAATTCCGTTAGAAGAAGCTGCTACTGATGTAGCTTGTGTGCCAGAAGCAGTTAATTCTGCAATTACTGCTGCATCTGTTGCCTTGTTGTATGCACGTGTCATGTTTTCTAACATGGCTTGGAAGAATGCTGGAGATGAACGCTCTAATAACTCTATTGAGTAGCGTTGCATGCCTGCAAACTTATTAACAGTTGCATTTACGTATGCAGAAACAATACCTGTCTCAGATGGTGCTGCACCTTCGTTCGTGTCAGAAACACTAGAATTCGTAGAAATTTTTGGGTGACTTATGGTCATCCCGGATGCTGGAATTGCACGAGTACCGATTGCATCGATAGTTGGGCGTGATCCAATAAGTGTATCTACTATTTGTGGTGAGAAGATTGTTGGTGAAAATGCTGGGTTAGTTGAAAAGTCATCATCAGCAGCTGTAAGCATTTTAGATGCTTTTGCTTCTGCATGTAATACCCACTCGTTAGAATCTTGATTACCTAACTTTGCTTTGATTGAATGCTCTAAGTACTGAGCTTGTGTCTTAATTGGTGAGCGAGGCTCTGTATAGAATGATGCACTTATTGTTGGGCGTGCAGCCTCTACTGGAGCAACCTCTACCACTGGTACTGCTGTTGGCTCGGTGGTGTTGTCCACTTGTGCCTCACTTTCCGTAGTTGGTTGGATTGTTGCATCCGCTTCGCCTTCGCTAGCGGCAACTTTAGTTACTTGCGCTTCTGTAAATGCTGGTGATTCCACAAGGCTTACTTCTTTTAATTGTGCCTTGGTTACATAGATATAATCTTTTTTCTGTGATGATTTAATTACTTCTACACCTACAGACATACCTGAGATTAGATCTTCTGCTGCTAGTACTAGCGCATCTGATCCTTGCATGCTTGCGCTAATCTTAAAGCTAGCGTAGATGCCATCTTCTGCTTTATTAAACTTTTGCATGCGGCCTATTGGCTTATCTGCTTTGTGTTGCATCAGCATCTTGATCTTGCCAGGGTCGCCTATATCTATGGAATCTCTAGCAAACATAACAGGGCCAACACTCGTATTGCCTATTGCTTCATACGGCACTATCTTGCCGGCAATTATTCTGCGCTCTGTATCTGCGCTCTCTACAGCACTACTGAATGTAAGTAGCATTATCTTCACTTCCTTCTGGTGTCATGTTTTCCATTTCTTTAGCTTCCTCTATAGTTATTAAACCTAGAGATAACATTTTTTCTAACGCTTCTAGTCGCTTCATTGTGTCTGCACGTAAGAATGATTCTTCAATAGCAAATTTAACTACATGACCACGAGCTGTAATATCATCCATGCTTAGACGATCCTCTATTGCACAAATGTAAGGCTGCAAAGAATACGAGACAAACTCACGTCGGTTGTCAACAGAATTCTGATAGGTGTAACTGCCGTTCATGTCGGCTGAGATATAGATTGCTGGTACGTTCATGGCACGTGCAATTTGTGTAGCGAGATATTGCGATGCTTCGTTATACATCATATCTTTAGGACTAAATCCGACTGGCTCATAAGATAATGTGCTAGTTAGATACGCTGTGCTTCTATTTTGACGTGCAGATTTCCATGCAGCTAGTAATCCTTGTACTTGTGCTTCTGGCATATCTGCGCCGGTATTTTTTAAGAATCCTGTAGCCATAGGTGTTGCAGCAGATACAGCTGCAGCCTTTTCTAAATCTAATGCAGCTTGTATTGTGCGGCCTGACGTTTGTAATACGCCTTGTGTTAATCCTTGGAATGTAATAAGTGAACCAACACCGACCATAGGTACTTTTTGCTGATCAACCATGTAATATAAAATCTGTTGACCTAGTGCATCAGTTTGTGCAGTTACTCTAGTGTTTGCTACCCACTCAAATCGTGCAGGGCGTAAATCATCGGCATACACTTCTGTAATACGCCAGTATGCGCTGCCGTAGAAGATAAGTGAATCACAGGTGGCGGATATCGTAACGGATCGTGGCTGTCTAATATCTGGTTGCTCTACCCATAATGGTGATGCTAATTCTTCGCCTGTAGATTTTTTATATAATTTAAGTGGAAGATAGCCGACTACGCCTTTTATTAAATTAGCGCACCTGTTGACCGCTGGCACTTGACAAGCTAATGCGCGATCTATAGGGCCATAACCAAATGGTGTACCTATGCTGTTAAATCCGTAAGAATCTAACATAACGGCAGGGGCGTATTGCGCTTGGACTGTTTTATTAGTTTTAGTTATACCCAAAGCAGACAATAGACCCATATATATACTTTATACCATAAAAGGGATATATGGTGCAAGTTACGCAAATATCTGCGCGGTTTGTTGTGGGCGTGTCAACTGGCTTACGACCATAGCCAAAGATATTGCGGCTGTAACATCGCCAGCTGATTTTCTGCGTATTATGCGCCAGCCTGCATCATTAGTTTTAGCAGCACAGTTATTAAGGTGTTGTACTAGATCTTTCTGACCACTATGCACCATTCTGCCATTAGCCATAGCATCGGATAGATCCGAGCATGCCTGGTAAAACGCCTGACCAGATACATCTTGCAAGCGCCATCCGCTTTGCTCTAATCGAGTGGCTATTGATTGCGTGGCGTACTTGTCAAAGCAGATAATGTATGGATGATACTTACGTGCCCACTCGTTTATATCACTTGCCATCTTAACTTCATCTATTGCAATATCACTATGCCACAGTTGTGCAAGTCCGACAGCTATCTTGCCGTCTTTCATCTGACCCATAATTAACGCACCCGATCTTCTTGTCGGTGCAATATCAAAGGCCATTATAGTCATTGGCCCGACAGGGATCTCTAACGTACTGTCGCTGCATGCTTCTATACTTCCATAAACCCAAGGGCTGACTGCGCTGTCTACCCACTGGCATAACATCTCTGTGCGTGTAGCATCTATAGTGTTTGTGTTTACAGATTCTTCTAGTGTCTGCTCTGTAATTAAATGCCCTAATGCTGGGTTAGCCATAGCCCACGCTTTGCGATCATGTATCTTGCAGTGCTGTGGTGCGCTATATTCGTAATAACCTAGATTCTCTGGCGGATAAGACTTGCAACGCTCTACTAAATCGTTCAATGTTGTACTAAACCCATCACCAGCATTACTTGTCATTAAAGTCATGCTGTTAGGCCTTGCTCTAGTTACTGGTAATGCAGCTGTGTAGGCTTCTGGTGTCCATTCACGTAACTCATCTATGTATAAGAAATCTGAAGTCTTACCACGTGGTGCATCTCTTGTAGCTGCTGCTATTTCATAACGTGCGCCATTATTTAAGCTAATAGATTCTTGACCGTTGGCTAAACGTATTGCTCTTACTTGATCTTTTAGAAATTGATTGTCTTCTATTGTGTAAGCAACCTGCCTAAATGTATCTAATGCCATATTACGGTTAGAAGACATACCCAGCAAGTTCTTAGATTCCCATAGGAATAAATGCGACAGTATTAGCATACGTGCCAGGTGCGTCTTGCCGTTTTGACGGGCGACTAATACTAAAGCTGTTTTCTTACGCCACATACCAACATCATCTACAGCTAGTAGATCATCTAAGACCCAGCGTTGCCAGGGTATAAGCGGCATGCCAATTTTTACAGCTAAATCTGCAACTTCTTGTGATTTAGATAAACCTTTTAATAAAGGCGTGTGGATTCTAGGCTCAGTGCTGCCAATTAGCCCGATCCCTCGTAAGGGTTGTTTTACTTCCGTATCATTCTGCATCAAAGTTAAGCGTATCAGGTTTAATAAATGGTGAGTCTGGCACTGTTCGCACCGTCTCAGGGAGAGAACGTTGTGAAAAGACAGGGGGGGTCGCCTTGTGGCTAAAAAAACGGCCACCTTTAGAGCTGTTACATGACTTGCATAAGACTTGTAAGTTATCGCTAGCCCACATGTCGCCACCTTTTACACGTGGAATGATGTGATCTACTGTGTCACCGGGCTTACCACACTGCACACACTGCCAACCATCTCGGTCAAGTATGGTAATGCGTAGCTTCTTCCACTTACC
>Ga0209769_1000438_pt1 | contig 16341 bp, 5 predicted proteins | sample LauGreSuBDMM15DN_2_FD_187569 | JGI IMG/M metagenome (GOLD analysis project Ga0209769, IMG submission 187569) | Freshwater lake microbial communities from Lake Michigan, USA - Su13.BD.MM15.DN (SPAdes) (version 3) | ecosystem: Environmental > Aquatic > Freshwater > Lake | place: Lake Michigan, USA...
TTATCAAGCATAAGCTGTGGGATCAACTGGCGATCGTCTTGGTGGGCGCTGGCGCTCCGCTGATGAAGTTCACTGGCATCTACGGCATGACTTTCCACTGTGCGTCAACGTACTCAGGCACGGGTAAATCCTTGGCGTTGGAAGGTGCGGCATCCATATGGGGACACCCCGTCCACTACCGTACGGGTAAAAGCACTTCGCCAGTAGCCATGCAGCAGCGTTTGGGTTTGCTCAACAGCATGCCTTTGATTACAGACGAGATCACCAGCAAGAACCGTGCGGCTCCTGAGTGGTTCTCCGAGTTCCTACTGGACATGACCGAGGGTCGCGGCAAGGAGCGTATGGAGTCCGGGTCTAACAGGGAGCGCTTGAACAACTCCACTTGGATGTCCAACGCCATCATGTCGTCCAATACCTACGTCATCGACACGCTGTTGGGCACCCGCAAGCATGCTTCGGAAGGTGAGATTCGCCGGGTAATTGAGTTTGATATGGATACGGTTCTTACTTGGACTCCTGCTGAGATTGAGGTCATCAAGTCCTTGGCGCACAACTACGGCGTGGCTGGCGATATGCTGGTGCAGCACATGGTGGACAACTACGAACGCTTGGTGTCTCTGGTTCCCGAGGTGGTTCGGCAGATGTATACCGAGTACGACGCTACCAATGACGAGCGGTTTTGGATGGCTGGCGTAGGTACTGCGATTGCGGCTGGTATCCTGATGAGCGACAACAACGCAGGGATTGCCAACTTCCCTATGAAGGAGATCATCGCAGCGTTTGGTCGGCGTATCGCGGTTATGCGTAATGCTATGAGCGGCAACAAGCGTGACGCAGAAGACATCCTCAACGCCTTTATCCGCGACAACTACGGCAGCTTCGTCATCGTCAACTACGGTGCTACTGGCGGTGTGCTTTCTGCTATGGGAGACGGGGCGGTGATAGATAAAAACACAACCCGAACGTCTGTTCAGGGGCGTGTAGAGAACGGGGTTACGGATAATTGCTCGGATTTGTATATTGAAGAGCGCGTACTTCGGACCTTCTGCTCATCCATGAGTTTCGGTTACACGGACTTTAAGAAGCAGTTGGAAGCTCACCCGCAGATGAGGGTGTCGTATGTTGGGCGCAAGGACTTGATGTCTAAAACTACAGGACCTGCGATGCGTGTAGCCGCAATGAAGATCACCCGCCCCTTGATAGAAGATGACGCTGAAGATTAACTACCCGTGGGAAAAGGTAAAGAGGGGGCAGGGGTTTTTCGTCCCCTGCCTCGATACCGCAGCTACGCGTGAAGAAGGTTTGAAACGCGCCGTGTTCCTTCGTGTATTCGATGCCCAAGCTAAGGAAGGCATCCAAGAAGGGTTTACGGGCGTTTACTTTTTTAGGTTGCCTCGGCGCGTTGAATAGCCTTCATGTAGCGTTCGGACTGTAGCTGGCGCTGCTTGTTCAGTTCTTCAATACGCTTTGCCTTAGTATCCGCATCTGCGCTAGACCCCCGGATAAGTTCTTCCTGCTTACGTATCTGGCCCATGACCTTCTGGTACTGGAGCGCCATAGGAGCCACTCGTATTTCTGCGCGGTGGTCTTGCAAGTACTCCTTAGCATCTTCAATTTTCCCTGTGCTGCGGTAGCTGTCGAAGGTACGTTTGGCCTGCAGCGCCTCGTCTGCCAGCTTGTACACAACGTCCGCATCTTCACCGCCATATTTGCGCTGGAAGGAACTGCCAATCAACGGCATCTCAGATAACTTACGGGTTGGCTCCGCAATCTTGCTGTCCTTGGCGAACAGGCTATCGGCAGAAGCTGCAACCATAAGCGGTATCTGACCCAAGTACCCGGACACAATGTGCTCAAGTTGGATTGGTGACAAGCCGGGGACCATACGCCCAAAAAACTTAGCCAACTCAGTAGTGTTAGCTTTGTACTGTGCCTCGGGGTCTAACTTCTCTAAACGCGTGGACAGTATTGCGTTGCCTGAGTAGAAGTTTTTGTTAGCGTACACCTCTGCGATAGGCTTGATAAGCTGTGGCATACCCAAGTTGCTGGCCCCGGGGATAGCGCCCACGAACATGTCTTTCAAGGCACGTAGCTGTTGCGGTGTGTTTACCTCGCCCTTAATTGCGTCAACGGCAGCAACTCCAGCAGAGAAGAACCAACCAAACTCGTAGGGGATGGGCAACTTAACAGGCTCATCGACTCCCGGCAAGTGCATAAAGAAGTTGCTGTAGCGATCTCTAGGCTTAGCGTTCTTGTAGTACTCGTCGTCATCCATAGCCATTGCGTAAGCTATGCCGAACCCGGTCAGCATCATGGCGTTGTTGATGAATTTCTTCCTGATCTTCAACTGCTCGTCAAACGGCATGTTGCCCCGCGCTGCCTTGAACAACACGCTCAGACCCTGAATCTGTGCGTTGAAGAACGGTATCATCCGGCTGGCGTACTGCACGGTAGGAGACAGACCGCGCTTGTAGAAGTTCATTGACTCCCGGACAGCGTGTTCTGCTTCGGCTCGAGACAGGCCGTTTTTGATAGCGTTATCGTAGATCAGCGCACGGGTAGCAGCGTCAGCTTTAATGGCTAAGCCGTCGGCGGTTTTGAACAATCTTTTTAACAAGCCGAGGCCCTTGCCGCTGGACAACTGAAGCATCATCTTCGATACGTCAGCGGGGCTACCGTCGTATATACCGCTTTGCACCAAACCTCTTTGAAGCAAAATAGCGCCTGTTTCGCTTTGCCCAGCAGTCATCTTCAAGAACTCTTTTTGGGCTCTGAAAATAGCTGTAAGCGGTCCGTAGTCCAGACCTGCTGTAGCTGTAGCTGCAAACGGGTCACGGATTAACTGGCGGGCTAAGTAGATTGGTGTACGGGTAACGCCTGCACGAAGCATGTCACCAGCAATACCGCCCCATTTCAAAAACGCAGGCAGCGTAAGGTGTGCGCCTTCCAAGCTCTTGATGATGAGTTCAGCGGGGATGCCACCGAACATGGTGTCGTTTGTCTGTATGCGTAACCAACGGTCGCCCTTATCTTTGGGGTCACGCGGGTCTGGCTCCTGCGTCCAACGAATAATGCTGGCATCATCTGAGCCCTTTCCTTTATGGATTGGCATAAGGCTAGACCCGGTAGGACCTTGACCCTCCCCTGCAGCTTGCATAGCGTAGGCTACGTTTTTCTGCGCCATGTTGGTCATACCCTTGGTAACCAACAACATGGTGTTACGCACGATGGACTCGTTCAACGGCATGATCTTAGTACCGCCGCCTTTTAACTCTGCAAGGTATGGCTGGTGCTTGATGTCGCCAATGGTTATGGTCTTCTCACCGCCAAAAACAAGCTCAGCAGTACCGTTAGGTAGGACACGGTAGAAAGGAACATAGTCCTCGTCCTTCAAGAACGCTTTAGCGTCTGCACTGGTAATACCGGCTACCTGCGGTGAAGCAAGCCACTCGATCATTCCTTTGTTGTAAGCGTTGTACAACTTGCGGGTTTTTTCCAGCGCGGCCTTTAACTCGGGGTCAGCATCCACAGAACGCATAACGTCGCGGAGTTCTTGCTCGGTGATGCCCATTGCGCCGGTGTCCAACTTAGCCAAACCTTTGTTCATGGCGCGTTGGGCAATCATGTACATAGACGCAATGCCCATTTTGGCTTCGGTGTTACCGTAGCTGTCAGGGATGTCTTGTACGGACGCGAACATGTCAATGGTGCTGTTCTCCATAGAGCTACCTACTGAGTAGTAGCCCTTTTCGTCTTTGAACATCTTAAGAGGACCCGACTCCATTGCCATCTGGCTGATAGGCATGTGCTGGTCTGCGGCGGTGATACTGAAGATGGCCTGACGGAACAGCTTGGTGCTGCCCATAGTACGGGGGTCTTTTACAGAGTTTTCGAGCGCTGTAACAACACCTGCCCGCATGTTGGCGGTTTCCATCTCAGCTTCCAGCGCAATGTGTGAGTTACCACGCGCTTGCTCTAACAATGTCTTTGGTTGAGCTACCGCACGCTGCGCCATGTTGGACAAGGCATCGTCAGACTTGTAGTCCGCCCGGGCATAGCTCGGCGCTTCTGGGGCTTCGGTCAACTCGCCAAACGGTGGGTTCTCAGATATGCGGTTGGGCGCATCAATGGTGCCGAACTTTTCTGGCAAACGCTTGTAGTCTTCGTCAGGCTTCCAAAAAGCATTAATAGCTTTGTTTACTTTTTCAACGTCTTTAAGATTCTTTGTGTTCGCGTTAATAGCGGCTTCTAGTATTGAAAAATTAGGTTCGGTAGAAGAACTGAGTTCAAATTCTGAACGAATGCTGTAGGGCATTGTTTCAGCAAGCGCCGCTATTGATTCTTCATCACCACCATACTTTGCTGTGACGGCAGCGTCGTTAACAATGCTGTACAGCGCATAGCTGTAGTCGCTTAGGTACCTACCTTCTTTTGGTATATACAGCGCATCAGGGGCTTTTAAAGAAAGCGATCCTTTAAGGTACTTATCGTAGGGCAGCACATCCCCAATTACGGTAGCGCCTTTTATGGTCAACGTGTCGTCAGTTTTACTGGAGTTTGTTTTTACTAACGATACCTCTGCCCCTGAAGGCAGTTCTAAAGTAACGTCCCCTTTTGACGCAACTTCTTTAACGCTGTTTAACTTATCAAAATCCGCATCTACGGAAAGGTACAGATTACCTACCGATTTTAAATTTGAAAATGCCTCTGACGGGGTGTTATCCATCACCAGCATATTGACAGCAATTACGTTTGCAGGGTTTACCGGCACTGTTTCGCCGTTAAAGCGGGCAGTCACTTCACCTTTGGGGTAAAGAGCCACACGCATGCGTGTTGGGTAGTACCCTGCATCCATAGCTTTTTTGCCAGCAGTAATAACCGCATCTTTAAAAAACTCAACGACTTTAGCTGTGGGTTCCGCACGAAGCGAGCTGCCATAACCATCAAGAGCGCGGAAACGCATCATACGTTTCACGTCGCTATCAGACACGGTAGCGCCTAGATCAAAACCCATAAGCTGTTCTGGGTTTAACTCGTTTGGATTTTTTGCTAATGCTACTAATGCAGATTTGGCGGCAAACTCTTCCATGTAGCTGTCCGCTTTTGTAAACTTGTTGGCTTTCAAAAAGTCTGTAGCAATCTGTTGTTGTTTTGGATTGATAGACTGGCTAGGGGAGTTGCCCCGCACTTCTCCAATTGTGTCGGAACCATCCATACGAACGGCAACTTCTGGGCGACCGTTATCGTAGTAAATGTAGAAGTCACCGTTAGCAATTTGAGTACGCGCTTGACCCATGCTAGCGCCTGTGCACCAAGGGGTTCCGGCTGCAGCCGCGTTAAGTTCTTGCGCTGCTTTTTCTGAATCGTTTTGTTCAAACTTTTGCCAGCCTGTTTTATGCGATGTAAAGTTTTGTTTGGCGTTACGGTCCGCGTTGTCTTGCAATCCTTCCAAGAACGCCTGTTTCAAAGGCAAGCCCTCACGGAGTTTTTGCACAACGAAGGCAGCATCAGCAGAACTTACCACAGCAATTCCGTGGCGGTTATCTGAACCAATTTCCACCATTTTTAAACGTCCGTCCGCATCCGCAATAACAGAGTATTTACCTGCTGCTTTAGCAATAAGCGCACGTTCTACGGAAGTGAAATCTTGTGATTTTTGCAACTCATCAAGCAACTTAATATAGTCATTGAGCCTTTTTAGACTCAAGTTGTTAGTTTCTGAAAGCCGCATCTGCTCGTCGGCCTGCGCTCTGATATTAGCTTGGTCTGCAAGGGTAGATTCAACGTAATGCAACGGGTTGTTTTCGTCATACAACTTGCCGTCCGACATCCGTACTTTGTAGTCTAAAGAATTTGCGGTAGGGAGCGCCAAATACTTACGTACAGCGGCAGCGCGGTCTGCTAACAAAGTTTCAATATCAGAACGGGGGAAGCTAATGCCGTTCCGTACCCTATTAGTATCCCGTAGCGCCGCAGTTACATTATTTTGAATGTCATCAAGCTGCTTCTGACCGATGCGTTCTGCGTCTGCTGGTGTGCGGTCTGCTTGTTTGATCTCGGGGCCAAACTGGTCGGCAAACTGTTTCATCGAGTTGCTGCCGTTGTGCAGTGCAGCAATATCCTTTGTGGAGTTTGACCGTGGGACACCTTTTCCGTCCGCACTTATCGAATTCAAGGCTCGTTCAGAAATAAGCCCACGCTTGGAAGACGGGACCATGAGCGCCTCGACAGCCTTGATACCAGCGCCGAGCATCGTCTCAGTTTCTGCTTTGGTGAAGCCGATCAAACGCAGGATGGAGCTGATGAACCCACGGAAGGCATCAGATACAGACCACTTCTTGCTTCGCAGTTGCTCTTGCAGGTTGCGGTTTGATAGCACCTCGGCAGCAAATTCTTTTAAGCTGCTCTTGGCGTTCATACTGGTGATGGACGGGTCGCGCTTAGCGGCTTCAAACAACGCCTTCAGTTCACGCTTAGCTGCGAGTTGTGTAGGTGTCAGTTTTTCTTCCGGCATAGCCAGAACACGGTCAACAGCGGAGTGGGTTCCTTCGTGCAAGAACACTTCTTGAGACATGCCTTCTTTGGCATCTAGCTGTATCTCGGTAGAAATGGCTTGACCAAGGATAGGAGCGCCGTTCTCGTCTGTGAGGCCGTCGATAGCAAACACATCTGTGTTGTCCAACAACAACGACAGCTTCTTGGCAACTGCTCGGTTTAGGTCGCTGGCAGCAGTATCGTCAGCCAAATCGCGCAGGGCTGCTTGCACATTGTTATTGGCAATGTGTTGTTTTTGTGCAGTAGACAGGTCTGGGCTCTCAACCTCAACACCGCGAGACTCGCTGAAGTCTTCTTCAATGTCTTCGATCGCTCTTTGGGCACGGCTTGTTTTGCCTTTTGCCTTGACCGGTTTTTCTGCGGGCTTTTCTTTGGTGTACGCCTTGGCGAGCTTATCTTCGTTGAATTTAGCAATTGCCAGCAGGTCCTGTAAACCTTCCATCTTATCTTCGCGTTCTCTACGCAATGCGGTGCTTTTCTCTGATGGAGTTGCTGACTGGGCAGCGTAATCCATCTTTTCTTGTAGCTCGTTTATGACACGATTTATATTGCGGCGCATGTTCTGCGCAGCTTCAAACAACGAGTAGTGCTGTTGCAGCGCTATCATCTTAACGTCGGTGCTAGTCAACGGTGTATTGGTAGCAATTTTTTCTTCAGCCGTTTTGTTAGCCTCTTCAACTGCACGTTTAGGCGTTGGGGATTTAGCAGCCCCACCTTGGGTTGGCTTAGTTCCGGGGCTGACGCGACGTATCTCAGTGCCTGCTTCGCCACCTTGACCTGTACGAATATCGCCAGCAGCCTGCGCCTTACGGACAACAGGACCTACTTTGCGGGCAGGCAACCGCTGGGTAGCCAGCATGTTGTACTGCTTCTTGGCTTCAGCTATGTCAAACGGTGCAGCTTGCGGGTCGTTGATTACCTCTAGCAAAGCCTCCATCTCAGGCGTAATTTCGCCTTTAGCTGCCAACTCGTTTTGTATTTTTAAGTAGTTTTCTGCACGGGCTTCTTTAGCGGCAACCGCTTTATCAGAGGTAGTGTCAATAGGAGCCGTCTGTGCACGGGACTTGAATCCTTTAAGCAAAGTAGCTAGTTGTTTCTCATAGCGTTTGGACTTGGCTAGTTCTTGCTTACGCGATTTTGTAGGGTTTTCTGCTACAGCCTGCTTTTGCTTTTCAATTTTTCTCTTCAACGCCTCCATTTCTTCTTCGGCTTGAAGACGCATTTCTCCATTACCTTCCCCAGTAGACGCTAAGTACTTAAGGGCAAGGTTCAGTTTTTTAATGTCTCGGTTGGCTTTATCGCGTGTAGTCTTTGGTAAATTCTCATCAGCGGCTTTTTCACGCAGCGTTTCCAATCGGGTTGAAACGGTAGCGGCATCTCCGACAGTACCAAGTGCTGCGCGGTACGCTTCAAACGACACAGAACTGCCGGGGATAGTGGCAAGGCGCTCCGCACGTTCGTTCTCGGCTTTGCGTTTGGCAGCATCTGCGGCTTCGCGCTCACTAAGCGTAGTGGTATCCGCTGGCACTGCTTTGCGGCTTGGTTTCTCTGCGGTTTTTTCTGCATTACGCGCAGTTTCTACCTGTAAGCCTTTTCTGGATAGCTCCAGTCTCTGCGCTTTTTGCGCTGCATCCATTGCTTTGGTAGCGGTAGATTTAGCTTTTCTGTTATCGGCCTTGGCTTTTTTAAGTTCGACTTCGGCTGCGTTGATTGCTTTTTGAGTTTCGGCTAGAGCCGCAGCGTTGTTGTCCCTTGCTGTACGGTAAGCAAGCGCGGTGTCTGTTTGCCTTTTTGCGGTGGCTTTTTGATCTGCGCTGGGGTTGCGCATGGCATTAACATAGTCCGCATAAACGGGCAGTATTTTGTCGTCTAGTTCTTTCTTCAGCGCGTTGTTCTGTACTACTGCATTGTTGTACGCCTGTTGTGCAGTACGTTCGCGTGTATCAGATTCTGCTATGGCGGTTTGCAGGTACTCTTCTTTTTCCTTATCCAAAGATTTGCGTGCTGTCTCAAGCTCAGCAGCCGTTTTTTTCCAATTGGCAAGGGGCTTCTCCTGTTCCGAAGGTTTCGGTGGGAGTGCTTGTTCAGAATAAGGCGTAGGCAAAGGCTTGCGGGGGCCTTCAATAATGGGTAGTTCTTCCTCAAATACATTGTCCTGCTTGGGCTGTTTGGCGGCATCAAGCCGGTTCATTTCAGCAACAACATCGTTTTGACGTGCGGTCTGAACCCCAGTACGGAGGTCGTTTAACCAGCCCGCAGTAAGCTGCAGGCGCTCTGGGTCAGCGGTGAACTCGTTGAAGTTACCTAGTACCCGGCCCAATAATTGCTCGGACTCTGGAGAAAGCCTGTTTGGTAAGTTGGCAATCTGTTTACGCAAGATTTCAGGGGTTGTTTTTACCTTACCGGCGTTGATTATTTCCCGTGAAGGCGCTTGTGAGCCCGTAGCGGTTAGTTTCTGACCAAGCATTTCAGGAATGGCTTTCGACAACCCCCCTTGAGGAACACCATTACCACGAGCAGCCTCAGAACGAGCATCCGATCGCTCGGCAAGGACACGCATTTTCTCAATGGCGTTTTGCATACCCAAGCGATCGCGTACCTGCTTGGCTGCTTGGAACTCCGCAATTAACTCGGTACGAGACTTCTCAGGCTGCTTGCCTTGGCCGACATTGACAACGGAATCAGGTTGTTCTGCATCAGAGAACATCAAACTTTGCTCTGCAATACCGGTGTAAGGCTTGAGCGGTGAGGGGCCTGCAGGCTTGCGGACTTTCGGTGTAGCGGTTGTAGTGGGCTCGGTTTCTGTTGTTAAGTCCGTATCTTCGGGGGTAGTTACAACGGTAGCTTCGGGGGCTTGCAACTGCTTCTGTAACTCGAGCAAAGTCGCAGCGTACTTACCGGCTTTGGTAAGGTCACCCTCCTCCTTAGCCTTGTTCATGGCTGTGGTAGTGCGTTTAAGCTGGGCGGTAATTTGCGCTTGTGTTGGGGGAGCAGGCGGCGCAGGTGGGAGTGCCGCGACTGCAACTTGTAATGGGGCGAGTTGGCTTACCAAGTCGGTATGCTGCGCACCTAAAGCTACGAGTTGTTCAGGGGTAGCATCCTGCGCTTGGGCTTGGAGCGCTTCGATCTTGGCGTTAATCTCGGCTAATTGCTGGCGTGGGTCCGCGGTGGGAGTAGCAACTGTGGTTTCTGCAGCGGTTGTAACGGGGGCGGCTTCCTCTTCCGAAACAGCGGGGGTTACGGCCGTAGGTAAAAACTGCTTGTACTTACTGTACTCGTTGTAAGCGTTAGTCAGTACCGGGGCATGTTCTGCTAACTGCCGCTTAATTTCTTTATTCTCTTGCGCTTGCTCTTCGGTCAGCGGCTGGTTCTTGCTGCCCTTATGGACTTGAGCTTTTAAGTCTGTTTTCCACTGCTTCGCAGCTTGGTATGCTTGCTGTTTCTCAAGCGCATACTCAGGGGTTTGGCGCTCAGCTTCTAGCTTTGCGGCGGCTTCGGCATTGGCTTTAGCGGCTTCGTCAGTACGTTGTTTCTGTTCTTTGCGTTGGTTTTCGTCAAACCGGCCTTGCTCTTGCCCACGTTCAACATAGCGGCCAGCGGGAGCCAAGATGCCGCCAAGGACAGCGCCACCAAGGAAGTTGTCAAAATACTCTGCACGGGCAGCAGGGTCAGTGAGGTTCAAACCAGCCTGCATGCGCTCAAACACTTGTTGACCTGCTTCGGTCAGACCCTCAACACCCATCGTCTTACCAGTAGACATCAGGTAGTCGGCAGCGGTTTTCTTAATGCCTTCCTTAGCCAAATCATTGGCGGCTTTAGCAGATATGTTGACACCTGCCCGCTCAAACATCTTGCCTAGTCCGGGGATCATCCGCATACTTACGGTGTCCAGCGCAGCCTGTGGTATTGCGGCTAGTGCAGCAGCGCCGAGGTCAGTCTCCCCCAGCTTCTTGCCTGTATCCATTTGGCGGGATAAGTTTGAGCCAGTGAACTGCGCTGCGGAAGTTAAACCAGCAGCGCCCAGTCCTAGTGCAGTCCCAAGTGCGCCCGTTACAGGCAGTGCGGCAGCGCCTGCAACTAAAGGAGCCGCCATGTACGGAATAGAACCACCCGCCAGTTCAGCAATATTGGTCAGCGGTGCTTCTATAAAACTTTTTGTAGTTGGCGCAAAGGTTCTCTTTTGATAGGCTTCCTGCTCGGCAATGTACTTCTCTGCTTCGGGAAGCCCCATGATGCCCAAACGACCCGCTAGAGCCGCACCAGAACCCGCTAAGCTAGAAGCCCCCGCCTTAAGCGCAGGCATGAACCCAGACTTGGGTTGTTCTTCGGGGGGCTTTGGTGTACCAAAACTGGCAGGGTACATCTGCTGCGCACGTTCCCACGCTTCTGCGGGGGTTTCCCCCTCACGCACTGTTACGGAGTTTCCATCAGGAAGGGGGAGGTATTGTGGCATAGCAGTGTATTTTTACGGTGTAAATAAAACCCCGGCGCATCCGTCTCGCCGGGGGCTGTGCGTATTATGCCTTAATCGAAGGCAGTTCCGGTAGGTTTTGATGCTGGTTTAGGCGGTGATAAAGCGCGTATTTGAGCGGCAAATTCTTGCGGAGATACGCCCATTCCACCCGGCCCCATACCCTTTAGGTAGTTTGCGTATGCTTCTTGGATATTAAACTTCCCTGCCGCAATTTCGGTTAGCTTACGCATACCAGCTTCCGCGTTACCACCGCCAAGAGCCAACGCCAACTGCATTTGACCGTTAGGCATACCCGCAACTGCTATTTGAGTGGCTCGATTGGCATTGCCTTCCGCTTGTCTAGCGGATGCGTCAAATAGTTTTTCAGCAACACCCCGTTTAATTTCTTCGCGTTTCATAAGCGCTGCGATGCCGTTTTCTCGGGCTAGGTTGGCAACTTCGGAAATATCGTTTCTAGCGGCAGTAATGTCTTTTCGGCTCATGTTTTCAGAGTTAAACCGAAGGTCGTCGAAAGAATCCTTAGCGTCTTCAATCTTCTGGCGCTCGGCTGCGGTGAGTTTCAAGCCTTCGGAGTACATGCCCATGCCTTTGGTAGCGCCCTCGGCGATACCTGCTAAGCCCCGGCCTGTGGACTGCATCATTGCCAAACCAGCGTTGATGACGGCCATCTTAGCGTTAAGGTTTTCGGCCTTTTCAGCACGGTCTTCGCGGCCTTTGATACGGGACTCCTTACCACCGAGTAGCGCAGCTAGACCTTCTTTGCTTTTTTCAGCGTCAGAAAGTTTTGCCCTAGCCATATCTTGACGAGACTTTGTTGTTTCATCACGTTCTGCTTTGTACGGGTCTGTTACTTCACCTTGTGCATCATATATTCTGTTGTACATTGAAGCGAAATCTTTGTCTTTGGCAGCACCTACCCCGCCAGCACCCGAACCACCAGCACCCGAACCGTCTAGTTTTAATCTTGGTCCGCTATCCGCCGCGGCTTTGTCTTGGCTTGCTTGTGAAGATGCACCTTGGCGCAGTGCTCTAGCGGATGGGCTAAATGCTTCTGAACTTTCGCCTTCGTATGCGGCTTTTTTTGACCCACGGTAATTTACAGGCGCTCTGTCTTCGCGGGTGTTTCTGTCTTCCCGTAAGATGGCTGCAGCAAGGGCGGTGTCATCCCCACCCCCAGCGTTTGAAAGGGTGTCCAACTCTTCGTTACTCATAGCGTTGAGTCTATTTGTAGCATCCGCGCTTAGTTTTGCGCCACCTAAAGCAACCGCTGCGGGAACCGCAAGTGCGCCAATACCTGCCTTTGGCCCAGACATCAGCCGTTGGTACGGGCTTTGTACCGCGTTGTAGTTAACCCCTGCAGGTGTTGTTGGGGCTGGCGCTACTGTTCCAGCAACAGGCATTTGAGGGCCGCTTGTAGCTCTGGCAAAAGCGTCTAATAGCGCTTTTCTAGTCGAAGGGTCTCCATTGGCAAACTCAGAGCTTTTACCCAAGCTGGATAAAAACTGCCTAAACATTGGGTCGTTAATCCCGCCACCAGCAAAAGCTACGATGCCGCCGCCTGCTAAGCCCTGCATATTCGGGGCGGGAAGCTGCGCGATGCCTGAATCTTCGGGTAAACCCTGAGCCTGTGGCGCTGCTTGTGGAGCCTGCATACTCTGCATTGGCGCTTGTGGAGCCTGTGGGGGTTGTGCAATGGACTCCACGACCTGCTCGTTTACTTTAGGGGGAATACCCATCTGTTGGGGTTTACCCGCAGACATAATTTTCTTTTGCGCGTCGCTAGCTGCCTTAGCAGCGAGTAAGGCCATCGTGTCGTTCTGGTGCTGTGCCGCGTACTGTTGCAGCATCTGGGGGCTTAACTGGGTAAGCCGAGCGACCATCTGGTCTATGTTGGGTGTAGCGACTGACATGTGTTTCCTTACTTCATTCCGTGAATGAGGAGCGCTGCGAGTCCAGCGGGTTTCTTAGACTTGATGGAGCCGCCCTTGGCTTTCATAGTAGCGCCAAACAGGGACGTGCCCAGACCCGCCACTTGGTTAAATGTCGAAGGCTGCGCTTTGTAAAGCTCGGAACCCAGATTGGACATGGGCGCACCGCGCACAATGTCGGACATAAACCCAATTTGCTTGTAGGGGTAGTTCTGCTCGGCCGTATAGTTTTGCTGGCCCACATTGAGCAGGTTTTGAACTTGTTGTTGCTGCTGAGTGCCCAAGGCGTTTTGCAGGTTCATGTTGCCTGTGGTCTGGCCGTACAGGTTTTGGCCTTGAGAGCCAAGCGCTGAGAAGCCTTGCAAGCCCCGGCTGGTGTCTGCATTGAACTGGTTCTGTGCGTTGGTGTAAGCGTTCTGTAAGCCCGCTGCTTGGATGTCGCCCTGCTGTATACCTAAGTTACGTTCACGTTCAGCCCGCATGATGGCATCCCGTGCGCCACCGAAAGCGCCTGCCTGTGTAGCTTGGGCTTGTTGTTGCGTACCTTGGATGGCAGACATCCTTGCGGCATCGCGTTGCTGGTTCTGAATCACGTTTTGGATATACGGACTCATATACTGGTCGGCTTGTTGCTGCCCGAACTGCTGGCCTGACAAACTCTGCAATCCTTGTGCCGATGCTAGTGCGTATGGGTCTTGGGTTAAGTTACCCGCCTGCCCAAAAGCTTTTTTCTGTAAATCTGTAAACGCAGCAACTTGATCGCCCGTAAGCCCCTGTGACTTGGCCCAGTCAGCGTAGCTTTGGTATGGGGTTTTAACTGCTGCGGCCGCAGCCCCAAGAACGCCTGTCCCGTAGGGGGCAATTTCAGGTGCAAAGCCTACTTGATTTAGGAGTGTTGAATCTGCCATGACTGTTCCTTATGCTGGAAGGTGGCGAGCAGACTTGCTGTTCACCGCCGTTTTGTTTTTGCCGACTGTCTTCTTACGACCTGCTTGGATACGCGCCATCATCTTGTACAACTCCCGTGCCCCTGCGTCTGTGGAGCCGTTGCCAAGTTCTGAGACGATACGCGCTGGGATTACGAACTCGCCGTCTGCAAGTCGTGCTGGCTGGTTGCCTGCAATTTTAGCGGGGATGCTGTCAGATACACCGTCTCCGGGGCCACGCAGTAGCTGACCGCCATCAGAGTAGCCGCCAAGAGAACCCAAGCCGCCGCCAGCCAAGGATGCGATACCACCGTGGGCATAACCGCCACCACGCCCCCAACCACCACGATCTCCTCCGGGATCACCTCGGCCTTCTGGCCCATTGGGGCCATCACCCGCCGGAGCACCCACAGGAGTACCTTCTCTAGCCTCTACCATTGCCTGCCCACGCTGCGATGGGTCTGTTACGCTTGAGTTCGTATTTACCGCATTCTGGGCGTTTTGAGACATAGCGTTTGCTGCGTTTTGTACTGCATTGGATGTATCTACATCTAGCCCCGCATCCGATTCAGGATGTAAAGCGGGGTCGAACGACCTTGGGTTAGCTATATCAGAACCCATGAACGACAAATACCCTATTGGGCCTAACAACTGCGCCTGCCTCTCATCCATTAGATTTTTTGAATAGGGGTTCAAGCTCAACATCTTTCCTAAAATACTGTTGTTTAAAGCGCCGGTAAGAACGCTGTCAATCTTAGCCATAGTAGGGTTAGCTTCAAAGTAGTTTGCTTTTTCTAACCCTGTCATAGCATCCCATCCGGGATTGCTGCTTTCCCCATCACCTTTGCCACCACCAAGGCGTTCTTGCAAACTAGCCAAACCTGCAGTACCAGCAGTACCAGCAGTACCAGCAGCACCAGCAGCGCCAGCATCGGGAACCCACACATAGGTGTTTGTGGCTGCGTCTAGTATGTAATGCCCGCCAGTTCTACTATCAAAATCTGCAGGTTTTATTGGGCCTGTACTGGCTTTGTGTGTAAACAACATTGGATTAGCACCTTTACCCATGAGGTAGTCCAATGACTTCTGCGAATCTGTGCGGGTATCGTAGGGGTCAATTACTTTTGTGGAAGCTGGAACACCGCCGAAAGTAACGGGGCCACCGTCAGCCATGCGCTTAACACCGCCGAAAGAAACCGCAGGCTGGTCGCCAAAGTCGTCTGTAGAAATGGCTTGTGCTTGGCGAATCTCACCAGTTACGGGGTCTGTTTCGTAGCGGCGGATGTACTTTGGTGTTTTTGGTGCGCCTGTACCTTCACCCTTGTCGTCCATCCCGCCCATTAAAGCAGGTAAGAACGCTGCACCTATTGCAAACTTGTTGTCTTGTAGGAAGTCTTTGGGGTTACTGGCCGCTGCGCTAAACCCTGCGCTAATATCCGGTTTGGCCGCTGCTTGAATAGCTGCAACACGTTCAGCGTCGCCTAGACCCGCAACTTGCGCAGCTTCGTTTGCCGCTCTTGCGTTTACAGCACTACCCATATCCCCCAAACTTCCGCCCAAACTAGCGCCGCCGTAAGCTCCCATACCAGCCATGATGCCCTTCTCAAGGCTACCGGAAGCCAGACCAGCAATACCGCCAACAGTAAGGGCTGTGCCCGCTGCTTCGCCAAGACCGAACATACCGCCCACTGCGGTGCCGACACCGGGGGCAAATGCGTTAAGTGCAAACCCCGCAACGGCGGGTAGGATGCTTTCCAAGAACCCTGCTTCAGGGAGTCCTGTTTGTGGGTTGATTGTCAAAGAGCCGCCGTGTGCCATAGCAAGCGCTTGAAGCCCCTGCACTTCTTTGGGGGACATATGTACAAGCGTCCGGTCTGGCCCCCTACCTTGCGCTGCCATTTGAGTCGCTAGATTATGTAAACTCATACTGTTTTCTCCAAATATTTTGCGGCTGCACGAAGAATAGAAGGGCTATCTTTAAACGCACCTAAACCCAGATTGCATTGCCCGCACAACAAACCACGAACGGCATCCATCCCAATAGAGTGATTGTGATCTATAAAAAGGCGCTTCCCATTTTCGTCAAAATGCGGTGCTTTGCAAATAGCACAAGCGTATTTTTGTATTTCCAACAAGCCGCCGTATTCTTTTTTTGTAAGGCCGTACTTGGCGACAACACGGGCTCTATTCCTGCGTGTTTTAAACTCAGGGTCAGTATGGTATTTTTTGTTGATGTATATCCGACGAGCCTTCTTCTCTTTTGCGGAAAACTCAGGGTCAGCCAAGCGACGCGCTTTTGCGCGTTCTCGACGACGCTTGTCGTTTTCTAGCTTTTTTGCCGGGTCTTTATACGGCATGTTGTAGGCTCATACTTTTACTTTCAGTACATTACTGGCGGTTGTATCGTAGTAGACATCGCCTACACGAAGGTTAGCTAAATCTGCCTGAGTTGGCAAGC
>Ga0209769_1000447_pt1 | contig 16068 bp, 7 predicted proteins | sample LauGreSuBDMM15DN_2_FD_187569 | JGI IMG/M metagenome (GOLD analysis project Ga0209769, IMG submission 187569) | Freshwater lake microbial communities from Lake Michigan, USA - Su13.BD.MM15.DN (SPAdes) (version 3) | ecosystem: Environmental > Aquatic > Freshwater > Lake | place: Lake Michigan, USA...
CAGTTTATTATTACTATATAAGGTCAACTAATACCAACATTAGAATTTAAATAAAATGTCGGCATATTCCACCACAAATACACTTAATATCATTCAATGTTGGCAAAAAGCAACATTTTGATGTGTTTAAAAAAAATAAAGACCGCGTTAAAAAATACACCGCACCTTAGATACTGGTTCCGTCGCATTAATGGAATAATCGGACAACCAACCCCTCTTCGTCGGACTGAAATTGACCCTAAACACGATCAAAACAAGTTCGATTCCTATCGGGACCACATACATTTGGTCTTCTTAATAATTAAACAATGTTTGGATTCCACCGAGTTAATATACTTCGCGAAAATTTGCGAGTCATGAAAAAAATATTTGCTTTGTTGACGATCTGCATTTCACTGCAGTCGCTCCTCGCTCAATCAACAATCTCCGTCAGAATTAATTCCGCCAATGACGATTATGAAGAATTCCTGAAGGCATCAGGTAGTCAAACTCAGTCCAAAACTGTTGGAGGTATGGATGTGGGCAGTTCCGATTTGGAATTTGGTACAGAGAGTTCTGGAAATGACCCCCAAATGGTTGGATTGAGATTCAATAACATCAACATACCCAAGGGTTCGTTAATCACCGGTGCCTACATTCAATTCAAGGTCGATGCGATAAACAAAAATAATGATCCATGTATTGTACACATTAAAGTTCAAGATACAGATAGCGCAGAGACATTCTCATCGAACAATTTTGACTTGACGAAAAGATCCAAATTATTGGATTCCATCACATGGTCAGTATCTGGAAATTCATGGAAAACTGTTGGTGCAGCTACCCCAGAACAGCGAACAACTGATATTTCCAGATTGATTCAGAACATTATTAATCGCAACGGTTGGAAATCGAACAACTCTATTGCGCTATTCCTCTATGGTTCAGGTACACGCGAGGTTGAATCATACGATGGTGATGCACCGGGTGCCCCATTGTTGGTCATCAATTTTGTTGCTCCTCAAACCATTATGAAGAGAATTTCTTTGGCTGATGATGATATGGAGGAATGGATTGCTGCCAAGAGTGGACAAACCCAATCAAAGACTGTGGGAGGTTTAGATGCTGGGAGCAGTGATTTGGAGTTTGGTACAGAGGCATCTGGAAATGACCCTCAAATGGTGGGTATGCGATTTACTGGTATCAATATCCCCAAAGGGTCTTTAGTAACAAAAGCATATATCCAATTTACCGTAGATGCAATTTCTAAAAACAATGATCCGTGTAAGGTAATTATTCACGGAGAAAACACTGATAGTGCTTCTACTTTTGTTTCAAGTATTAGTAAAAATATAAGTGCGCGAAACAAAACGATAGACTCAGCTACATGGTCAGTTACAGGCAGTAGTTGGGGAACAATTGGCGCAGCCACACAAGATCAGCGTACGTCCGATATTTCCAAGATAATTCAGAGTATCATTGATCGTCAAGGATGGAAGACAGGAAATCCTTTGTGTTTATTTATGCAAGGTACGGGTACACGAGAAGTTGAATCATTTGATGGGGATGCCCCGAAAGCGCCTTTATTGGTACTAGAATATTTACCCGTGAAGTCATTGAATATTCGGGTTGCCGCCGCTGAAGACGACCAAGAAGAACGTCTACCCGCTAAAGCTGGTCAAACTCAAGCAAATACAGTGGGTTCTTTGGACGCAGGAAGCAGTGACTTAGAGCTAGGTGGTGAGGACAAAGGAAATGACCCTCAAATGGTTGGTATTAAGTTTAATAAAATCAATATTCCTCAGGGCACTAAAGTAAAAAATGCATACATACAATTTGCAGTTGATGCCATTTCCAAAAATACCGACCCTTGTGTATTAACAATCAAAGCTGAAGATACCGACTCTGCATTGGCTTATGATGCAACCAAGACTTACAACATTTCGACAAGGAAATATACTACAGATTCAATTCGTTGGACCGTAGGAGGCTCTACTTGGAGCACCGTAGGCTCTGCTACCGCAGACCAAAGGACCCCGAATATCGCTGCGTTAATTAACAAAATAACAAGCCGCCCAGGTTGGAAATCAGGTAACAGTCTCGCTGTAAGCATTGTTGGAACAGGAACTAGAGAAGTAGAGTCTTATGATGGTGATGCTCCGAAAGCTCCCTTGCTTTTTTTAGAGTATTTCTCGGGTTCAACAACTGTTCTACCAAAACCAAAAACAACCGACTATCCTATCGCAACAAAATCGGAGTGGTTATACCAAGACAGTGGTTTTGATTTATCAACTACTTGGAAAGACAAGGTATACCTGAAGGATAGTTTATGGAATTTTGGGTCATCACCTCTTGGTTATGGGCATCCCACCAGCACCTCTACCACTATCTTATCCGGCGCTGCTAACAATAAGACCATCACGCATTATTTCAGAAAAGCGTTCAATGTTGTCGATTTGTCTTTGGTTACCGACACTATAGAGTTACAATTAATGTGTGATGATGGAGCGGTAGTTTATGTCAATGAAAAAGAAGTTGTACGCAAGAACTTAGGCACAGGGTCAATAACATACAAATCAAAAGCGACCAAGTCGGTTGAGTCACCTTTAGATAGAGTTTACTGGTATTATAGACTACCTAAAAGTGTTTTAACGAGTGGTAAAAATATTATCGCAGTGGAACTTCACCAAAGCGATAGTCTTGCCACAGACGCTCTGTTTGATCTGACTTTGAATAATGCTAAATTCAAGCCCAATCCCACCTCCATGGGTTGTAATAACTCAACTGATCACATTGCTTGTTATACGTCGGTAGTACCAACTTTACAAGTCGATACTTTAACAATACCGACTTCACATAGATTTCAAGCAATATTAAAAACAGGCGATGCATATTCGGGTTCAGGAACAGTTCCAAGTAATTTTGATTTCACAGCGTATGTAGCTGACAAAGGAAACTCGAAGAAAGGCTATGTAGCAATAAACCATGAACTTTCCTTAGGCGGAGTTTCAATATTAAATACACAATACAATTGTAAAACCGGTTTGTGGCAAGTTGACTCTATCAATCCTGTGGATTTTTCAGGCGCATTGGTAAGTACTAGAAGTAACTGTTCTGGAGGCATTTCACCATGGGGAACGGTGGTTACTTGTGAAGAAAATCGCCCGACTTCAGGAGATGTGAATTTGGATGGGTACATCGATATTGGATGGAATATTGAAATCGACCCAGTGACACGTAAAGTAAAACAATACGGTAATGGTGTACCCGAAAAGTTATGGGCTATGGGAAGAATGAGTCACGAAAATGTTGCATTCCTACAAGACAGCGTTACAGTTTATCAAGGTGAAGATGCATCGGATGGTAACGTTTATAAATTTGTGGCTGCTAAGAAAACAGATTTGTCTTCTGGTAAATTATATGTTCTTGTACTTGAAGCTCCTCTAAATGCAAGCGGAGACCCAACAACTACAAAGGGCACTTGGGTGCAAGTACCGAACACAACCAAAAGCGAACGTAATGATGTAAAAATAGCGGCCGCAAGTTTGGGTGGCACCAAATTCAATGGTGTTGAGGATATTGAGGTTAGCCCAACTAGCGGTGAGTTATTTTTTACTGCAAAAGGTGTAGGTAGGGTTTATAAATTTAAAGACAATGGCACAACTGTATCTGATTTTAGCACATTTGCTGGTGGAGAGTCTTACGTGGTAAATTATGGTGATGGACTGGTTTCTGAACCTTGGGGTACCGGTGCAGATAACCTAACTTTCGATGATAAAGGTAATTTGTGGGTATTACAAGATGGAGGTAGGAACCACGTTTGGATGTTGCGTCCTGACCATACACCGGCCAATCCAAAAGTAGAACTATTCATGATTTCACCCATTGGTTCTGAACCAACAGGAATGACTTTCACTCCTGACTACAAATACATGTTCATTTCAATTCAAGAACCTAATGCCCTTAGCTTACAACAAAAAGATGTAGCAGGTAATTCTGTATTCTTTAACAAAAGCCACGCATTGGTAGTTGCAAGAAAAGAAATGTTCAAACCACAGACTTTGGTTACCCCCGTAATTTCCGGTCCAACAAGTGTATTACCTAACTCAACGCAAAATTATATGATTAGCAATCCAACTGTGAATCCTTACAAATGGACAGTGACCAATGGTAATTTGCTATCTGGGAATGGAACAAAATCTATCTCTGTAAAATGGGCAACTACAGATGGATCAGTTAAGGTAATCGAAAATCAAAATGTATTTTGTCAGAGCCCTGAAAAGGTTGCATCCGTAATCATTCAGACGTCAAAGACTGACCAATTAATTGAAAAAGCTGGAATTACTATAAATCCAAACCCAACATCTGGAATATTCAATATTAAAATAGCATCAGATGCCCAGGTTTCTGTATTGGATTATACAGGCAAAGTATTGGTTAACCTCAATTGTCAATCCAATCAAGAACAACAGGTAAACTTATCCGACTTCAGTCAGGGTGTTTATTATGTTGTTGTAACCAAAGGAAACGAGAAGCAGACCGTAAAAATTGTGAAATACTAACCTCTTGAGGTGGTTTTTCAACATAACCACAACGAGTTTTTTTTAGGTAATTAACATTTAATAAAAAAGCCCCAATAATTTGGGGCTTTTTTATTAAATACAATTCAACCTAGCCGAAAACAATTAAATTACTATAAAATAACAATACAGAAATAAATAATAACACACAATTGATTTTATTACAACATTCAAATCGAAAACTTGTGGCATGAAAAGACCTATACTAATCTTGGCACTAATTGGTTTATATTCAGCTGCCCAAGCCCAATCGACTAAATTTGAAGTACAAATTAAGAAAACAGGTACGACTGACGGAGTAGATGAATCCTCTGACGATGCGGAACAGCAAAATAATGTAATGGATAAATTGTTTGACGATGATTTAGACATGGGTTGGGAAGGCGATGACTTTAACATTGTGGCAACAGGATTCCGTTTTACAGGGGTTACTATCCCGAAAGGAGCTAAAATTGATTCTGCCTACATCATATTTTTTTCGCATGAAGAGGAAAAAGATACAGCCATGAATACCATTTTTGGAGAGGCTTCCGATGATGCAAAAACCTTTAGCATGGAAGAGTTGTTTTTGACACGTCCAAAGACTCAAGCCAGTTACAAATGGGAAGTAACCGAATTTTGGCCAATATGGAAGAAATTTAGAACTCCAGATATTACCGCTGTAATTCAAGAAATTGTAGACCGTCAAGGTTGGAAAAGTGGTAATTCCCTAGCCATCATGATTTCAGGTAAGGACCAAGGAGCTTCTGCTAAAGATAACGCGAGAGATGTAATGTCATTTGAGAATGAAGAAGACCCCGAAGACGGTGGCGATGGCAAAAACCATCCTGAGCGCGTGCCTAAATTGGTGGTTTATTATACCGCAGCTAAAAATAAAACGGAAGGCCATAAAGAAGTTGGATTCCACGTTTATCCCAATCCAATGGATGCTTCTTTTTCAATTACCCGTCAAATGGATGAAAACACAACCGTAAAGATTTACAATTACACGGGCGTAGTTGTATCGGAATTTGCTTCTTCCAACACTTCATTTGATGTACATCATTTACCAGCAGGTTTCTACACTGTGGAAGCAACTAAAAATGGATTTACATCCTCACAAAAAATCATTATCCAATAAATTTACCAAAATGATTACCACCAAAATGGTGAAAAGAGGCCAAAATCTGGTCACTTCTTTATTAATGACAATCTCTATTTTATACTTTCCCATCAAACTAAATGCGCAAAATGATACGGGAAGGATGAAATCAGTTACTATTTTAGGACGATTTGAAGAACAACAAAAAGCCCTGGAATACATGAAGAATGCCGATAATATTCTGAATGTAATCTCAAGTCAACAAATTAAACTGTTTCCAGATATAAACGCTGCAGAAGCCATTCAAAGAATTTCTGGAATTACACTTCAACGAGACCATGGAGAAGGCAGATTCGTACAACTTAGAGGCACACCCCCTCAATTGACGAATTTTAGTATTAATGGGGAACAAATTCCTTCGCCAGAAGGCGATGTCCGCTTCGTTGGCTTAGATGTTATAGCAGCCGATCAGATTGAAAGAATTGAAGTTACCAAAGCACTCACCGCGGATATGGATGGAGATGGAATTGGAGGAACAGTAAATGTCGTTACCAAAACAGCCAAAGAAACCACGCCGAAAATTTCCATTGCGGTAAACGGTGGATATAATAACATCAGAAATAACCGTAATAACTTTATGGGAATGTTCTCTTTCTCCCAAAGAATAGGAAATCACGGATTTGTATTTGGCGCCAATCGCTACCAAAATATCCAAGGATCCCACAATATGGAGTTTAACTATACCAAACGTCCTACCCAACAAGATAACGTTTTTCAACCTGTATATAATGATATCGAATTACGATACTACGAAATTCAGAGAGATCGAACCGGCTTAAATGCATCCTATACCTATTATATTCGTGAAAATTCGGAAATTTCAATTCGCGCCATGTTCAACTCTTTTACCGATGATGAACAACGCCACCGATTGGTTTATGAATTTGGTGGTGGCACTATTATTAATCCAACCAAAACAAGGGAAGCAACTCTATTGCGGGATCTCAGAAATCGAACCAAAACTCAAGAAATTAACACCATCAATTTAGATGGAAAACATAATTGGGAAAGATGGAAAATCGATTACGGCATAGCTCTATCTCACGCTACAGAAGATGTACCCAATCAATTTGAAATCGGCTTTACCAGTCCTAACCTTTCATTTTCTATAGATCGTTCAGAACCTAATTGGCCCAAATTCAAATTTGCCTCCTCCAGAGATTCTAGTTATAGTTTGGATTATCAACTTTATAAATTCGACGGACTTCAGACCAGTAATTCGGTAACAACTTCAAATAATCGAGTAATAAAGTTCAATGTAACTCACTATTTGAATAAAAACGAGAAACGTAATGAAGAAACTTACTTCAAAACTGGGGCAAAATGGCGACATAAAACCAAAAGTCGCGATGTAAATGGCTACTCATATGATGTTTATTGGAGTCAATTTGCCCCTGGCACAAGACAGATTTACACACAAATTGGTCCCAAACTGAGTTTGGCTACCGTGGGGGATGATTTAACTGTAACCAACTTATTGAATCGCGGTTATGATATGGGAAATTCACCATCCGTAGAAAAATCGAGTGAATTTTTCAAATTCTATTACCAAAACTTCAAACTCAACGAATCAGATACCAAAGATGAATTGTATTCTAGCGACTATTCTGCCACAGAAGATATCTATGCAGGTTACCTTATGTTCAAACACCAAAAAAGAAATTGGTCTGTTCAACTAGGTTTAAGATCAGAATTTACTGACGTTGATTATAATGGTTATTTCTTCAAAACCTATAAAGGACGATTCTTTGATACCTTAGAAAAACTGAATTCATCGAGGAATTACTTCAAATTGCTACCCATGATGCATTTGAAATATACTTTGAACCGACAAACCAACTTACGTTTTGCCTTTACAAAAACCTATTCAAGACCCAATTTTGAAGATATATTACCTTATAAAAAGGAACAAGAAGGTGGACTCGGTGATGAAATTAAATTTGGAAATCCGAATCTGAGATTCCCTGATGCGCTAAATTTCGATTTACTTTTTGAACATTATATGCCACAAAAAGGATTATTACAAGGTGGCATTTTTTACAAATATATCGATCAATTCGTTTTTCTGTATAAACGATTCGTGCATCTCGACTCCAACTTCAGCACAGCCGGACTAAAAGAAGTTACCATGGCACAGAACGGACTTTTTGCTCATGTTTATGGCGCTGAAATCACGTACAATAATAAATTCCATTTCCTACCGGGTATATGGCGAAACTTAGGTATTTATTCAAACTATACATACACTGCCTCTGAAGCCTTTATTAACGAAAGGGTAACCGTGGAAAAATTAGATGAAGTGTTTATTTACGGTAGCAGTGGTAATGGATTTGTTTACACAAACAACAATCAGGAAAAACTTACACTACCCGGCCAAGCTAAACATTCTGTTAACTTAGGTTTGTTCTATGATTCTAAAAAACTTTTTATCCAAGCAATTTTAAATTATCACGACGATTTTCTTAATGAACTCGGACAAGAAAACACATTTGATACCTATTACGGAGCTGCAACCCGAATCGATCTAACAGCAGACTACCGTTTTAAACAAGGCTGGAATATGTTTCTTCAGGCGAATAACCTTACCAATACCCCTTTAACTATGTATCTTGGATCTCCTGACTTACTAAAACAGAAAGAATACTACAGCTGGTGGTTCCGGTTCGGTATCAGACACCAATGGTAACTCTTAAATAATGAAAAATTCAATTCTATATTTTATCACAGCTATTACCATCTGTAGTTGTGCCACTGTAAAACCCATAATTAAAACAGAATCTCTACCGAATGATCCAGATGATGTTGCTATATGGGTAAACAAAACAGACAAGCCATCAAGCATTGTATTTATCAATGATAAAAATGAAAATGGTGGGTTATATGCATTTAATTTGAATGGAAAACTAATCGATTCCATAAAGCCAATATTATTAAAAAAACCTAACAATGTAGATATTTGGCAATCAAAGTCGTCTAACATCCCGAGCTATATATTTATAACAGAAAGAACTACACAAAATTTGATTGTTGCATCGTTTAACCATTACCAGTTCAATAAAATCGATTCTTTTAAACTCTTTGACTTCGATACCACGGAAAATATAGATTTTAAATCCCCAATGGGTATTGCAATTGATAAACGGGATCGAATCGATAGTATCAACATTTATGTGAGTAGAAAAAATGGACCTAAAATCGGTTATATCGCTCATTATGCGTATTTCCCCTACCCAAAATCTAATATGCCTAAAATTAAATTGGTACGACTAATCGGAGAATTCAGTGGAATCAAAGAAATTGAATCTTTAGCAGTAGATACCCTTTATAACCGAATTTTATACAGCGATGAAAATTATAGCCTTAGATATGTTTCTACCCTACTAGATTCCAATGATAAGGGCACTATTGGACTGGGAAAATTTAAAAGAGATATCGAGGGAATCGCACTAAGTCCTCCCATCGAAAATTATAAAAATGGATTAATTTGGGTTTCCGATCAACAAAGGCAATCGCTTAATTTATTTGACCGAAAAACACGGGAATATTTGGGTAAAATTAAGGTAACGGCAACAGAAACAGATGGTATTGATTTTGCTGAATTGCCTTTATTTATGAATTCTCGGGGAACTATTTTTATGATGAACGATAAACAACATAATTTTCATTATTACGACATGGAAGATTTATTAAAGGCACTTACCCCGTAATTCCTTTAATGCAATTCATGGTGTTTCACCGTATTTCAATAGTTCGATTCCTGTCTGTACGGACTAGAACAATCGTAAATTGACCCCTCAAAAACACGAAATTCAACCGATTTCAACGCCCATAATGCAATCACAATAATTCATTGGCCAAATTCGCCAACTCACTGCGTTCGCCTTTTTCTAAAGTGATGTGCGCATACAGCGGCTGACCCTTTAATCGATCAATCATGAACGAAAGTCCATTGGATTGCGAATCTAAATATGGCGTATCGATTTGATTAATGTCACCCGTGAAAATGATTTTCGTCCCTTCCCCAGCGCGGGTAATAATCGTTTTTACTTCTAACGGTGTGAGGTTTTGAGCCTCGTCGACAATAAAAATAATATTCGCCAAACTTCTGCCCCTGATATATGCCAAAGGAGTCACCATTAGCTTTTCATTATCTACGAGTTCCTTGACTTTTTGATATTCTTTTGAATTTTCTGAGTATTGATTCTGAATCACTTTTAAATTATCCCAAAGCGGCTCCATGTAAGGGTTGATCTTCGCTTTAATATCGCCCGGAAGAAATCCGATATCCTTATTATTCAATGGAACGATGGGTCTAGCTAGGTAAATCTGTCGAAAATTGCTTCTCTGCTCAAGTGCCGCCGCCAAAGCAATCAGCGTTTTCCCCGTACCTGCAACGCCTTGAATGGTGACCAATTTGATATTGTTATTAAATAGCGCATGCATTGCAAAAGTTTGCTCGGCATTCCTGGGCTTGATACCATATGCATGTCGCTTCTCTACCCTTTCTAAATTTTTTGTTTCCGGATTGAAATAGGCCAAAGTACTACTGCGATGATTTTTGATGATAAAATAATGATTGTTATATGGCGATGATTTCATCACCTCGGAATAGTGAACCGATTCCATTTGATGAATTTTATCTATCATTTCAGATTCCTCTAGATCTAGCTGAGTAATACCGCGATACAACCCCTCTAAATTTTGAATTTTCCCCGTTTCATAATCCTCAGCTTGAAGGTTCAAGGATCTTGCTTTAAGTCGCAGATTGACATCCTTGGTAACTAAAATCACGGGCCTGTCTGAGTACTCTTGTTTGATAAATAGGGCGGCATTCAGGATTAAGTGATCTGCCTTTCTATCTCCAAATATTTTAACTGCATTTTGCTCCTCGGTTCCAGATTCCTGCATAACCACGGTGAAGCAACTGGGCGTTTCTGGCGACAATTGAATCCATTGATTGAGTGAGTTGCCCTCAGAAAGTTTGTCTACAAAACGAATAAATTGTCTTGCCTCAAAATTGATCGTATCGTTCCCTTTCTTGAAAGAATCTAGTTCTTCTAATACGCTAATGGGAATGGCAACATCATGTTCCTCAAATTGATTCACCGCTTGGTGATCGTGTAAGATAACGGAAGTATCTAAAATGAAAATCTTCCTAATTTGAACCGGGTTTAACACTTTATTTTTCTTTGCCATCTAGCGCAAGTAAGAGCCCTTGTATTAATTAAATATTAATTCCATGCAAAAACATACCTAAAAAATAAATGAAAATTCACAGGCAGCAGTTAGTAAAAAAACAATGAAATCGAACTTTTGAAAAGCAAATCAATCATCGTTGTATATGTTGAACTTGAAAAGTCTAGTCTCAGGAATTAATTTATCGAAAAGAGAAAAATGGCTATTAACCATTCTATTCCCGATACCAGGATGGACCATCTTTGTTGCAATTTTTGCGCTGTACAAAGTGATAAAACACAAAATCCGTCGTTGAATCTGCGTGAATAAACAATTTGGGATTTCACTCAATTGAGTGATTTTTCAAAAGCCTTGAGCAACTACACCTCTTCGTTGAGAAGTTTCCACCCTCTGTTCAAGACATATTTGAGCCAAGCACCAGCAGTTAGCGATGTCAGGATCGCCAAAAGCACCAGTGTGACAAAGAAATTTTCATTGATTATTCCTAAATCCAATGCCAATGTAGCAAGGACAATACAAGGACCGCCCCTATCATTCAGAACCACAGCGAGATTAATACCAGAGAGCCAATCGTATTTTAGAAAGCGCGCAGTTGATAAAACAGCAATCGTTTGAACACTTATTGCAAAGATTACAAAGATGGTAAAAAACATCCAATCAAAATGATGAATCAAATCAAGTTTAATCCCAACTACTGCAAAATAAACGGGTATAAATAACGCCATGGAAAACCTTTTAACGTGAAGTTTGGACTCTTGAAATCTTGGGGTTTTTATATAGTTAACAACAATTCCAGCCAAGAATGCTCCAAAGACCAAATTGACATTTAAAAGGCTTGCTACAACTATGAATATAAGTAATATTAACGCGATAATCGGTGTTTCTGTCCCTTCAGGAACCAAATATCCTTTCGTCTTTCCATCAAGTAACTTTATCGCTTTGGGAATCGCTTTTAAGGCAATAACGAAAAATAATATAGAAATTAAAACATGAAGAGAAATATCAGTTAATGACAACGTTTGGCTGGATACTAATCCCGTTGCAATAGAAACAAAGACCCAAAGAATTATATCGTGTATAGTTGCAATTGCTAAAGTAATTTTAGCGAAAGCTGTCTGCATTATGCCCAGATCCATAAAGATTTTTGAAATAACTGGAATTGATGTTATCGCAAGGGCGACAGTAATCACGAGCTTTAAAGATAAAATATTATTTGCCGGCCCTATTATATTTTCTAGATCAAAAAAGTAAGTCGAAATCCAACCAAAAATTAATGGTACTACAGTAGTGCCAATGACGAGCGCTAGAATCACTTTCTCATCGCGCTTCTCAAACTTTCTCTGAATCTCAAACCCCGAACAAAACATCAATAATACAAGTCCAAGCCAATAAATAGTCGCCAATAATTCGCCTTGTGCCAAAAAGATATCTTGATATAACTTAGGTGCAAAATATCCAAAGAACGTGGGCCCCAACAAAAGACCACCGAAAATTTCTCCCACAACATTTGGCATTTTTAATTTACTAAAGATGAACCCAAATACATGCGCAAATAACACCAAAAGCAATAGAGCGATAAAAAAATTCGTTAATTCGATGGGTGCAATAGTAATAGCCATGGCTCGTGAAATTTAAAGGAAAATAAGAAACTACGTATTGATGTCATCTATCACCAACAAGGTGATAATCATTATTTGGGTTCTCATTCGACGAACTTACACCCTTTTTCATTACAACATTACGGAATACCGCAAGTCGGACAAGATAGTTTTACGGATTAGCGCAATTCAATAGATTCCCACTGAGTTCATGGCGCTGAAAAAACGCCATCAAGAGTCAGAACCGTTCCAGGTATCATTATCAAACTAGGGATAAATACAGGCGCTTAAAGTAACGATTGGTTCACGCAATCATAAATTAAAATTTACATTAACATCACATAGGGTGGATAGTTTCGTGATTGAGAAATTATGAAAAATCTATTCAGACTGTTGGGTATCGTCGCCTTATTTTTCTTGGCCGGACCCGCTTCAACCCACACGGCAAAAAGCCAATCTCTGGTAATATCCGAGATCTTTGTTAACCCCGCTGGCACAGATTCATGCAAAGAATTTGTTGAACTCGTAGCTACGAAATCTATCAACTTCGCCAACACCCCCTACTCAGTAATCGTTTGTAATAACGGAACTGCCACGGTTAGAGGTTGGAAAGAAGGCAAAGCCATTACCTATGCCTTTGAAATCACTTCAGGTACTGTGAAACAAGGCGATATAGTCTATGTAGGCGGATCCTGTATGAAAATCAATGGAACCAAATTAAGAACCATCAACAACATGACCACAGGTGGCGATGGTAGCATTGGCCAATCTAACGCTTCTGGCGTATTTGGAAATGGCGGAACCTCTGCAGATGGTGTCGCTGTTTTTGATCTTGGCCTGTCAAAAATCGACTCTACTACTGCTCCTATCGATGCCCTATTTTATGGTAGTGCTTTTGGAACCGCGATCAATTCAGCGGGTGCCGCAGGATACCAATTGCCAAACAACGACCTTTTTGCAGGTGGAAAATTATCATCTACATCAACCCTTGTGGCCGATCCAGGTGCAAATTACATCGTTGCCTCAGGAACATTCAGCACAGTTTCAGGCAAATTCTCTTCAAAAAGAACCCATACTTCTACAAGCACATCGGCCACCGATGGCACGTCTGACATCAAATTTGCTGGCGCAAAAGACACCACCCAGCCAACTTATGTCGTTTCGATCGCCAACAACGACACCGCCGTATTGATAGAAAGCAAAATACAATTGTTGTTTAGCGAAAAAATTCGCCTCACGGCGGGAGCAAGTTGCGACAACAACAACATCGACACGATGTTTACACTAAAAGAAACAGACGCAAGCGGTGCCAGTGTTTCCTTTGATGCTACCATCTCTGGAAATACTATCACAATCACACCTTCTGCCTTATTAAAGAGCAATCAGAAATATTATTTCGCTTTCAACGCCGCTGCCACATCAGACAGTACTGGCAATAAAACCAAAAACAACGGTTCTATTTCATTCAGAACCCTAACAGAGCAAACCCAGTTCAAAGCGGGTGATTTGGCATTTGTAGCATATCGTATGAACGCCCTAACAACGGACGATGAATTTGCGATCCTAACATTTGTCGACATTTTGCCAGGTACTAAAATTCAGTTTACCGACGCCAAATTCACTACCAACTCTCCCGAGCAGTGTTCAGGTGGATTAACATGGACGGCCCCTGCGGCTGGTGTAGCTTCGGGTTCAGTAATTGCGATAAAGAACGACCTTCCATCGGTAAATATTGGTAGCCTAACTGGCGCCAAATTTGGATTGAGCAGCGGTGGCGACCAGGTAATCGTTTATACTGGTACGAACGCAAGCCCAAAACACATCACGGCACTTAGCTCAAACCAGTGGTTAACCGCCAATACTGTTTGTTCTGGAAGCACTTCGATGTTGCCTAGCAGCCTTACCAATGCCACCAACGCCATTCAGCACGCGTTAACAAAAGGGGCTTCTGCTCTAAACACTGCCAACGCCGTGTATACAGGTTCTATGAAAGGCAGCATCGCCCAATTAAAAGCCTTGATTCACGATACTGCCAATTGGAATGGCGCACCATCGGGTTCGGCTGCACAAACATGGCCTACTTGGATCTTCCCAGGTTCACCATCGGTAACCAAAGCGGAATTGATCAACGCAACTACAGTTCGTGTGATTTTTAGTGCCGACATGGACAAAACGACTGCCACTGACTTAGCCAACTACACCGGCATCGCCAACTTGCAAACAGCTACGATGTCGAACAACGCTGCCAGCATCGATACCGTAACCTTAAGCTATTCAACTCCATTTACTTCTGGCCAATCATACAGCTTATTGGTTACCAACGTGAAGGACGCCGAAGCAAGAAAATTGTTTAACCCTTATACATTCAAATTCACTTTCAATGCTGAATTCGCTTTTGCCACACGATTTGTAGTTGTTAAAGAATCTGCGGGTCAAGCCATCCTCAGAATAAACATGAAATTCCCAGGGACAGCCACAGTGAAATTAACCCCGCGCTTTGGGCCATTTAGCACCGCTTTGTCGGCCGACCACACATTTACATCGAGCACTGTTACTTTCAGCAGCAGCACCCCCTTTGTAGATGTTACGATACCCATTTTTAACGATAAAGTATCAGAACAAGACGAATACCTCAATATTTTGATGGAAAGCCCAACGGGTGGCGTTATCACTGGTCTACCTTTCTTCACCGTTTACATTCAAGACGATGACAGAGCGGTGATTGCACCAGCAAAAAATATCGAATTGAATCACATCGCAAGTTTCGACCCCAACCCAGCCGTGGGAAGTACTACAGAAATTGTGGTACACGATGCTAAGTCGCAGCGATTGTTCATGACCAGTGCCATTCAAGATCGTATGGATATTGCAGACTTTAGCGATCCAAAAAATATTAAGTTGATTAAATCAATCGACATGACACCTTACGGCGGAATCACGAGTGTTGCCGTGAAGAACGATGTTGTTGCTGTTGCATCGCCCAATGTAAACGAGCAACTCGATGGCCAAGTGGTTTTCTTTAGTACAAATGGCGATTACATCAGTAAAGTGACTGTTGGTGCATTGCCTGATATGATCACATTTACGCCCGATGGCAAAAAAGTACTTACAGCCAACGAAGGTCAGCCTAACTTAGACTATTCAGTTGATCCGGAGGGAAGCATCAGTGTTATCGATATTTCTGGTGGTGCGGCCAACCTAACTCAGGCGCAAGTAAAGACAATTGATTTCAAATCTTGGAATGCAGGCGAAGCCGATTTAAAGGCAAAAGGTGTTAGAAAACTTTATGCCCCAAGCACAATGGCCCAAGATTTTGAACCAGAATACATCACTGTAGCTGCAGATAACTCAAAAGCATGGGTTACGTTGCAAGAAAATAATGCCATTGCCGAATTGAATTTATCGAACAGCACTGTCACCGACATTTGGGCAATGGGTACCAAAAATATGAATGCCAGCGGAAATGGATTTGATGCCAGCGACGTAAGTGGCTCAATACTGATAGCCAACTGGCCCGTTCAATCGTTTTACCTTCCCGATGGAATGGCCAACTACAGTGTAAACAACAAAAACT
>Ga0209769_1000448_pt1 | contig 16055 bp, 23 predicted proteins | sample LauGreSuBDMM15DN_2_FD_187569 | JGI IMG/M metagenome (GOLD analysis project Ga0209769, IMG submission 187569) | Freshwater lake microbial communities from Lake Michigan, USA - Su13.BD.MM15.DN (SPAdes) (version 3) | ecosystem: Environmental > Aquatic > Freshwater > Lake | place: Lake Michigan, USA...
GGGCCGCAGTTAATAAAGAAATAATAAACAGCGTCTGTGAGTTTTTAATTGCCCATGATGCAGATACGTATGCAACAAGAGTTGAAAGGAATAGACTGGATGTGTATACCAACGATCCCGAGTTCTATGAAAAACTCAGCATAGTCAGTGAAGATTACATGGTGCATAGGTTTGAACCCAACACCAACAATCTTGATGTTTTAAATAATTCACAGAACTGTATCACTGTGAGTAAGCTACCCAAGGACAGATATCGCTATCGTGTGTATTTGTTGCCTCATAAAATGGCCAAAGATCGTGAAGGCAAACAGCGATATCTAAGCTGGCTGAAATCGCAGTCCCCAAGAATAACCTGTACTCCTGCGATTGAACGTTGGTTCTTGGCCACAGATTGGAATTGGGATCGTAGATATGTGTTGGTCGAGGACGAATCCACACTGTTAATGATGAAACTGCGTGGTGCTGAAGTTGTGGGCAGGGTATATAACTTTATAGTATGCGATAAATAGTTGATGAGCAGAGAAACCATAGTATTATTATCAAACATCACCGACGATAGTCAGCCCTCTACATGGCAGTACGGCGAAAAACACATAGGTGCAGGCTACTACAAAAACGGTAACGGTGTGCATACTATGACCTTTGAGCTGAACAATTTCAAGGGCAGCGTCAAAATACAGGCCACTCTAGACCTAAATCCTGGTGTTAACGACTGGTTTGATGTGATTCTCGACAGTTCAGATACTGTGTTAACTGCTATAGATAGCACACCCATCACTTCCAACGCTGCCTGCACATTTACTGGCAAATTTGTGTTCATACGTGTGGCTTATCAACTGGAACAAGGCACAATTACCGAAGTCCGGTATAATCACTAAACTGTTTGAGACGATAAATATAGTATGACCTTCAGAGGAATACTATGAGAGACCTGTTATCCAAGCTAGACGCTATCGTAAGCGAAACAGAATTAAAAAATCCTGAAGATCTTCAGGCCAAACGCCAAGCCCTGGCGGATCTTGAAAAAGATCCTGTGGCCAGCGACGACCCAGAAATCAGCAGTGCAATTACACAAAGAAAATCAGATCTTGAGAAAGAGGCCAAAGCCAAAGGGTTTGCTGAATCATTTGAGGTAGGTGACGAGTTTGGTATTAGCTTTTCAGAAGATCACGAGATCGCTACTACTATTGTAGACATTCTAGAAGATGGTATCGTTATTGAGCTAGATGATATAGCTCTAGAAATGTTGACCAATGAAGGTTTGAATTTCTTAGACGGTGAACTAGTAGAAGACAAACAAAAAGGTGTTGATGGCAAAGCCTGTTGGAAGGGCTACAAGCGCATGGGCACCAAACAAAAAGGTGGCAAAACCGTAGACAACTGCGTTAAGATGGAAGACCACGGTCCTGAGAATCCAGATTCTCCTGTGAACTACGGCGAATATGATCGCGAAGGCGACATGGCCAAAGACGATCTACGCACCATCGACGATGCTGCCGAAGAACTATACAGTATCCTACGAGCAGACGACAATCTTCCAGAGTGGGTTCAATCAAAGATCACCAAGGCTGTGGACTACATAGACACCGCTCGTGATTACATGAAAGCCCAGAACTACGAGGAAGGTGTGGCGGAAGGCAATATGGATGGTAAAGTAGCCGACATCAAAGGACAGATAGCAGAACTTGAAGCTGAACAAGAAGAAAATGAATTTGGCTCTTATGCCTATGACACGGTCAATGGTGAACTGCAATATCTTTACGCAAAACTTGATAAAGCGGAAAAAGGTGTGGCGGAAGGTGATGTCGATGAAGCCAAATACCAAGGACGTGAAGTTCCCCTGGGCAAGAAGATGGCTGGCGATGTTAAAAAATCCAAAGTATATGTACGCAAGCCCAATGGCAATATCGTCAAGGTAAACTTTGGCGACAAGAAAATGCGTATCAAAAAATCCAATCCAGCACGTAGAAAATCATTCCGTGCCCGTCATAACTGTGCTAATCCGGGACCTCGTCATAAAGCCAGATACTGGTCTTGCCGGAGCTGGTAATGTTATTAAAAGAAATGTTCAGTGCCATTGGCGCACCCAAAGACGAGCAACAGGAAATTGATTGGCTAGATGATTTGAAATTTTTCATCGACAACGATTCAAAAATGCTGGACCAGTATTTTTTCCCTGCGGTGAAACGTCATCGTGAGCACCGAGGCAATCCCAATGTGTTCAAGGTCTACATTCGACCATTGGAAAAGTGCATGGGTCATTATTGTGACAAATATGACATCGATGATGCAGAACAAAAGTTTCCAAAAGACAAGCTCATAGACTTGGCCAAACGCATTGCTGAAGAACAAGAGAAACACATAGAAAAAGGTGACTACGACTAATGCTGTTAAATGAATTATTCGAAGCCGGAACCAAACATGTGACATTTTGCTTTGGCAGAATGAATCCACCTACCATCGGTCATGCTGAAGTTTTTAAAACCATGTCTAGCCAGGGTGGGGATATGCGTATCTTTGTCAGCCAAAGTCAAGACAAAAAGAAAAATCCCTTGGACTATGGAACAAAGATAAAGTTTATCAAGGAGATGTTCCCCCAATATGCTAAAAATCTAGTAGAGAACGCAGCACTAAACACCATCGGTAAAGTAGCCAGCTATCTACATGAACAGGGATACAATGCAGCGACCTTTGTAGCAGGATCAGATCGACTGGAAGATATGAAAAGTCTTATCACACAGTACAATGGTGTAGAAGGCAAGGCACACGGTTTCTATAAATTTGATGTTATTGATTTTGCTAGCAGCGGAGACCGTGAAGATGGTGCTGAAGGTGTAGCAGGAGTCAGTGCCAGTGGTGCACGATCAGCTGCTGCCAACAATGACTTCGAAGGTTTCCAAGAAGCCACAGGTGCTGGAGAATTATCTAAACCGTTGTTTGCTGCGGTGCGTAAAGGCATGGGCATCAACGAGGGTATCAGTGAAGCACCTATTGAAATGGATCCAGCAGATCCAATGGATCCAATGATTCACAGTCACGACAAAGCCAACCCTGCTAAATTAAAATATCGCATGTTACGTGCTGCTGGTCAATTAAAAGATCTTGCTGCTCGTGCAGAAAACGCGAGTCCCGGTGAGTGGCAACTGATGGCACGACAGTTTGAAGAATTAAAAATGAACATGGAACAAATCCGTCACGCTCTAGAAGAACTAGGCAAAGTTAAAAGCAAAGGCGGAATTAGATCAAGAGGTATAACAGTATGAGAGCCAAAGACTTTATACCAGCCAGCAAGCCTAGAAACTTTGTGGCTAAGAATCAAAAAACCGCAGGTGCTGGCGCACATAAAGATAAAAAGAAAGCTGCCAAGCAAGGTGATGTCAAGCATAAAAAACAAGATGTGGATGAAGATATAAGTCGTAGAGGATTTTTACGTGGCGCGGGTGCAATGGCCGCGGGTGCTGCATTAGGTAGTGTTGCACAGGCTGCTGAACAATCAGATCCAAATAAATTAATTGCTAGAGTTAGCATGGCAGGAGATACCAAAGAGTTCGACCTAACTGATCGTTTCAAGGGCGATGCCAAGTCACAGTTGAATCAGGCGTCAGATTGGCTGTCTGAGTTCCTTGCAGCCAGAGAAATCGACTTTTCAGATTTTGAATTGCGTTACCAAGGCAAGACATTAAAAACAAAAAACACCGCTGCCAATTTAGGCATGCTTAATAGATAAAGCTCCTTATGTGAGCAAGGATTAATTATGGTTAAAATAACAGACTCAGCAAAACACAAAGTGATAGATCTACTCATGGAAGAAAATAATCCCAACCTCATGCTGAGAACATTTGTGCAAGGTGGAGGCTGTAGTGGGTTCAGCTATGGCTTTACCTTTGACGAAATAAAAAATGATGATGATTTTGAATTTGAACTTGACGCCACACACAAGGTAGTAGTAGATGCCATGAGCATGCAGTATCTTACTGGGGCAGCAATAGACTACAAAGAAGATATCACAGGCAGTCAGTTTGTGATTACCAATCCCAATGCACAATCAACCTGCGGTTGTGGAAGTTCATTTTCAGTATGAAACAATATAAAATTACCAGCGATAACATTTTACAAAACAGTGATGACGATTGCTATATCTCTCCGGATGATCCCATACACGAATTAAAAATTGCACACAACATGGGCGGTCTTGGTTCTGCAGAAAAATTAGCAAATTATAATGCCATGAAAGCCTACAACAAATACACAGTTTATCCAGAAGACGACGGCACTGATCGTCCTAGGAATCCGTATTCACAAGTATGAGAGCAAGTGAATTTGTTGTCGAAAAGAAAAAAAGAAAACGCAGGCCGCGTTGGGCTGCTTACGGCCCCGGACCCTACGGCGGCTACGGATACGACACAGGATATAGTGGTGATGGCGGCGGAGACGGTGGTGGAGTGGGTGAAGATGCAATGCGAGGTGTGATCTATACTAAACCCGATTTAGAAAACGAATGGCTTGAAGCAAATCGTTATCCAGAATTTCAAAAATTAGGCAAGGATCAGTGGATCAAGATTTCTCGGCAGGGTAGTGTGGCCAAGTGGTCAAGTTTAAAAGATGTCGGCAATGTTGACAATGATTTATCTAATTTAGAACCAGAAAAAAGAAAAAGAGCGGCTGTACTGGTAAATCGTGGCAAAGTCGAACTACCTATTGTAGGTCGTTGGCCTGACGGTTACTTGGATCTAATTGCCGGTAATACTCGCATCGCTACACTATTGGATCAAGGACATGATCCTAAAGTTTGGGTTGTAGATGTTCCCGATGTTGACATCAAAGAAAACTTTGCTGATGGAAAGAATCCACAGGACAAAGGTGATTCAAAACGCCATGGTGTTAACACCAAAGCATCAGTAAGTAGTCTACGTAAAACTGCTAAACAGGGCGGACGCAAAGGACAACTGGCACATTGGCTAGCTAACATGAAAGCAGGCCGTGCTAAGAAGAATAAATAACTGTATGAAAATACGTGAAATATTTGAAACAGCAACAGCAGGTGCTACCAGTGCTGGTAACGTAGCTATAGGTGCTGTATACAAAAATAAACCCGGAAAAACAGCAAAAAACAAGGACGGAACCGCAAAAAACGCATTAGATCTCAAAGGAACTAATCTGTTAACTGGTGGGTCTTTGGTAAAAAGATAAATACATAATACACTTTTAGGAATGTGAACATGGACTTCAAATCGTTAATCAGCAAAATAGAAAGTATTGATGGTAAAATCAATACTCCAAAAGCACCAGAGCTGCCAAAATCTGTGCAATTAAATGAAGATGCACAACTGCGTGTTCTAAGCGGCCGTACTACCTACGTTGCTGAAGCTAAGAAAAAAGCTGAAGAAGACGTTAAAGAAGCGGACGACATGAAAGTAGGCGATAAGAAAAACATCGCTACTGGCACTGTTGAAAAAACAAAAACAGGCATTGTTCACAAGAGCAGCAAAGCATATGGCGGCAGTGAAGAAAAAGAAGCTGATGACGAAGATGACAAGCCAAAGAAGAAAGCCAAGAAAGAAAGTGTAGAACCAGAATTTAAAAGCAAGTTCATGAAGATGGTGGAAGCCAAGAAAGATGAAGCTGCTGACAAAAAGAAAGCCGATGCTAAGAAAAAGAAAATGGATGAAGCAAAGAAGCCAGATGAAGACGGCGACGGTGTTCCAGATTGGGCCGATAAGAAGAAAGGCGAAGATGACAACACCGGCAAGAAAACAAGCGGCAAGAAAGGCATGAGCGACAAGCAGGCCAAATACTTTGGTAAGAAAACTGAATCCAAGATGATGCCAAAGGGCAAGAAGAAAACTGTTAAAGAAAGCGTAGAAACAAAATTATCTTTCAAACAGATGGTCCAACTAGTTCAAGAAAGTGGTGGCCAACAACAAATCGATCCTGTAGACAAAGCTCTGTTTACCTGGGCCGAGCGTGTAGCCAAGAACAAACTAGGCGAAGGCATGAAAGCTGACCTATACGCAGGATTGGTATATGAACGCAACGGCGGCGTGTTTGAAATGTACGATGTACTGAGCGAATCAAAAAAAAAATTAAGTGAAGGGCGGATACAGTTAGATGAAGGCATGATGGACAAAGTCAAAAGCCTACTAATGTCTAAACTGGCGCCAAAGCTTTCAGATCAAGAAAAAGATAAAATGGCAGATGCTGCTAGACAAGTTTTAGGCAAAGACCGTGCAGACAAAAGTGATTTCACACTAGCAAATATCAAAGCAGTGGCCAAGGCACTGGGTGCTAAACCAGACGCTGCTGCAGAATCCATCGAAGAAGGTCCAATTGGTGATTTCTTTGGTCAAAAGAAAGTAGATCCAAAGAGCGGTATGGGAACCATCGGCGGAATTGATGCCTACTCCCCCAGTGCGACCTTGGGTGAAAAACTTCTAAGTTTAACAGGAGCACTAGGAGGCACAGCCGCAACAATCGCAGGACTGATCGGTGGACCAGCTTGGTTAATTATTCCAGGCGTACTAGGTATTATGTTCTTGTCTCAAATTGGAATGAGCAAAGGCGGCTCGTATTAAATAAATCCATATCATTTGGTAAATATAAGCCAGTCATAGGTTGACTGGCTTTTTTTATGACTATATAATAGTCATATAGGAGAGAACAAATGACAAAAATGTATGGACCGGAAGAAAAAGCCAAACTTGAAAGATTGATCAACGAAGGATCTAATGTGCTTCGTGAAGTAGAAGATCTCAACGAAGGTCTTAAAGAAACTGTTAAAGCAGTGGCAGAAGAATTACAAATCAAACCCAGTTGGATCAATAAAGCCATACGTATCGCACACAAAGACAATTGGAAAGACCATGAGGCAGAGTGGAGCGAGATTGAAATGATTCTCGGTGTTACTAAGAAACTTCCTGAATGAATGAATTACTAAAACCGACCTTTGATTGGATCAGAGAAGATTGGCATAGTAACAGCTTCCGTTTTGTTGTTGAGTTGCTGGCTTGGGCTGTTAGTATTGGTTGTGCAATCACCATGGCTGTCACTGTACCTAATCCGCCACTACTTGCATTGTATCCTATCTGGATTAGTGGCTGTGCCATGTATGCTTGGGCTGCGTATACTAGGAAATCGTTTGGCATGCTGGCCAATTACATTTTGTTAACCGCGATCGATACGTTCGGCCTAGCAAGAATGCTAATTAATTAAAGAAGGTAGGCGGGCCATAAACCGCACATTGGTATTTGCAAGCCTAAAATTGCATAGGAGAAAAAATGAGTTTCGTGGACGCATACTACGATCGCGACAATGACACTATCCGTGTCGTTGAACGTGACGACAAAGGGCAGAGGCATTTCAAAGACTATCCTGCCAGACATTTATTCTATTACAACGACCCCAAAGGCAAGTTCGAATCCATCAAGGGTGAACCCCTTAGTCGTGTAAGTTCAAAGAATGTTAAAGAACATCGCAAAGAACTTGCCATACATTCAAACAAGAAACTTCACGAGTCAGACATCAATCCTATCTATAGATGTCTTGAAGATCATTATCTCAATCAAGATGCTCCTAAACTAAATGTAGCATTTTTCGACATTGAGGTAGACTTTGATCCAGAACGTGGATATGCATCACCTGATGAACCATTCATGCCCATTACTGCGATTGCTGTGTACCTACAATGGATGCAGACCATGGTGTGTTTGGCTATTCCTCCTAAGACCATGAGCATGGAAGAAGCAACTAGAGCAGTCGCAGAATTTCCCAATACCATGCTGTTTGACAACGAAGCAGACATGTTGAATACTTTCTTGGATCTAATACAAGAGTCAGATGTACTAAGTGGTTGGAATTCAGAAGGCTTTGATATTCCTTACACTGTGAATCGTGTGATCAAAGTACTCAGCAAAGAAGATACTAGACGTTTTTGTCTGTGGAATTGTTTTCCTAAGAAACGTGAATATGAAAAGTTTGGTAAAACTGCTACCACCTATGACTTCCACGGGCGTGTGCATATAGACAGTCTTGAGTTATATCGCAAGTACACCTATGAAGAACGCCATACATATCGGTTGGATGCCATTGCTGAATACGAATTAGGTGAGCGTAAAACACAATACGAAGGTACATTGGATCAATTATACAACAATGACTTCAAAACATTCATTGAATACAACATCAATGACTGCATGCTTCTTGAGAAACTTGATAGAAAATTAAAATTTATCGACTTGGCCAATACCATTGCACACGAAAACACAGTCTTGTTAGCAACCACCATGGGAGCTGTAGCGGTAACCGAACAAGCTATCATCAACGAAGCACATCGCAGAGGCATGATAGTTCCTAATCGGATCAACCGCGACGGAATAGACACTCAGGCAGCAGGCGCCTATGTTGCATATCCCAAGAAAGGCATACATGAATGGATTGGATCACTGGACATTAACAGTTTGTATCCTTCAGCGATTCGAGCATTAAACATGGGTCCTGAAACTATTGTGGGGCAGTTGCGACAGGATGGAACCAAAGACTACATTGCTGCAGAAATGGCCAAAGGAAAATCATTTGCCGCAGCATGGGAAGGTATATTCGGTAGTCTTGAATACGCTGCTGTGATGAATCGTGAAGTAGGACGTGAAGTCATTGTTGATTGGGAAGGCGGTGGCTCTGATACACTGAGTGCTGCACAGGCCTATGATCTTATATTTGACAGCAATCAACCCTGGGTGATCTCAGCCAACGGTACCATATTCACTTATGAGACTGAAGGGGTGATATCGGGACTGCTGGCTCGTTGGTACAAAGAACGCAAAGAAATGCAGGCCAAGCTCAAAGACTGTATCCAAGCAGGTAATAAGATTGAAGAAGAATACTGGGACAAGCGACAGTTGGTCAAAAAGATTCTGTTAAACAGTCTCTATGGTGCGATTTTAAATCCGGGCTGTAGATTCTTTGATAACAGAATTGGTCAGAGTACCACGCTAACTGGTCGACAAATTGCCAAACACATGGCATCTAAAGTTAATGAAATTATCACCGGAGAGTATGACCACATTGGTCGAGCAGTGATCTACGGTGACACAGACTCTTGTTATTTTTCAGCGTATGCCACACTGAAAAAAGACATTGAGAAAGGATTGATTCCCTGGAATAGAGAATCAGTGATTGAACTTTATGATACCATAGGAGAAACTGTTAATGGCACATTTGTCAAATTCATGCAGGATGCATTTCATGTTCCTCGAACCAGAGCCGAGGTCATCAAAGCAGGTCGCGAAATTGTTGCAAGCAAAGGACTGTTCATCACCAAAAAGCGATATGCAGTGCTCTACTACGACAAAGAAGGCAAACGAGCAGACACAGAAGGCAAGCCGGGCAAGATCAAAGCCATGGGGCTTGACCTCAAGCGTTCAGATACCCCGGTTGTTATACAAGACTTCTTGAGTGAGGTACTGACTAAAACACTAACTGGTGTGACCAAAGAAGAGATACTGCAATATATCACCGATTTCCGCACAGAATTTAAAACTCGACCAGGCTGGGAAAAGGGCTCACCTAAGCGAGCCAACAATATCACAGAATACGCTGCCAAACAAAAGAAAGCAGGCAAGACTAACATGCCCGGACATGTTAGAGCTAGTCTAAATTGGAACACTCTCAAGCGTATGATGGATGACAAATACTCAATGCAGATAGTAGATGGCATGAAAGTAATTGTGTGCAAGATCAAAGACAATCCCATGGGGCATACTTCCGTGGCCTATCCTGTGGATGAACTGAGATTACCGCAGTGGTTCAAAGATCTGCCTTTCAATGATGCAGAGATGGAAACCACAGTGATAGATGAGAAGTTAGGAAACCTTATTGGTGTTTTGGAATGGGACATCAGTTCAACTCGCAGTGACAATACATTCAACAAACTTTTTGACTTTGAGTAAATTGCGGTTGCTTTTTACTCTAGATCTAAATATAATCTTAATATACAGGAGAATTCTTAATGAAAGATATACTACAAGACATTGTTAGCCACACACAGAACCTCGGCTTCTTGACCACAGTCAAAGTCACAGGCACAGACAAAGGCACAACTATTAACTCAATGGCGGATGACCGTTCAGTTATCATGGAAGCAGAAACTGCTAATCCGTATCCAGATATGATCGGGGTGTTTGGTATGCCGCAACTGAACAAGTTGAAATATCTCTTGGAAGGTGCGGAATACAAAGAAGGTGCAAAGATCAGTATCACCACAGCAGAACGCAATGGCGAAACGTTGCCAGTAGGCCTGCACTTTGAAAACAAAGACAGCGACTTCAAGAACGACTATCGTTTCATGAATCAAGAAATCATCAACGAAAAGATGAAGACCGTGAAGTTCCGTGGCGTCAAGTGGGATGTTGAAATTGAACCATCAGTGACTTCTGTGATCCGTTTCAACTTCCAAGCAGGTGCTAACTCAGAGCATCCTACATTCCTTGCTAAAACAGAGGGCGGCAATCTTAAATTCACATTCGGTGATGCTTCAACACACGGTGGTGAGTTTGTGTTTGCACAGAACGTTGCAGGCAAACTAGATCGCGGTTGGACTTGGCCTGTGTTGCCAATCTTGAGCATACTTAAGATTGCAGATGTAAACAGCACTAAGATGTCGTTGAGCAATGAAGGTGCTATTCAGATCACTCTAGATAGCGGACTTGCTACTTACAAATATATCATTCCAGCACAAGCTGCCTAAATATGATCAAAGGTCTACAAGGTATTGGCGGGTTAACAGTACAAGGCGGCAATGTCAGCTTGCCCTATATCGGCCCCAACATCAATAACCCTATCCAGGGTATGATGCGGGTCAACAACACAGACTTGGAAGTGTTTAATGGCACCGGTTGGCAATCGCTACCCAGTAGTTATGCCACTGTGGGCCTAGATCAGGATACACTAGACATAGTACAATGGGCACGTAAGAAGCGTGATGAAGAAATGATGTGGCAGAGCTTGGCCAAAGAAAACAAGGCTGTTAAAATAGCACTAGACAATCTAGAACAGGCAAGACAACAATTAGACATTACAGCAAAACTATCGAGAGAATATGAAACCACCAGTTAATCTAACACCATTACAAAAGGACTATGCAGTATATCTGCCGGCAATTAGTTCTTTCTATTCCACCTATGTTGCAAAACAGCGACTAGAAGAGTTTGTATCAAAGGATCGTATTCCTGCAGGCTTTGATCAAGGAATTGAAGGAATGAACTTTCTTAATCCAGATCAAGGATACTTTACCTATAAGTATGCTTTGTATTCAGCAGGCCACGCTCAACTTGATGTTATCAAAGCACAAGATCAAGAATCAATGATTCAACAACGAGATCGTGGTAACACAATGATATTGGGTGACTCCGGTGGTTATCAGATCGGTAAAGGTGTTCTTAAATTTGATTGGTTGAACTTTGAAGGTGTAGAAGCCACTAAGACACGTCAAAAGATTCTCGAATGGCTAGAAGCAACTGCCGATTGGTCGATGATGTTAGACGTGCCTACGTGGGCCTGTGATCACATTCATTCACCAAAGACTGGTTTAAAAACATTCGAAGACTGTTTAGAAAAGACTCGTTATAATAACAAGTATTTTCTAGATAATCGGTTGGGGGCTACCAAGTGGCTTAATGTACTGCAAGGCGGTGATTGGGATACTGCGGAAAAGTGGTATCGTGGTGTGGTAGAGTTTAGCGATCCTAAAGGACCATATGCAGGAAAAGAAGCAGAAGGTTGGGCATTTGGTGGTGCTAATATGTGTAAGATGGATATTACACTCAAACGTCTAATGACCATGCGTGACGAAGGCATGCTTACAGGTAAGAACTGGATTCACTTCTTGGGTACAGCACAATTAGATTGGAGTTGTTACCTAACACAGATCCAACGTCAAATCCGCAAACACATCAATCCAGAACTCACAATCAGCTTTGACTGTGCAAGCCCGTTCATTGCCACTGCTCACGGACTTGTTTATACAAATGCACAACATACCAACAAGCGTTGGAGTGTTATCATGGACAAGGCTCCAGACAACAAAGCACTTTCGGGAAGGTTTGATATTCCGTTTCCGTTTGAAAGTGAGTTTGCAAGTCGTTTAACCATGGGCGATATTGCATATTACAACTACGGTGTTCGCAAGACAGATCAAGAACTTGGCGATGTCAAGTTTAATCACTTAAATCCAGAACACTATCAAGAAGTTCCGAGACTTAACAAACTAGGTAAGATTCCAAACAAGACCAGTTGGGATAGTTTCAGCTACGCACTGATGATGGGGCATAACGTCGAATGTCATATCAAAGCTGTACAACGTGCTCAACAGTTGATGGATATCGAATGTGCTAGATTTACTCCAGACTGGCGTATGAAGAGCATCGAAGGCAAGAAAGAAATCGAATTCAGTGACTGGGTTCCAAACAAGATTCTGTACTTTGGCACATTTGTTGAAGAATTATTCAATACCAAAACCAAAGCAGAAGCATTTAATATGATCGAGACTGCTACTCAGTTTTTAAAATCATTGGAAGGTTCACGTTTACAAGGTGGCCCTGCTGCTAACACGTTCGGTAGCTTGTTTGATTTTGATGACGGTAAGAAAGCTGCCGAGATTGATTTTGCCAATCCCGACGATGACGAGTTGAACAGTTTGGTTGTAGAATAAGGAGTTGACATGTATCAAAATAAAATCAAGCATCTGGAAGAAGCTCACCGTGTTTTGGACAAGCAGATAGACAGCATGGAGAAAACTGGCATCTATGATGATCTAAAAATAGACGAAATGAAGAAACAGAGGTTGCGTTTAAAGGATGATATTGTTATACTTAAACACAAGCACCAAGCAGTGATGCAAGAAGCACAGGCAGAACAAGAAGCAAGAAGAAACGGATGGGAACTATGAAAAGAACATACACCGAAGGCATCAAAGAATCTATTACTTTCTTTGTGGGCATAGAAATTGAACGTACTCCTGCCTACGGAATGAAAACATTGTTTGTTGTAGGTGTACACGATCCGTATACCATTATGGAACTGGCTAACAAGCACGGCTGCGAGCATATCTACTTTGGTGCTAATCAAAGTTTTAAAACTCTAGGTGTCAATGATGCCGCAACATGGCGTCCTTGGGAAAACATGATCTATGTTTGTCTAGACAGCGAACATGAGTTCTGGTGTACCTTAGACTTTGATGTCAGAGAGGCAGAAGGATTGCTTGAAAGCGGTCTTACTGAAAAGCGTAGATTTATTCCGCAGATCAGTGTAAAATTACCTTATCTAAATCAACTAGGCTACAATGCTACATTAAAGATAGATGACAAAGATTTTTCAGCAACCAATCCTGGGGTGTGGTGTCATAACCTGCAGGACCTGCTAGGAAGAGATCGCTTCACAGATTGGGATCAATATGGCAAAGATGAGATCATAAAATGAGTGGTGGATATGCAGCAGCATCGCAATCAAAGTCTAGAAGGATTCCAAGAATCACCCACTCTAATCGACTAGGCCGTGCAATACCAATTCAAACAACCGAATCAAGAAAAATGAAAATGACACTTAAACAACGAATCCGCAACTGGCTGATGAATGACAACGACGCCAATGAATGTTATGCTGTTGAAGATGAAAATGGCCCAGATTTGAATTCTCAATCATTCCGCTTAAACATCTACGGTGCCAGTGGCGGTACTATTATTGAAACCACCAAGTATGACCGTAAGAGCGATGAGAATCGACACAGTCTGCATATTGTCACTGAAGACAAAGACCTAGGTCAAGAATTGGCAAAAATTATAACCATGGAACAACTGCGATGAATACACAAATTCAAGAAATCCTAGATCGATCAACCAGCGACATATTGGGTGTTGCTGTTGTCAATCAAGAACTATTTGCTAGACTTCTGATAGAAGAATGTGCTACAATATGTTTTGAACTGCAATTCACCGCAGAAGGACCTGCAGAGGGTGCGTCTTATCAACGCATCCTATGTGGAACTTCTATTAAAGAAAACTTTGGACTTCAAGGCAAAGGTCCTATAACAGCAAAGAACGTAAAATGATTATCAAACAAGACATTCGCCCGCTTAAAATGATTTGGGTCACATTTCAAAAGGAAGGCATTCATTGCTATCCTGCGGCTGCAACAGACCCCAACCTAGCAACAGGAGATCAATATGATGTATCGTTTCTTGCTAATCCTCATCGTCACATTTTCCATTTTAGGGTATGGCTTGGTGTCACCCACAATGACAGAGATGTGGAATTCATTCAATTCAAGCGATGGCTTGAACAACTGTATTCTAGCACACAAAATATTTTGTCGCTAGATCACAAAAGTTGCGAAATGATGTCAGACGAACTGTATGACATGATTTCCAATAAGTATCCAAGCCGTGAGGTTTGGATTGAGGTCTCCGAAGACGGAGAAAATGGTTCATTCATCAAATACTAAAAGGAATACAGATGAAAAACTACAAGGACTACGGGTACTTTGAAAATCGTCCTGACGTTGTAAAGGTGTGGGAAGACCTCGAGGCCTACCACGATTGGTGCAGAATTCAACTCTGCGATTTTAATCCCACAGATCTCTATCGCAGAGATAGTCAAAACTATGGATCGTATCTTGCCAGCAAGCGGCCAAGACGTCCATATCAAGGCAACAGACCAAACTTTCAAAAGAGAGGTTAATTGATGGCACGAGTTTTCCTTATTGATCTAGAAGCAGTTGAGACACGTTACACAGGTCAGTGGAAAACTCATGTGCCAGCAATACTTAAAAAGGCAGGACATGATGTTCAAATTATCTCTGGTCCTATGAACATACCTAATGCTACCACTCCAGGAGCGTTTCTCAACTTTGGCGGTACTAATATATACAAAGCTAGTCAAGTGGAGCAGATGGGTCGGCTATTTTGTAACGGATCCGTTAATGCTGGCGATCATTTCGTGTTTACTGATGCTTGGCATCCAGGTATCATTAATCTAAAGTACATGAGTGAGTTACTAGGTATTCCAGTAGTCACGCATGGCTTATGGCATGCTGGCAGTTATGATCCGCAAGACTTCTTAGGAAGACTAGTTGGTGATAAGCCTTGGGTTAGACATGCTGAAAAGAGTTTCTATCACGCATTTGATCACAATTACTTTGCCACAGACTTTCACATTCATATGTTTTACGAGAACTTGATCCAAGCTGATCCAGATCGTAGACAAACAATGTATAAGACTGTGATAGATGATGTTGTGTTCAACAACAAGATTGTACGCACAGGATGGCCCATGGAGTATATGGAGAACACATTACTGATGTATAAGAATATGCCCAAGCGTGATCTTATACTGTTCCCTCATCGTATTGCTCCTGAGAAGCAGGTCGAAATCTTCCGTGATCTAAAAGAACACTTACCTCAATATGAGTTTGTTGTTTGTCAAGATCAACAACTAACAAAAAACGAATATCACAATTTGCTAGGCGAAGCTAAATTAGTATTCAGTGCCAACCTACAAGAAACTCTAGGCATCAGTTGGTATGAAGGCGCCTTAGTAAATGCCATTCCTATGGTACCGGATAGACTTAGCTACAGTGAAATGGCCATGGACACATTTAAGTATCCCAGCAAATGGACTGAAAGCTATGATGCCTACACTGTGTATCGTCCTGACATCTGTAAAACAATTATAGAACATATGGAAAATTACCGAACTCGTATACCCAGCCTAAATAAACAGGTAGATATACTAAAAGAAAACTTTTTTAGTTGTAATAAACTATTAGAGATGTTAACATAATTATAGAGTATAACCTATGCCTTCAGCTTCCTCTTTATTTGGTGTTCCTCTTTACACATCTGATATATCCCCACTATCATCTAAAAGTGTTAACTACATTTTAGATTTAGAGTTTTACCCGATGTCTGATAACAACGGGTTTATTACTGAAAGTGTTACATTATTAGATGACCCTAGGTGTTTAGAAATTAGAAATAAAATTCTCAACGCATTTGATGATTATGCTTATAA
>Ga0209769_1000449_pt1 | contig 16021 bp, 9 predicted proteins | sample LauGreSuBDMM15DN_2_FD_187569 | JGI IMG/M metagenome (GOLD analysis project Ga0209769, IMG submission 187569) | Freshwater lake microbial communities from Lake Michigan, USA - Su13.BD.MM15.DN (SPAdes) (version 3) | ecosystem: Environmental > Aquatic > Freshwater > Lake | place: Lake Michigan, USA...
TGGAACCGCCGTCGGCGTCGGCGTCGGCGTCGGCGGCGGCGGCGTCGGCATCGACATCCGACGGCATTTTGTTGACCACACGGGATGCGTCGACATTGACCGACGGTCCTACCATTTTCTTGGCAGAAGATGTGGAAAAAGTGGGGCGTTTTTTGATACAACAATCCAAGATTCCCGTGCCCGTCTTTCAGCAAGTATCGGAAAAGATTGCGCGAAATTCATCCATTCAACAGCGAATGGACGAATTGCAACGCGTCATTGAAGATCGCGAGGCGAGTGAAACGAATCGCGAGCAAAATGTAACCGCGGACAAAAAGACGGTGATCAAGGATCGCGAATCCCACGACTTGAGACGTTTGATGGATCACATGGAACAGATGCGCGCTCAAATCTGCAACGTGTGTCTCGACAATGTCTACATTCCCAACACGGTGCCCCACCAACGACAATGGACGAAAATCTCGGTTCCAAATGCCTTTGTTCCGTCGGTGGATGCCGAATCGGTGCGCGAAATCATGGCGTTGGATGTCACCGACCACATGAAATTGATGCTCCTCCTCGGCATTGGCATGTTTTTAAACCAAACCCACGCACGTTATGTAGAAATTATGAAACGTTTGGCCAGCGAACAACGTTTGTTTGTCATTCTGGCGTCGTCGGATTACATTTATGGCACCAATTATCAATTCTGTCACGGATTCGTGGGCAAAGATTTGACCAACATGACGTACCAGAAAACGATTCAAGCGATGGGTCGCATTGGCCGCAATCACATTCAGCAGGAATACACCATTCGCTTTCGTGACGATGACATGGTGTCGAGACTGTTTTGTCCATCCACCGACCACAATCCAGAAGCGGAAAAGATGAATCACTTGTTTTCTTCCTAGACGGCTTGCGCCGTGGTAATTTTGCCAATGGTGGCACTCAACGAAAGAAATGCCGATTTGGATTCATCAAACAGTCTTTCGTAAGCTTTGAGATTCGTGTCCAAGACATAAAATGCCTCCCCGATGACTTGGACGCCGTAATACCGAATGAGAAAGTGGGCATCTGGATTACTGGCGCCCATGAAAAATCCTAAAGTGGGCTGCACGATCCGGAACAAGTAGGGTGTGGAGGACGAGGGGGCATACATTTGTTTCACCAACTCCGATTCCGTGTAAATGGGTACGGTAGGCGTTCCAGTGTTCATGTTGACCACATCTTGTAAAGAGTAACACGATTTGGTCATGCCCTTATCGATGCACGTCGGAGTATACTCATTCATCAGAGGGGCGTCAATAAGCACCACGACTTTGCCCCTGACATCAACCAAACGAGTATCTGGAGTCACGGTCAATGCCTTGTCGGCATCCTTGTTCCACGCTATTTTTTCATTAAAGTTGGAATACAAAATGTTTGCTACCGTGTCATAGTTTTCCGTCAGCGCGGTTTTCAAATGAAATTGGACAAACAGAGGATCCTCCTTGTTGGGCGACGCATCGGAAAAGGCATACGACATGATGGTGGAACACACTCCGGGGAGGGACAGGCAATTGAGCGACGTCATCGATGAAAAACTGGGATCGTAAGTGGCGTTGGAATACCCCACCACGACACTTCCATTCTTGACAAAGACTTGGAAATCCAGAAACCGGCAGCCCCGGGACAAGACTTGTTTGATCATGTCCAAATTCATGTACGACCCCGTAAATGCCGTATTGTACGACGATTTAATCACCACATTGCGCAACGACATGAGACCGACCTGAGACTCGTCGTCGGATATGCTTCGCACCTGGGATCCACTGCCATTACGTATCTTGTTAAACTCGGCACTGGCGGCCTCGTTGGGAACATCGTTGAACGCAGGACCTTGTGACGCGGGACTCGGGCCCAACGTCTTGGACACAATTCCATACATAAGATAGATGAACAGGGCCATGAAACACACCAACACCAACACGCTGAAAAAAGTAGTCATTATGAAGACAGGATAAAAATATACTTAAACTTTAGCACCGCGAATTACACAACGATGCCAGGAGGTCTTCTCAATATTGTTTCCGTCGGCAATATCAATGTATTTTTAACGGGCAATCCATCCAAAACATTTTTCAAGGTCGCCTATGCGAAATACACCAATTTTGGTCTGCAGAGGTTTCGTTTGGATTATGAAGGGTCGCGTGATTTGCGACTGACGGAATCGTCTAAATTCACCTTTAAAATGAAACGGTACGCCGACCTGCTGATGGATACCTACATCGTGGTGACGTTGCCGGACATTTATAGTCCGATTCATCCACCCACGACAGATACGAGTATGAATTGGTCGCCGTATGAATTTCGCTGGATCGAACACGTGGGTGCACTCATGATTCAAGAGATTGAAATCACGTCCGGATCGACTGTGCTGCAGCGTTATTCGGGACAATACATTGCTGCCATGGTCGAGCGCGACTTTTCTGAAACCAAAAAGGAAATCTTTAACCGCATGTCGGGGAACACGAAGGAATTGTACGATCCGGCCAATTGGACGCCTCGTGTGCAATCCTATCCCTATTTGCCCAACACGTACCCTTCCGTGAAGGCGCGCAACCTTTCCTCCCATTCCCCAGTGATTGTGCCTCCCGTGTGTCCACCCAGTGACGAGGACTACCTTTTCGCGGACGTCGACACCACCACCACCCCCAGCTCCTCCTCCTCCTACTACAACATTAGCAGCCCAGCAGCAGCAGCAGCAGCAGCAGCAACAGCAGAAGAAGACGACGCCTGTGGACCCTGTGGGGACAGAGACGGTCTTTGCAGTCAAACGTACGCCACGGAATCCACCTCGCCACCTGGACCCTTTGAACCTTCGATCCGAGGTCGGCAATTGTACATTCCCCTCAATGCATGGTTTACCTTGAACAGTCGATGTGCATTCCCCTTGGCGTCGTTGCAATACAATGAATTGATGATCAACGTGACCATACGCCCCATCCAAGACTTGTTTCGTGTACGCGACGTCTTTGATGTGGCCAATTTCTTCCCCTATGTCCGGCCAGATTTCAATCAAGATCGTTTTCAAATGTACCGGTTCTTGCAATCCCCCCCGGACAATTACCAGTACGAAAATACGACGCGCATTTGGAATGCCGATGTCCACGTCATGGCCACCTACTGTTTCTTGTCGAATGAAGAGAAGGAAGTCTTTGCCGTCAAGGATCAAATCTATTTAGTCAAAGACATTTTCGAATACGACTATTTGAACATTACGGGAAGTACCAAGGTCAAATTGGAGTCGTCGTCGGGCATGGTCTCGAATTGGATGTTTTACTTTCAACGCAACGACGTCAGTCTACGCAACGAGTGGTGGAATTTCTCCAACTGGCCGTATGAAAATGTCTTGCCTCAGAATGTGACCCTGGATACGCAGAGTAACATCTACATCAACGGACCCGTGTATGCTCCAAATCGTCGTGACATTCTGGAAACATTTGGGCTGGTCATCGAGGGCGAATATCGCGAAAATGTATTGCCTCGCGGCGTGTATGATTTTGTCGAAAAGTATACGCGAACGGACGCCAATGGAAAAGAGGGGTTGTATTTGTATAATTTCTGTTTAACTACCAGTCCATTTGACTATCAGCCTTCCGGTGCATTTAATTTGAGCAAGTTTAAGAATATTGAATTTGAATTTACCACGTTTCTTCCTCCCGTCGATACGATCAATTCGCAGTACAATGTGGTGTGTGACAATGCGGGAACGCCCCTGGCGGTGTCGACCAAGCCGTCTTGGGCCTTTTACGTCTACAATTACAATCTTCACGTGTTTGAGGAGCGCTACAACATTTTGTCGTTTATCAAGGGCAATTGTGGTCTCATGTACGCTCGCTAATCCGTGGGATACCGGTGGACAAGAGCTGTGCTGGCGTGTTCTGTCGTTGGATTATTTCAAAGGTATGTATAGAAGAAGGAGATGATCAAAACGGAGGGAAATATAAAACGCGCCCCGAACCCGAAACGCATTCCCGAGTTTCCATCGGTATACGACGACGATGAAAGCCCCGGTGGTGACTTGACCACCGCATATACTCCGTCCATTTCAAAGAATAGTCATACCAATGGGACGCCCTTGTGGACAACCGGCGATATGAAAGAGGGCTTGGAGGGCATGGGACAAGATCCTGCACCGGCGACTCCTTTGGCGAAAGAATCCATCGAGAGTTTGATGAAAAAACGAAAACAAAAATTTTTGGATGCCAAAATGGCCCAAGCCCCGAGTGCCGCCAAAAAAATGATGGATAAAATATCGGTCAACAAATTCAATGCCGAAGTGGATTCTTTGTTGGACACGTTGGACTCACTCAATGCCAAGGATGTGACCAAAATGTTGGATTTCGATATTGATGCCGATCCCAATTTAAATCAGATGGAGCCCAGTGATTTGGACACGAAAAAAGTCATGACACAAGTCACATCGGCAGTCAACCAAGTCTCCCACATTTTTCGCGCCATTATGAGAAAGGGATCCCTGTTGGCCAGGTTGGGCGTCAAGAAGACCCAAGCGTTTATGATGTCGTGGAATGAGAATGTGAATCATGGATGTCGGAAAATTGCCAATGCACTCACCGACGACCATGCGACGGATTATGAAGTCCAAGTGTTTGTCGATCAGACGCAGAAATTTTGCATGGCCTTTTTGATTTGGATGTTTGTCATGAATTGGTACTTCGTCACCTATTTCGTCAAAGAAAATGAACGCTATTCCTTTGATGTATCGTACTTGAAAAATTTCAGCATCACCTTGTATGCCTTTTTTGGTCCCAGTTACCGTGCATTGCAATGTTTCAATTGGGCCTTGGTGGAAGTCCCGTCCATGTTGCGATATACCTTGTCCAAACCCGTCATTTTTTGCATCATGCTGGTCATTTTTACCGCACTGGTACAATCCAATTTTCACACTACCATTTTGACGGATTTTTTCAATTCCATGCAGGGGCGATATAGCACGTCGGTGTTTTGCGTCTTTGCCATTTTGATCGTCTTGGCCTATTCCTTGTGGTTTGTCGCCGCGGAATCCGGCTGGCACCAATGGATGAATGTCTTTAAAAATATTCCCGGTACCGTGGCCTATTTTTTCATCGTTCTCATTTATTTGATCGTCGTGATTGTCATTGGTATCCCCATGGCCATGTTTTTCGTCTCGGCATTTTTCGTCCTTTATTCCTTTTTGGGTGTATACATCTATCGCGGAGCCGATACCATGAACACCTTTGTTCGCATTTCCGAAGACATTTCCAATTTGAGTGAAGTGGTGGAAGACGAATATGATTCCAAATTTGGCAAGCAGCCCTTTGATTTCTTAAAGATGCCAGTCTATGTATGGAATGCGTTTTACAAAACGTTGCGCGTGGCCTATGGGTACGCCTTTGAGCTGATTTTGTTGTTTATTCTCTTGTCGGGAATCAGCAAGTACCGAAGTGCATTCCATAAAGTGATTTCTTCCAAATTGGATGCCAATCAAACCTTTTCGAAAAATGGACCCATTGCCGATGCATTTAAAAATTTGTTTTCGTGGTTACTCATCATTAACATCTTGTTGATCATCATCATTGTGGTATGGATGGTGAGAAAATGGAATACAATTCAAATGTTGAAATGTGACACCAATATGGCGAAACCGTCGTTTAACTTGATGGGTATGATCAAACGTGCCAAAGATTTTGTTGGAGAAAATGTCACCAAAGCGGTACAATCCGGATTGCAGAAACGGGGGATGATGAAGACGGCAGAGGAAAAGCAAAGAGACGAACAGCAAGATGCTCTGTTGCAAAAAGCGCGGGCAAATCCGGGAGATGCGGATCTACAACGTCAATCCGCCGAAATTCTAGCGGAACGCAAAAAAACGTGGGACGATTCCAAAGCGTCGGCCAAAGAAAAATGGGCGACGGGCGACGCTTGGACGCCATCGTTTATGAAGGGCAAGGGTGCTTCAGATGGTGGTGCGGGTGAATCGGGTGGTTCCGGATCAGCTGGTGAATCGGGTAAATCTGGTGAATCTGGTTCTGGTTCTAGTTCTGGATCTAGTTCTGGATCTGGTTCTGGATCTGGTTCTGGATCTGCTTCTGGTTTTGGTGCTGGATCTGGTGCTGGTTCTGGTTCTGGATCTGGTGCTGGATCTGGTGCTGGATCTGGTGCTGGATCTGGTGCTGGATCTGGTGCTTCTGGTTCTGGTTCTGGTTCTGGTTCTGGTTCTGGTTCTGATGCTGGATCCGAAAATGGTGCAAAATCGAATCCGTCAACGTCTTGGTTTCCGTTTTCGAAAACGGCCCCGACGAATACAACACCTGCAGAAGACGAGTTACAGACGTTTTATCCAAGAAGCGAAGAACAACCGCCGGTACAAATACAAGAAGAAGCAAAGAATTGGGTCAAACTAAGACGATCAAGTGTGAACCCACTCCACTTGGGTTTGGATCCAAATCGTCAATCTATACAGTTTGACCGAAATATGAAACTCTTTGAGCCACAACCTCAGCCACGTGCTATCGAGATGTAAAGTATATAAAGACGCCTATTGTAAGCTCCTCATAACGACCAACAAACATGGGACAAAAAGGCAAACCGACACATGGCTCGAAGAAAATCATGCCTTTTGTGAGCGTGTGTACGCCCACCTTTAATCGTCGTCCTTTTATCGAAACCATGTTTCAATGTTTCCGCAATCAAACGTATCCCAAACACCGCATGGAATGGATCATTGTCGATGACGGCACAGACAAGATTAACGATCTCGTGGCCAAAGCCAATATTCCCCAAATCAAGTACTTTGCGCTCGACGAAGGCACCAAATTGTCCCTGGGTGCCAAGCGCAATTTCATGCACGAAAAGACGCGCGGATCAATCATCGTGTACATGGACGACGACGACTATTATCCACCGGAGCGCGTCGAACATGCCGTTGAACGCTTGACGTCGCATCCGCATGCCTTGTGCTCTGGGTCGTCGGAGATTTACGTCTATTTCAAACACATTCAGAAGATGATTCAGTGTGGTCCATATGGTCCCCAACATGCTACCGCAGGGACATTTGCCTTTAAACGCGAACTCTTGTCCCAATCCCGGTATGACGACCATGCCGCCTTGGCCGAAGAAAAGGCCTTTTTGAAAAATTACACCATTCCCTTTGTGCAGTTGGATCCCATGAAGTCGATCCTCGTCTTTTCCCATGAACACAACACCTTTGACAAGCGCAAATTGTTGGAGAATCCAGATCCCCGGGTCTTGAAAGAATCGCCCAAGACTGTGGCCGATTTTATTCGCAAACCGTTTGAATCGGCCATACAGGACTTTTTCATGAACCAGATTGATACCCTCTTGGCCAAGTATGAACCGGGAGATCCCAAGATGAAACCCGACGTAATCAAGCAAATGAAGGAAATGGAACAAGAACGAAAACGAACGTCCGACGTGCAAATCATGATGAACGCGCCAGGGGAAGCTCCACGACCCATGAGTATGCAAGAAATTGCTCAACACATTCAACAGCAACAAGACCAAATAAAGCAGATGAACGAAACTATGCAAACATTGCAAGAGCAATTGCAAAGGTACGAAGAACGCGATCAAGAAAAGGATCGCATCATTCTTGAATTACAACAAAGCTCCCGGTGTTGAAAAATGGCCCTCGATACACCGCTAAATACCTGAAACTGAAAGACGGTTTCCCATCAAATACGACGACATTCTTTAAAAAAGTCGTCGTGTCATCATTTTCTGGATGATCCTTTCCTCGACCTGGATCGCGACCGAGACCGCTTGCGTTTCATTGTTTTCTCTGTTTGCGTCTTGCGCTTGCCCACTAAGAGGTCGGGGCTCCTCTTGCGCACATTGGCCATGAGACGTCGAGTAAAGTCGGGCGCATCGGCTTCGATGGGCGAAAAGTGGTCATCGTCAATATGCATCATATTGGGATGGTTGGAGCGCTTGATGATGGAATGGGCCAGTTCCCCGTTGCGGCGACGGATGGTGCCTGGGCTGCGTCTCTCCAACAACGATCCGTGACTTCCAACGAACATTTCCACTGTTTCTACGTCGACACAAAGTTTCCACGGAAGAACTTGGTGGAAGGCACGACAATCATAAAACATCCAAGACATGTCGGTCACATTACTCACATTCCAGCTGTTCAGAGGCTGGTTGAAGGAACGACAATCATAAAACATACATTGCATGTTGGTCACCTTGCTGACATTCCAGCGGTTCAGAGGCTGGTTGAAGGCAATAGAATGATCAAACATCCCAGACATGTTGGTCACGTTGCTCACATTCCATCTGTCTAAAGGCTGGTTGAAGGCAATAGAATAACTAAACATCCGAGACATGTTGGTCACGTTGCTCACATTCCATCTGTCTAAAGGCTGGTTGAAGGCAATAGAATGATCAAACATCCCAGACATGTTGGTCACGTTGCTCACATTCCATCTGTCTAAAGGCTGGTTGAAGGCACTAGAATAACTAAACATCCCAGACATGTTGGTCACGTTGCTCACATTCCATCTGTCTAAAGGCTGGTTGAAGGCATACAACATCTCATTATGCTCATAATGCCAAGAAGCATCAAACATATTAGACATGTCGGTGACGCGGCTGACGTCCCAGTCATTTATGTGTCCATGTTCACTGTGTATGCCAGTGCTCTCATTCATCTGGCGAATGGCAGCTATCAGTTGCCCTCTGTTTGCCGGCGTAAAGCGTTCCATTCTGTTACACAATGCTGATAATAAAAACCATAATGCAGCCAAAATTCATATAAAGGGTGCGCTATTGGATTCTTCAATGTTTTTGAAATTCATTGAACAATCTGTGGCCGCACGGGTCATTGACGACACGCCCGTCGACGACGACATTCACGTCATCTTGCAGTATTTTGTACACGCCAATCCCGAACGAGATGCCGAACTGAAGTTGGCCCTGCGCTTCATATGCGAACATCCTTTGGTCACGGCAGTGCATTTACTGAACGAACGCATCTACGACGACTTGGAAATCGCGGATCCAAAGATTCGACAGTATTGTCTCGGTACGCGCCTGAAATTCAAAGACGTGTTCAAGTATTTGCGCGAACATCAAGTGCGTGGATACTACGTCATTATCAATTCGGACATTTGTTTTGACGACACATTGGCGAATTTACGCCGCTCGGATCTGCACGTGGCAAAAAAGATGTTGGCCCCCTTGCGGTACGAGGTGTTGGATACCTTTGCCAAGGGAGGGACGACGACCTTGGACACCGATGCCTGTCCCCTCTTCGGTCCCCGCATCGACAGTCAAGACGCCTGGATCTTTCACTCGGATCAAACCATTCCGGAAAAGTTTGAAAAAGTGTTCAACTTTCAATTCGGCAAACCAGGCTGCGACAACAAGATGATTTACTTGCTGCGCATCTTGGGGTACGACGTCATCAACGATCCGGCATTTGTCAAGACGTATCACATTCACGCCAGTCAGGACCGCAATTACACGGCCAAAGATCGTGTGCCTCCGCCGTATGCCTACCTGGGTCCGTACGGGCACGACATGGTAGAGACTGCCGGACACTATCTTCCTCCCTCCCAAGTGCGTCGATTTGACGACGTCGACTATGAAAATTGCAACCGCGTATTACGCGAGTATCTCGAGAGAAAATGCATCGACAAGCACCAACCACCCTTTGTCATTCCGTGCGTTTGTCCGGAGAACAATACTGTGGCCGTCTTGGGGCGTTTACTACAGATGGATGACGGGAAAAATGTGAATTACAGCGATATTTTAGGATACTTGGAAACCACTGCATTTTCCGATGCACAAACCGCCATTGCCTTTTCCAACACGTATTTGCCGGTCTTTGATCATTGCGAATTGTTTGCGGGATGGGAAAGTTATGGTCATCAAGTGCGCGAGATGCAATGGTCCCACGACGTCATGTTGGAATGGTATACTCCCACAAAGACCATGATCTGGGCACAGGCGTTTGAAATTTTCCATTACATTTATCGGCAACCGTGGACACTGGCGTTGCGTGGGAAACGCATCCTCGTGGTGTCGCCCCTGGCGGATCAGATGCGTCGACAAAATCGCCAAAAACTGTACGATGGCGTCGATCTCTTTCCCGATTGCGAGTTCCACTTTGTTCGAGACGTCGATCCAGAGACGATGCCGGAGTACGACGTGGCACTCGTGACCAGCAACGCCGTGTGCCACGCCATTTACGAAAGCGGCCGATCTGCGATTTGTGTTGGATCCGTCTTGCCCATGTACTTTGGTATTCTCCAAAAGGAATGGTTGCGCGATCGACCGGACGTGGTCCGACTGTTTCTAAACAAGGCTTGGACCAATATTTTATAGAGAATTGAATGGAACGATGCGCTACCTTTTCTACCTACCTAAGACGTAGAGTCTATTCGGAGATGTGCTGGGTGGGAGTGGGTCGAACCGTCTCTATCCTAGCGTAAAAAAACATAAAGTCTCGTGTCACCCTATAGAAGATAGATGCCAACCGCCAATGTGTGGCCCCTTTTAGAAGCGCAGTATCGTGATCAACCGCAGATGTTGGTTCAGGCGCATATGGATTCCTACAATGATTTCCTGTCGCAAGGATTGCCCAGCATTTTTCGCCAACACAATCCGGTCGTCCTGTCCACCAATGTGGATGCCAGTGGAACTCCTCTGTCGCAGTGTCAGCTCTTCGTGGGCGGCAAAGAGGGATTGCGCTTTGACTTGGTCCACGTGACGTCCGACACGCATACCGTCATTCCCAATGAAGCGCGTTTGCGAAACCTGACGTATGCCGTGTCCTTGTATGTCGACGTCGACGTTGAAATTACAGAGTGGTTACGCCCCGATCAACCGGAACCCGAGTATGCCCGTTTTCTCGTAGATACCAAGACGGTGAGCGACGCCCGTGGCGAAGACGAAGCGATTGTGATCCGCCGTCAAGTGGCCGCCTTGGAAGACGACGATGTGTTGGAAGACGTCTTTAGAAAACGTGTTCGGGAAGAACTTGTACGCCACACGACGGAAAAGCGCAAGGCTCTCGACGTGGCCTTGGCGTCGATTGAAACTTCAACGGCGTTCGTAGCTGCCACCGTGCAAAAGACTTACCGCACGACGTTGAAACACATTTTGGTGTCCCGCATTCCCTTGATGGTCCAATCCGATCGGTGCACACTCCATCGTTTGACGGCCGAAATGCGGTTTGGGCTTGGGGAGTGTAGGCAAGATGTGGGGGGGTATTTGATCGTCGAAGGAAAAGAAAAATTTGCGCCACTCCAATGGAACGACGGTGTTGTTGCAAACGACGATGCCGTGACGGTCTCTCGGAGCAGCAACCACGGTGGTGTGGACGTTACATTTGGCAATGGGTCGGCGGTGGTCCCCTTGTTTGTCGTGTTTCGCGCTCTCGGCATTGAAAGTGACAAGGAAATCATCGAGTACATTGTCCTCGATCTAGAAACCCACGATGACGTCGTGGACGCCCTGAAGCCATGCGTCTACCATTGCTCCAACATCAATACACGCAAAGAAGCATTCGAAGCCTTTTCGTGTCTCACCTCGTGTCTTCCTGCAGCGGGGTTGACACCATATGCCTTGGGCTACAAGGTCTTTGAATTGTTCCAGCAGCGGCCATTTCCTTTCCCGGCTCGACGGTTGGAAGCCATCGGCGCCCAATTGCATCGCGCGTTCCAACAAGAGTGGTCCGATCATGTACAACATGGCATCAAGGAGAAATTTGAACAACACATTTTCCAAAATCATGATTACAAAACCAACCTCTATGCCCTCATCCAGGATCATGCCCACGAAATCTTTCGCGCCCCTCTTTTGTTGTTGGACCATTGCCGTCAATTGCCGACTCTGTGCCGGACCTCCTTCGTGTCCTTTATTCAAGATTTACGAACCCTTGGCCTCCAACACGACGACTCCTCCGGGAAGGAACCCGAGGAACAACAGGAGGAAAGACAAGAGAAAAACAATGCGACGCTTTATGGCTACGTAGATCCCTTTGATCACTCCTTGGCCATGAGTGCCATCGTATCGCGCGCCTGTTCCAAGACCGAGTTGTTGGACTGGATCAAAGAACACTGGTCCATGGAATCCTTGGACCACTTTCGCCCTCGTTATTTGGCCGACATGACCAAAGTGCGCATCAACGGTTCCTGGGTAGGTGTCCTCGAAGCAGATCCTCGGCGATGCATCGAGCGATTTCGTATCTGGCGCCACAATGGTCTTCTGCCCCCGTCCATCAGTTGCACCTTTTTCCCAGAACCGAATCGCATCGACTTGTGGTGCGATGCTGGACGTTTGATGCGACCGCTACTGCACCGCAGCAGCAGTAGCACCTCCTCGATCACCTCCTCCTCGTGGAACCAGGCGTTGACGGGAACCCATGCGAAACGCACCGACGTGGTCTGGGATCCCCTGCGCATTTACAAGTCGCTCAACGAGTTGTACGACACGACGGAAACCAATCCCAACAAATTGGCGCGATTTGACAAGGAACGAGGGGTGCTGGAGCTGTTGGACGAGTATGAATCGTCCATGGCATGGATTGCTGCTGCAGGCGACGGAACACACGCCGAATTGCATGATGCCCTCAGTCTAGGCTATGCCAGTCAACACGTTGCGTACATTGAACACCAATCGGCACACGAAATAGGTCGACGTTTGCAGAGTATGAAACGCATCGTGTCCATGTATTCGACGCATCCCTCGATGCGCGTGGATCCCGAATCCGCATTGCTTGTGTCGGGCCAAACTCCCGCAGTGCAGTCGAGATTGTTGGAACTCTTGCCTACCTCTGCAACCACTCTGGGTCACAATGTGGTCATTGCCATATCCGGAGGAGGAGGAGGAGCGTACTTGAACCAAGGATCTGTGCAACGTGGTCTCTTTGCCCACGTCAAGGTGCAACACGGTCACGACGACGTGGAAGCGGGGTCTTCGGTCATTTGCACGACGACGGAAGACGGCGCCCCCCTTCTTTGGTCCCACAATACACAGTGGGTGTCTGCCGACACGGGATCCGTCATTTCCACCCGTGGCTCGTCTCCCGTATCGATGCGGGTCCTGGCGGAAGCCGACATGCCCTTTTTGAAAGACGGGTCACGACCCGACGTGTTGATTTCGGAACACAACGTCGCCTTGTTGTATGAACTCTTTGTGGGCAAATTCGCCACCGTCATGGGCGCCAAGGGCCAATCGACCCCGTTTGACAATGACGTGTATGCATCGTTGGGAGGTATGGGCCGTCTCTTGACCGCCATGGGATTTCACAGCAGTGGCAATGCGATCCTCTATGACGGCCAGACGGGGAAACAAATCGAGACGGAAGTTTACGTGGGAATCGGCCATGCCATGAAACAAGATGCTTCCCCCTTGCAAATCCGTCGCCGCGGATTACGCCATGGCTTGACGCGTCAAGCGACGGAAGATGGCGCCTTGTTGGAAGACGTTGATGTCCTCGCGCTGTTGAGCCACGGACTCTGTGCGACAACGCAAGACGCCTTGTTGGATCGCGGGGATGGATACGACATGGCGATTTGCAATGTCACGGGCACGCCGGCCATTCATGGACGCAACGTGTGGTTTAGTCCCGCCGTGGACGGTCCCGTGACGTTTTTAGAGGATCAACGTGTCGATTTCGTATCCTCGGATGCAGGGCGAAGGCCGTTTAGCACGGTTCGCGTTCCGTATGCCTACAAGCTCCTGGCGCAAGAGTTGCAGACGATGGGCATGCAAATGCGCACCATTACCGACGATCAAGTCGACCAATCGATGTGGCTCCAACAGGATCGCCAGTCAGTTGTTCCGCAAACCAAAGTGGAACGACATGCCAACAAGAAAAAGACGACGGATCACGTGGTGGATTATCACAATGTCATGCACTTGTTGGACTCGAAGGAAACCTTGGGGGGAGCAAAGAAACCAAAAAAAGAGGAACAACCAGAAACAGAAGCCGCCGATGATACTGTTGTCCTAGAAGACGTGATTGAACTCAACAGTGACGAGCCAACGCTGGGCGAACAACAACAACAGGATCCGGTTGTTGGAGATCGCGTGTGTTTGCAAGGAGTCACCGACGGCCATGTGGCGCGACCTTGGCAAATTGTGCGCATCGGTGACGCCTTCATTACTTTGCGTGCACTCGATACCATCAACTTGCCCGTCAAAGACCAAATCCGGGTCGTACCCAAGACGGAGATTATTCCAGAGACCCACGTACTACAGCAGTGGCAACAACAACAGCAACAACAACAACAGCAGCAATGGCTTTCCCCTCCTCCTTTGTTCCAACAACAACAACCGCCGCAAGGTTTGGTGTTGAACATTGCCCCCAAATTCGTCAATGGCCCGGATCAATCGCAAGAAGTCGTCGGTCCTCCTCCTCCACAACAACAACCCATGTTGGACATGAATGCTACTGTTACAACGACGCCAGCGTTTCCCACGCCAGCGTTTATGCCACGACCAATACATCATTCTCCGGCGCCCGACAAAGATGCACCGATTGATTTTTCCAAAGGTCTCGTCATTGTGAAGAAACAATCTTAGCTATACACGGCTTTGACCATGCGTCCTTCTCGAACTGCAAACGATTTTTCCAAGTCAAACGTCACAAATGACCGTACTAGAAAACGATCCGTGCCGTCAAATCGCGGGATATAATGCGATCGTCCATGCACGGCCCGGCGATTGTCAATCCACAGGACATCGCCCGGTTGTAATACAATGGCAGTACGATGTTTCACATACAAGTCGACGAGCTTTAAGCGAAGGTCTTCGGCATCCGGTGTAATTCCCCGCATCAAGTCTTGATCAAACACCCATCCCACGTCGTCGTCGTTGTCGGGTAACGGATGCACCACGGGCAACGGACCGCGCACATCACCTTCCAGAAAACTCTGCCCGTGAAGTTTGAAAGACAAGTCGACGCCCAAGGTCCAAAGTGGGTCCAACAACAATCGACGTTCCGCTGCGGTCAAGTGTTTCAGAGCTTGTTGCACGTGAAACACGTACGTCTGGGCAACGGGGTCGCCGCGTAAACAGGCCAGACTCACGAGATCGGGGCGCCATTTGGAAAAGGCTTGTTCGACGTGCAGTTCCAATTCCACAGCCGATCCCAGACTCGTTTGGGTATGAGCTAAATCCGGGTTGGGTACCATGTCTTGAAACAAGCGCCCTTCAGCTTCGGCCTCGTAGCCAATCATTTCTCCAAGAAATTGGTTCAGCGTGGCCTGGAGACTGGCCAAAGATGTCGTGGCTCCAACATGCATTCGATTGTTCAAGGGTGTCGGCGGCACGTGCGAAATTGCCTGGGGAAACGAGAGCAACAGGTGACCCGTCGAGGAACCACGCTTCCGGAATTCCGACAAGGTGAATTTGATCGTTTGCGTCAGCAAGGATTTGGCACGACGTGTGGCGACGGAAATCATTATATTTTATAATATCGCGGTAGAGTAAAATGGCATCTTTACCGATTGGACAGGCAGCCTCTATCCAGTGGGGCAATTGTACGTGCAACATTGGATGTGATACGACGACGACGGCCACGCAGCGTAAAATCAACGTCTTGAAAAAGCCAACGTCCAACAATCTGGGGCAAAGTAAAGCCATGCGTTATGCCCAGTTTTCCAACACAACACCTGGACTCCAAACGGTGAACAACAAGAAACAAGTCTTTGTGTCACGCGCACCCGCTTGCGTGTTACCTGGCCGATCCGTGGTCACACAGTGCCAGCCTACAGTAGGCGATTGGACGGCGGCGACCAAGACGAAATTCAATTGGCTGACGGGATGTCCGAATGGAGGTCTGGCCTGCAACGGACAGAATCAAACCACGCTCGACAATCGAGCATTTTCCTATCCTTATCCGCATCGCATGCGGATTCGACTCAATCTTTAACACCGCCACTTTTCGTCTCTTATATAAGAGACGAATGTTGTTTTTGGATCCCCATACCCCTCTGTACTGCCAGCGACGCGTTTACAAGTCCATGTGTTCCATGATCTGTCT
>Ga0209769_1000451_pt1 | contig 16016 bp, 11 predicted proteins | sample LauGreSuBDMM15DN_2_FD_187569 | JGI IMG/M metagenome (GOLD analysis project Ga0209769, IMG submission 187569) | Freshwater lake microbial communities from Lake Michigan, USA - Su13.BD.MM15.DN (SPAdes) (version 3) | ecosystem: Environmental > Aquatic > Freshwater > Lake | place: Lake Michigan, USA...
AACTCAAATACATCTATTTACTGATGAAGATCAATGGTTTGAAGATCGCATCGGGTTGATTTAACCCGCCCTGCTTTTTGGTGGGCCCACCGGGGCCAAAGGATTATGAGCAGCTTAAAGAAATAAAACCTATTTTAAATTAATAGGTTACAAGCGGTCTGCAGAGATGTGGAAGCAATGTTTAATCACTTCGACCAAGTTGCGAACAGTTAAAAGGTGTGGGTATTTCACTAGCCGTCTTAGTTTCAAACTCCCTTACCCTGAACTCCAATTAAACAAGAAATCGAACAGCTTCAGACTTTATGCCGCGGTTGAATTTTTCTTTTGAGAACTAACCCGTTTAGGTGCTTAAAAGCTGCACTTTTGCCTTTGAATTGTTTCATACTTGCGTTTTTGGACGTGACGGCAACGCCCGATTTAGTCCGCAAATGAATTGGCTCCAAAGTATTAGGCAGCCATGAAACACTAATGTGCCGATACTACGTGAATGGCGTTGTGGACGATAAAGCATGAAATTGACCTCTAGACTCTTTCACAGATGGAAAGTTAGATATATTTTTGAAAGCAAGGCTTCAATCTCAAATTATGTGAAAACACCTTCGCGAGCTAGTATTGGGCGTTTTGGGAATCTGTCAAAATAATAATTACAACCCCATTTAACCTAGAGCGAGATCCACCATGCGTATGTTTGCTGCATCTATTGGTACCGAGACCAACACTTTTGCGCCAATTCCCACGGCACTGGAGAGCTTTCATGAGGCGTTTTATGCTCCACCTGGGCTGCATCCAGAGGACGCCAAGCTGTGTACCGCACCGCTTTGGGTGGCCAGGCGCCGGGCTCGGGCTGAAGGCTGGACCCTGATTGAGGGCTCCTGCGCCTGGGCTGAGCCTGCAGGGCTAGTGTCACGCCAGGCTTTTGAGCAGCTGCGCGATGAGGTGCTGGGCCAGCTGCGCGCTGCCCTGCCGCTGGACGGAGTGGTGCTGGGTTTGCACGGCGCCATGGTAGCCGACGGTTATGACGACTGTGAAGGCGATTTGATAGAGCATGTGCGCGCCATCGTCGGGCCGAACGTGCCCATCGGCGTGGAGCTGGACCCACATTGCCACCTGACTCGCAAACGCGTTCACAACGCCACGCTGATCATCTGCTTCAAGGAGTTCCCACACACTGACTTTGTGGCCCGCGGCGAGGAGGTGGTTGAGCTCACCCTTCGCGCGGCCCGCGGCGAGATCAAGCCGGTCATGTCCCTGTGCGATTGCCGCATGATTGGCAGCTTTCCCACCACCATCCAGCCCATGCGCGCCTTTGTGGACAAGTTCAGCGCCCTAGAAGGCAAGGACGGCGTGCTTTCGGTGTCGGCGGTGCATTGCTTTCCCTATGCCGACGTGCCTGAGATGGGTGCCCGCATCCTCGTGATTACCGATGATCGCCGGGCCGACGGCGACCGCTTGGCAGTGGCGTTGGGCGAAGAATTTTTCGCCATGCGCGGCAAAACTCTTCCGCTCTACCACACCCCTGACGAAGTGATCGATCTGGCCCTGGCCGACCACGGACCGGTGGTGATTGCCGACCCCTCAGACAACCCGGGGGGCGGTGCCCCGGGGGACTCCACCGTGATCCTCCGCCGGCTGATCGAGCGCGGTATCAAAGGGGCTGCGCTTGGGCCAATGTGGGACCCGATGGCAGTGCGGCTTTGCTTTATGGCGGGCGTGGGCGGCCAACTGCGCCTGCGGTTTGGCGGCAAGACCGCCCCTACGTCGGGCCAGCCCATCGATGCGCTGGTGACCGTCAAAACACTGGTGCGCGAGGCCTACCAAACTTTCGTGGATGCCGCTATGCCCCTAGGCGACAGCGCCGCCATCGAATTTGATGGCATTGAGGTAGTGCTAATTACCAAGCGCAACCAAGCCATGGGCGCTGACCTGTTTACTGGCATGGGTGTGACGCTGGCGGACAAGCGGCTGGTGGTTGTAAAGTCCACTAACCATTTCCATGCAGCCTTTGCACCGCTGGCAAGCCGCGTGCTTTACTGCGACTCTGGCGGCCCGATCCCGCGTGACCACCGCCAGGTGCCCTACACCCGTATTCAGAGGCCGATCTGGCCGCTGGACGAGTCCGCGCGGCCTGTGTTGCTGGATTACTGAGATTCACCAACACTTTTTGTTTCACTAGGAGAAACCATGACGCCCTATGACCGCTTGAAGCAACTTGGCCTGGAACTGCTGACCCCGGCCGTGCCGGTTGCCAATTACGTGCCTTTTGTATTTGCCAACGGCTTCCTTTACCTGTCCGGTCAGGGCCCGCGCAAAGCCGATGGCTCGCAGCACACCGGCAAGGTGGGCGCTGAGGTGACTATGGAGCAGGCCTACCTGCATGCGCAACTGACTGGTTTAAACCTGCTGTCAGTAGCTCATCTGGCGCTTGGTGACCTGGGTCGGGTACGACGTGTGGTCAAAGTGCTGGGCATGGTGAACGGAATACCGACATTTAGCGACCATCCCAAGGTCATCAATGGCTGCTCTGACCTGTTAGTCAGCGTGTTTGGCGATGCCGGCAAACACGCCCGCTCCGCCGTGGGCATGGGTTCTTTGCCCGGCAATATATCAGTCGAAATCGAGGTTATTTTCCAGGTAGACGGCTAGGCAAACCGGGGGGTCTCCGCTGACTGCCACCATAGACCAAGAGCAGACGGCGCCGTACCAGAGATTGAGTTTGCAGTGAAATCAGTTAGACTAAAACCCTTACTGAAACTGGATCAACATTTAACTCATGTCATGGCACGTCATTGCGGGCTTGGACTAGTTCAAATCTGGCCGTCGTTACACGCGAACGGCAACAACCCGGAGAAGGGCCCATGAAACGAATTTTGAGTGGCGTCTTCAAGCACGAGACCAATACCTTCTCGCCGCTGCCGACCGACCTGTTGGCCTACGCCTCGCGCAGCTTGCTCCGTGGCCCTGATATCGCAAGCTATTACCGCGGCACGGCTACCGAGATGGGAGCCTTTCTAGACGCCGCTGAGCGACACGGCTGGGAACTGGTGCATCCGGTTGCGGCCGACGCCACGCCATCCGGCAAAGTCACGCGCGAGGCCTTCGACACCATCGTCGGCGAATTCGAGTCGGCGCTGCGCGCTCAGGGGCCGTTCGACGCAGTACTGCTGTGCGTGCACGGCGCCATGGTAGCCGAGCACTGCGACGACGGCGAGGGCGAACTGCTGCGCCGGCTGCGCGCCGTCGTTGGGCCCGATCTACCGATCGGTATTACGCTAGACCTGCACGCCAACGTCACGGAGGAGATGGCGGCGCTGGCCAGCGTCATCGTGTCTTATCGCACCTACCCGCACATTGACCAGTACGAGACTGGCACCCGCTGCGCCGAGTTGATAGCCCGCACCCTGGCTGGCGAGATCGCGCCCTTCACCACGATGGCGCGCGGCGCCATGCTCGAAGGCGTGGATCATGGCCGCACCACCGCCCCGGGCCCCATGCTGGAGATGCTGGCCCGTGCCGACAGCATGAAGGCCGAGCACGCTGGGGTACTGGACATCAGCGTCAACGCCGGCTTCCCCTGGGCCGACATAGCCATCGCCGGACCCAGCGTCACCGTGGTCTGCGACCGCCGCATCGCGGCCAGGGGCCACGCCGAACTAGCGCAACAACTGATGCAGCAGATGTGGCAATCGCGCCGGCGCGAAACTGTCTCGCCGATGCCTATCGCCAAGGGCATGCAGGCGCTAAAAGATGCCCTGGCCGGCGCCGGCAGCGGCCCGGTGGTGATTGCCGACTGCGCCGACAACCCCGGCGGCGGCGGCCTGGAGAATTCCACAGCGCTGCTCAGGGCATTGATCGATGCCGGCGTACAGAACTGCGCCTACGGCATGATTTGCGATCCCGATTCACTGACCGCATGCCGTGCCGCTGGGGTCGGCAAGCATGTCGCCTTGCGACTGGGTGGCAGCAGTCAATTCGCTGGGCCCATCGAGACCGAGGCCGAGGTCCGATCGCTGCAGAACGGGCGCATCGTCTTCACCGGCCCTATGAGCCGCGGCATTACGCTGGACATCGGCCCAACCGCCGTGCTGCGTGTTGGCGGCATCGACATCGTGCTCAGCAATACTAGGCATCAGGTGCTGGACCCCGGTTTTTTCACTCACGCCGGCATCGATCCGAAGGACTACACCGTCGTCGTCGTCAAATCCACCCAGCATTTCCGCGCCGCCTACGGCCCCATGGCGAAACAAATCATCATCATCGACAGCGGCGACGGCCTTACCTCCTACAACCTGAAAGCCTTTCCCTTCAAGAAGCTACGCCGACCGGTGTATCCGCTCGATGATTAGAGTTCGTTCAGAGTCATCTGGCTGCCTCTGAGCGATCGTCTACCTCCCCTCCCGCCACTTCTGCGCCGGCTCATCCGTCACAATCTCTCGCAACTCCGGCCTTGCGGTCGTTAGCGCAGCCGCATCGGGCAGCGGCCGACCCAGCCCATTGATGCCGCTAAATGCCTGTTCCAGTGCTTCTGAGATATTGAGCAGTTCGACGTCGCCACCAAAACGGCCAACCACCTGCAGGCCAAAGGGCATGGCGTGGTCATCAACGCCGCAGGGCAGTGCGATGGATGGATTCGTGACGAGGGTGATGACATAGGTCAGCGCCAGCCAGTGGTAGTAGTTGTTCAAAGTCTGTCCTTCCAGTTCGGCCAGGTAGAGCTGGCTCCAGGGGAAGGGGGTGACGGGCGTGGTCGGCGCCATGACGATGTCGTAGTCGAGGAAGATCTGCTGGAAGCGGCGGAAAACCACGGTCTGCTCAGCATGGGCCCAGGCCGTATCGGCCAGGCTCATAGCCCTGCCGATCTCGTAGTTGGCGCGGATGTTGGGTCCGAGCTGGCTGCAGTCCCGCTCGTAACTATCCTGGTACTTGGCAACGAAGTTCTGCGCACGCACCACGTCGAAGCAGCGGTCCGCCTGGCCCAGGTCGAAGCTGAACTCATCGACCGTGGCGAACAGATGGCGCATGGCCTGCATGCGGCTGCGCATAACGCCACGAATCTCGCTGCTGACCGGGCACTGTCCGAAGTCGGTGGTCCAGGCCACGCGCAGCCTGGACAGGTCGACCGGGCTGCTGCGCGCTGCCGCCTCGGGGTCGAGCCGACGCGACAGCGGGTCGCGGCTGTCAACGCCGAGCTGCGCGGCGAACAGCATGCGGGTGTCGGCAACGTTGCGCCCCATCGGACCGAGCACCGAGATCGGCGTCCAGCCCAGCTGGCGCCCTTCCATCGGCACGAGGCCCGGCGAGGGTCGAAAGCCGACGACGCCGCAGATCGCTGCTGGGATCCGCAGCGAACCGCCGGTGTCCGAGCCGGTGCACAGCGGCAGCATGTCCAACGCCAGAGCCACTGCCGATCCGCCTGACGATCCCCCGGCGTTGAGCGCGGGGTTGAAGGGGTTGCCGGTTGCGCCCCAGACCGGATTGCGCGAATTGGCGCCGGCACCGAACTCGGGCACATTGGTCTTGGCAACGACGATGGCGCCGGCCGCGCGCACCAGCGCAACCTGGGCCGAATCGCGCGTGGGCACATTGTTGCTATACAGCGGCGAGCCAAAGGTAGTGAGGATGCCCTCGGTGTCCTGCAGATCCTTGATGCCGATCGGCAGCCCGTGCAGCCGGCCCAGCACCTCGCCGCGCAGCACTGCCGTCTCGGCCGCCTTAGCCTCCAGGCGCGCACGGCCGTAGGCCTTGGCCGCCATGGCGTTCACGGCAGGGTTCAGTGCCTCGATGCGCTCGACGCAGGCATCAAGCAATTCGACGGGCGAAATCTCGCGGGCGCCGATCATTCGGCGCAGTTCGACGGCGGAGCGCGCGGTCAGGGGTGTGGACATGTTGTTGAACCTTTCGTTGCGCGATGGGTCGCGCGGTGGCCCCGGCGAGGGGAATTTTGAGCTGTCCGCTAAAAGATCAGGCCTGGCCGGGTCACCTTGTCAAGCGGCCAGACGGGGCGCTGCAACTTAGTGTAGGGCAGCAGTGCGTGGTTGCGAATCATGGGGCCGTCGGACTCGACGAAGATGACCTTGGCGGCGATGGGACCGAAGGCCGCCATGAAGTGATTAGTCGATTTCACGGCGACGATCTTGCATGCGCGCGGATCGATGCCCAAGTTGCTGAACAGTTCCAGGCCTAGGGCTTGGGTGCGCTTGGTGATCAGGATCACGTCGACGCCGCCGATGCGCACCGCCGCGCAGTCACCAAGAGGTACCTTGGTCGGGCCGAAGCTTTGCCAGCAATCGCGTTTCAGGGCGATCACCTCGACCCGGGCATCGACCGGCTGCCCCGATGCCGGGCCGATCTTGCCGCCGATGCGCAGGGGAAAGCTGGAGCCGACACCCGAGTCAAAACAAAGTCGCACGGCGATCGGATCCCAGATCGGACCGATCGCCGCCTTGCTAGCGCCGCTGTCGATAAGCTGGCGCAGGATGCTGGTGTTGTCCGAGGCAGCGCCACCGCCGGCGTTGTCCGCCGGATCAGCTAGTACCACCGGGGCGCCGGCAAACTCCATGGCGGCGCGCACGCCGTCGGCAACGCTGAAGAAGTCGGGCGTGGTTTTACCGCGCATCGAGACGAACTCCTCGCCAAGTCGCGTTGCTAGCGCGTCTGCCTTGGCCTTGTCGCCATCGGCCACCACCAGGATGCGCCCCGACACCTCGGCTACGTCGGCATAAGGAAAACAGTGCACTGCTGAAACCGACAGGATGCCGTCCCGACCTTCGAGGGCCATCATGCGGTCTACAAAGCCGCGCATCAGCGGCAGGTTGGTCGGGTAGCTGCTGATTTGCTGGCAGTCGTACAGCGACATGACCGGGCGAACCTCGCCGCGCAGGGTGCGCAGCAGCAGGCTCAGCAGGTCTTCGGCCCTGTCCACCACGTCAGTATGCGGAAACTCCTTGTAGCAGATCATGATGTCGCAGTTGCGCATGCGCTTGAGCGTCATGTGGCAATGCGGGTCGTGCTCGACGCCGATCACGCATTTGGCGCCGACGATGGCGCGGGCCCGCTCCAGTATGTCGCCCTCGACGTCGTCGTAGCCATGGGCCACCATGGCGCCATGCAGACCCAACAAAAGGCCATCCAGCGGCAGCGCCGCCTCCAACTGGCCCAACACCTCGTCGCGCATGAACTCATAGTCGGCGCGGTTCACCGTGCCGGCCGGACTGGCGGCGAAACAGCTCCCTTCGATCAGTGTGAAGCCGTCCTTCGCCGCGCGCTTGCGCGCCACGAACAGCGGCGCCGTGCACATGCGGGGCGCGTCCTCAGGATGCTCGCCCGGGCGCAGGAACACGCTCTCTTTAAACGCAGCCAGGCTGGTCGGCATGGGCGAAAAGGTGTTGGTTTCGGTAGCGATGGTGGCGGAGAAGATGCGCATGGAGTCTGTCGAAGTTCCTTGGCTCAGGCGCTGATCGGCGCGGACCAGTTGATGGCCTCGTCCAGAGGAAAGACCGGGCGCGGAAGCCGGGTCCACTTGAAATTGTGCAGGTTCGGCGAGGTCAGACCCGGGCAATCGACCTCGAAGATCTGCTTAGGCGTGAAGTTCTCGTCGAAGCCGGCGCGAAAGTGCCCGCGACTCTTCACCACGAGGGTGCGAAGCTTGTCCAGTTGCACACCAAGGCATTCAAGCTGCATCGGCTCCATGCACTGCTGACGGTTCGAGATGACGGCCACTGCGACACCGCCAATCTGCAGCAGGGCCGAGGGACCCATGTCTGCCGCAGTGCCCTTAAGCAGGCCGCGGCGCCCGATGATGGCGCCGTCCGACAAAGCCAGAACCTTGGCCTGGGCCTCGAAGGGCTGCGAGAGAGAATCTTCCTCCGCGCTGTTGAACTTCGCCTTGAAGCTGGCGCCAATTCCCCGAAGCTGTGCCTCCCCTGCTAGCGCTTCATCGTTAAAGACGCCGAGCACGGCGCCCTGCACGTCGGCAGCAATCAGCGCCTGTAGCAGATGGCTGGTGTTGCCGCGCGAGCCGCCGCCGGGGTTGTCGCCAACATCGGCCAACAGCACGGCGGGCAGCGCAGGGTCTGCGCCGGCCGCCTTGGCCAACGCAACCGCCTCGGCAAGGGTGGTCATTGTCTTGCGAAAGCGATTTCGCATCGACCAGGTCAACTCGGCCAATTCGCATGCCAGCGCAGCGGCCGCTGAGCGGTTGCCGTTGCGCGCCGTCACGATCACGCTGTAGCCGTTCTTGGGGCAATCGCTGAATACGAAGCCGGCCATGACCGAGACATTCATGATGTCGCCGCCGACGCGCTTTTGCCCCTCGCGGATGATGTCGGCGTAGGGCCCTTCGGCCGTCAGCAGGGTGATGGAGGGCGGGGTCAGCGGAAGCTTGACCAGGGCCACGGCGCTTTTGCCTCCTGCCAACAGCTCTCGCATGTGCCGGGCCGCCTCGACGCCACGCTCGCGCACGTCAGTGTGAGGGTTCTCCAGGTAGCCGACGAAGACGTCGAGGTTTTCCACCATCTTCTGCGAAACATTAGCATGCAGATCGAAGACGCCGACGATCGGCACCTTGGGGCCGACCTGCTGGCGGATCAGAGCAAACAGATCGCCGTCGGGATCGTCCGAGCCTGTCGCCAGCGCGGCACCGTGAGAGACGACGAAGACACCGTCCAGGGGACCGGCCTGGCGCAGGCCATCGCCGATCTCGGCCAGAAAGGCGTCAAAGAAAGCCTGCTCGACAGGCCCACCAGGCTGCGCGATGGCGATACGCAGCGGTAACGCCGTCCAGGCCTCACCGCTGTTCATCTGCTGCACGAAGCCAGGCAGATCGGGCGTCGTGTGGCAAGGGCCCGCGCTAGCCTGTCGCATGATTTCTTCGCCGCGTATGTCAACCCTGCGTCTGAAGTCCGCGGCAGTGGTGACGGGGGAGAAGCGGTTGCATTCGATGGCAAAGCCAAGGATGGCAATTCGTGGCGCGGTTTTGGGCATTTTAGGCAGTGGCGTTGTTGGTTATGGGAAGTGGGCCGAAAGGGCCACCAATGGGGCGCAGGTGGCAGGCCACCCAGTGGCCTGGCGCCACTTCCTGCAGCGCTGGCGCCTCAATGCGGCAGTTCGGCTGCACGTTTAGGCAGCGGGTGTGGAAGTGGCAGCCCGAGGGTGGATTGATCGGGCTTGGCACGTCGCCCTGCAGGATGATGCGCTCGCGCTTGAGATGCGGCTCGGGCAGTGGCGCGGCTGCCAGCAGGGCCTCGCTGTAGGGGTGCAGCGGGTTGCCAAACAATTCTGCGTTGTCGGCCAGTTCGACGATGCGCCCCAGATACATGACGGCGATTCGGTGCCCGATATGCTCGACCACGGCCAGATCGTGCGAAACAAAAAGGTAAGCCAGACCAAACTCCTGCTGCAGATCGATCAGCAGGTTCAGCACCTGGGCCTGTACCGAAACGTCAAGCGCCGAGACCGGCTCGTCGGCGACGATCAGGCTGGGGTTCAGTGCCAGGGCACGGGCAATGCCAAGGCGCTGGCGCTGCCCGCCGGAGAACTCGTGCGGGTACTTGCGTGCCGCGTCGGCCCGAAGACCGACTTGCTCGAAAAGCGCGGCGACTTTCTGGTTCAGCTCCTCGCCCGTCGCCAGACCGAAATTCTTCAGGGGCTCGCTGACGATCGCGCCGGCCGACATATGCGGGTTGAGGGAGGAATAGGGGTCCTGAAAGACGATCTGCATATGGCGCCGGTGGCTGCGCAATTCATCCTGGCTCAGGTTCGTGATGTCCACGCCATCGAGCAGCACCTGACCTGCAGTCGGCTCGAGCAGACGCAGCACGGTCTTGGCCACGGTAGACTTGCCGCAACCGGATTCGCCGACCAGACAAAGGGTCTCGCCCCTCGCGATGTCAAAAGACACGCCATCCACCGCGAAGACCTGGCTGACAACCCGCGACAGCAGGCCACGGTGCACCGGAAAGTGCTTCTTCAGATTGGTGACACGCAGCAGCGGCACTGTGGCTAAGGATGGTTGGATCATCTTGGCGTTGCCTTGACCCGCTCGACTTCCCAGCAGGCAGCCAAATGGTCTGCACCATGGACCTGGAGTTGCGGACGCTCGATCTTGCAGCGCTCGGTAGCAAAGCTGCAGCGCGGCGCAAAGGCGCAGCCAGAAATGGGCTCGATCAGCGAGGGAACGATGCCAGAAATTTCCGGCAGGCGACCTCGAATGTTCGCGCGGCGGCCGCTGGCGATGCGCCGCGGGATGGAAGCCATCAGGCCTCGGGTGTAGGGGTGCAGCGGGTTACTAAACAGCTCCCCGACCGAGGCCTCCTCGACCTTCAGGCCGGCGTACATGACGAGGGCCCGCTGCGCTGTTTCGGCCACCACGCCAAGGTCGTGCGTGATCAGCACGATGGCCGTGCCGAGCCGCTCCTTAAGCTCGAGCATCAGGTTCAGGATTTGCGCCTGGATGGTCACATCCAGCGCCGTCGTCGGCTCGTCGGCAATCAGGACCTTGGGGTTGCAGGCCAGCGCCATCGCGATCATGACCCGTTGACGCATGCCGCCGGAGAGCTGGTGGGGATACTCGCTGGCCCGCCGCAGGGGGTCGGCGATACGCACCAGCGACAGCATTTCGACCGCACGGTCCCAGGCCGCGCGCTGGCCCAGGCGCTGATGAATGCGCACGGACTCGGCGATCTGCTCGCCCACCGTCAGCACCGGATTGAGCGAGGTCATTGGCTCCTGAAAAATCATCGATATGCGATTGCCACGGATGGCGCGCATTTCATGCTCGGACAGGCTGGTCAACTCGGCTCCGTCAAAGCGCACCGAGCCGGTCATCGAGCAGCTGCCGTCGTCCGGAAGCAGGCGCATGATCGAGAGGGCCGAGACGCTCTTGCCGCAACCCGATTCGCCGACGATGCACAGAGTTTCGCCGCGCTTGACATCAAATGAGACACCATCAACCGCGCGCACCGCGCCGTCGCGCGTCAGGAAGTGGGTGCGCAGGTCCCGCACCGCCAACACATGTTCGGTGGCGGGAACTTCGGCTTCAGTCTGATTCTTCACATGCGTCGCGCAATGCGCGGATCAAGAGAGTCGCGCAAACCATCGCCCACCAGGTTGATCGCAAGCACGGCGATGGCGAGCATCAGGCCGGGAAAGAAGATAATCCAAGGCGAAAGCTGGAAGTAAGTGCGCCCGGAGGAGATCACATTGCCCCAGCTCGGTACCTCGGGCGGCGTGCCGGCGCCCAGGAAGGATAGGCCGGCCTCGGTCAGGATGGCCGAGGCGCAGACATAGGTTGCCTGCACCACCAGCGGAGCCACCGTGTTGGGCAGGATATGGCGGCCAATGATGACAAGGTTGCGCGTGCCGGCGGCCACCGCCGCCTCAATGTAGGGCAGACCGCGCACGGTGAGCACGACACTGCGCACGACACGTACCACACGCGGAATCTCGGGGATGGCGATAGCGACGATGACGATCAGCAGGCTGGCTTTCATCAGAGTGATGAGGGCAATCGCCAGCAGGATGGCAGGAATGGCCATCAGCCCGTCCATGACCCGCATCACGATGTCGTCGACGCGGCGATAGTAGCCGCACAGCACACCTACGACGACGCCGAAAGCAGTGGCTACCAGGGCTACACTGACGCCGACGATAAGCGAGACTCGGGTGCCGTAGATGACGCGGTTGTAGACGTCGCGGCCAAACTGATCGGTACCAAACCAAAAGTCGGCCGAAGGACCCTTGAGACGATTCAGCGGATCAAAGCCCAACGGGTCTCCCGCCAACAAAGGAGCGATCAGTGCGACGACAAAAAAGAACATCAGGATGACGCAGCCGATGACGATGGTCGGGTTGCGCCGGGTCCAGTCCCACCAGCGGGAACGGGCCGGCAAGACCATTGTGACGTCAAGTGTGGCAATGGTCATGATTTAGTAGCGAATACGCGGGTCAAAGAAGACATAGCTAATATCGATGAGCAGGTTCACCAGAACCTTGGCCCCGGCAAATAGGATGATCAGGCCCTGGATGATGGGGTAGTCCCGCTTCAGGATGGCGTCCACCGTTAGGCGCCCCAGGCCCGGTATGTTAAACACTGTCTCGGTGATGACGACACCGGAGATCAGCAGCGTCAAGCCGATGCCAATGACGGTGACTATTGGCACGGCGGCGTTCTTAAGCGCATGGCGCAACAGCACGATCAAGGTCGCCACCCCCTTGGCCTTGGCCGTGCGTATGTAGTCCTGAGACAGCACGTCCAGCATGCTGGCCCGGGTCATGCGTGCAATCAACGCCATGTAGGCCATGCTCAGCGCCAACGCTGGCAGGATGATCGAGCGAGCCGTCTGGTCGATGCCCTGCGACAGCGGCCTGTAGCCCTGCACGGGCAGCCACTTCAGTTCGATGGCGAAGACGTAGATCAACAGGTAACCGACCAGAAACCCCGGCACTGCAAAGCCCAGCACCGAAAAACCCATCACGAGTCGATCAATGAAGGTGCGCGCCTTCCAGGCCGCCAGCACGCCCATGGGAATGGCCAGAAGAACGGCCATCACCAAGGTCGATGCGGCCAGCACCAGAGTCGGCTCGAGCCGCTGTTTCACCAGGGTCAACACCGGCAGATTCGAAAAAATCGAGGTTCCCAGGTCGCCACGAAGAAGGTTCGCAGCATAAATACCGAACTGCACATGAATCGGCTGGTCCAGACCGAGCTTGGTACGGATGCCATCCACCGCCTCGGGCGTAGCGTCGTCACCGGCGATGACGGCCGCCGGATCGCCTGGGGTTAGGTGAAGCAGCAAGAAAACGAAAATGGCTACGACCACCATCACGGGAATCGTCGCAAGCAACCGGCGAATGATGTAGGCCGTCATTTAGCTGTTCCGGTCACAGATCAGACAGCTCATTTCTTTTCGATGTTCCACATCGCTGGTATCGAAGGCATGGTCTGCACACCCGAGAGCCGGTCAGAACGGTAGGCGACCGGATTGCGCCACTGGGCAAACGAGATATAGGGTACCTGGTCGTAAGCGCGCTTGGACAGCTCTACGGCAAGCTTCTTGCGCGTCGCAAGGTCGGGAGCGAAGGCCCATTCCTTGCGCAGGTCCTCAAATCGCTTATCGCAGGGCCAACCAAACCAGGCCTTGTCGCAACCCATGCCGATAGAGGTATGGGTGACCGGGGATGACGAGGTCAGTACCGTGGTACCGGTGATGAAGATGTTCCAGCCACCCTGCGCCGGTGCTTCCTTCTTGGCGCGACGCGATACGACCGAACCCCAGTCCATCGCCTGCACGTCGAGCTTCAGAAAGCCGGACTTGCGCAACTGCTGAATCATCACCAGATTTGCCGGATTGATGTATTGGTGATCTGTTGCGTGCAGGATGGTGATTGGCTCACCCTTATAGCCAGCCTCCTTAAACAGCTGCTCGGCCTTGGCCGGGTCCTTGGCGCCCTTGTAGGGTTCGCTACCCGCATCCGTCTCCATCGAGACGTTACAGCCAAAGTAGGAGAAGCAGAGCGTCTGCAGGGCCTTATCCGCCGAGACCGTGTTCAGGTAGTCGGCATTGGACAACAGGTAGAGCATGGCCTGCCTTGCCTTTACGTTGTTGAAAGGCGGGTGCAGGTGATTGAGCTGGATGATACCCATGGTGCCGGCGGCCGGATGCACTTCAACCTTGACGCCGGCGGTGGATCGCAAGGCCGGCAGGAAATCGATCGACGGATTCTCCAAATAGTCGATCTCGCCGGCCGCCAGTGCCGCCTGCGCGGTCTGCGGGTCTGCTATCCAAATGAACTCAACGCGATCGACCTTCACCACCTTGCCGCCAGCATGGCCCGAGGCCGGCTCCTTGCGTGGGACGTAGTCCTTGAACTTGACATAAACGGCCTTACTGCCCGGCACCCACTCATCGCGCTTGAAAGAGAACGGCCCGGAGCCGACCACCTCCTGAATTTGCTGCATCGGGTCGACCAAGGCCTCCTTCTCGCGCATGACGAAGGGAATGCTGGTGCCGGTCTTGGCCAGGATATCGATCAGCAGGCCATAGGGCTCGGTCAGGGTCCACACAAAGGTCTTGGCGTCCCTGGCCACGAGCGAGGCGGTGAAGCCCATCAACTGCTTGCCAGCACCGTCGCGCTTGGCCCAGCGGTTCATAGAGGCGACGACGTCCTTCGAGGTCACCGCGGTTCCGTCGTGGAACTTGAGGCCGTCACGCAGCTTGAAGGTGTAGATCTTGCGGTCGTTACTGACAGTCCAGGTATCGACCATCTGCGGTTTCGGGTCGAGGTTTATATCGCTGGAGAACAGCGTGTCGTAGACCATCAGGCCGTGAATGCCGGCGATAGTCTGCGTCGTCCAGAAGGGGTCGAGCGTGCGTACATCGGCGTGCATCACGGCGCGCAGAACTTTATCCTGCGCCAGCGCAGGACCTGAGCCTAACCATCCTCCGACAATCAGCGCCGCAGTGGAGAGAAGGAGTTTCGAATTCAAGGAGCGTGTTGACATGGTCTTCCTTTTTGTATGAATACACCACTATAAGCTTCAGGTAGCGGGGGTTAATTCGGAGAAACCCGTGGGTTGTGAACGGCGGTGGATTAGGGGCAGATTGAGTTGACGATTGCAACATTTGTACCTTTCTGCCTACCAAGGGTATTTACGCTCATGCCTGCTGGCACGAGGTGCAATACTGATCGAAGAAAGTCGTATAGAACATTGAAACACCACCCGCTAAATTTTCGACAAGAAAACTCTACTTATCTTAATTCACCGGTCTTAGGCGCCGAGCTGAATAGAAACAGACAGAAGACCAACTATGGTGCGCCTTTGATCTAGAACCTATGAAATGGTGAGAAAGCTACAGCAAATTGACCATGTAGACCTGTATCGGGCAGGCTTTTGATTTTGTAACTCTCAACGGAAATGTAATGCCAATCAAGCTTCCAAAAATTCTTCTTGGCGTTGCTAGCGCCAGTCTATTGGTCACATCGACTCTAGCGGTTGACTTGACGGGCACGCTCAAAAAAATCAAAGACAATGGCTCAATCTCGCTATCCACAAATACTGGTTTTTTCTTAAATTTTCCACTATTTTTCCTGCTTTTAAGTACGGTGTTAGGTATCGGGTTTGAATCAAAGCTTTTACAGGCTTTCTGTACAAATAAAATTCAGTTTTAATGAATCGGAGCTTCAATGATGACTGAGCAAGTTGTTTATCTCAATGGGCAGTTTGTGCCCTTGTCCCAAGCGAGTGTCTCGGTGCTTGACCGCGGTTTCATATTTGGCGACGGTATTTATGAAGTGATCCCTGTCTACCAGCGCAAAATGTTTCGTCCGCAGCAACACTTAGAGAGACTCACGCGAAGCCTCGCGTCAGTGGGCATTGACAACATTTATTCCAATGAGCAATGGCTGCAAATTATTGCAAACCTCATGGAAAAATCTGAAGGTGCTGATCTGTTGGTCTACATCCAAGTGACCCGCGGCGTGGCCAAGCGAGCGCATGCATTTCCACTCAACACCAAACCAACCGTTTTCATCATGGTCAACGCAATGTCGGGCCCCTCCAAGGAAATGCGCGAACGCGGCGTGGCATGTGTCACCATGCAAGACATGCGCTGGCTGCACTGCGATATCAAATCCACATCCTTGTTAGGCAATGTTCTTGCTGCTCAGAATGCTGCACAACATAGCGCACTTGAAACCATTCAGTTTCGTGATGGTTTTTTAACCGAAGCCTCTTCATCCAATGTTTGGATAGTGAAAAATCAAACTCTGCTTGGACCTCAGAAAAACAACCTGGTGTTGGAAGGTATCCGTTACGGGCTTTTTGAAGAGCTTTGCGCAAAGCATGAAATACCGTTTGAGATGCGCGCCATTGCTCAAGATGAGGTGTTTTCGGCTGATGAAGTGCTTTTGTCATCTGCCACCAAAGAGATCCTGCCAGTCACCTTGATCGACTCCAAACAAGTCGGCCTAGGCAAACCCGGGCCCATGTATGCCAAACTCTATGCCATTTACCAAGAGGC
>Ga0209769_1000453_pt1 | contig 16008 bp, 15 predicted proteins | sample LauGreSuBDMM15DN_2_FD_187569 | JGI IMG/M metagenome (GOLD analysis project Ga0209769, IMG submission 187569) | Freshwater lake microbial communities from Lake Michigan, USA - Su13.BD.MM15.DN (SPAdes) (version 3) | ecosystem: Environmental > Aquatic > Freshwater > Lake | place: Lake Michigan, USA...
TCGCTGCACCCGCATAAATTGGCATCGTTGCCCCGCACAACTCCGCTGTATACAGCGCATTTTGGATTCCCATGTCGAGCGGCACGTTTCCTGCCACGACCGAGACCCCAACAACGTCAATGTCTGGGTGCATAAACGCCATAATCAGCGCTACTGCGTCATCACTTGCCGTATCGGTATCAATCCAGAATTTACGCTTCATCGGCAGTCACCGTAACACCCGTAGTATCGGCGTATGGTCAAGAGTCGTAAGAGTGTTGTCAGTTTGATTGCCGAATTAGAGGCTGCAGGGAAGCTCACTTCAAGCGAAGCCCACGAATTACGAGTGGCGCCTAAATGGGCAATTCCCTTTTCCGATGTTGCCTCATACCTCGGCGGCTCAGTCATCTTTGTTGGCTTGGTATGGATTGTGGTTGCGCTCATGCAAGACGTGTCCCAGATAGGCATTGACACCGCATTGTTCATTGCGTCAAGTGCAACAGCATTTCTTTCATTCAAATTAATGAAAAAAGGCGGCAGGCTCAACACACTCGGAGAAAGCATCGCCGCAGTTTCAACAATGACTTTTGCATTTGCTATCGGACTCCTTCTCGACATTCTCAATGTGAATGAGGATTTGATATTGCTAATCGTCTCGACCATGGCACTTGCGATTGGAATCGGATTGTCATCGCGCACAACATTTATTGGCACAATCATTACCGTTGCTGCCACACAACCATTCATGGTTGCAGTGATTACAACATGTATTCCAGATACGCCCATCACTCCATTGCTCTTTGTCGGATCTGGATCGGTGCTCATTTGGTTTTCACTGCGCAACATTGGACTTCGATTTATTGCTCGCGGCGCAGGCGCAGTCAGCATTGTGATTGCTTCAATCGGTTACTCCACCTGGGACAGCAACAATTGGCAACCAATTGTTGGTTTTGCAATTGTTGGTTTGCTGTTCATCTTCGGAGCAAAACGCATGCACTTGGAGATAGTCGCAGTGGGTGGAATAGGGATAACCATCATTACTGGAGTACTTGCAGGTCAACTTTTTGATTCTCCACTCCTTCAGGGCTTATCGGTTATTGGAGTTGGCGCAATAATTGTTTTTACCTCGATCGCTATTTCCAAAAAGGGCGACGCTGTCATCTAGAGTCTCGTTATGCGTTGGCGGTTCCGCACTCAAATTCTTTTGCGTCTTGTCGCTACAACGTTGATCAGTGTTTCGCTATTTCCACAAGTAGCTAGCGCTGAGGGCAACGACGCAAAATATGTTTTTCCTTTTGCAAAAGTTGCAGTGAGCTACCCAAAAGATCACTTGCACTATCCAGCAGTCGATGTTGATGGTTGCTATGCGCGCGTTCTTGCCCCAACTGCTGGTTTCATATCGCAGTTGCATCGACTCGACAAATGGACCCCCGAAGATGACTCACCTGGAACACGCGGTGGACTCACCATCACGCTGACTGGCGACGATGGAGTTCGCTACTTCTTTTCGCACCTTGGACGAATCAAAGTGTTGAAGAATCAGCGCGTTGCCGCTGGGGATTGGATTGGCGTGATTGGTTCGAGCGGAAATGCACGAGTCACGCGCTGCCACACCCACATGGGTATTTCGCGAGTGTGCCCACTGGCCGAGGTGTATTTATTACAGGGTGAAATTTGGCCGCAGAAATACTTGGACGCATGGAAAACAGGCAAACAACTCTCACCACGCAAAGAAGCTGTCCAACTAGCTAAGAAAGATCCACTTGGCTGCTCACGTTCGCGTGCAGATTCCGCCATTGACGGATCGAGGAGTTCTTAGATCAAGCCAAGTTGGCGAACAGCATCACGCTCTTCGCCTAGTTCTGCAACTGAAGCATCGATACGCGCGCGACTGAACGCGTCAATGTCTAGTCCCTGCACAATTTTGTATTCGCCGTTTACACACGTGCACGGGAATGAAGAAATTAAGCCTTCTGGAACGCCGTAGCTGCCGTCCGACGGAACAGCCATCGACACCCAGTCACCTGCAGGAGTTCCTTGCACCCATGAACGAACATGTTCAAGAGCAGCATTGGCGGCAGAGGCAGCAGACGAAGAACCGCGAGCCTTAATGACCGCTGCACCACGCTTAGCAACTGTTGGAATGTAGGTATCTTCGATCCACTGCTGATCATTGATGAGTTGCGCAGCGTTCTTGCCATCAACTTCAGCATGGAACAAGTCGGGATATTGCGTTGTTGAGTGATTGCCCCAAATGGTCATCTTCTTTACTGAAGTAACAGGACGACCAGTTTTCTGCGCCAACTGGCTGACTGCACGATTGTGATCGAGGCGCGTCATCGCGGTGAACTGACGCGGGTCGATATTTGGTGCATTGTGCATGGCGATGAGTGAGTTGGTGTTGGCTGGGTTGCCAACAACAAGAACCTTTATGTTCTTCTTGGCATTCGCACTTATTGCTTGGCCTTGTGGCTTAAAAATTCCACCATTTGCCGACAACAGGTCGGAACGCTCCATGCCATCTTTGCGCGGCATCGCTCCAACCAACATTGCAATATCGGCATCCCCAAAAGCAAGATTGGCGTCGTCGGTGCAGATTACGTCGACCAATGGACTGAATGCACAGTCATCAAGTTCCATCTTCACCCCACCAAGCGCGCCGAGTGCAGGTGTTACTTCAAGTAGTTGCAGAATGACCGGCGTGTCTGGCCCAAGCATTGCGCCGGATGCAATGCGAAAGAGCAGGCTGTAACCGATTTGTCCGGCAGCGCCGGTGATTGCAATTCGAACTGGTGTTGTCATGGCGCAAACCTTACTTCCCTATTGCTTGCATGATGAGATCCGCATAGACCTTTTGGCCTTCATTATTTAAGTGAACTTTGTCGCCGTGCAGATATTCGGGGTGTTCCGTAGCAATTTGATACCAGTCCAACACCTTTACATTTCCGTACACATTCGGTAATGCGCGAACCAAGTCATTATTTGGATCCTGCCATTTTCTTGTTGGAACGTGTGCTGTAACGAAAAGCACCAGATCGACGTCTTTCAAGGGAACCATAATTTCATCCAGCGTCTTCTGATCTACAAAGTTGTTCGTTCCTAAGTGAATAATGACGAACTCGCCCAGGCGATTAATCGACTTTACGTAATTCGCAATTTCTAACGCTTGCCTAAAGGGGCGACTCTTCAATGCGTCAACAGTGATTCCGCGATCGGTAAGAATTCGCGCGGCACCCAACATGACTGAGTCGCCGATGGCAAGGATAGGAATCTGTTGCCCATCTAAGGTCGTTGTCTGCGTTCCGGGAATGGTGGTGCTATTTGGGTCGGGTGCAACAGTTGTTCCAAGCAAGTTTTGCACTGCATCTTCACCACTCTTAATGCTTTCAGCAATTTTTCCTTCACCGGTTCCGAATGCCAAACTCACCACCGAAAACACTGGAAGAACGGCCGCAACTACGCCAAGTGCAAATATCTTGTTGCGTCGTTCGGTGTCAGCATCTGTTCGCGGGAAGCGCAACTTATGCCACACTTCCCCAAGTCGACCGTCACGCACCGGCATTTCAATAAATCGATACGACAATTCGGTGAGCACCAAAGTAACGATGAACAGCGCGACGAATTGCAGAATGTTTAAATAGTTGCTCGCAACCTTGCGATACAACTGAAACACAGGCCAATGGAACAAATACAAACCATACGAGCGACGGCCGAGATACGTAAACACAGGATTGCCCAGCACCGCATTTCCCATGAACGACTGCGGATGAACTGCAGCCGTGATAATCGCACACGTCGCAACTCCTACAAGTAGGAACCCACCCTGGAAGAGCGGGTCATAGCCACGAATACCACCAGTCTCAGCAACAAACACCACATCGTGGAATGTCCACATCATGTATGCCAATCCGGCGATGCCTGCAACGGCAAACGCTGAAACAATGTGGCGGTCATTTGAACTGTTTGAGCCCTTAAACATTTCTGGTCGGAACCAGAAAGCCAATGCGGCACCAAGGAAGAGGCCACCAGATCGACCAATGGTTCCTAGGAACAAAAAGTCGAGCCGCGAAACAGCGTGCCCAAATAGAGAGAGGTACTGCTCTGGGGTTTCAATCGGCGTTCCGCGAACACCAGGGGCATACGTAGTTGCGACATACATCGCAATAGCAACCGAAATGCCGAGGAAGATAACGCCCAATTTTGCTGGCCTACGCCCAAACTTCTTCAACACCACCGCAATGAGCAATGGCCACAACAAATAGAACTGCTCTTCAACTGCAAGCGACCATAAATGTCGAAGTGGATCTAGTGCGCTTGCATCGAAATACGAGGCGCGCGACCAAATTTTAAACCAGTTGAAAACATAAATGAATGCGGCAATTACATCGCCACGCAGTTTGCCCAACTCGGCACGCTCGAATAGCGCGCAATACATGGTTACTCCAAGCAGCAGTGTCCACATTGCCGGCAATAAGCGGCGTGCGCGGCGCATCCAAAAGGCACGGAAATCAATCTTGCCGTGTTGTTGAGATTCGTTCAGTAACAACAACGTGATCAGATATCCGCTGATCACAAAGAACACTTCTACGCCAAGAAAACCACCAGGTAGCCAGTCCTTGTTTGCGTGGTAGACCACCACTGCCAGCACCGCAATTGCACGCAAGCCATCAAGGCCGGGCAAATACGAAATGGATTGCTGGGGGCGATTCACTTAACGAAGGTTATTTACAATTTCGGCCATCAGCGAGCCAGCCTCAGTTGGATTGAGTCCAATCTTCACACCAGCCATACGCAGTGCGTCCATTTTCCCCTGAGCAGTTCCCTTGCCACCAGAAACAATTGCTCCAGCGTGGCCCATCTTCTTGCCTGCAGGGGCGGTTACGCCAGCGATATAAGCGCTCATTGGCTTCGTCACATGATTGGTGATGAATTCTGCAGCCTCTTCTTCGGCTGATCCACCAATTTCACCAATCATGATGATGGCGTGCGTCTCTGGATCTGCTTGAAACTCTGCCAAGCAATCAACAAACGATGTTCCAGGAACTGGGTCGCCGCCAATTCCAACACATGTACTGACGCCAATACCCTGCTGCTTCAATTCGTACAGCGCCTGATAGGTCAGCGTTCCCGAACGCGACACAATGCCAACGTTTGGGCCAGATGAAGTTGGAAGTTGCGCAATCTCGCCCGCAGTAATTCCGATGTTGCATTTACCCGGGCTAATAATGCCTGGGCAGTTTGGACCGAGCAAACGTGTTGCCGGAAAGTCGCGTTGCAATGTTGCAAATACTCGCGCTTCATCTTGGGCTGGAATTCCTTCAGTAATGCACACCACAAATCCGATACCGGCACGTGCTGCTTCAAGAATTGCTGCAGGTGCAGCTTTTGGTGGAACCGCAATAAACGATGCAGTTGCACCCGTTGCCTTCACTGCATCTTCAACCGAATCGAAAACCGGAATTCCTTCAACATCTTGTCCGGCTTTTCCGGGAGTTACTCCACCCACAACTTGCGTGCCGTACGCCTTGTTACGCAATCCGTGAAAACGTCCTTGTCCACCCGTTAAACCCTGAACAATGACCTTGGTATTTTGATCTACGAAAATTGCCATGACGTTCCCTTACTTAGCCAACGCGACAGCCGCGCGAGCAGCTTCGAGCATGGTTGGTCGACTGGTGAGCTGTGAATCTGGAATGCCTGCCTCGGTAAGAATCTTGCGGCCCTCTTCGGCATTCGTGCCATCGAGGCGAATAACAATTGGTGCACGCAGCGTTACGCGCTTCACCGCTTCAACAATTCCCTTGGCTACTTCTTCGCCACGGGTAATGCCGCCGAAAATATTGATGAAAATGCTCTTCACCTTGGCATCTGAGTTAATGACTTCAAGCGCGGCGGTCATCATTTCGGCATTTGCGCCACCACCAATATCAAGGAAGTTCGCTGCACTTCCGCCAACCTGATTCACCACGTCCAAAGTGCTCATGGCTAAGCCAGCACCGTTGGCAATGATTCCCACGGTTCCATCGAGACCGATGTATTGCAGGTTCTTTTCACGTGCCAATTGCTCACGAGCATCGAGTTCTTCAGTTGCTGCGTACTCTTCCCACTCTGGGTGGCGGAAGGCCGCATTGCTATCGAGGCTCACCTTCGCATCGAGCGCATGCACTTCACCTGTTGGCTTCAAAATCAATGGGTTAATTTCTGCGAGATCGCAATCACCCTTGGTGAAGCACCCGTACAACTTCACCAACATGTCGGCGACACCATCAAGTGCTTTCTCGGGAATCTTCGCATCGATGGACGCTTGACGAGCAGTTGCTAGCGGCAGACCAACGATTGGGTTGATATGCAACTTCACAATTGCAGTTGGATCTTTAGCCGCAACATCTTCAATATCGACTCCACCTTGTGCAGACAACATCAGTAGGTGCTGCTTTGCTGCACGATCAAGCGTGAACGACGCGTAGTACTCCTCGGCGATGTCTGATGCATGCTCAATCCACACGCGCTTTACAACATGTCCCTTAATGTCCATGCCCAAAATGTTTCCCGCGTGCAAGCGAACTTCATCTGCATTTGTTGCCACCTTGATTCCGCCAGCCTTGCCGCGTCCACCTACTTGTACTTGAGCCTTCACCACAACTGGGTACACAGCCTTCTCGGCTTCGGCAACTGCTTCATCAACCGTGTGCGCAACACCTCCCGCTGAAACAGGAATGTTGTACTTGGCAAAATATTGTTTGCCTTGATATTCAAAAAGATCCATGAACTTCTTTCTTGTTATTGCTCGCGAGCATCGAGTGCTTGCTCGAGCCAACTTGCGATGTCTTTCAACGATGAACCAGGGCCAAAGATTTCGCCGACACCTTGATTGCGCAATTCACGCGCATCAGCATCGGGAATCACTCCCCCACCAAACACCAACACATCGCCAAGGTTGCGCGAGCGGAGTTCTTCCATTACTCGCGGAAACAACGTGAGGTGCGCACCCGACAACAACGACAGACCAACTGCGTCGACGTCTTCTTGCAAAGCGGTTTCTGCAATTTGCTCTGGCAACTGATGCAGTCCCGTATAAATCACTTCGAAACCATGGTCGCGCAAAGCACGAGTGATGGTTTTGGCGCCTCGATCATGGCCATCTAGGCCAGGCTTGGCCACTACTACGCGGTAAGGACGTTTCACGACTACAGAACCCTACGCCCTTCGACGTGACCGATACCAACCCGTGGCTTAGCCCGAGAAGTAGGCACCGCCAAGCCACATCGGCAACACTTGAGGCATGGCACGTTGGTCCAAATCACCCTTTACCCGTGCGGTATTTCCCATTGTCGGGGGCATTGTCTTTTTTGCCGCGCTTTTTGGGGTGACGTGGCTGATGGCGACATACGTCACCAATAAGACAGAGGTGATAACCGCAACCGGCGACAGAACATTCGTGGTTGGACAGGTCGCAGACATCGCCAAGTCAATCTCTGAGAGCGGTCCAGTGTTGTATCCAGACCTGCGCGACCCATTGGGCAAGCGATCAATCGTGATTGAGCACAACGGCACCGATGTATCCAAAGGTTGGCAGGTCTACTACGCATACCCAGCAGACCGAACTGATGATTGCCTAGTTACGCAAATTCAAAAAACTCACTCATTTACCGACTGCGAAGGTCGCACGCTCACTGTTGAACAATTAATGCCACCAACTGATGTTCGTCCGATTGTAGAAAACAAAACCACGCTGCTCATTGACTTGCGGGGAACAATGAACCCCGTAACGCCGTAACGGTTTTATTCGCCAGACTTTTTCAGCGGCGCCCACGCCAGCGAAAGATGTTTCTCACCAACTAAACGGAAGCGAATTGCTGCTTCTGCTTTTTCGCCTTGACCACGAATGTTGATAATGATTCCTTCGCCAAATGTTGGGTGAACAATTTCGTCACCTATGCGCAACCCATGATTTTCGGTTTGCATATGCGCACTTGATACTGGAGTCACACTTGGGCCAGTTCGCGACAAGCGAGTAGTTGGCGCATAGCCACGGTCGGCTTGTGAACGATAGCTATAGCGCTGCGAATCTGCTCCAGAATCGGTGTTACCTTCGCGTTCAATGAGTTCTTCTGGAATTTCTGCAAGAAAGCGCGATGGCGGGTTGTAATTGGTATTGCCAAACAAACTTCTGCTCCATGCATGACTGAGCACTAGGCGTTCTTTTGCGCGCGTGATACCCACATAGGCGAGCCTTCGCTCTTCTTCCAACTCCACTGGGTCGGTAAGAGCGCGATTGTGCGGGAAGATTCCTTCTTCAACACCAACAATGAACACAACGGGAAATTCAAGGCCTTTTGCTGAGTGAAGCGTCATCAACGTGACGTGATTCTCTGAATCAATTTGATCGGTGTCGGCAACGAGAGCGACTTGTTCAAGAAATTCATCTACTTGCATAAATTCACTGGCCACACCAATGAGCTCTTGTACGTTTTCTTCGCGACCAGCAGACTCAACCGTGTCTTCAGCAACAAGTTCAGCAAGGTAACCGCTTCGCTCCATTGCGTGGCGCAGCACCAGACCAGGGCCTTCTTCCAGCATGGCTTGACACTCATCAAGCAGTTGCATGAATGTGTTAATTCCACGCACACCAGCCGCCCCCACTCCTGCTTCGGCTGCACGACGCAATGCAAGCGCAAATGAAATGCCTGCTTCGTTGGCATATGCATCAACTTTTGCAACTGTGGTGTCGCCAATGCCGCGCTTTGGCACATTGAGCACGCGCTTAATACTCACTTCGTCAAGCGGGTTAGAAGCAAGGCGCAAATACGCCAAGGCGTCTTTCACTTCGCGGCGATCGTAAAACTTGGTTCCGCCCACCACTTTGTACGGAACTCCGCCGTGGGTTAACGACTCTTCGAGAACACGGCTTTGCGCATTGGTGCGATAGAACACTGCGAGATCGCTCCACTTGCGGTGCTCCTGGTCGTGCAGCTCTTTCAAACGCGCAATCACCCATTTGGCTTCATCAAATTCGTCATTGGCGAAATAGCGAACGATCTTCTCGCCTTTGCCCTGATCGGTCCACAAGTCTTTGGGTTTGCGACTTGCATTATTCGTGATGACTGCGTTCGCGGCATCCAAAATGGTTTGCGTACTTCGGTAATTTTGCGCAAGCACCACAGTGGTTACTTCGGGGAAAGCATTTTCAAATTCCAAGATGTTGCGGAAGTCGGCGCCGCGGAAGCGATACACGCTTTGATCGGAGTCGCCCACGACACACACGTTGTGATGCAATGCGCCGAGCATGACCACAATGGCGTTTTGCGCCATATTGGTGTCTTGATACTCGTCAATAAGAATGTGCTTAAAACGCTCTTGATACACATGCAAAATGTCGGGGTGTTGACGGAACAAACGCACCACATTGGTGAGCAAGTCGTCGAAGTCCATTGCTCCCGCACGCTCTAGGCGCTTTTGATATTCGCGATATACATCGACATATTTCTGATCGATGGTGTTGTTCACCTGTTGAGCAGCATCGTGCGGAATAACCAGTTCGTTCTTCCACAAACTGATTCGTGCCTGCACTCCCCGAGCGCTGTACCGCTTCGGGTCGAGACCTAAGTCGCGAATGCAATAGCCAACAAGACGCTGCGCATCAGATTGGTCGTAAATCGAAAACGTTTTTGGATACCCCAAATGATCAGCCTGAGCACGCAAAATTCGCACACACGCCGAGTGAAACGTGCTGACCCACATTTGCTTAGCAACTGGTCCAACAAGTGCTTGCACGCGATCGCGCATTTCCTGAGCAGCCTTATTGGTGAACGTAATAGCCAAAATATGCATGGGATGCGTGCCGTTAGCAATGAGATACGCGATGCGCTGGGTAAGCACTCGGGTTTTGCCCGAGCCGGCACCAGCAACAACGAGTAACGGACCAGTTGGATGCAGTACTGCATCGCGCTGATCCGGGTTTAACGCATCCAGATCAATACTGGATGGAGGTTGCGAATGCGACACGAATTATGCGCGTTGCGTAATTCGCACTGGCAACTTGCGTGGTCCGCGAACCTGACCAAGGCTCCATGTAACAGCGCTTGCGTCTGCGAGTACAAACTTTGGAAAGCGTTGAATAAATACTTCAACTGCAACACGAAGTTCGAGACGAGCAAGGTTTGAACCGAGGCATCGGTGAATGCCAAGTCCGAAAGCCACATGGCGGTTTTCTTCGCGATCAATAACGACTCTGTCGGCATCGGGGAATACTTCAGGGTCGCGGTTAGCCGCTGGGAATGGAAGTAGCACTGAGTCGCCTGCTTTTACTGGACAACCACCAATTTCGGCGTCCTGGCTAACAATGCGCGCCATGGTGACAGGTGCGTACATGCGCAACAGTTCTTCAATTGCTGTTGGCAATAATTCTGGTTCGCTCACCATGCGCTGCAAGTCGGATGGATGCTGTGCAAGGTGCCAAATGGAGGAACCGATTGAGCTCCATGTGGTGTCGATGCCAGCGACCATCAACAAAATGATGGTGCCAACAACATGTTCAGGTGAAAGCGGCTGATCATAAATTTTTGCATTCAGCAAAAAGCCAATGAGGTCATCCTTCGGATTTTCGATGTGATCGCGCACATGCATTCCCAAATATGCATCAAGTTTTTCGAAAGCCCCTTGACGCTCTCCGAACTCTGCGCCAATTTCTTCAAGCACCATGTGTACGGTTTCGCGGAAGTAATCACTGTCTTCTAACGGCAGGCCAAGCATGCGAGCAATGACGTACACAGGAATGTTTTGTGCATATTGCACTGCGGCATCAACTGTTTCGATGTCGCCCATGTTGTCGATGAGTTCATTGCACAATCGACGAATTTCTGGCTCCCATTCAGCCACAACTTGCGGGCTAAATGCTGGCAACAACAGACGGCGTGCGTCTGCGTGAAACGGTGGGTCGGAAGTAATTGGTGGTGCACCACCAATAGGTGCCATCGAGATCCACTGGTCGCGAGGCGGCTTGTTGGACAACACTGCACCTTCGGACGAAAAATGATCGGTGTCACGTGCGACTGCTGAAACATCGGCGTGAGTTACTGGCAACCAGGCACCGCCGTAGCGATCAGTATGGGCGACCGGGCATGTGCCACGTAGTTCCTCCCAAATCTGAGGTGCGTTCTGGTTATAGGCAGGATCGGCGTGATCCCAGTCGGTTTCCCAACTTTGTACTGGTTTTACGGTTGCCATGCCCAAAGGATACTCATGGGTAAGGCAGACTTTCGTGTCGTGGCATCACTGTTCATCTTGTTACCGCCCTCGGAAGGCAAAGCAGAAGGCGGATCTGCGACGGCTAAATGGCGCGAATCGTCTGGCGTTTTTGGAAAGCAACTTGCCGCACAGCGCAAAGCATTAGTTGATCAATTAACGAAGTCCAAAGGCGGCGACGAAAAACTGCTCGGTGTGAGCAAGGCTCTTCTTGCACGCGCCAAGGACGCAAACTCATCACTACGCGGTGCCCCAACGCTTGCTGCATGCGAGCGATACACCGGCGTCGTGTGGGATCACCTCGACCTTGCATCGCTTACTTCTTCACAGCGAACTCGGGCACTGAACAGCATCGTGGTCATTTCCGGACTTCTTGGCGCTGTCAGCGCAGCAGACCCAGTTCCCGATTACCGACTGAAGATGGGCGCGCGCTTTGCACCATTTGGTTTGCTGTCGAAGTGGTGGCACGACTCGTTATCAGAAACCCTGAATACAGCATTTAAGGGTTCGGTAGTCATTGATTTGCTCCCCCAAGAACATCGCGGCGCATTTACTCTCGACACCGAGTTGCTCAGGGATTACTTCGTTGTTGGATTGAACGAAAAGTCGGGCAAAGCTGGCGGGCATGACGCCAAGGCGGCAAAGGGGAAACTTGCGCGCCACATTGTTACCGAATGTACTACCGCAAGTAAAGCGCTGCAGAGCTTGAAGAGTTTCCGCGATCCGCGTTTTGTGGTGAAGATTGAAAAGTAGTTACTTCTGTAATTTCAATTTCAAAAACTCGAGCACGCGCGTAACTCCCTCTTCCTGAATTTGTTCAGTAAGCACCGAGTGATCTTGTTTTGTCGACGACTCAAATTCCACAGCAACAAAGGCATCGCCTAAAAGTTCGCGCAATGAATTGAACCGCGTGCCAACTAACTTGTCGCCCGTAAAACGCAGACCAAGCACCTGGCATCCTGCTTGCGCTCGTTCGACAATTCGTGCTTCATCGCTTGGGCTGAGGTTGAGATCTCCTGATCGACGCGAACCAACCGCAAACGGCATCGACGGCTGTGACAACACTGGCGCAACCATGATGTCGTCCACCATCATTCCAAGTGCGAAACCGCCACTGAAACACATGCCCACTGCGCCAACGCCTACACCACCAACTTCACTATGAATCTGGCGTGCAAGTGCGCGTAGCCACGAAATGATTGGTGATGTTTTACGCATTGCCATCGTGGTGAACTCACGCGAGATACAAATTTTTCTCATTGATGAAGCGGTGTAACCACCAGATGGTTCACGGCCTACTTCGCCAACGAGCAGAGGCATAACGACAGTGAATCCTTGTGCAACGACACGTTCCGCAAATTCCAAAACCTTTGGTGTGATGCCTGGAATTTCATGCACAACAACGACCGCAGGACCGCTGCCTTTGCGATATGTCTCGTGCGATACATCATCGTGAGTGAACGTTGAATGATCCCAACCAGGAATGCTCATTGCCATGCTTCTATCTTGGTCGAACTACGCCAACAACACGCGACCAATACACGGCGCTTACTTTCACCACATCGCCAGTACGTGGTGCATGCACCATCTGGCCATTACCTAAATACATACCCACGTGATGAATTGGGTAGCCACTAAAAATCAAGTCTCCAGGTTGAATGGCTGCCGTTGGAATGCGATTCAGGCCCGCATATTGCGTACGCGAAGTGCGTGGTATTCCCACTCCCGCCACTCCCCACGCCCACGATGTAAGACCTGAACAGTCGAATGAAACTCCCGGCGACTTAGAACCGAACCTGTAACGAACACCCAATTGCGAAAGTGCAGCGCGAATGGCTGATCCCGCCTTTGACGATGCAGGTGCAACGTTGGCATACTTCGCGCCCTTAAATTTTGCAGCCTCTGCTTTAGCCGCACCTAATGCAGCGTCCTCACGACGTTGTCGCTCCGTTCGCAATGCAGCGCCCAACTCTCGCTCTGCTTGTGCTTGCTTTTGCTCATAGGCAGAAGCAAGTGATTCCGCTCTGTCCAACTGAGAAGCTGCATAATTTGCTGCAGATTCAGCCTTCTTCTTTTGCTTTTCCAACGTTGCACGTTCTTTTGCCAAATCATCAATAACGCCTTGCAGCGCGTCAGTGTTTCCCACACCTGTATTCAATGCAACACCTGTTAAATATTTTTTACGCACAATGTCACTGAGCGAACTTGTTGAACCAAGAATGCTTGAAAGCCCACTTGACAAGCCACCGTGGGTAAACGTCTTCAACGCAAGCTGTTTCAGTTCTGCCTGCATGGAAGAAAGTTCAACTTCTTTTTCAGCAATGCGCTTCTCTGTGTTCTTAATTTCAACAGCAATGTCTTCCATGTCATTGACTGCAAGCGAATATTCTTCTCCGAGCGCATCTATTTGTTCGCCCAAGCGATCAAGTTCAGCAATGATTTGATTTACGCGCTGCTGCTCATCATTTGATGAACCCGTTGCTGGTAAATGGCCCAATGCATTGACGGGCGCAACGGGGTAACCTACAGCCACTGAAGTGGTGAGGATGATGGCCACCAATGCTGGTGCGCTTCGACGTATACGCCCAATGGCGTCACGGATCATGATGTGGTTATCCTACCGATAGTTACGGTTTGATGTCATTCAGGCTAAAACCCAGCAAATAGAGCTATTCCCACTCAATGGTTCCCGGTGGTTTCGACGTCACGTCGTACACCACTCGGTTAATCCCTTGCACTTCATTAATGATTCGCGAGGACATTTTTTCAAGCAGTTCATATGGCAATCGAGCCCAGTCTGCAGTCATGGCGTCTTCACTGGTTACCGCGCGAATGATGATTGGCCGACCATACGTGCGCTCATCGCCCATCACACCAACTGAACGAATATCTGCAAGCACTGCAAACGCTTGCCAAATTTCGCGCTCAAGCCCCGCGAGTTTTACTTCTTCGCGAACAATTGCATCTGCTTCTTGCAAAATTGCGACTTTGTCTGGAGTTACTTCACCAATGATGCGTACACCTAGGCCAGGGCCAGGAAACGGCTGACGCCACACAATTTCATCGGGTAGTCCCAGTTCAGTTCCCACTTTGCGCACTTCGTCTTTAAACAATGTGCGCAGTGGTTCGCACAACTTCAGTGTCATGTCATCTGGGAGTCCGCCAACGTTGTGATGACTTTTAATCACGCTTGCGGTTCCATCAACGCCACCACTTTCAATGACGTCTGGATACAGCGTTCCTTGCACTAAAAACTTTGCATCGGTGATTCCGCCGGTATGTTCTTCAAAAATTCGGACGAAGGTTTCACCGATCGCTTTGCGTTTCGCTTCTGGCTCGGTGATGCCCTTCAGCTTTTCAAAGAACCGTGCACCAGCATCCACGTGAATCAGTTCAATACCCATGTTGCGCTTAAATGTTTCAACTACTTGCGCACTTTCGTTTTTGCGCATGAGCCCGATGTCTACATAGACGCACGTGAGTTGATTGCCGATTGCCTTATGCACAAGTGCGGCAGCAACTGCAGAATCCACTCCACCAGACAGACCACAGATCACGCGTTCTTTGCCAACGAGTTCACGAATTGCGGCAACTTGATCGTCAACGATTGATGACATGGTCCACGAGCGTTCTGCCCCAACAAGATGATGCAGAAATTGCTCCAACACATCTTGACCATGCTCGGTGTGCCCAACTTCTGGGTGATACTGCACTCCCCAAATTTTGCGACTTGAACTTTCAATCATTGCCATTGGCGCATCTGGTGTGCTTGCTGTGGCGACGAACCCACTTGGCAACACCGATACCGCATCGAAATGACTCATCCACACACTCAGTTGGGCAGGAATTCCGTCGTGGTGCAACTGCGATGTTGAACCCTCAATTCGCTGCAGTGTCGTTCGCCCGTATTCGCCTCGCCCACCACGTGCTACTTCTCCGCCCAGTTGCTGAGCAATCAGCTGACAGCCATAGCAAATGCCCAAAATTGGAATACCCAGTTCATAAATTTCAGGATCAAGAAGAGGCGCTCCTTCAACGTGCACGCTTGCAGGGCCACCCGACAAAATGATGCCGATTGGCTTGCGCTGGCGCACTTCTTTTGCCGTAATGCGATGCGGCACGATTTCTGAATACACCTGCGCCTCACGCACTCGACGAGCGATCAACTGGGCGTATTGAGCCCCAAAATCGACCACCAAAACCGTAGGTTGCGGTGCTAGTTCGGAAGCCATAGAGAAACATGACCTTAGTTGAGGACTGGCATTTGAGCCCAAGAGGTGTGACGATACAGAGGTGAGTTCAGACACCACCCAACCAATTGCACCAACAAGCGAAACCTCTATTCCCGACTTGTTAAGCGGAATGGATTACAGCGCCTGTGTGGGTCTATATCCAAAGCCGGGTTGCGGAACGAAGCCAGTGTTAACAGGCGATCGTGGTGGATCAATGCAAATTGCCGTGTTTGGAATTTTGATTGCGGGAATGGCCTTCATTGGCATTCGAATTGCGCGCAGTGTCATGTCTCGTGACCGCGAACGCGATACCGCTGCTGGCATTAAGCCATAACCCCAGCGACTAGTTTTTCCATGTGTTAAAAAACCGTGGAGTCCTTGGAGTGGTGTTTGGACTTATCAGTGCAACGTTGTACGGCATTACGCCAATTTTTGTGTATCACGCAACGGATAATGGCGCAGATTCTTTTGGACTGATGTGTTCGCGGTACATCATTGCGGTTGTTGTGTTGCTCATCTATCGAACATTCAAAATAGGTCTTAGAAAATGGCC
>Ga0209769_1000455_pt1 | contig 15986 bp, 15 predicted proteins | sample LauGreSuBDMM15DN_2_FD_187569 | JGI IMG/M metagenome (GOLD analysis project Ga0209769, IMG submission 187569) | Freshwater lake microbial communities from Lake Michigan, USA - Su13.BD.MM15.DN (SPAdes) (version 3) | ecosystem: Environmental > Aquatic > Freshwater > Lake | place: Lake Michigan, USA...
CTTTGGTCCAATACGTGTTGCTTAGGTAATCTTCGGTTACTCCTTTGGAGGTGGAAGCATGGATAAATCGCACCTTATTTTTTTGTGCCTCTGTGACAATTCCGGTATGTGTCACCTCTTTTTTCTTTTTTCCAGTGGCAAAAAATAAGACATCACCGGGCCGAATCTTGCGCTCAGGAATTTTTTTACCCTGTTTACTTTGGTCTGTAGAAGTTCTTGGAAGTTTGACCCCTACTGAAGCAAAGGAATGGTAGACCAAAGCGGAGCAGTCTATTCCAGCCTTTGTCATACCACCATAGCGGTAGGGTGTACCTCGGTAGGATTTGGCAGTTTCGATAATCGTAAATTCCGGGGAGGACTTGGCTACCCTCCGTTTACTGCTGCAGCTGCCCAAAACGGAAAGCGCAAAAACACACAGAAAAAAGGATGTCGCGGAAGGGAAATAAATTCGTTTCAATGGAATTTGTTTAGGCTTTTTCAAGTTTACCTCTCAAACGAATAAATTCAAAAGTATTTCCATATTAAATAAATCCAACCTGCTACAGGTATAGACTTTCAAGCAGGATTGTATCTTTACCTTTATTCTATTCCATGTCTCCTTTTATGCACATTCAGCAATTTTATGACGAAGGCTTGGCACATGCTAGCTATGCCATCTTAAGTCAAGGAAAAATAGCCTTGGTTGATCCAGGACGAAATCCACAACCTTACTATGACTTTGCCGAATCCCAGGGCGCTCAGATTGTTGCTGTTATTGAAACTCACCCGCATGCGGACTTTGTCAGTTCGCACCTGGAGTTTCACCAGAACGAGGGAGCGACCCTCTATGTATCCAAGCTTGTAGGGGCAGCCTATCCCCATGTAGGTTTTGACCAGGGAGATTTCTTCACTTTAGGTGCCATTACCGTCCATTCGCTCCATACCCCAGGACACTCCCCCGATTCCATCAGCATTCTGTTGAAGGATCCACAAGGAAAATACCATACTCTATTCTCGGGAGACACGCTATTTATTGGAGATGTAGGACGTCCTGACCTACGCGAAAAGGCGGGTAACCTGACTGCGCAACGCGAGGAGCTCGCCCGAATGATGTACCATACCGTGCAGCAAAAGTTGAAGACTTTGGCCGATGAGGTCGTGGTATTTCCCGCCCACGGAGCTGGCTCACTTTGCGGCAAAAATTTGAGCGATGCACGCCAGTCAACCATTGGCGAGCAGCGGGCCACCAACTGGGCTTTTTCAACGCCAGATGAAGCAATTTTTGTGGATACCCTACTTCAAGGGCAGCCCTACATTCCGAAGTATTTTGGATACGCTGTAGACTTAAATAAGCAAGGGGCACCCGCTTACCAGCAATCGATCGATAAGGTAAGTATGTTGTCAGAAGGGGCTACCCTTCCTGCGGGTGCTTTGGTGATCGATACGCGAAAGCAAGATCAATTTGCTGTAGGCCACATGCCTGGTTCGATCAACATCATGAATGGGGGCAAATTTGAAACCTGGCTCGGTTCTATCGTAGGTCCTGAGGAGCGGTTTTTCCTTGTTGCAGATACTGCCGCTGAACTTGAAATTCTAATTCACAAAACTGCTAAAATTGGCTATGAAAAGCTGATTCAAGGGGCGGTAGTTCGTCCTGCTGGGATGACGGCGAAGGGGACCTCCTTTGACCTTGCTGCATTTAAAGCCAACCCAGAGCACTTTACCCTGGTAGATATTCGCAGCCGCGATGAGCAGGCTGGCACCCCGATTTTTGACGGAGCCATCAATATTCCTTTACCGGAGCTCCGAGAAAGAGCTGGAGAAATACCGGTTTCCAAGCCGATTCTAATCCATTGTGCAGGAGGTTACCGCTCAGCAGCAGGCGTCAGCATTGTAGCGAATGAGGTAAAGCATGTGCCGGTGTTGGACTTTAGTGAAGCCATCAAAGACTTTCAAACTGCCGCACAATAAGTATAAAAAATGAAAACAAGTTTGCCCTCCGAAATAGGGCTTTTTTGTGGATAATTTGCAGTTTCGAAGCCTAATTCCTGCTTGTTTTGCGTAGATTTAAGTCTAGTTTATCCAGTAACGATGCTTAAAGAAGAGTTTATAGACTTAACCATTCCACAAAAAATAAAAACCCTCTATATGGAGGGCAGCTTTGTGGTGGCCATTCGCTACTACCGCCACAAGGTGAATCTTTACTTATTGGGGGACGAGTACGTGGAGGTGTTCTACAACCACAAGCTCGACAAAATTGAAAAGATCGAATTTTTAGCCCGAAAACATAGCCGCATGAAGTTCTATTTGGATCAGATAAAGTTGTAATTTGATTATCCGCAATTGTACCAGTGGCTAAACATGTGGGTTAAACTCTGCGGATAATTGCCAATTCTTACTCATATTTTTTTATTTTTGGATATACATCAAGTGAATGGAATGGCCTAAAGATATAAAATGGCTCAGTGATTCTAAACTCTAGGAGTGTAATCAGAAATTAAGCTATTTCGTAGCGTAAATTTTTCCACTATGAAGAAAAAAATTGCCTTGGTCACCGGCGGCTTTACTGGTGAATCCGTCATCTCCCTGAAAAGTGCTGCTGTAGTAGAAAAAAGCATCGACCGAGCCCTATATGAAGTCTTTACGATCTACATTTATCCGGGAGATTGGTACTATTTGACCGCTTCAGGTGAAAAAATTTCGGTAGATCTTAATGATTTCAGTTTGATGCTGGGGGCGGATAAAATCACCTTTGATGGGGTCTTTACCATCTTGCATGGATCTCCAGGGGAGGATGGCAAGCTAGCGGGGTACTTTGACCTGATCGGGATTCCCTACACCACTTGTGACCAGTTGACTTCTGCGATCACGATGAACAAGGGCTACACCAAGGCAATAGTGCAGACAATCCCGGAATTGCAGGTGGCTCGATCCATGCAGCTATTTGAGCGGGATGTGGACGCGGTAGCTAAAATCCAAGAAGAGCTTCAATTGCCCTTATTTATAAAGCCCAACAATGGGGGCAGCTCCATCGGAATGACTAAGGTCAAGACCTGGGAAGAGTTGCCTGAGGCCTTAGACAAGGCCTTTGCGGAGGACTCTCAGGTGCTTGTCGAGGAATTTGTGTCTGGGAGAGAATTTTCAGTTGGTATATTTAAAGCGAATGACCAGGTTACCGTCCTGCCTGCCACGGAAATTGTGAGTAGCAGAGAGTTTTTTGATTACGAGGCCAAGTACGTACCTGGTGTGTGTGAGGAGATCACCCCTGGGCGAATGAATTCCGAGGAGGTGGCACGCGTAGAGCGCATTTCAAAAAAGGTATATGCCGTTCTCAACTGCAAGGGGGCGGTCCGCATCGATTATTTTCTCCAGGAAGATACAGGAGCATTTTATTTTATTGAGATCAACACCGTTCCTGGACAAACTGAGACTAGCTTAATTTCGCAGCAGGTGCGGGCCATGGGAATGGAAGTTTCCCTGTTTTACACGCTCCTGATTGAGGAGATGTTTGCAGTCGCTGCCAAGAAGTAAACATAAAATTTTTTGTAAGATTTGCTTTTCCTTTCTTCGGAAGGGGGTATTTTTTGCAATAAGTTCTATTTTTGTGGAAGAAAGCGATTGCTAATGATTCAAAAATTATTTCCACTGGACAAAAACTACATCCTTCGGCAGGCCCAATCCGTGCTGGAAGAGGAGTTGTTGGATCAGATGGTTGTTGAATTAAAAGCGTCTTATACCCAACTGTACAACCCCCTGCAGTTGATGGACCATACTTATCGTTCGATTTTGGAGCGAAATGAATTTCCTCGCGAGCGAATTCGGGTGATCTACAGACAACTTTGTGGCGTATATCGCTACCGTCACGGGGACAACCAGCTCGAACTTTTATTTGATGGCCGCACCCATTTTGAAAAGTTCCAAGAAGACTGGACAGCTACCTTGTTGTCCTATGTGCGACTACTAGGCCAGCACGAACCCTACGTGAAGACCCTGCTTCGGATGACGGTACTGCACGATACCGAATCCCGTGCTGAATGGGCGGAGAACCATTGTAAGGGCTTTGTCAATCAGTTTTTTGACTTGAAAGTCATCAAAAGGCAAGGTGAACTTCGCCTGAAGGTCTCCTAAACTTGGAGTTGCTGCGCCTGAGAGTGCAGTACTTAAAAATTAGGGCTTAGCAGGTATTTGCCGTAAAACTCATCTATTACTTTGACTGCTTCTGTAGCGGTATCGACCACACAAAACAGGTCCAGATCGGATTCACTGACGTAGTGCAGGTCATCTTGCAGTAGTCTACTTTTGATCCAGTCTACCAGTCCAGCCCAGTACTCTTTTCCGACCAATACAATTGGAAACCTACCAATCTTGTTGGTTTGAATCAGGGTGAGCGCTTCAAAAAACTCATCCAAGGTGCCAAATCCCCCAGGAAGGACGACAAAGCCTTGTGAGTAGCGGACAAACATGACTTTGCGAACAAAGAAATAGTCAAAGTTGAGCAGCTTGTCTCGGTCGATGTACAGGTTGTTGAACTGTTCAAATGGGAGTTGGATATTGAGTCCCACGGACTTTCCGCCTTCTGAGAAGGCACCTTTATTTCCTGCTTCCATGATGCCTGGACCTCCACCTGTGATGACCCCATAGCCATGGCGTACGAGTTTGGCGGCGATTTCCTCAGCAATTTTGTAGTAGGCATGGTCCCTCGGGGTTCGTGCCGAACCGAATATGGTGACGCAAGGGCCAATTTTGGCGAGCTTATCAAAGCCCTCGACAAACTCAGACATCACCTTAAAAATTGCCCAAGAGTCAGCGCTTTTTATTTCATTCCAATCCCGTTCCTTAAAAGCATTTCGGATGCGTTCCTCGGAATTTTTATCTTCTTGTTCACTCATTTGGACAGTTATTTTGGTTCAAGAATACGATTCTAGCTAGCTAAAGATCAAAAATTGCAAAAAATTCCCGTTAACTAGTTGATATACAACATAAAAAAATCAATCCACATTCAGCGTCAAATACCCAAAAGGCCTGCTAATTTTGTGGAATTACTAGATCTAGATGAATCTTTTTGAAAAGGCGCAAGCGGTAGAAGCCCTATTTGGGGAGTTGGAGGAGCAATCCAAGCAATTTCATGCTGAAGGGGGAATGGGGTGCATTTCAGGTTGTGGCTTTTGTTGTTCCAAACCAGAAGTCCCTGCATCCGCCTTGGAATTTTTACCATTAGCCTTCGATTTGTATGAAAAGGGGCTTGCAGAAGAGCTTGCTGCCCAACTTGCGGCAGAGAAATCCAAGGGAGTTTGTGTGGTATATCGAGCGCAATCAGCGGACTTGAGCAAGGGCTTTTGTGGGAATTATTCAAAAAGGGGCTTGATATGCCGGGTTTTTGGCGCCTCAGCGCGCAAGAATACGAAGACCAACCAAAAGGAGCTCATTACCTGTAAGTTACTCAAATCGGAGCGGCCAGCAGCCTTTCAAGAAGTCAGTACCAGGATCAATGCCGATCTGGATATTCCCTTGGCGCCAGCCTACTACACCCGCCTCAAAGATGTAGATGAAGCGCTTACGGCTTTGCAGCCGGTAAATGAAGCTATTTTGTTGGCCTTGGAACTTGTGTTGCGCTATCGATTTTACGAGGAAGAGGAGAAAGCGGGCTAAGTGATTTTTGGGCTTCGCTTTTTTAAGTATATTCGGACATCCCTAGAAGGGGTTTTCCCTACAAAAAAACTATCAGTATGGTGAATATTACAGAGATTATTCAGACAATCAAATCCCTGGTCGAGACTAGAATCGAACTAGTCAAGTCGGACATCCAAGATCAGTTGGTAGGAATACTTTCTCGCCTGATTTTACTGGTTTTAATCGGTTCAATCTTGTTGGTTGCAGGGTTATTTCTTTCGTTATCCCTAGCTTTTTACATCAGTCAGGTGACCCAAAGTCCATACCTCGGATTCTTGGTGGTGTCGCTTTGCTATTTTGTTATGGTGGTTTTCCTGTACCTTACCAAGGATACGAAGGGCTTTCAGCAGCAAATCAATACCTTTTTAAAGGACTTTATTTTTAATCCATCTAACCGAAAAAACTCCAATGAGTAAGGAACTTGAAAAAAAATCTGCAGACTTGGAGAGGGCCTTGGAAAAGCAATTAAGTGGCTTTAAAAAGGGGTCTGAGGATTGGGTTAAGGTTGGTGCTGCAGTAGCAGTAGGTGCCTTGGTGGTGTATGGACTCACGCAACTGAGTCACCGAAAGAAAGAAAAAAATACGGATAAGGCGCTGGAAGTTTTGGAGCGGGAGGGCTTACTCAATCCAGAAATTAAGGAGCGGCTTACCCAGCCGAAGAGTTCCTCCCTTTGGACAGGCTTGGCTCAAAAAGTGCTTTTCTTGGGACTTGCGTTAGCAAAGGACAAACTGTACGAACAATTTTTTGCGGAACCCGAAAAGCCTGAAGAGAAGAAGGACATTTGAGGTAGACTCAACCTTCGAGGTTTTAAAAAACCTCGAAGGTTTCTATTCTAATAAAAACCTCGAATGCTTTTTAAAACCTTCGAGGTCTTGGAGACCTCAAAGGTTAGACGTTGATCAGGGATTCTCGTCTACGCATTTTGCCTGCAGGCACCCCATACATCATTTTGAAACGGCGGCAGAAATAGGCCGTGTCCTTGTAGCCCACTTCCTTACCAATGGTACGGATCGATTTTTTGGTGGTGCGAAGTAAATCTACAGCAGCCTCCAATCGCTGGTATTCGATGTAGTCCTGGGGATTGATGCCAGTGAGCATTTTGAAATACTGTCCTACATAATCCTCGGAAACGTTGGCGATTTTAGCAAGCACCTTATTGGAGAGGTCCCCGCTGATGTTGCTTTTAATGTAGTTAAACAAGTCGATCAAGCGAGGATCCTTGAAATAAGTCGCATTGGTAGAGAGCTCCTCTGTAAACAGTCTGTTTTTGAGAATGTGTCGCAATAGCTCGATGACCAGCACTTCAGTTAGGGATTTTAAACTACGCTCCTTGCCCACTCCAGTGTTTTCAATTTCTTTCATCAAGTCCTCCACCAAGGTGGTGACCCGGTCATTGAATCGGATGATAAAGGGAGGGATATCTAGAGAGTTGAAAAAGTTGACTACATCAAACACTTTGGATTCAAACTGGAAAACTGAAATGCAGTCTTCTTCAGCCGTTTTGATGTCTTTGTAGCTGATACTCTGCAAGTGCTTTCTCCGGGTCTCTGCAAATTGCTCCCCGGTAACTTCTTGCTTGGAGGTTTTTGTTCCGAAAGTGAGGGTTGTCTTTCGGTCTTTGGGTAGGAAAATTACCTCGCCCTCGTTCACCAGCTCTTGGTCATCGCCAAATTTTATGGCTCCATGGTGAAGCAATACTAGCGTGTTCTCGTTTTCCTGGTAGTTTGTAACGGTAACCGGTTTTTCAATTTTGTAGTTGCTGCCTTTCAAAAAGCGCACTTGCACCGACTCGATGACTTTATTGTAATACTCCATAGCCGAATAAAAATTTATTTCTAAAAATATGATTTTTCCAATTACAAAACTGCATTTTAGAATTAAAAAATTCTAATCTCTAAAAAAAAGGAAATAATTTTTGTTTTTTTACCCCCTTGATAAAGTTTGCTTGTGGACTATTTCAAGACCCCTCTAGATATTACGATGCGCTGTATTTCAGAGGTGCCTTCGTAGATCTGGGTGATTTTGGCATCCCGCATGAGGCGCTCCACATGGTATTCCTTGACATAACCATAGCCGCCATGTACCTGAACCGCCTCAATGGTTACGCTCATGGCAACTTCAGAGGCGTACAATTTGGCCATTGCAGAGGCATGTGCATAGGCCATCCCTTCGTCCTTAAGCCAGGCAGCTTTGAATACCAGCAGTCGAGCAGCCTCTATTTGAGTAGCCATATCGGCCAACTTGAATTGAATGGCTTGGTGCTGGCTGATGGGCTTGCCAAAGGTTTTTCGTTCCTTAGAGTAGGCTAATGCGAGTTCATAAGCGCCAGAGGCGATGCCCAGCGCCTGGGCGGCGATTCCTATTCGGCCTCCATTGAGGGTTTCCATAGCAAAGGTGAACCCAAATCCTTCAGCGCCGATTCGATTAGTAACAGGCACTTTCACATCCGTAAAAAGTAAGGAGTGCGTATCTGATCCTCGGATACCGAGCTTATCTTCTTTCTTACCCACGACAAAGCCTTCCCAGCCTTTTTCCACAATAAAAACCGAAATTCCTTTGTGGCCTTTGCTGGCATCCGTTTGTGCGATGACCAAGTAGATGGAGGCAGAAGATCCGTTGGTGATCCAGTTTTTGGTCCCATTCAAGAGGTAGTGGTCGCCTTGGAGGGTAGCGGTAGTTTGCTGGGAGGTGGCATCCGAACCAGCTTCCGGTTCAGAAAGGCAGAAGGCACCAAGCTGCTCTCCTGTAGCTAGCTTCGTGAGGTAGGTTTGTTTTTGTTCTTCAGTTCCATATTTCTCTATCCCCCAGCATGCCAAGGAGTTGTTGACAGACATGGATACGGATGCGGAGGCATCAATTTTGGAAAGCTCCTCCATTGCAATGACATAGGAAATGGTATCCATGCCACCACCCCCGTAGGCGGGATCAACCATCATGCCCATGAAACCAAGGGCTCCCATCTTTTGGATTTGTTCGGTGGGGAATCGGGCTTCTGTGTCTCGTTCGATTACTCCAGGGAGCAATTCAGTTTGGGCAAAATCTCTAGCAGCCTCTTGTACGGCGAGCTGCTCCTCGGTCAATTGAAAATTCATGGGATGGAAATGGGTTTATTTCTGGTCAAATTAAGGTAAAAAAGAAAAGGGACATCAGTCCCTTTTCGAAGTAGTGCGTGCTCTAATTAATCTTTGTTTCCAAAGAAAACAAAGATGTAATAGGCAAGCGTTACCAAAGATGCCATTGCAGCAACAAGGTAGGTTCTTGCTGCCCAGTTGAGCGCATCCTTGGACATGGCATACTCAGAAGGAGTCACCACATTGCGGTTTTGTACCCATGCCAAAGCTCGGTTGGAGGCATCAAATTCTACCGGTAGTGTCACCAAAGTAAAGAGCGTCATGATGGAGTAGGAGCCTACTACCAAATATCCAATGAATTCGTAAGGTAGTCCCAATGCAAATCCACCAAACAAGGAGGCAATCAATATGAAATTCAAGACTTTGCTCGAAATATTTTGAATAGGCACCATGGCAGAGCGCATGGTCAACCAGGAATAGGCGGTGGCATGTTGTACCGCGTGACCACATTCGTGAGCAGATACAGCAGTTGCCGCGGCATTTCTTCCATAAAATACGTCAGGAGAAAGGTTGACACTCTTGTCTGCTGGATTGTAGTGGTCCGTGAGCTGTCCCTCTACACAAGTCACACGCACATCATGAATGTTGTGGTCGGCAAGCATGAGCTTAGCGATTTCCTCCCCAGAAAGGTTGGCCTGAAGCGGCGTTTGGGAGTACAACTTAAATTTACTTTTCAATTTGCTGCTAACCACAAAGCCGAGGATAGCAAATACAATGACGATAAGGATGATCATGTCTATTTTGTTTTAACTGGGTGTAACTACGAATTTAAGAAGTTAAAGGTTTTTTCCAAGCGGGAATTTTTAGCATGAGGATCCAGCTAATTAGTCCCACTCCTAAAACCAAGAGCATTTGGGTGCCGTGGATGATGGCTGCAAATATTTTGCCATCGGCTTCAGGAACCCCAAAAACAACTAAAATATAGGCGACCAAGGCGTGGAAAGTGCCAATTCCTCCTTGAACAGGGGCAATCATGCCAATAGTTCCCATGACCATCACTAAAAGTACTTGGCTCCCCGACAAATTGGCAGCTGATTCGATGCCTTGAGAAACGGTATACATGGTCAGAAAGTAAATTACCCAGATGATTACAGAACTTATCCAAAAACCCATGGGATTTTTGAGGTGGCCAATGGCGCGAACGCCAGAAAGTAACTGCCTGAAGAATACCTGAAATTTATTCACTAGGCCATGGTTGCGGTATTTTCTGCCCAACAGGTACAGAAAAAGGAGGAAAATAGCTCCCCCACCTAAAAGCAATGGAAGTTTACTCAGTAGGGTGGAGGTGAGTGCCGAAAGATCGACCAGCTGCCCCACTAGGGAAATAAATAGTTGGCTTTCGAGAAGGAAGGCGATAAAGATCGTTCCCGACATAAACAGGAGGTCGACACTCCGTTCGACGAGCACCGTACCAATTGCCTGTCCGAGAGGGATGCCATTGTTGCGTGTCAATACAGTGCAACGAGCCACTTCGCCTGCTCTTGGTATAAGGAGATTGACCAGGTAGCCCACCATCACGGCATGATAGGCTCGGTTCGAGCTGACGGGTACTTGATCTGCCTCATTACGAATTAGCAGTGCCCAGCGCCAACCCCGAATCCAGTAGCCTAGCCAGGCGATGAATAGGGAGAGCAGGATCCAAAACCAGTTGCTCGAAGCGAGCTGTGCTTGTAGTTGGTCAAACTTGATATCTCGGTACAAAAACCAAAAAATCCACAGGGCAATACCCAGCGAGAGTGCCACTTTAAGGAGTTGTTTGATTTTGGGATGCATGATCAAATGAGTTGGTTTCTATCGTCTGGAAATACCAGGATCGGCTGGTGAATTTTCGCTTCTTCTGGGCTCATGCCCGCGTAGGAGATGATAATGACTACATCGCCTACTGCGGCTTTTCTGGCGGCAGGACCATTTAAGCATACCGTCCCAGATCCTCGCTTTCCTTTGATGACATAAGTTTCGAGGCGCTCCCCGTTGTTGACATTGACCACCTGTACTTTTTCATTTTCAAACAGCTGGGCGGCGTCCATCAGGTTCTCATCTAGGGTGATGGAACCGACATAATGCAATTCAGCCTGGGTGATTTTTACTCGGTGAATTTTTGATTTTAAGAGTTGGAGTTGCATGTGGTTTAGTTTCGCCTGCCAAATTAGGCAATAATGGGCAAGTTATCGATCAGTCTCACTTGGCCGACAAAGGCAGCGATGCAGAGTGACTGAGGGCCGTCCATTCTAAACGTATCAAAAATTTCAAATGTTTCGGGATGCAGCAGGGCGAAGTATTCCAATTGACAGTTTGCAGCAGTTAAAAAGGCCAATTTGGTATCGGCTAGAACGCTGCCCCATGGTTCTCCAGCCAGCAGTCGTTCCTTGGCAAGTAGCAGCTGGGAATACAGGAGAACGGCCTGCTGACGCTCTGCTGGACTTAAGCGCTGGTTTCTAGAGGACATGGCCAGCCCATCTTTTTCTCGTCGGGTAGGTACCACTTCAATGCTGAGTCCAAAGGAAAGATCCTGGACTAGGCGCTTGATGATGGCGACCTGCTGCAGGTCTTTTTGTCCAAAGAATGCGCAGGTAGGTTGGATGAGGTGAAATAGTTTGGATACTACGAGCCCTACCCCATTGAAATGTCCTGGGCGAAACTCCCCTTCGAGTACCTGCTCCAGGTTTCCAAAATCGAAGCGCAAGTGAGTGGGCTGCGGGTAGAGGGTAGCTACTGAAGGAACAAAAACGAAATCTGCTCCAGCGGATTCCAATAGTGCTAGGTCTGCTTCTAGGGTTTGTGGATAATTCTGAAAATCTTCACTGGAGTTGAACTGAGTGGGATTTACAAAAATGGAGACCACCGTGAAATCCATGGATTCGATGCTTTTGGCAACTAGATCCAAATGCCCTTGGTGCAGTGCTCCCATGGTAGGAACAAAGCCCAGTTGTTTGTTCTCCTTAAAAATCGCAGTCCAAATGGGCTTCCAATCGGCTTCGGTACGGATTACCTTCATGGCAAGGGAATTTTCGGCTAAATAGGGGCAAAACTAGATTAATATCCACAAATCCAATGCTTTTAGGCTTTTTTTATTTACCTTTGTGCCCGTTGTTTATCACGATACTAAAATCCCCATAGCATGTCCAAACTGCGTATTCTCTACGTTGCTAGTGAAATCAACCCCTTCTTAGAAACTTCCAAAGTAGCTAGCTTCTTACGAGCACTTCCGCAAGCCATGCAGGAGCGAGGCATGGAAATCCGTATTTTGGTACCCCGGTTTGGGTTGATCAACGAACGAAAGAACAGGCTTCATGAGGTAGTTCGTCTATCTGGGATAAATATTGCGGTAGGTGAGGAGGAAAAGCCCTTGATCATTAAGGTAGCTTCGATTCCCAATGCCAAACTGCAGGTGTACTTCATTGACAACGAGGATTATTTTCAGCGTAAGTACGTGTTTCACGACAAGCAGCAGCGTTTTTACGACGACAACGACGAGCGTGCCATCTTCTTTTGCAAGGGCGTGATTGAAACCGTAAAAAAATTGGGCTGGGCGCCAGACATTGTGCATTGCAACGATTGGATGACCTCGCTCATCCCGATGTACTTAAAGACCACCTACAAAAACGAGCCTTTATTTAAGGATACGAAGTCGGTATTTGGCATTTATACAGAAGGGTTTACGCACACTTTTGGAGACGATTTGTTAAACAAGGTTAAGATGGTAGATATCGATGATACTATTTTAGCACCTTTGAGGAGCAAAGATTTTTCAGGCTTCATCAAAATGGGCATGGAATATGCCGATCAAGTGGTGCAAGGATCTGAAATTTCTGCTGAGTTGAACCAACTTATCCAGGATTTCTCAAAAAATAAGAAATTTGAAATCAGTTTTGAAGAAGAGCAGCAAGCTCATGAAGAGTTGTATGGAATGTACTCCAGCCTTGCGGGCTAAATTTTCCGTTTTCGCGTTTTTTTTGGTTTTGATCTTGGGAGGATGTAGTGATCCTGCCACGCTCGGCCTTGAACTTGCTCCTGAAAACAATCAGATTGGAGTGTTCTACAAAGAAATTCCCCTGAATGCTCAGGTGGTGCTCCTTGATTCCTTCAATACCACAAACGCAGGTATTCTAATCGTCGGAGATGAGGAAGACCCTTATTTTGGTAAAACAAGAAGTACCGCCTTCACGCGATTGTACATTGAGCAGGGTTCAGAGCGTCCTAAATCAGAGGCAATTCTGGATTCCGTGTTTTTTAACTTTTCTACGGTAAGTGTCAATGGAACTGATCTTGACAAGAAGAAGAAATATGCGGTTCACCTGCTATCAAAGCCCTTGGAAGACACCTTGTATTACAATTTCAGTAAGCTGCCTTATCAGGCAAATACCATTGCAGAGGCGGAAGTAGTGTTTAAAGATACCAAAGACACGCTTCTCAAAGCTCGTCTGAATCCGGTGTTGGCATCGGAAATTTTTACCAAACTGAAAAAAGGAAACGAGTTTGACAACTTATTTAACTTTAGAAAATACCTGCCAGGTGTGGCGATTGTACCTCGAGCCGGAGACAATACCACGGCGGGATTCTCCCTTGGAGGCAATACTGGAATAACCTTTCATTACCACAATACAGGGGATACTACAAAATTAACCTACAAAATCACCACCTTTTCTTCCCGTAGCTTCAATGGCGTCGAGTCAGATCGTCGCGGCACGCCTACAGCCGTGGTGACAGACTATCAGAAGTCTTACTCCACTGGTGCTATTGTTGGGATGAAATCAGGGTTGGGTCTTGCGATCCGTTTGGACACGAGTCCATTGGATGCTTTCCTAGATACGATTAAAGGGGTAGTTTTCAATCAAGTTACCCTTCAAATGGGCCCAATTGAAGACCAGAATGATGGGCAAAAACCAATCTCTGGAATGGTCATGAAATTTATTGATTCCAAAAACCAAGTGCTATTGAGTTCCATCAACCAGGCAGAGTTACACGTACAGGGAGATGGACAAGTTCAGGTTATTGAAGATGAAAAAGGGAATAAAGTACCCAACAATTCCTTTCTTTCTTCTGCCCTCATCAATTACGAGACTACGTCAAAATTGCAGCGATCAGGGATCAGTTCGTACATGAACTCCTTATACAAAAAGGAATTGCAACGCAAAGATTTGTTGCTCTATGCCATTACACCCAACACAGGGGATGATTTCAAACGCTCCTTACGGCAATTTAAAGTCAATAAAGACAAGGTTGTAATCACTGTGATTTACTCCAAAACCAAATAGGACAAATTTTAAGGAAGTGTCCCGAAATCCCCTTTTGATTTTTTAAAAGGGGATTGTTTTTTTTGGCACAATTCCTGTTTCTTTGTCCAACTAATCCCAACTTTTATAAATTTTTAGTTATGTGCGGAATTGTCGCTTACGTGGGGCATCAGGATGCCCTTCCCATTATTCTTAAGGGCCTTAAAAGATTAGAATACAGAGGATATGACTCGGCAGGCGTGGCCCTGCTCGATCAACGAGGACTGAGTATCTACAAAAAGAAAGGAAAGGTAGCCGAACTAGAGAAGTTCCTCGAAGAAACCGGCGAGATCCAGGCCAAAGTCGGGATTGGTCATACCCGATGGGCCACCCACGGGGAGCCCAACGACGTGAATGCGCACCCACATTATTCCTCCTCCGAGCGTTTTGCGATGATCCACAACGGCATTATTGAAAACTATGAGGTGCTCAAAAAAGATCTCAATAAGAAGGGCTATACCTTTCAAAGTGAGACTGACACGGAGGTCTTTGTCAAGTTTATCGAAGACATCTACCAGCACAACGGCTGTTCCCTAGAAGAAGCCCTTCGATTGGCGCTACACAAGGTGGTAGGGGCCTATGCGATTGTGTTGATTAACTTGGAGGAACCGAACACGCTCATTGCGGCACGAAAAGGATCTCCATTGGTGATTGGTGTGGGGGAAGGGGAATATTTCTTTGCTTCCGATGCTACGCCGATCATTGAATATACCAATAAGGTGGTGTACCTGGACGATTACGAAATCGCCGTGGTACGGAATGGGGAGCTTCAGATTAAGTCCATTGAAAACGTCGCGACCAACCCCTACATCACACAGTTGGAGATGGAGTTGGAGGCGATTGAAAAAGGTGGTTACGAGCACTTCATGCTTAAGGAGATTTTTGAGCAGCCCAAGTCCATCTCCGATTGCTTGAGAGGAAGACTAGACGCCAAGTCAGGTAGACTGGTGCTTGGGGGATTGCGGGAGTATATGAACAAGTTTCAGAATGCCGAGCGCATCATCATCACCGCCTGTGGTACCTCTTGGCATGCCGGCTTGGTGGCCGAGTACTTGTTTGAAGAGTTTGCGCGCATCCCGGTGGAGGTGGAATATGCCTCTGAGTTTCGCTACCGCAACCCAGTCGTCAACGAAAAAGATTTTGTGATTGCGATCTCCCAATCGGGAGAGACTGCAGATACGCTTGCTGCCATTGAATTGGCCAAGTCCCGAGGAGCCACCATTTTTGGGGTGTGTAATGTGGTGGGATCTTCCATACCGCGTACCACCCATGCAGGATCTTATACGCATGCCGGACCAGAGATCGGGGTGGCTTCTACGAAGGCCTTTACGGCACAAATTTCCGTCTTGGCGATGATGGCCCTAAAGTTGGGCTACCAGCGCGGGACACTTCCTGAAAGCACCTACATCCAATTGCTCCATGAGTTAGCTGCCATCCCTGCTAAGGTAGAAAAGGCACTGCAGACCAATGATCTGGTAGAGAAAATTGCTGCAGAGTACAAGGACGCACGCAACATGCTGTATTTGGGTAGAGGTTACAATTTCCCTGTGGCTTTGGAAGGCGCCTTGAAGTTGAAGGAGATCTCCTACATCCATGCCGAAGGCTATCCTGCGGCAGAGATGAAGCACGGTCCGATTGCCTTGATTGACGAGGAGATGCCGGTGATCTTTATTGCGACGCAGGACAGTTCCTATGAAAAAGTAGTGAGCAACATCCAAGAAGTGAAGGCCCGCAAGGGAAAGATTGTGGCGGTAGTTACGGAGGGAGATACACAGGTGAAGGCCTTGGCAGATCACGTGATCGAGGTTCCCCTTACGCATGAGGCCTTTACGCCTTTGCTTTCTGTGGTGCCACTTCAGCTTTTCTCCTACCACATCGCCGTGATGCGTGGCTGTAATGTGGATCAACCGCGAAACTTGGCCAAGTCAGTTA
>Ga0209769_1000460_pt1 | contig 15930 bp, 9 predicted proteins | sample LauGreSuBDMM15DN_2_FD_187569 | JGI IMG/M metagenome (GOLD analysis project Ga0209769, IMG submission 187569) | Freshwater lake microbial communities from Lake Michigan, USA - Su13.BD.MM15.DN (SPAdes) (version 3) | ecosystem: Environmental > Aquatic > Freshwater > Lake | place: Lake Michigan, USA...
GTGTTGTCACAGAACTTTGATATGTCGAAGGCTGTTTACATTAGCGGCAACGACCCAATTATCAAATCGTTGATGTTAACACCGCCGGTAACGCGTGCTGATTTGCGCGCATCAGCATTTATCAATGGAGAAAAGTGGTTTGGTGGATTTGCGATTTCTCGTTTAAGTAAGCCACGATTTGATTACATTTATTATAATTACACATCTACTTATCAGATGCAAGCGCAAGCGAGTTTGTTGTTTGGGTATAATATTGACTTGGGTAACGATATCTTGTTGAAGCCTTCAATTTATGTGTCTGCATATAATTTTGATTATTATAGAGTCCAATACAACGCATCGTTCAACTACCAAGATAAGTTTTGGATGGGTATTGGTGGCAACGATATTGGTCAGATTGGTGGAAATATTGGATTTGCCCCTCAGTCAGATATTAAAGTTTCGTATTCGTATAACACGCCTACGGGTGCTCAGCGAATTGCTTTGGGTAATTCTCATGAATTTCATACGTATATCGGATTTTCAGCATTGGGCGGTGGTTCTCGAAATGGGTCTGATTTGAATAGCACAAATGGTGGTGACGGAGAAGGTGAAGGAGATGCAAATTTGAATAGCTCGGGTGAAAATGGAAATGGTGAGAGCGAAGGTGGTGCCAATGTGAATAGTGCTTCGATGAAGAGAGAGGTTACTGTTACAAGTATAGAAGACTTGGTTGCTTTTGGAGCAGGTAAGGATACTGCTGGTATCAAATTGCCTCCAATAGAAAAGGTTAAGCCATCGCCTGGCTTCTATTTGGTTGCAGGTTTACACAGTGCAGAAGCAAAGGCGAACAAGCAAATCAAAGACTTGTACAAGAAGGGTGTATTTGCCTATAAAATCTACGATCCAAGTAACAAAAGTTACTATGTATTCTTGAAGGACTTCCCATCAGAGAAGGATGCTAACAAGGGTATTTTCTATTATGAGTCTGCGGTTCCACAGGTTTGGATCCGTGAGGTGAAGTAATCCTCAATTGCTTTTTGCCGTCAAGTATTGACCAATTTTTGGGCCCTGAAATTGCCTTTGTTGCGGTTTTATTCGTGTAGATTCAGGGGCTAATTTATTGCGCAATAAAAGCTTGGTAAATTAGATTGCATCCCATTTTTAGCGCTTTTTCCCTTATTTCGATTGGGTCTTTGTATACCTCAGGGTCTTCCCATCCATTGCCAAGATCGCATTCGTAGTCGTAAAAACATATGAGTCGGCCTTCCCAGAACAAACCATATCCTATTGGAGATTTCCCATCGTGTTGATGTATTTTGGGTAGGCCATTATTGAACGAGTAGGGCCCATGATAAATGGGGTGATTGAATGGTACTGCCTGAAATGTGAGTTCTGGGAATGCCTTTTTCATTTCTCTGCGAATAAACGGATCGATGCCGTAATTGTCGCAAATGTGGAGGAATCCTCCGGCGATCAGATAATTTCTGAGATTGCCGGCTTCTTGGTCAGAAAAAACCACGTTTCCATGGCCAGTGAGGAAGCAAAAAGGGTAACGGTAGATGTCTGTGGAGCCCACCTCTGCTATCGCCTCGGTGGTCGCCAAATTTGTCCCAATATGCGAATTCGCATACTGGGACAAATTTGCGAGGGCTGTTCTGCTACTATACCAATCCCCGCCGCCATTATATTTGAGTCGACATAACTTCAGTTGATTGGATTGCCCCGCTGCGCTGGGCAATCCAATCAACAAAAATCCTACCCACAATCCCACAATCAACATTCGTGAAGTCATCCTGGAAGAACTAGAAGTTTTTAACATGTGCTTTTGTCAAATATATCGTTCGTTTTCGAACAAATAATTGGTCATTCAATCAACTCTCACTATTTCAAAAATAACCAATACACCAAGAATAAACATCCAACAACAATTCGGTAATAGCCAAAAAAGGCAAATCCCTTCCGCTGAATATATCCAATGAAATACTTAATCGCAAAATAAGCCGTTATAAAACTGATCACATTGCCAATGGCTATGTCGGCCAATTCGCTGCCCTGTTGTAACTCTTCCCAATGCTTTAATAGTTTATATCCACCTGCTGCCGCTAGGGTGGGAAGTGCCAATAGAAATGAGAATTCAGTTGCCTCAGCACGGGTTAATCGGCCCTGTAAACCTCCGGCGATTGTGGCTGCGGAACGACTTACGCCAGGAATCATTGCCAAGCACTGGAACAGTCCAATTTTTATCGCATCTACAAACTTTAGATCCGAGATTTTTTTATCTCCAGGAGGGAAAATCTTTTCGATATATAACAATACGATACCAAATATTACCAATGTGAGCCCCGGTATCCATGGCGCTTTCAACATCATCTCTAAAAGGTCATCAAACAAAAATCCTAAAATGGCCGCCGGAATAAAACCCATGATCAAAATCGGATAAACCCATAAAGCGTCCTTCGAAAAGAAACGCTTCCAATATAATGTTAAAACACTGGCAATGGCACCAAATTGAATCGCAATGAGGTAGGTTTCGTGCTCGCTGGGCGACATGCCCATGAGTTCTCTGGTGATCATCAAATGGCCCGTACTGCTCACAGGCAAAAACTCGGTGAGGCCCTCAACCACACTAAGAATTAAATTCTCAATCCAGGTCATGGATTACGCTGCTTTCTTTCGGTAAAAAATTGCAACGATGCCCAAAAGGAACCCAAGAATAACTACGATGGGGGCAACGGTGAGTTTTGTGGTGTTGTAAATGTCGGTTGTGCCCGACATCAACATGAATCCAATGACAAGAATCACCAATGAAGCGATGATTAGTATGTAGTTTTCTTTGGCAAACAACATCGGTTGCTGAGGCTTGCTTTCGATTTTCGAGGCGGGTTTTTTGATTGAACTCATGGCTTTAATATAAATTTTCGATCTTGGTGCGAAGATAACGTCGGGTACTCAACCAACTGCCAAAAACTGCCAAAATCAGTCCAAATATCGACACAGAAATACAAATTACAAACAATGCCATCACACCAATATGTTTTGTGAAGTCGTTGATGATAGCAAAATCCTGAAAAATATAGGGTAAGCCGTAAAAAATTATCAATAATAAGCCCATCGCAATGGGTATCGCAATCAATGAATGTCGCACAAATGCCATCACGTAAGGTCTAACAATGAATTTGTTGGTGGCGCCAACCAACTGCATACTCTTGATCAAAAATCTATTTGCGAATATGCTTAAGCGTGTAGCACTTTGTATCAAGGCAATTGCAATGATCAATGAAATCACGGCTGCGGCGGTAAAGCCGATTTGTAAGCGATGCACATTTGTGGTCATGCTTTCTACCCAATTCCGTTGATAGATAACATCTTCAACCAAAGGGAACGTCCGCAAATGTTTTGATTCACGGTCGATGAATTGAATATTGGCGTAATCCGCCTTTGGGTAAATTTCTAAACTCAGTGGCAAGGCGATAGATTCGGCATAGGACAAAAATTCAGGGTCGTATTTTTCGCTCATTTCCTTCACACCGTCTTTGGGACTAATGAATTTGGTTGTTTTAATCCAAGGCTCCTTTAGTAACGATTGTTCGATTTTTCTCACTTGTGCTTCGGTGCTGCCATCCACAAAATAGAGATCGATGCTGCTGCTTTCCATCAAATGCTGACTTAATCCTTGAAAGCCAACGATGGAAAATCCCAATAGCCCTAGCATGAACATCACAGAGGACAGTGAAATGATGCTTGGCCAAGCGCTGGGTTTTCTTCGTTTATTCGACATATGATGGGCTCGATTTGGTGCGAAGATGCGAAAATCCGCATGATTTTGATGTTGAAAGTTATCCGCATGCGTGGATATTTAGACACCCGACGAAAGTGGTTTTTCATTCAATAATGAAATAGATGTTTAGAATCAACTTTCAGGCCTATTATTCAACGCCTCAGACAACAAAAACTTTGTTTACAATGTGTTTACATTGTATTTTTGAAGAAGAATTACAATAATGGTAAAAAAAGTACTTTTGATTCTCTGCGTTATATTCTCCCTTTCAATTCAATTGAAGGCGGCTGAACCTTCGCAAGCGGCTACTAACTTAAAGCCCGGAACCATTACGTGTAACTCGGCGCAGCTTACTTGGACGAGCGGAAATGGAGCATGGCGTTTGGTATTAGTAAAAGAGGCGGCAGCGGTTGATGCTACACCAGCTGATGGTAGTTCATATTCGGCAAATGCAAATTTTGGAAGCGGTGGGCAGTTGGGCACTGGAAATTTTGCTGTTTTCAATAATATCACGAACAGCGTAATTGTTACAAATCTTAAAGTAAATACCACTTATCACGTCACTGTTTTTGAGCATGACGGTACGGGTCCAGATTATCTAACATCAAAAACGGCCACCGTTAGTTTTACCACACACAAGTTAACTGTTGCATTTACTCACAAAGGAACAAATGACAGTTGTGAGAAATCAAATAAAATTACATTTACCAATACTTCTACCAAATCGGCCAATTTCGGTTGGGTTAAATATACTTGGATTTATGGCGATGGTTCTCAGGATACTGGGTTGAATGCAACACACACATATGTTAAAGGAGGTAATTTTACTGTCAATTTGGTTGCTTCTCCTGCATTAAATTGTTTAGATATAGCCACAACGCCAAAGGCAATTTTTATTGTTCCTCGGCCTGTGAGTAAGCCCTTTGAGAAGGCGAATGATACAGTTCAGTGTTTTGACGGACACGTTTTTCGTTTTGATGACAATACGCAGTTGGCGAAAATTCCAAAGTGCGCATACATCCGAACCTGGTTTTTTAATGACCAAGACAGTGCTACCATTCCAAATCCGACCAAGTCTTATTTGGCTCCAGGTAGATATCGCATTCATTATAAGAGTGAAACACTTTACGATAACAAACAGACGGGTTGTACCGACACCGCCAATATGTGGGTAAAGGTAGTGGCGAGTCCTTCCTCCGGTGTTTGGGTGAATGATTCTATTCAGTGTTTGGCTGGTAATATTTTTGATTTTGATAACAAGTTTCCAGGATTGGTGAGTTTTAAGTGGGATTTGGGCGGTGGTTCAACGGCAGTTACCAAAACAGTGTCTAAATCGTTTCCATCGGTTGGAGATTATCCAATTATTCACGAAGCCACGAGTGTTGATGGTTGTTCGGGGAAAGATACAATTATCGTAAAAGTGAAACCCAATGTAGATCCAGCATTTACCGGTTTGCCAGCAACGGCATGTCAAGGTGGTCCGGCCATTATGCTGAGTCCAAAAACAACGGGAGGTATTTTCAAGGGAGAGACATTTACGGGGAACAGCTTCTATCCAACCAAAACGGGGAAGGTGACGATTAAATATGTGGTTCAAGATCAGAATTGTCCTGATTCCTCATCTGCAGACATTACTATTACGCCCAAGCCAATTTTGAATTTGGGTAAGGACACTACCCTTTGTGATGGGGCAAGTACCGATATTATTGTTTCGATTCCGGGTACAGTTCTGTGGAATGATGGATCTACGGCAAATATTAAAACCGTGTCATTGCCAGGTACTTACGGTGCCGTAGTAGATAATGCGGGATGTAAGGCATCAGACTCAATCAATATCAAAGTCAATGTTTCACCATCAATTTCATTGCCGATGGATACTGTTTTGTGCAGTGGTTCAATGGTGAAATTGGTAGCTCCGTTCTTGCCAAATACTACGATTAAATGGAGTACAGGTTCAAGTGATACTGTTATTTATGTAAGTGCAGCAGGTACATATTCTTGCACTGTAACAAATGCTTGCGGATCTGCAACAGATGATGTGACTGTGAATTTGATGATGGGGGATTGTGATTTGTTTATCCCTACTGCATTTACTCCAAACGGAGATAATCGTAATGAGAGCTTCAAGATCTTCGGTCGTGGCGCTGTTCCAATATTGTTTTTAGTATACAACCGTTGGGGTGATAAAGTCTTTGATAGCCACGAGAAGAACGTTTATGAATGGGATGGCTATTATATGAATGATGTATGTCAAGAAGGAATTTATACATTCATTTATCGGTATGAATTAAAAACCGGTGATCGCGTTCGTCGCAAAACCATTTCTGGTACCATCATGTTGATGCGCTAGAAAGTGGGTAAGTAGTGGTTAAAACTATCTAAAAGTAATTTCATCCTCCGCTTGCGGTGTTGTAATTTTGTGACGCATGGTACATCAACCCGCTACACTAGAACAAGCCAAACAGTTGGGTTTGTTGGAAGAAGAATTCAACAAGATTTGCGACATACTAGGTCGCCATCCCAATTTTACGGAAATCTCCATATACTCTGTTATGTGGAGCGAGCATTGCAGTTATAAAAACTCCATCGTTTGGTTAAAGACATTGCCCAAGTCGGGTTCTAAAATGTTGGCAGAAGCGGGCGAGGAAAATGCGGGCTTAGTAGATATTGGCGATGGGTTGGCCTGTTGTTTCAAAATCGAAAGTCACAATCACCCGAGTGCCATTGAGCCTTATCAGGGGGCGGCAACCGGTGTGGGTGGGATCAATAGAGATATTTTTTCGATGGGCGCAAGGCCTATTGCGCAATTGAATTCTTTGCGTTTTGGAAATATTGCTACCGCGCGTACGCAGTGGTTGGTGAAAGGCGTGGTGAAAGGCATCGGCGATTATGGCAATGCTTTTGGAATTCCAACAGTTGGTGGTGAGGTGTATTTTGATGACTGCTATGAGCAAAACAACCTAGTCAATGCCATGAGTGTTGGTATTGTGGGTGTTGGCAAGAGTATTTCTGCCGGTGCAGGTCCTGCTGGCAATCCAGTTTATATCTTTGGTTCAGCTACAGGCAAAGACGGTATTCATGGCGCAGCTTTCGCATCGAAAGATATGAGTGAAGACAGTATCTCTGATTTGCCATCGGTTCAGGTGGGTGATCCTTTCTGGGAGAAGTTGATTTTGGAGGCGAGCATGGAAATTATCGAAACGGGTGCTGTGGTTGGAATGCAAGACATGGGAGCGGCCGGTATTACTTGTTCTACCAGCGAAATGAGTGCAAAGACCGATGTGGGGATGGATGTGTGGTTGGATAAAGTGCCCATGCGTCAGCCCGATATGAAAGGTTGGGAGTTGTTGCTCAGCGAAAGCCAAGAGCGAATGTTGGTGATCATCGAAAAGGGAAGAGAAAAGGAAGTAGAAAAGGTGTTGGAGAAGTGGGATTTGACCTATTCGCATATTGGGATGGTGACAGATACCAAGCATGTCCGTTACTTTATGGGTGATGTGCTTGAGGCCGATATTCCTGCGGAATCATTGGTTTTGGGTGGCGGTGCTCCGGTTTACCGTCGGACATGGACTGAGCCCGAATATATGAAAGAAATCGCCAAATTTGATTTGAATTCGGTTGCGGATTTGAGTTTAGCAGAAGCAAAAGATGCGGCCATTAAGTTGTGTAATGAGCCCAATATCGCCAGCAAGCGTTGGATTTATGAGCAATATGATTCGATGGTTGGAACGATTAACGAATCGACCAATTTGCCATCTGATGCGGCGGTTGTGAAAATCGTTGGCTCTGAAAAGAGTTTGGCGTTGACGGTAGATTGCAACAGTAGATATGTATTTGCTGATCCCAATAAGGGGACGCAGATTGCTGTGGCTGAGGCCGCTAGGAATATTCGATGCACTGGTGGTGTGCCAACAGCCATTACCAACTGTTTGAATTTTGGCAATCCTTATAACGAGGAGGTTTATTATCAATTTAAAAACGCCATCGAAGGGATGAGCGAAGCTTGTCGGAAATTTGATACTCCGGTAACAGGAGGAAACGTGAGCTTTTATAACCAGAGCACCAACGGTCAGGCCGTGTATCCAACGCCAACCATTGGTATGGTGGGTATCATTGAACAGCCTGAGCATCGCATGAGTATTCCTTTTGCTGGTGCTGGCGATGCCATCGTTTTGTTGGGAACAACGCGCAACGATTTGGGCAGTTCGCAGTATATCGCCAAGGTAAAAGGCGTAAGTCATAGCCCATGTCCGTCCTTTGATTTGGACGAAGAATACGCATTGCATTTGTTGTTGGAGACTTTGTCGAAGGAGCAGGCAGTTGCATCGGCGCACGACATCAGCGAAGGCGGATTGTTTGTGGCTTGCATGGAAAGTGCGATGGCTGGCGGCAAGGGATTTGATGTTTGCACCGAAAAGGGATTGCGTATAGATGCGGGATTGTTTGGCGAAAGTCAAAGCCGGGTTGTGGTTTCTGTGTCGCAGGATGGTTTGGGTCGTTTGATGAAATTGGCTTCGGAAGCTGGGGTTGTTGCTACGCATGTAGGAACGGTTTTGGCCGATAAGGTGATTTGTGTGAACGGTGAGGACTGGGGCGCGATGGAGACTTTTGCAACGCCTTACCAGCAGGTGATTGCATCGTATTTAAACTAATTTAGCGCTGCGATGAACACGATCAGCTATTGGGAGCAACAGGGCTTTGGCAAGGCTGATTGGGTGGTGATTGGTGCGGGTTTGGTTGGACTTCAAAGTGCACGTCGGATTAAGGAATCGTTTCCTTCAGCTAGGGTTGTGGTGCTGGACGAACATGCTTTAGGTAACGCGGCGAGTTTGCGGAATGCCGGTTTTGCTTGTTTTGGCAGTGCGGGGGAGATGTCGGATGAAATCGCGCGCACGAGTGAGTTGGAGGCAGTGGGATTGTATGAAAAGCGGTTTTTAGGGATTCAGAAATTGTTAGGTCGTTACGGTGCTGCGAGGATTGGTTTTCAGGCAACGGGTGGTACGGAGGTTTTTTCTGCTAGCGATGCTGAGGAGGCGGTTCGGGTTTTTGATCATTTGACTGGGCTCAATGCGATGTTGCGTTCGGTTCATGGGGGAGATTCTTTTGAGGTTTGCGATACGATTTCTACTGGGATGAATGTGATGACGGAGGGAGTATTCTCGCCGCTGGAAGGGGGGCTTCAGAGTCATCTGTTATATAAGGCGGTTAGGGAAGATGCTTTGCAGGCCGGGGTTGAGATTTATGAGGGGATGCGGGTATTGGATTGGGAGGAAAGTACGGATTTTGTTAGATTGCAGTTGGCTAGTGGGTTGAAGATTTCGTGTTCTCGATTGTTGATTTGTACCAATGGATTTAGCAAGCGATTGATTCCGGAATTGGCTGTTTCACCAGCAAGGGGTCAGGTTTTTGCGACGAAATCGTTGGGTAAGTTGCCATTTGAGGGGATTTTTCACGCCGACAAAGGATATATTTATTTTAGGGAATTGGGGGGTGATCGGGTATTGATTGGCGGCGGGCGTAATTTGGATTTTGAAGGGGAGGAGACAATGGATATGGTGGTTACTGATCAGTTTCGATCGTATTTGAAATCGTATTTAGAAACAGTGGTTTTGCCGGGTAGGGCGGTTGAGTTTGATTATGAATGGTCTGGGGTAATGGGGATGAATGAGAATCGAAATCCGATCATCGGATGGCATAGCGATAGGGTTTGTTTGGCGGTAAGAATGGGTGGAATGGGCGTGGCGTTGAGTTCTTGGGTTGCCGACGAGGTTCTGCGTGTTGTTGAAAAGGATTTGGGCATTTGATATCTTTTGGGTTGATTTGAGTATATATGTCGGTGGATAATCATGAAATCGTAAAAGCCTTGCAGTTATATGCGAGTTTGGCTGAATTGCATGAAGAGAATCCTTTTAAGTACAAGGCCTTTGCTTCTGGCGCTTTCAATTTGCGAAAAATCAAAGATCCACTTTCTGATTTGCAAGAATCGCAACTGTTGATGATTCCGGGGGTTGGTAAGTCGGTGGCCAGAGCGATTGTGGAGTATAGTGTTTCTAGGAGATTTCCAGCGTTGGAGGATTTGTTGGCGGTTACACCCACCGGGCTGATTGCGATGTTGGGGGTTAAGGGTCTTGGACCAAAAAAAGTGAGGATGATTTGGCAGGAACTGGGTATCGAAAATGTGGAGGATTTGTTTGATGCTTGCAGGCAGAATCGCTTGGTGGAAGTCAGTGGATTTGGTTACAAGACGCAGCAAACGATTATGGCTGCCATTGAGTTTTCATACGGCGCGAGAGGAAAGTTCCATTTGGCCCGAGTGATGCCCTATGCGGAGTCGTTTTTGGCGGGGATGCGATTGGTTTTTGGGGATGAGCGACATGAATTTACGAGCGATTATTATCGCAAAAGCGATGTGATAGAGAATTTGGTGCTGCTTACTACGGCGATGGAAATGAGCGGGATTTCTTCGTCGGAATGGGGTGAGGTTGCCGTTGCTGGTATCGACGATAACGTTAAATTTAGTCGCGATTTAGATCCAAGTGCCGTTAGCAATCAAACTGGAATTAGCCATTTTGAAGGATGGACGATGGATGAAGAAGCCGGTGTCCTGAGACATGAACAAGGGTTTGTTATCGAAATGGAAGTGGTGATGCATTCTGATTTCGATCGTATTTTGTTTGAGGGGGGTGCGGCAGCCAGGCACCTTGAACTGCTTGGATATTCCTCCTCGGATTGGAAAGGCAGCGACCGTGATACCTATGCCGCAAAGGGGGTCAATTTTGTGGTGCCGAGTCGCCGCGAAGGACATCGTGAATTAGAAAGACCGGTAGAAGAAGCATCGTTGTTGAAGTATTCAGACATCAAAGGGGTGCTTCACAATCACACTACCTATTCGGACGGGCTCAATTCGGTGGAGGAAATGGCGCTGTATGCCATGGAGATTGGGATGGAATATTTGGGTATTTGCGACCACTCCAAAACAGCGGGATATGCTCGTGGATTGCAGGTGGAGCGGGTGTTACAGCAGTTTGAAGAGATTGATGCGTTGAATCAACAGCTCTGGCCATTCAAGATTTTCAAAGGAATAGAAAGCGATATCCTTGGCAATGGCGATTTGGATTACGAGCCAGAGATTTTAGGTCGGTTCGATATGGTGGTGGCATCGGTGCATAGCAACTTAAACATGACCCAAGACAAGGCGATGGACCGTTTGCTGCGAGCCATCGAAAATCCTTATACAACAATATTAGGTCATCCCACCGGGAGATTGCTTTTGATGCGAGAAGGTTATCCGATAGATCATCACAAGGTGATTGATGCTTGTGCTGCGAATGGCGTGGCTTTGGAGTTGAATGCGCATCCGTATCGACTTGACATCGACTGGAGATATGTTGATTATGCGATGGAAAAAGGTGTGATGGTTTCGGTAAATCCCGACGCGCATGAGAAAAGGGGATATTTGGATATGCATTTTGGTGTTTTGAGCGGACAAAAAGGCGGATTGCAGACATCGCAGACCCTAAACGCATTGAATTTGGTTGAATTTGAAGCGTATCTTGCAAAGCGTAAAAAGTGAAATCGCTGATAAAGTAAATCGCATCGTGAAGAAAATTTTAGTCATCCGTTTGAGCAGCTTGGGCGATGTGGTTCTTACCGCGCCGATTTTGACAGCTATGCGAACGGTTGCTGGGATTGAGGTGCATTTGCTCACCAAGCCTAAAATGGGAGATTTGTTGCATGGTGGAGCCGCGGTTGATAAATTTTATACTTGGGGTGAAGCCGACCTCATGGCGAAATTAAAAGCGGAGAAATATGATGGGGTATTGGATTTGCATTGTAATTTTCGTTCGTATTGGGTTCGATTTCTGCTATTGTTGACCAATTCAGTAGGCTATAATAAAAAACGATTTACGCGGTGGTTATACGTTAAGTCAAAATCGCCTCAATTTAAAGTAGCTCACGTGCAAGAACGTTATTTGTATGCGGCCAATCAGTTAATGAAACGTCTTGGTTGTGGGGGTATCGAAATCAGGGATTGGTCGGTCGGACTTCCTGAATATTCAGGATTTTCCGGAGATTCTCAGAAGTTTATTCCGGCTGATATTTCAACCTTTGGTGAAGCGAATTTCCCTGGTAGTTATGGCGTTGCAATTCTAGGCGGTACCTATGAAACAAAGAAGATACCGAAATCGGTGTGGCAGGATGTTTTCAGTCAGGACAGTAATAACTGGTATTTGATTGGTGGTGCCAATGAAAAAGGGCTGGCGTTGGAGTTGGTTGCGGAGTTTGGTAATCGATTGGTAGATGGGGTTGGGGTGTTTGATTTAGAAACTTCCTCAAGATGTATTGCGTTGAGCGATTTTGTGATAGGTGGCGATACGGGTTTTAGTCATGTTGCGGCCACATATAATAAACCATTGCTCGTAATTTGGGGCAGTACCGATCCAGGGCTGGGATTTGCTGCCGGGTTTAATAATAATAATGTCTTGCATCTTATACCTAAGGATTTGTCCTGTCATCCCTGCTCTAAGTTGGGTTTTGATGCCTGTCCAAAGGGTCATTTTCGATGCATGAAGGATTATTCGGCTCAAGAAATAAAATTATTGTTGCAAAAATTGCAAGCCAATTCGTTGGGAGGTCATTAACTTGTTTTTTTTCCTTATTTTCGCGCTTCCATAATTTGGATACTTTTATATAGTGATGAAAACCAATAAAACTATTGTAGGATTTTCGATTGTTCTGGCACTCGCGTGTTTGTTCCAGTTGTCGTTTACTTGGAAAGCCCAAGGATTTGAAAAAGAGGCAAAAGCATTTGCCGCAAAAGCTGCTGAAAAAGGTGGAGATAACAAAGAAGCTTATCGCCGTTACATCGACAGTTTAGGCAATCAAGAAATTTATAGTGTGGGAATCGCAGGGTTCACCTACTTTGAGTGTAAACAGCGTGAAATCAACTTAGGTTTGGATTTGCGCGGTGGAATGAACGTAATCTTGGAAGTGGATAAAGGCGCTGTTGTTAAGGTGCTATCCAACGATTCAAAGGATCGCGATTTAAATCGTGCCATTGATGAAGCCAATGTTGCAGTTCGCGACAATGGTGCAGATTTCGTAAAAGCTTTCGTTGCCAGTTTTAAGAAAAATAGCCCAAGCCGAAATATGGCTAATTTGTTTGCTAAAGGCAACAAAGGTGTAATTCAGAGCAATAGTTCTGAAGGCGAGGTTTTGAATTACTTGGATGTTGAAACCAAAAGTGCGGTTGATCGCGTATACGAAGTCGTTGAAAAACGTATCAACCAATCAAACGTTACGCAGCCTACCATTCAGAAAATAGACGGAGGTCGTATCAGTGTAGAATTACCTGGTGTCGACAACCCACGTAGAATGGAAGAATTGGTTGAGAAGAGCGCTAAATTGGAGTTTTATGAAGTATACGGAAACGACGGTCAGCGTAGAGATGGTACTCGTATCTTAAATGCCTTATACAAAGCAAGCAAAATGTCGGCTGCGCCGGTAACCGAAGTTCCTGATTCAGCGTCAATGGATTCTGGCTTAGTGAACGCGGCGGCGGCACCGGTAGCTTCGGCGACCCCCGCGACAACAACGATGGCGGCAGTTGCTGATAGTCCTAAGGTTGCAGACAATAAGAAAAAAGACGCAAAGAAAGACGAAGCCAACGGAAGTCCTTTGGCTAAAGTGTTAAAGTCATTTGGAAACGATGGTCCAGGTTCGGCGATTGCAGTTGTAAAAAAGGCAGATCGTGCAGTTTTGGGCAAAATGTTGGAAGATGAGCGTTACACTTCAGTATTGCGTGTAGAAAATGCAAAAGTGGCTTACAGTGCAAAACCTCGTGATTTCAATGCGGATGGGAAAGAAGCAGTGAATTCAGATGAGTATTTTGTTTATTTCTTGAAGTTGGATCGCGACGGAAACGCTGCGCTTTCTGCTGAAGATGATAATATTATTTCTGACGCGCGTGTAAATACTTCACCAACAGGTGAATTGGAAGTTTCTATGGAAATGACCTCTAAGGCAGGAACACAGTGGGCGCAAGTAACAGGAAGAAACATCGGCAAATACATTGCGGTTGTTTTGGATGAGCGCGTTTATTCTGCTCCAGTAGTAAATCAAAAAATTAGCGGTGGTAACAGTCAAATTACTGGAAACTTTGATATCCGTGAAGCCAATGACTTGGCAAACGTATTGAAGGCGGGTAAATTGCCTGCTCCAGCGAAAATTGTAGCGAGCGAACAAGTGGGTGCATCATTGGGTCAAGATTCTATCGACCGTGGTTTGAATTCATTGTTGTTCGGTTTTATTACTACTATCTTATTCATGGTGTTGTATTACAGCCGTGCAGGTTGGATGGCAATTGTTGCGGTATTGGGTAACGTATTCTTGATTATGGGAGTATTGGCCAGTATGGGTGCAGCATTGACATTGCCTGGTATGGCCGGTATCATCTTGACTGTGGGTATGGCGGTAGATGCGAACGTGTTGATTTACGAGCGTATTAAAGATGAATTAGCTGCGGGCAAAGGAATGAAGACTGCCATTGCAGATGGATTTAAACATGCGATGAGCGCCATTGTGGATTCTAACATTACTACTTTGTTGGCGGGATTCATTTTGACATTTGCTGGTGCGGGTCCTGCTTATGGATTTGCGATCATCTTGGTAATTGGTATCTTTAGTTCAATGTTTACGGCGTTGTTCATTACACGTTTGTTGTTGGATCGTCGTGCTGATAAGGGCTTAGAAATTAGTTTTGACGCACCTTGGAACAAGAGCTTCTTAAAGAATTCTAATATTGATTTCGTATCAAACCGTAAGAAATACTATATGGCTTCAGGGTTTGTTATCTTGGTTGGATTAATTGCATTTATTTCTAAAGGAGGTATCAATACGGGTATTGACTTCAAAGGGGGTTATTCTTATGTTGTTCAATTTGATGCAAGTAAGAAATATCAAACTGAAGATATTAAAGTGGCATTGGATAACGCCATGAAAGGATCTAGCAACGAAGTAAAAACTTTTGGTAATCAAGGTCAGTTCCGTTTGGTTACTACTTATATGATTGATGCACAAGGTCAGGAGGGTCGCGACTCAGTTCGTACAGCTGTTTTGACTGCATTGAAAGGCTTTAAGTTGGCAGATGGCGACCCCATCCTAAGTTCTTCTAAGGTTGGTGCTGCCATTGCGACTAGTACACGTGACAAGAGTGCATTCTTGGTAATCTTAACGGTAGTAGGTATTTTCTTATACATTGTATTCCGATTCAGAAGCATAGCTTATGGTATGGGTGCAACAGTAGCTTTGATTCACGACGTGTTGGTGGTATTGTCGTTCTTCGCCATTTTGGATGGTGTGGTTCCTTTCCCAACAGACTTTGATCAGAACTTGATTGCTGCATTGTTGACCTTGTTAGGATACTCAATTAACGATACGGTAATTGTATTTGATCGTATTCGTGAATTCTTGACGTCTAAACGTGTAGATCGCAACGATGAAGCGTTAATCAATACTGCGATTAACGATACATTGAGTCGTACCATTATTACTTCAGCTACCGTATTTGTAGTTGTTTTGATATTGTTCCTATTCGGTGGAGACGCGTTGAAAGGCTTCTCGTTAGCCTTGTTAATTGGTGTAGTCGTTGGTACCTACTCTTCAATATGTATTGCAACACCAATCGTAGTTGACTTTTCTTCTAAGAAGAAACAGATTCAATAATAACACTTCGAACTTTTGAAAAGGCGGGGTGATATTCACCCCGCCTTTTTTGTTAAGGGTCAGTGAGCAAATATCAAATCAAAAAATAGAATAATTAAAATCAAAAAGAATAAAACTAAATAATATGAGCAAGAGAAAAATGGGAATTGGATTGCCGAATGAAATGTTAAGACAGGTTGCTGAAGAATTTGGCACTCCGGTTTATGTGTACCATGCCGAAAAAATCGAATTACAGTACAAACGATTACTAAACGCGTTTCCAGGGGTAAAAGTGAAATTGCATTATGCACTGAAAGCCCTAAATAATGTCAATATTTTGCGATTGTTAAAATCTCAAGGTGCCGGTTTAGATGCCGTTTCCATAGAGGAAGTACAATTGGGCTTGAGAGCAGGGTTTGCTCCCCATGAAATCATGTATACGCCCAACTGCGTGCACTTTGATGAAA
>Ga0209769_1000466_pt1 | contig 15852 bp, 18 predicted proteins | sample LauGreSuBDMM15DN_2_FD_187569 | JGI IMG/M metagenome (GOLD analysis project Ga0209769, IMG submission 187569) | Freshwater lake microbial communities from Lake Michigan, USA - Su13.BD.MM15.DN (SPAdes) (version 3) | ecosystem: Environmental > Aquatic > Freshwater > Lake | place: Lake Michigan, USA...
GAAAGCTGTACTGGTGGTCTTGTTGCCGCCGCCATTACCGAAGTGCCAGGCAGTAGTGCTGTTTTGGGCTATGGTTTTGTTTCCTACAGCAACGATGCGAAGATAAAGCTACTCGGCGTCAATGAGGACATCATTGATGCATTCGGTGCCGTGTCTGTCGGCGTTGCGTGGGCAATGGCGCAAGGCGCGCTGAAGAAAAGCGGGGCGGACATTGCTGTGGCGATTAGCGGTGTGGCTGGGCCGGACGGCGGAAGCGCGATGAAGCCCGTTGGCACAGTGGTTTTTGCCGTTGCGGTGAAGGGCCAGAACCCGAATGAGGTTGTGGGGGATCAAAAATCCTTTGGATCAGATAAAAGCCGCGCCGATATCCGTGCATTCGCGACGCTTCATGCGTTGGGATTATTGCTGCCGCCGACACCATAAAGGGCATCCGCCCGGTCAATAAACGCGGTTGTCATCTTGCGCAGCGCGGCATCGAAGAACTGGCCTGCAAGCGCCTCAAACACGCGGTTGCGGAACGAAAAATCCACCGTAAAGTCCACGATTGAGCCGCCAGTATCGACATCCTCAAATGTCCACGCATTATGCAGATGCTTCATTGGACCGTCGAGATAATCGACGATAATTGATGATTTTGGCGATTTTACTACCCTGCTGCTGAAGGTTTCGCGCAAGGCTTTGAAGCCGACGATCATATCCGCCAGCATCTCATCTTCCGCGTACTTACGTATCCGAATTGCGCTCACCCAAGGCAGAAACTCTGGATAGCGGTTCACGTCGGCCACAAGATCATACATTTGCGCCGCGCTATGCGGAAGGCTGCGGCGTTCGTGATGATACGGCATGGGTCGCTTTGGTCCTAGCGCGCCTTAGCGAGTTGGGCAGCCCGGGCGTCGCGCATCTTGGCAAAATCATCACCGGCATGATAGCTCGAGCGCGTCAACGGGCTTGACGCCACCAGCAAGAAGCCCTTGGCGCGGGCGATCGCTGCATATGCATCAAAGGCGGCAGGTGTTACAAAGTCCATAACCTTGGCATGCTTTGCCGTTGGCTGCAGATATTGGCCCATTGTAAGGAAATCAATGTCAGCACTGCGCATGTCATCCATGACCTGATGCACCTCCATTCTTTCTTCACCCAATCCAAGCATCACGCCAGATTTTGTAAAGATAGACGGGTCATGCCGCTTCACCGTTTCCAACAAACGCAGCGACGCATAATAGCGCGCGCCAGGCCGTATTGTTGGGTACAGCCGCGGCACGGTTTCAAGGTTGTGATTGTACACATCAGGGCGTGCGGTAACGATCGCCTCAATCGCGGACTGGGCTTTGTTACGGAAGTCAGGGGTCAGAATTTCAATCGTCGTGTTTGGCGTATTGCGGCGCAGCGCCTCAATGACCTTCACGAACTGGCTGGCGCCGCCATCGGGCAAGTCATCGCGGTCAACGGACGTAATGACGATATGCTCAAGGCCCATTTTGGCCGCCGCAATCGCCACATGCTCTGGCTCAAGCGGGTCAACCGCGCGTGGCATCCCTGTTTTGACGTTGCAGAATGCACAAGCCCGTGTGCAAACATCCCCGAGGATCATCACCGTAGCATGCTTCTTCGTCCAGCATTCCCCGATATTCGGGCAAGCCGCCTCTTCACACACAGTGTTTAAGTTGAGATCGCGCATCAAGCGGCGGGTCTCATTAAAACCCGTCCCCGTAGGCGCTTTTACCCTGATCCAGTCAGGTTTGCGTTCTCTCGCGGTGCGTTCTGAAATGATAATAGGTGCATTCATACTTTTGGAATAGCCTTGCATCAGCTTCTTGCCAACTGTATCTACACTACTGCGAGAATCTAAACCTGCAAATACCTCTAACGAACGCCAGCGTTTATCGAGAAAACTTAAGCTGGGCCTGGCGCAAGTAAGCGCATGTCGACAAACAGGCACCCCGGGACGTTTGCCGGTGGCAAGGCTTTGACCGAAAAGGAAAACGCTTTACATGCCCGAATTCCGTGTTCTTGTTGACGGCTATCGCCGTTTCAAATCTGAAGGCTATGTCCGCCAGAAAGCGCGCTACGACGCACTAGCCAGCAATGGCCAGGCACCGCCGATTATGATTATCTCTTGCTGCGATAGCAGGGTCGATCCGGCCACGGTTTTTGACACCACACCCGGGCAAGTGTTTGCTTTGCGCAACGTCGCAAGCCTTGTGCCTCCATATGAAACTGGCGGCGGCCTTCATGGCGTCTCGGCAGCCATTGAATTTGGTGTATTAGGCCTTGAAGTGGGCCATATCGTTGTGCTTGGGCATGCCCAATGCGGCGGTATAAAAGCCTCGCTAGAGGGTGCAAATCTCGGGCATAGCGGCCATAGCTTCATTGATGACTGGGTCGGGATCATTCGTCCTGCCCGCGACAAAATACTCGGCTCATCTTCGCAGGATCCGCAGCGCGATCTGGAACTGGACGCCGTGCGCGTTAGCCTAGCTAACCTGCGTAGTTTTCCTTTTATTGCTGCGCGCGAACATTCGGAACAGTTGAAGCTGCACGGCGCCTATTTTGGCATAGCCGACGGACATCTTTACCTACTGAATGATGAGAACGACATGTTCGAGTTACAATGACCGAGCTACACAGCCAACCTGCATATTATGACGACCTGGGACTGAGTTTTGAAGAAGCATGGAACGTCGTCGAAGCTGGCAGTGCCGATCGGCACAGTCCTGCACATACGCCCGCAGTTGGAACCGTTGACGAAACAGGCGCGCCGCAACTGCGTATAATGATCCTGCGTGACGCTTCCCGTGATACCCGGACGCTTCGTTTCCATACAGATTTCCGCTCAATCAAAGTCGAACAAATACGTCATAGTGCCGCGACGAGCGTGCTATTTTACGACATGACAGCTAAACTGCAAATTCGGATGTCAGGTCGAACGCGGCTGTTAGCTGTTGGCGACGTTGCGGATGCTGCATGGAGTAACTCGACCCCATTTGCCCGGCGCTGTTACATGGCTGAGGCTGCACCCGGCGGGCCTATCGCAGGACCTTCATCAGGTTTGCCCGAATGGATACAAGGCAAGAAACCCGACGAAGCCCAGCTGACCGATTACCGTCCCAATTTTGCGACAATGCTGGTGGAAATCCAATCCGTTGAATGGCTGTATCTGGCAAATACCGGCCACCGCCGTGCGCGCTGGCATTGGCAGGATGCACAAAAATTATGGCACGGGTCTTGGCTTATCCCCTGAGGGGCAACATTTTTCTAGATCGGCTGAACTCATGAATGCGTTACGCACCGACACATCCTCTTAAACTGAACCGAGTAGAATGGGCGTCATGCCTTCATCAACGGGTCATCTTTTTATAAGTTGCACGATGCGGACGCGTCGCTTCGTCGCCAAGGCGAGTAATCTTGTCCTCTTCATAGGATCCAAAATTGCCTTCGAACCATTCAACATGGCTATCGCCTTCGAAAGCCAGGATATGTGTTGCCAGTCGATCAAGGAAGAAACGGTCATGGCTGATGACCACGGCGCAACCCGCAAAGCTCTCAAGCGCTTCTTCAAGCGCGGACAAGGTTTCGACATCAAGATCGTTCGTTGGCTCATCGAGCAGCAGCACGTTACCGCCTTCTTTCAACATCTTCGCCATGTGCACGCGGTTGCGTTCACCACCTGACAGTAGGCCAACTTTTTTCTGCTGATCCGTGCCCTTGAAGTTAAACGCGCCAACATAAGCGCGGGTCGGCGTTTCATGCTTACCAAGCTTCATAAAGTCTGCACCTCCGGAGATTTCTTCCCACACATTTTTATTAGGGTCCAAATCGTCACGGCTCTGATCGACAAATCCAAGCCTTACGGTTTCGCCAATGTCTACCTCGCCGGAATCAGGTACTTCTTGGCCTGTAATCAAGCGGAACAGGGTCGATTTACCCGCGCCGTTCGGTCCGATTACACCAACGATACCACCCTGCGGAATGGTGAACGACAAGTTTTCGAACAGCAACTTGTCTCCATAAGCCTTAGTGACATTCTTCACCTCGATAACCTTGCTGCCGAGACGTTCGGGAACCTGAATAACGATTTGCGCTTTGCCAGGTGTACGGTTTTCTTGTGCCTGGACCAATTGGTCGAAGGATTTGATCCGCGCTTTTGACTTGGTCTGTCGGGCTTTTGGGCTTTGCCGTATCCACTCCAGCTCGTCCTTGATCGCCTTTTGCCGCCCAGCGTCTTCACGCGATTCCTGCTCGAGCCGTTTGCCCTTCTTTTCCAGATAGGTCGAATAATTGCCTTCGTAGACAAAATAGCGACCGCGATCGAGCTCAAGTATCCAGCTAACGACATTGTCGAGGAAGTAGCGGTCATGGGTTACGAGGATAACATTACCCTTGTAATCAACCAGATGCTTTTCCAACCAAGCAACCGATTCTGCATCAAGATGATTGGTGGGTTCGTCGAGCAATAGGATATCAGGCTTTTCAAGCAGCAGACGCGTAAGCGCGATACGGCGCTTCTCTCCGCCGGAAAGGCTCGTCACTGGGCTGTCACCTGGTGGGCAACGCAGCGCGTCCATGGCAAGCTCTAGCTGGCTATCCAATGACCAGCCATCGACCGCATCAATCTTTTCCTGAAGCGTCCCCATTTCCTCCATGAGGACGTCAAAATCGGCATCTTCAGGCGGGTCACCCATGATCATCGAAATCTCGTTGAAGCGATCCACCAAATCAGCAACTGGACGGACACCATCCATAACGTTTTCGCGCACGGTCTTGTTGGGATCCAGTTCTGGCTCCTGCGCCAGATAACCAACTCGGATATGTTCGCCAGGCCATGCTTCACCGGTAAATTCTGTATCCATGCCAGCCATGATTTTCATCAATGTGGATTTACCCGTACCGTTTGGGCCAACGATCCCAATCTTCGCATCCGGATAGAATTGCAGATTGATATTGCTTAGTACGGGCTTGCTTGCGCCGGGAAAGGTTTTTGTCATTCCCTTCATTACGAAGCTATATTGAGATGCCATGGGGATTAGTTCCTGTGTTGCATTACTTTGATTTGGCCGCTTCCCTAGCTATCTGCGCAATTCCTCGCAAGGTGGGATTGCAAAACTGTGTGATGGGATTAACGCTGCGCTCCATGAATAAAAATATCATCTTGCTCGCCGCAGCATCTCCCCTGTTACTAATCCCTTCGCTTGCATCCGCTGCACCGGTAAAGTCCAATGATGATATGATAGCGGGACTACCTGATAATGCATGCGAGCCAAATGCCTTTGCAATGATATCCGATTTTGGAGCAGGCCAGGTTTTGGCAGTGGACTTCAACCTTCCCAACTGGGCTAGCGCCCTGCGCACGCAAATTGCATCAGCGCTCGCACCACTGGGCGTTGTGCCACGCAAGGATGCTGCAGGCTGCGGCGCGGATGTGGGTGCAATTATTGCGGCACAAAAGCTTGGCATCATGGACTTGCGACAGGATGGCACAAAATATTTCGACATGCACCACGCACCCGACGAGACATTGGACAAGATTGATAACGCAGAACTAAGTCAAAATGTTGCCACATGGGTTGCGACGATGGCCTATGTTGCCAATTATGACAGCGAATTGAAACCTGAGCACGCGCAATGAGGCATAGCCCACCCTTATTATTAGTCCTATTAATGGTTACTGGGTGTGGTGACACCCCAGCGGCCACCGAAGGCACCCTGGCGAAAAGTGATGCACCCGTATCTACTGAGCAGGACGATCTTGCTAAGCAGAAGCTGACAATTGAGCAGGCCGCCGAAGAAGCAACCAAGTTGGTTGAGGCGGACGCAAAGGCGGAAATTGAGGCAGCAAAGCCAATCGGCGTGGAAACTTCACAATAACCTAGAGGGCGGGGATTGTGTGTGCCTTTGTAGCTCCGTCCCCTAAATTTTATGGCGCGCGCCTCATGTACCGCTAGGCTAGCCGGAAAGCGACCAACAAAAAGGCCGCGATGCAAAGGAGAGATCCGAATGGCAGCCGCGATGGAGGCGCTCTGTCGCGGGCATATGCAGCAGCGACGTTGCCAAATCCGATTAGGCACGCAAACAGCAACGTCATCGGCAAAAATTGCCAACCCAGCCACACACCAATCGCCCCAAATAACTTAGGGTCGCCGCCGCCCATGCCTTCTTCGCCTCGGATTTTTCGAAACCCCTGACGGATGGCCTCCAGCGATAAAAACCCTAAAGCACCGCCAATGACCCGATCTGTCCAAATACTATCGGGTATGAGGAAATAACCACCGATAGTGCCTACACCTGCAAGGGCTGCCACAAGCCGGTTAGGCAACCACAGTCGCTTATAATCCAAGATAATCAATGGCAGCAAAAGCCAACCAAACACGGCAGCAGCAACAGCTGATCCGGTCGGAACCAAAAGTATAGCCAATAGTCCAATCGCAGCGGAGATTAGCTCTGTGTATAAAGCGCCGACACCAATGTTTTGGCAACAATATCGGCATTTGCCCCTAAGCAGAGCAAAGGAAAAAATCGGAACAAGGTCCTTAGCCGCAAGCGTCGTCTGACACGCATCACACCGTGACCGTCCGTTTGATATCTGCTCCCCAATTGGCCAGCGGCTGCACAAAGCGGCAACGAAACTGCCCCAAATTGCGCCCAGGATGACGAACGAGATCAGCTGATACCAGCAAGGCAGAGCGAACTGCACCTCACCCAATGACGACAAAAGCTCGCTCAGAACCGACCCTTTTGGACAAGCCGATAGCCACCAGCCACAGGGCGGAATCCCGAGAGGTTCAAAAGCGCTGCTTGGTCGCCTCTATTGGCATCAAGCGTTACTGCAATGGTGTATGTCCCATCAGCTGAAAGTCGGATATCAGCCCGCTCCATACCCGATTGACTGACCAGTGGCAGCAACAGACGCGCACCATCACAACGTGGTTTGCCGAGCATCCCGTTTTGCAGGTTGAGCCCTGGTACACTGTCGGACAGGGTCAGGCGCACTTGTCCCCCAGCTTCGATGCATCGTCCTGCAGCAAAACGTGCCGAGAAGCCTTCAAACTGGATATATTCTGCCGGAAATGGCGCCAAAAGCGAACCGACTGGTAAAGTGGCATTTAGGTCATGGACCGACATACCGCCAATCCCGCGCGCAACAGAAGCAGTTATCCCGGGTGCCAAGGGTGCATCGCCGCGCGATACCAGAAATTCTGCACGACCTAGAAACAGTGGCCATATTAACAAGCGCGCGTTGACGTCACCAACGAGCAAGGTGCCCAAGCGCAGATCGCGTACCGACCCATCCCAGATAATGCCCTCAACCTTACGTGCTGTTACGCCTTCGCCTCCGAAAACCGCACGCAAGGGTATAAAAATTACAAGGCAAACCCCGAGTATCGCAGCCAAGGCAAAGACGTATCCACGTTTCATTGTGCACCCATCTGCATTTGGGCCTCAACAGTCACGGTTCCATTGGCTCCAGACCGCAAGGTGGCCGTGCGCACGACAATATTTTGTCCCTCCAACTCGTTTACCCAAGCCAGAAAAGCCGGTGCTCGCGCCTGGTCAATACGAATGCTGATCTGACCCGGCGCTGCGTTTGTAGACTTTATGACATCAAAGCCTTTTTCAGCTGCACTCTGAGTAACCAACAGGCCAATGTCCGCGGCAGCAGCCATGGGCGCAACCGACCGCTGACCTTGTGTCGATGCGACCTTGGCCACAATTCGGCCCCGGCGCTGCACCGCCTCATCAAGGTCTAACGCAGCTTTTTCCACAACGGACAGTGCTGGCATAATGATTGCGAAAACAGCGATAGACAACCCCGCCAAGATACCGGCTGTCGCCACCAGCCATTTCTCTCGCTGCGTCAGGGCTGCAAACCATAAACGAACCGATTCTATCATGGCATCCTCATGGTGATATCTACGAATGTTGAACCGCTTGCATCTTGGCGCGGGGTCGCCGTTATTCGGAAACCGTCTTGCTGAATGCCCAGAAGCGTTTTGTTGATGTTATCCGCTGTGGGGGCTGCGAGAACAACGGACAAAATGCCGTCAGGCGTGAAACGCATCTCTCGTACCGATACGTTAGGCGAAGCCTTAACACTACGCCACAAGGCGGCGGAAAGCGGTGTAAAGCTTCCCTGCACAATACCCTTTCGATTTAACGCGTTGGTGAGCGCACTTTCGGCTTGGTTTATGTCTTGAATAGATGGGTCAATTTTCTGTGCAGCCGCCAATGCGGTGTCGTTTTCGGTTTTGGTAGCGATCCAGTATTTCAACAGCGTCACCAGAGTAATCAACACCGTAAGAGCAACGATGGCTATCAATATCCGCTGTAACCAGGTGCGTTGCGGTTCGGTTGTCCAAACCGCTCGCTCCCTTTTTGCAAATATTCCTTCGCGCATGTTCAGCACGGGTGCGGCGCTTGCCGATAGCAGCATAGACCGTAGGGCATTTGTTTCTATGTCGATCGCCTTGTCGGCACCAACGAATATATCGCGAAGAACCTGTTCATCTGGAATGGCTATTCCGGAACCGCGCAATACCGAAACGCCGTCCAGTTCCGCCTTGAAAAAGCCATCCGGACCGGTGTTCAAAACGAGTGCGAGAGGAACGACGATATCAGGATTTATACGCCGCGCTGCAAGCCGGTCTAGGCCATATTGCATGACGTCTGGTGCGATGGCCGCGGTTACCGAGGACCCGTCAAAATCCACCCCGGCACTGCAATGAACCCAACCAAGGGCTTGTTCGGACGCACGCAGTTTGGAAACAGTAATGGCTTGACGTGCTTCAAGTTCCGGAAAGGTGAACCAATTGTTTCGGACATCCTGAGGCGCCACAACCGCCATTACCGTTATATCGTCGGCTGTAGCCTCAAACTCTGACAAAAGCCCCGCCGCTTCCCACACGCCTTCGGATACCCGAAAAATGGTAGGGTCATCACCCACTGTCGTGGGAAAGCGCGTGAGCATAAGGGTCACTCCTCATCCCCCCAGCTGCGCCAGACAACACGCGCAGGCGCAGGCACAGGAGAAGCCACAATCATCGATTGTCCAGCAAGGGTCAGTTCGCCAAATGAAACTTGCGTGTTCAAAAGGAAATAGTTGCTCGTCAGTTTAATTTGCCCTTGCACCTGAGAAGTCGGCTCAAGTGCCGCAAGTTCAGGTGCGGCCCAGAATCGAATAAGACTGCCATAGCCATTCGAAGGCCGCTTGGCGAGATAGCTGCGCGCGGTCGATAGGTTCATCTTACCCGGCGCGAATAGCATCGCTAACAATGGTGCTTGCTCGGGCAGCAATGTGTTTACGTTCAGCGGAGATAAAGCTGACTTAGGCAGTGCACAAATCCAGTCCTGAAGCTTGGCATAAACAGCTGGCGTTACGCCCTTCACTGCCCGTAGCTCACTCGGGTGGGCGAATAGCCTATTGGCAGCCAGATAGGGTGTTGTCGCGGACCGGTAGGCGTCATCTTCCACACCATTGGTAACTGGCGTGGTATCACTGTCCGCCCAATCTGTAGCCGCTGAGGCTATATTGCGCGCTGTATTTTCATCAGTGCCCAAGGCGACCATAAGCGATGTCATCTGTGTCGTGCCAGTTGCGTTTGCCAGATAGCGCCCATCTGCGTCGGTCACCAGACTATTCAAGTTAAAGCAATTGTCGGCATCACGTAGCGTCGCGGTCGCTGAACCCAAAGGAATAGGTAAGCTTTGCGGTTTACCGAGCCAGTCACCCTCTAGCGTAGTCTGTGCCGCATCGCGCGCCAGCAGGTCCTCAATCCGTGCGACCGCAATTGCTTCTGCGGCGTAGGTAAACATCCGCGCTTGCGCCAGAGCGTTACCATTTGACGTCAATTTGCTCGACAGCGTCAGCCGGTCAAGCGTTGTAGCGGCAATCACAGCCAGCACCGCCACCATCAACAATACCGACAGCAAGGCAGCACCGCGTTCCGAGGGTTTAGCTGGCATCATTGATTAGGGCTTGTTTCAATGCTGGGCGGCGGAACGCGTGTTTGCGGCCCGACGAGAAAGAGCAAACGTTCCTCTGCCCTGCCCTTCACCGTCACGCGCAACGCAACCGCTCGCGGCAAAGCATTGGCATCTGCAGCGCTCCAGTCACCACGCCACTGCCCTTTATCATCGCGATACTCGACATTCGCGGACGTAACATTTTCGAGCAAAGTTGCCGCATCTGCGGGGGCAGCACCATCCAACATCGGCCAACTTAACCGCTTAAGCGCCCCGTCCTCCAAAACATAAGCCACGCGCTGCAGGCCTGCCCTTGGCGCTGCATCATAGTTGGACCAACCTGCCCGAACAAATCCAAATAATGCGCCGGTAACGGTCGCATCTCCTTGCGTGAAAGCCGGCACAGCTTGTCCTGATTGATCGCGCACTGGCCTTGCAATAGCTTGCGCCAGATCGCCTTCCAAGCTGTTGGCTAGACGGTGTGATAACGCCATTTCCTCCAAGCGCTTTTTCACGGCAATTTGCGTGTCAGTGCCGGAACGCAGAAGCATGACGCCTGCAACGGAGATCAGTGCAAAAATAGCCAGCGCCACCAGCAGTTCAATCAGCGTGAAGCCAGCTTCTGTGCTGCGGACATTGGTCACTGCTCAATTGGCCTTGCGATGGATAAGCGGGCCTTACGCAGCGCGGCGTTGCCTGAGCCTGTGACCACAATTTCAACCATCACGAGACGACTGTCGTCGGTTGGACTGGCGGTTGCTGTCCATATCCACTTCTGACCGCCATTGACCTCTTCGCCGTGCCTTTCGCCTAAAGTGGGTGGCGCGGGGTTAGACAATATTTCAACCGCCACATTGCGCGCAACCTGCCACGCCATGCCGCTATCGGCCAAATTGGCTGTCGAGCGCACTGAATATCCCTGCAGTCGAACCATCGCCAAAGCTGCAAGGCTAAATATTGCCAAAGCGACCATGATTTCCAATAAGGTAAAACCGTTGCGCTGTGGTTGGGACTTAACGAACAACGCGGACATCCCCCGTGGCGGCCAGCGCGAGCGTCACCGCAACATTGTCACGCTTGATAATGATGTTAGCGGCGCTGGAGGGCGTGCCGGTGCTGTCAAACGCAACGCGCATTTGACGCGCGCCTGACATCTGAACAGATGTACCGCTTTGCCAGTCAGTAGATGTAAAGGGCGCCTCTGACAGGGGAACCCATACACCATTGTTCCGGCTCTCAAAACCGTAACCTGAGGGACGGATCGTGACCGCCATACTGCGTGACTGCACGATCGCATTGTCACGCAACGCCGCTACCCGGGCGGCAAAGCGCTCCACCTCATGGCGCACACCGCGCTCTGGCGACCCGACCGTCATCACAACTGCGGCGCTGGCGATGCCAATGATGAATATGACCACCATCAGCTCTACCAACGTAAAGCCCTGCTCATTTCGCTTGATATTTGCAGAAGGCGGCGTCTTAAGCGCCGTAAATATCCGCATTTTCATTCTCGCCACCAGGCGCGCCGTCGCCACCAAGCGAATAGATATCAAAAGCACCATTTTTTCCGGGCATGCTGTACTGATAAGGGCGGTTCCATGGGTCCATCGGTAGTTTTTTGATATAGCCCTCGGTGCGCATTCCACTTATAGTGGGCGGCGTAACCAAAGCCTGAAGGCCTGCTCCTGAGTCTGGATAGGTCAGATTATCGAGCCGATAGGTTTCCAACGCTTGACCCAGCACTGCAATATCAGCCTTTGCCTTTTGCACCATGGCCTTATCTTGGTTCGGCAGAACATTGATCGCGACAATCGTGGTCAGCAATGCTAAAATAAACAACGTCACCATCATTTCGACAAGCGTAAATCCGTTGCGTTCTAATTTGCTCTTTTTCCGCCTGAACTTGGCAGGTGGAAGATTTGTGTCAGTGAGCAGGTGAAACAATATGCGGAGCATGTCTAAAGTCCCGAAAGGTTTTGAAGTTGAAGTATAGGTAGTAAAATTGCCAATATTATTACGGCGACAACGCCACCCATCGCCACAATGATAAGTGGTTCAAGCAGCGACAACGCTGTGCTGGTAAAGTTATCAAATTCGCGCTCCAGATACTCGGCAGCGCGCTCAAGCATCTGATCAAGCTGACCAGCGCTCTCGCCACTGGCGGTAAGATATACTAGAAGCGGCGGAAAAACGCCGCTGGTGCGCATCGCGCCCGACAGGCTACCTCCGCTGCGCACAGCTTCGACAATATCGTTATTGGCGCCAGAAAGTACCTTGTTCCGAATGGTGCCGCCCGTAAGACGTAGCCCCTCCAGCAGAGGTAATCGGCTTGCGACCATTGTAGCCAATGTCCGCGCCATGCGCGCTGCATGCAGGTTGCGCAAAAGTTTTCCCAGCAGGGGAATGCGTAAAATATTGCGGTCAACAAACATACGGAAAGCGGGCCGCTTCAAAGCTTGTGCGAACAGAAACGCACCAATGACAAAAACGAGAATGAGCGCCCAATAATAACTGGCCAAAAACGCGGAAATACCAATCACGATGCGCGTAATCAGCGGCAACTGCTGATCCACATTGTCAAACTGTTCAACGACCCTTGGGACAACCGAAACCATCAATCCCATAACGACCAATGTTGCTACAAGTGACAAAATCGCTGGATATGCAAGGGCACCAATGAGCTTACCGCGCATTTCAGCCTGTCGTTCAAGCAACACCGCGAGACGCTCTGTGATCAATGGCAAGGTGCCCGCCCCTTCACCTGCCGCGATCATCGCGCGATACAATGCAGGAAAGCTATTGCTCTCGCGCCGCATTGCTTCTGACAGACGCTGCCCTTCGACAACGCCTGCATGCACATCCGTTAATATCTGGCGGACATGGGGCTGTTCGCTCTGGCGGCTAATCGTACGTAAGGCTTCTTCCAAGGGCGACACTTGAGCCAATGAGGACAATTGCCGCGTAAACAATGTAAGTTGCTTTGTACTGAGCCGTGCCTGCCGCTTGAAAGGCAGGTTGGCAAAGGCCGACGCGCGCGCTTCAGCTGGCGTAACGGCGACAATGTACAGCTTCTTTGATACCAGTTGTTCACGCGCCATGTCATCATTGGCCGCAGATATGCGTCCGCGCCGTTCGCGCCCATCCGTGTCGATCGCATGATAGGCGAATTCAGGCATCAACAATGTCTTCACGGCGCGAAATGCGAATGGCTTCCTCCGGCGTGGTCTCCCCACTGCGCACCAACTTACGCGCTGCGGCGCTCAGATTAGGCTGGTTCACAAATGCATGTCGCGCCAATATGGCTTCATCACCGCCATCATTAATGAGACGCCGGATGGTGTCATCAACGCGCACCGCCTCAAACACACCAATACGGCCCTGAAATCCGGTGTTGTTGCAATCAGCGCAGCCAACTGCCTTGTATACAGCTGTGCCTTTATCAAAACCAAGCAAGGATGCAGCATTACCCTCGGCTTGAACCGTTTTGCGGCACGCTGGGCACAGCCTGCGCACAAGACGCTGGGCGATAACTGCGCGTAATGTTGAGGCAAGCAGGAACGGCTCAACCTTCATATCGCGCATACGCGTAATCGCACCCAAGGCATCATTTGTGTGGACCGTAGTCAGCACAAGATGACCCGTCAGCGCAGCTTGAACGGCAATGTCGGCAGTTTCGCGGTCACGGATTTCGCCTACCATCACAACATCGGGGTCCTGCCGTAATATCGCACGTAAACCAGCGGCAAATGTCATGCCTACTTTTGCATTCACCTGGGTTTGGCCGATGCCTTCGACGGCATATTCCACTGGGTCTTCAACCGTCAGGATATTGCGCGAGCCGTCATTCAAACGTTTCAGGCCCGCATATAGCGTAGTGGTCTTACCCGACCCTGTAGGGCCAGTTACGAGGATAATGCCATTGGGTTCAGCCAACGCTTCGCGCAAGATTACAAGCGCATCCTCAGACATGCCCAGAAGGTCAAGCGATATGCCCGCATTTTCATTGTCGAGGATACGCATCACCACACGCTCTCCAGCGCGGCTTGGTAATGTTGATACGCGAACATCCACCAGCTTTCCGCCAAGCGTCAGGCCAATGCGACCATCCTGTGGAATACGCCGCTCTGCGATGTCTAGCCGCGCCATGACCTTGATACGGCTGACGACCACAGGCGCAACATTGGCTGGCAAGCGAAGCCGTTCTTGCAAGACGCCATCGGCGCGCATGCGAATAACAAGGCCCGTTTCATATGGCTCGATATGAATATCGGATACGCCCTGCCGAACAGCCTCAGCGATGATGCCGTTGATCAAACGGATGACAGGCGCGTCGTCTGCACTGTCGAGCAAATCATCGGCACTCGGCAGCATGTCGGACAATAAATCGCCGTCATTGTTCCCGATCGACCCCGCCATCGCCGCGGCGCTGCCGTCCATGGCGTAATGGTCGGACAAATATCGGTCAAATGTTTGGTTATCCGACATTTCAACATCGAATGGCATTGCCAAAAAACGACGCACCTCAAGCAGCATGATTGGATCAGCGCCCTCGCGCATCGCAACCACCAAACGGTCGTTGCTTTCGTGACGTATCACCAGACCGTGTGTTTTCGCAAAGGCATAAGGCAAATCAAGCAATGGCTTAACATGCGCGGCAGTCAGCTGCCCTGCGGGGGCGGCATCCACCAATATATCGTGTTCAGGTGTTACCCCCTGGCGTATCACGACTGTCCATCCCCGCTGGTTGCGGAAACAGAGCTTGGCGGCACCTCTGTCGGTTGAAGCGGACCGCTTGCAGGTGGCCGGGTCAAATTACCATCTGCCCCGATCATGACGTCATTTACCCCCGCACTGGGCTCTGTAGGGGAGGTCGCGCCCATATAATCACGCAACAGTTCATCAATACTGGGTTCCATATCGGGGTTACGTACCCGTTGCATGTCGCGCACATAGTCATAGCGCCGTGCCGTTAAGCGGTCGCCATCTTCGCGACTGCGTAAAATTGTAGGACGAATAAACACCATCAAATTAGTTTTGCTGCGGCTCCGGCTGCGCGATTTGAACAACTCACCAATAAGGGGAATGTCGCTCAGCAATGGAATACGTTCAATTGTACGCCGTTCATCATCATTGAGCAGGCCACCAATGGCCAACAACTGACCATCGCCAACAGTCAACGTAGTTTCAAATTCGCGTTTATTAAGGATGAGGTCGCTTGAGCGAGAAGATACCGGCCCGGCGACGCTAGACACCTCTTGCTTCAGGAACAGCTTTACATCGCCCTGCGCATTAACCTGCGGGGTAACTTCAAGCTTAATACCAACCTCTTGCCGTTGCACAGTTCGGAACGCATTTTCGAAGTTCGCTGACAATTGTTCGCCGGTGCTAACGGGCACTTCTTGGCCAACAAGGAACTTTGCCTTTTGATTGTTCAGCGTCACGATGTGCGGCGTTGCCAACAGGTTGGATTCTGTGTCCGCTGCAATAGCGTTGATGATGGTGCCGAAAACAGCATTTTTGCCCACATCAAGCGCAAAACCACCGAAACCGCCTGTAGCGCTCAATATTGAGGCGGCCGCTGCTTGTTGCAATCCATCGCCCAAAGCGCTGTTGGTTGCTGTGGTGGTTGTATTCCCATTTACAGTCGTCGTTGTGCGCGACAATTGCTCGGCCCCAACGGCGCCCGCAATGGTCAAGATGTTGGGCGTTGCATTAGTATAATTGGTTGCCGCAAATGGCGCGTCTTTGCCGCCCACAAGGAATTGAACGCCAAGCTTTTTCGCGGCTTCATTCCCGATTTCGACAACGATAGCTTCGACCAAAACCTGTTCAGGCCTAGTATCAAGCTGGCGTATCAATTCGCCCAAAGTGCGCTGCACCTCTGGATTGGCAGCA
>Ga0209769_1000467_pt1 | contig 15844 bp, 14 predicted proteins | sample LauGreSuBDMM15DN_2_FD_187569 | JGI IMG/M metagenome (GOLD analysis project Ga0209769, IMG submission 187569) | Freshwater lake microbial communities from Lake Michigan, USA - Su13.BD.MM15.DN (SPAdes) (version 3) | ecosystem: Environmental > Aquatic > Freshwater > Lake | place: Lake Michigan, USA...
CAATTTCAGCCGCAGTAGGTGGAGCCGTGGTTAGAGACCTAGTGACTCCAGTAGTGGTCCAAACGGCTGTATTAATTTGAGCTGTTGTTGGGACTGCCGCAGTAACAGCGGTAGTAATTTGAGCTGTGGTAGGTGGAGCCGTGGTTAGAGACCTAGTGACTCCAGTAGTGGTCCAAACGGCTGTATTAATTTGAGCTGTTGTTGGGACTGCCGCAGCAATTTCAGCCGCAGTAGGTGGAGCCGTGGTTAGAGACCTAGTGACTCCAGTAGTGGTCCAAACGGCTGTATTAATTTGAGCTGTTGTTGGGACTGCCGCAGTAACAGCGGTAGTAATTTGAGCTGTTGTTGGGACTGCCGCAGTAACAGCGGCAGCTGTTAAAACAGCAATTCCTACGGTAGCATCTACGGGAACGCCAGCAGCCACGCTTGATGCACTTGGGACATTGCAAGTTCCTGTAATTCCACCGTAAAGAGTGCCACTCCTTACGTTGGCGGCAGCTGGCAAAGCTAGGGTGCCTGTCAGAGCTTCACCGTAAAGAGTGCCGCTCCTGACGTCTGTAGTGACGGGGAGCCGAGAAGTAATTATAAAATCGCTGTAAGTGGACGCTCCATCGTTTGCAAATCTAATTTTTGCATTTGTGGGAGCTGGGTTAACGAGCAGTTTGGCGCAATAAGCAGCAGGAACGCCAGAAACGGAACCTAAAAGAGAACCACTAACTCTTACAGTTGCGGACACGTTAGGGCTGACTAAAGCGCTTGCAAAGTTGGTTGCTGTAATATTCCCCGTAGATGTTATGGCTCCCGTGGAAGCGTTGTAAATAGCGGGGGCTTGCAACGCAGTAAGCGGTGTAGTAGTTGCAGTTAATGTAATAGTTGATTGGTTATACACTCCGTAAGATGTCCCAGTCTGACCTCCAACAATTGTACTGTTAGACATGCTTGCAGTCGTTAAGGCGTTGGTAAGTAAACCTAAACCGTATGCGCCAATACCACCTATGATATTACACCCAGAGAAGCTTGTGACACCCGTAGATGTTAACTCTATGCCATGAGCACCAGTAGTAACTGAGGTACCAGTAGCCCTGCCACCACTGATAGAAGCCCCAGAAAATGTGATTGCTCCAGTAGAACTGCAAACAATAGACCGCGTGGATGTGGATGCAAACGACCCTACTACGGTGCAATTTGTCAAAGTTGCAGCTGCAGCTGCAGAAATAGTTAGACAGTTTGTAGTGCCCGACTGGATATAAGCCCCCGTTAAATTAAAACTCGTTGGGAGGGTAAACCCGCCACCAGTTATAGCTGATACAACCGCGTTAGCGTAGTTTACTATACCCCCAACTGGTGTAGCTGCCCCAGTAAGGCTCGCTCCAGCTGTTTTGGCTTGCACTATGTCTCCAATTGCTGGCGTTGCAGATGCCTCGGTTCCCGTATTGGACCCAGGAATAATGCAGTTAGTTGTGCCAGTGAAATAAGTTCCTATTGTAGTTATTCTGTACAATTGCCCTGGTACAAAAGATCCAGCGCTCACTGGTGTAGCGGAACCAGTGAGGTCAACGACCTGATTTATAGTAACCGTAAATCCATTGGAATAAACGGTATCCCCCGCTACTGGTACTCCTACTGGAGACCATGTAGCAGATGCGTTCCAGTTTCCAGATGCTACTGCTTTTTTTACTGCCATAAATTTTTATTCTAAGCTATCGTTTCAGCTTCTTTATATACTAGCAGATTAGCGTATTTTCAAGTGGTTAAATTAATTCTGGGCGCTGGAGTTAGCAAACTCGTCACGGGTAACAAATTGCGACTGCATCCACAGCATGACCACTACTCCTACGGGAGTTGCCATTTTCAGCCCGATGTCCAATGATTTATTTATGCGCTCGATGCTCATGGCTATGGCGAATTAAATGCTGCGGCGATTTGATCTCCCGTTGTAGCCACAGTAGAACACTGCGCGAGACGAGTCAGTTCCACGGCTAACGTAGCTCGAATCTCGGCGGGGGTTAGGACTGCCGTGCCTGTTGTGTTGTCCACAGGAACTCCGAAACCAACGCTGGCGGCGGAGGGAATATATGCCGAACCAGTCAATGCTCCGCTTGCGTAGCTTGTGCCGAAACGAACGTCTGTTATTGCTGGCATCGCTGCGTTCGCGGTCGCATCGATCAAGGTTTTAGTCCCTGTTCCTCCAGGATATTTTGTGAAAATTGCTACGTTTGTTAGCGGAGATGTTAGATAAATGGGGCCGCTTGTTGGTGACTGACCGAGAGAGCCGTATTCGATTCCCTCAATTTTTGTGATGCTGGTCTGCGCCGAGCTTACGCCAACGGCGGCGGACAACCCAACCGATCCGATTCCGAATGCGTTCCCTTTTGCGCGTCTCACATTCAGCGTTCCACTCGATGTATTGTTTGCGCCAATTCCGGCTGTCCCGCCAATAGCTGTTCCTGTGATATTTAATTGTCCAATGCTTGCGTTGTTTGCCCCGTACGCAGCCGCAGCGCTTCCACCAGTAGCGGTTCCAATAAGATTCAATGTTCCGGTAGTAGCATTGTTCAATCCATTTGCGCCATTTATACTGCCGCCTGTCGCGTTGCCGGTAATGGTTAGAGTGCCAGTTGAATTCTGCGCGCCAAATGCACTAGCTGCACTTCCTGCGGTAGCATTGCCCGTTATATTAACAACTCCTGTGCTGGTGTTGTTAACGGCGATACAGCCAGCTGCACCACCTGAGCTACCGCCTAAAAGATTTCCAGTAACTGTCAAAGTTCCTGTTGAACTATTGACTACCGAAATAGCACCTGTGACCGCCCCTGCGGTTATGTTTCCGACAATGCTTGCCGTTGCTGGCGATGCCGCTGAAAACGTCAAGCAATTTATATTAGCGGTCAAACTTTTATGCGTCACGTTTGCCGTTAAAGTGACGCCGTTGTTAAGAACGTATGTGCCTGACCCTGCGTTGCTCAATTCGGTGCAAGTCACGTTTGCCGTGATCGTGATAACATGCGTGGTCGAAACGCGAGCCTCGTCGCCAACCGTAGGCACAACTCCACCGACCCATGCCCCGCCAAAGTTGAAATTGCTTGATGCGGCAGATAGTATGAGGGCCATGATTAAAGTCCTTTTGCGGTGATGTATTGTTGCAATGCGGTTTGGATCGCGCCCACGGCTTGCTGTGTGGTTTCGTCGCTGCCTGCCAGTGATCCGAGAGCGATTCCGACGGCGGACTCGTCTGCGGTGATGACCTCGCCGTTTTCAATTAGGGTTGGGACAAGGCGCAAGGCGACATTTGCGTCCGAAGTACCATCGCCGTTATACTTGCCTGTGATAGCCAAGTTCAGCGAGAATTTCGGGTAGGTTTTGCCGTCGATGGTAATGGGTGTGGATGCGTTCATATAAATTAAGTGTAGGTTAGTGAGGTTTTGTTGCTCCAAGCTCCTGTGGCGTTGGTTTTGGTGGTCGTTCCTATGTTTGAAATTTCCAATCGAGTTATTGTCCAACTTGATGCAGATTCGCTTGTGCCATCAACAGCAGTTCCAGTGTAGGAATATGGCTCAATATAAACGTGTCGCACCTCGTAGCTTTGCGAGCCGCCGCTTACATCTGATAGAGTCGCTAGTGTGCCAGATGCACTAGGAAGCGTGAAAGTCTTTGTAGCACCTCCTGCTGTTATTGTGAGGTTGCTGTTATTTTGCAGTTCTAAAACCTGACTGCTATCAGGAGAGTAAAGTTCGTCGTGCGAATGCACAAACATACCGCCAATTTCTTGAATCGCACCCGTGCTTGGATGCTTGGCGTAAAGCTTTTTATCTGCGTGATTTATGCAAATCTCGCCATTTTCAAGATCGGTGCTCAGCGGAACTTTCGAGATAACCGACTTTTTGGGTATAATTACTGGAGATGCCATTATAGAATGGTTTGCCTCCAGAGGGGTCGAACCTCTGGAGGACTTTGTTGTTTAGTTATTTTTTAGTAAGAGCCGCCGTCGATGATGAATCCTTGAATTTCAAGGTCTGTGCCATTTGCAACCAAGTGACCGCTGGATTTCAAGCCGATCCAAGCTCCGACGCCGCCCAATCCGCCGCCTGCGGTAATGTTTAGAGTGCCAAAGCTCTCCACTGTTGCGCTATTTGTAGCTGAGTTAATGCTTACAGTACCATTTGAATCAACCTTAAAGTTTTGGATGGTTAATGAATTGCCAAAAACAACATTTCCACCAATCCTTGTCGTGTTAGGAGTTGTATCGGTAAGATCAATGTTCTGCGTCTTGGTTTCGAGGTCGGTGGTCTTTGTTTCCAGTGTTGCCGAACGTCCAGATAGAGCCGTATCTGCGGTAGTCCGAGCTGTCATCTCCGCATCAATGTTGGCTTGAAGAGTCGTGTCAGCCGTAGTCCTTGAAGTCTCTTCTGCTGTGATATTTGACTGGAGAGTCGTGTCAGCCGCAGCCCTCGATGTCGCTTCTGCTGTGATATTTGACTGGAGAGTCGTATCAGCAGTTGTTCTGTTCGTGGTCTCCGTCGCAATCGAAGATTGCAAAGCGGACTCAGCGGCATTGAGATTGGCCTGAAGGGTAGCGTCGTTAGCAGCGCGTGTTGAGCTTTCAGCAGCGAGCGCGATGTTATTGCTTACAACGTAAGCACCGAAAGCCGTGTCGTTTTCTGTATCGACCGAGTTAATCAAAGAAACGATTTCAGCAAAGCTATCTTTGTCTGCGGTCGAGGCGGTCAAAATCGCATCGATGCGTCCTTTTTCCGCGTTGATGTTGGTCTGAAGCACTCCGTCAGCGGCAATGCGCGAGGTCTCTTCAGCCGTGATGTTGGTCTGGAGAACGCTGTCCGCCGTCGATCTGCTGGAAGCCTCGGCTGTGATGTTGGCTTGGAGCCCTCCGTCAGCGTCAATGCGAGCGGTCTCTTCAGCCAAAATAGCCGCAGTCAGCGTTGTATTTGCTGCTGCAACCGCGCTGTCGGTGTAAACTTTTGTTGCGAACACGCCTTCGCCGCCAATAGCGAGAGGGACGGTGTTATTCTGTCCAACGAAAATGGTTTTTGCCGTCAAATCCACGGCCAGTTCACCTGGCTGAAGACTTGAAGGGGTTACACTTCCGCGTTTGATTTTAATAATTGGATTTGCCATAATTGGTTGCACTAACTTTTTTTTGTTTTTGTTTTTGTTTTTGTTTTTTTAGAAGGTACCCCCGTCGATAACTTCTAAAATCATGTGATACTGGGAGGAAACATCTTCCCAAAACCACTGAAGGTGTGTATCTACTGCAAAGTAGATGCGGTTTGGGTTGCCAGCAATAGGAAAATCTGAAAACGTGGGGTAGACTTCTACTGGGTTGGCGACAACGGGTTGTGCTGGTAAGAACAAACTCTTCCCAGACAAATCTAGGACGGCGTCCATGTTACTCTCGTTAATAGTTGTCATACGTACGCTAGTCCCGTTCTATTAGACCACGTTCCTGTTGCGTTTGTGACCGCTGAAACACGTCCTGCGGCAGTTAATGCGCTACGACGAATCGCCCATTGGGAAGATGTTTCGGGTAACGCTGGTAGCGGAGGTCTATCCGCATTTAGAAGTCTTCCGTAGTAAGCAGTGAGCCCATCAGAGGTTAGGTCAAACGCATATGTGTATAATGTCGGGTCAATTGGTCGTTGTACGCTCCTCAAACCAAACGCCCTAAATACAAGACCCATTCCGTTAGGCGGCATTGAAATAAACGTGATTTTCCCTGTAGCAAAATCCACGGTATAGTCTTTAGTGGGACTTTGAGTGATACCGTTGGCTAAGATTAAAACATGGTCAGGACTTGTGCTTGCTAACCCATTTATTGTATAGGTTTTAGAAACCCCGTTTGCGACATGTGTGGTAGTTACTATGGAAACTTCTGGAGTTTCCTCCATTATAGCCTGAAACGTCCGCAATGGAGACATCCATTTGACATTTGAGGTGCCATCCTCGGCTTCCTGTTGCGTTGCCAAGTAAGAAGTCGTATTCGTTGGGGCTGGCCTAGTGGCGTCATACGCTCTCCTCTCCACAATTACTGGGATGGGGAGGCTCGTTACCTCACTACTACCCCAAATAACCGAAACCTCAAAAGCCAAAGGGCAACTTCCAACGCTCGGCAAGTAGGCGTCCGCCTCAACGGTCCCCAAGTCTAAGGTGGCTTTTACGAAGTTAGCGTTTACAAAGGCAGCGGTGCTCCGTGCTATATTAAAAGTGGACTCTTTTGGTTTCTTTAATACGAAAACGGCGTCCCCATTTGCAATGGTGGTAAGAACGCCAGAAGCTACTACCGTAAGCGTTACGGGGTACTTATCTGGGTAAGAAAACTTTAGCGATGCGACTGAGCCCCCGTTTGGCAGGCTCAGCTTTCTAGTGTCAATGTCTAGAAATAATTGCATCGTTAATAATAACTACTTTTTGGTCTTGCTAACACCGTCTTCAATAGCGGCTAAAAACCCAATAGCAGCTGGGGTTTTGTCAGAGGGGGAGGTTTCCTCAGAGTTTTCCTCTTCGGGTGTTTCTGCCTGTTCCTCTGGGTATACGGAAACGCCGTCTACGGCTTCGAGGCAAAGCATTCCATTTTCCTTCATTCTAACGCTTGCCATTACTTCAAAAGGTTGCCCAGGAGTGGACTCTTCGGGTGGGGAAAACCCTTTGGGGGCTGGAAATTCAATTTCCTTAGCTGCAGCTGGTGCGGTGTCTATTTCATTAATATGCATAATATTAAGACTTTTAGCAGATGTAAGGCTGGCCCTGAGTTAACAAGGCCAGCCTCTCCATCGTTAGGGTTGCGGATTAGTAGCGGAGGGTACGGATAACGTAGCCCCACTCTGGGAAGACTGGCTTAGACCCAGAGCTGAGAACGGCGCGGAAATAACCAATCGTTTTGTCGGGGTTATTCACTGCGTCCTCAATATTTTTCCATTTGAAGTCGCCCATGTAGCTGACGGGATCGAAGCTCGTGTTTCCGCCTGGGGATGTGATCGGAGCAGGGATGAGCTGTTCCATAACATCTGTGTGGAAGATGAAGGTGTCTTCGTAGAGAGCTGTTTCGTAAGCGGGATTGATGTCCCATTTATTCCCTTTGTATCCGGTAGCAACGGCAGCTAAGTGTGGTACGCGAACCCATGCGCCCGAAGTGAAGTTCCATCGAGGAGAAAAGTCATCAATCATGTGGAAGAACCCAGCATAAGAGCGTTCTACACCAAGAGGAGCCAAAAGCTCGCTTACCTTTGCGTTGTTGTAGCGATAATCTTCGCGGATAGCGGCGTTCTCTGTGATAATTGCACGGCTGTTCTCGGAGCTAGTGATGATGGCAAACTGAGGGCGACCATTTTGGCGACCAAAAGGGTTGTTGCCTGCGCCATCACGGATAAGACGCATGTAGAACTTGTCCAAGATGCTCTGAACTAACTTCTGCGTGGGGACTACCGCAGGAACTGCAGTTTTGTCTTCTTGGAGGGTTGCAGTCGCTGTAACTTTATGCTCCGAAAGGCGCGAAAACTCATCGCGGTTGCGGTCAATCCAAGCGTAGCTGGTATTCTCAGTAAGGATACGGAAAATATTTGATAGCTGCTCTTTACGCTTCAAGGCAAAGCGAAGATCGTTTACGCAAAGCTTAGGCGACTCAATGGCAGTCTGCTGAAGATTGTACGTTCTCATTGTCTGAGCGAACTCGACAATTTCAGCTGTAGGTGCGCAGTTATTTCCAGTACCGGTGTTCAACCCCACAGTAGCCCAAGTAAGAGGGTTTGCGGGAATCGAGCGTTGGTATGTCAAAACGCTGATGGATGTGCCCATTTCGTCAGGCCAAGTAGCTTTTTTTACAAGCTTAAGCCAAGGGCTGGTGTTAAGTGACTTATTATAGATGTCAGGTCCAATGCGGCCTGACTCTGTAGCAAGGAGGTTATCGATGTTAAGTGGCATATAGGTTTAGATTTTAGGGTCTCCCCTTTAGATTTGCGGTTTAGGTTTAGCGACACAGAGAGGTGTGTTCGTTAGATATTACACCTAACGATCAAGACAACTTGAGTGTCTAGTTTGCCCCCTCCTGAGCCAAGGAAGGGCTTCCAGATAGGAAGCTTTTAGCTCTTGAAAATTGAACCGGAAGTTTTAGCGGATACCGAGCCGCAAGAAGACATTTACACACAGTAAATAATATGTCAAATACTTTTCTAGTAATTATCTATCCGCCCGAAAATCGGGCTTCAAGTGCCTCCAAGAAACCCAAACCTTCGGATACGCTGGCAGGTTTTGTTTCAGACCCTGAGCCTGCTCCTGGGGTAGCGGACTGGTAGCGTTTAAGGGATGATTTGAGTTCTGATATTTCAGCTTGTAGAGACTTGCTATGCTTGAGGAGGTGGGGGACTAGCGAACCAGAAAAAGCCGAAAATGCTTTATGCTCATCGGATAGGGAATCGAACGAAAACCCATCCATTTCCGATAATAGCGAAGCCTCAAATTTAGCCTTCTCGGAATCATCGGAAGGAAAGGGGACGCTATCTTTCAACTTATTCCACACCGTATTAGTAGCTTTCGACCAAGACTCCTTAGCTTGACTTTTGCGCTTAGACTCCTCTTCTTTTTGAGATTTTTCACGAGCGTCCAAGGCAAGCGCAGACTTATCACGCATTTTCTCGCGGTGGTCCAAAAGTTGAGAAAAATCGTCTCCCAGTTGGTATAAGCTTACCCTGTCGCGCTCGCTGAAGTTACAGGCTAGCTCTACAATCAAGTCTCCCTGTTTATCGGGGTCCCCCTCTTCAAGAGCACCTAAAAGTGCTTTTTCGGGAACCGAATACTTTTCAGCCATGCGACTAACCACGTTTAAAATAGCGGCCATGGGCTTGACAATGCTCTCTCGGTACTCATCAGTGGCCTCAAAACGAGAGATGGCCAACTCTTTTTCGTAATTAGCGATTTTTGCCTCACGTTCTTCAATGGACGTTTTAAGTTTAGAAACTTCTTCATGGTCTACTTTTGGAGAAGATTCAGCGGTAGCCAACTTCTCTTCGAGTTCGGCTACCCTAGCTTTAGCTGCCTTAGCCTCTGCTTTGATCTCTTTGAATTTAGCTCCCGCAGAAACCGACATGTTTTTAACGTTATCTGCATCTTCTGCAACTGTCTCTTCAGGTTTATCTGTTGCAGCGTCCTTTGCGGGGGCTTCAACCTTAGCCTCATCGCTGGAGTCAGAAGGGGAATCCGTAGAGGCATCCGCTTCTAGGGCTTTGTCCAAAGCTTCAAACCAGCTACTCCCAGATTCAGAAGTGCTCTGGGTTGGTTGGTCTTGGCCTGTGCTTGTTTCAGTTGCTTGGTTTTCTGCCGAAGCAGATTCTGTTTGTTGGGTTTCTAACATAAAGTCTATTATTTTGGCCTCATAGTGTGCTCCCAAGGAGCAGGGGTTTCAGTTAGCTTGTTGGGCTCTTTGGTAAGGGATTTTAAATTTCTAAGGAACCTAAAGTACCCTTCTCTTGAGCAACCGCTTAAAGCCGCTTGGTGGAGTAAATCGGAGTTCCCAGCGAATGTTTGTGGTGAGTCAGTCTCAATGGACAAACACACCTCAAGAGCTTGTTTGAGGGGTTCCGCGTTTAGTAAGTCGGATAGCTTAACTCTTAAGTCTTCCCGCCTGTCCCATTCGATTTTTGTCATTTGTTACTTTGATATTACACCTGATATGACAACTTAGCAGCGTTTTCGGAATCTTTCAAAGCCATTTTTTGGTTGGCCTCCATCATGCGCAAATTCATCTTTAGCTCTGACTGCTGTTTAAGCATGTCCATTTTAACCTGGTGTTCAGCCAAGCGTTGTCTAAGTCGTACATCCATGTCCGCATCGCCAGCTACATTAGGCTGAGCATCTCCAGCTTGTTGAGGCCCTTGTTCGGCCTGCTGTCGGCGCAACTTTTCAACATGCTTTGCCCCATTAGTTACAACTTCCGTTATCTGGGATAATATCTTACGGTTTGCAGCGGCTTCGTCACGAGTGACTGGGTCGCCAGACATTTGCTCAACGTGCTGTGTTGTGTGCTCCAACATAGTCATTAACCCTGGGAGCACCGTTGGGAGGTCGGCACCGCTCTCGTTAATAGCGCTAACCCCTTGGGAAAGGGCTCCTATATGTACACGCGAATGGACAGAATGGTTATCGTTAGGAAAAGTAGGAAGCGCAACGCCCTCTTTAAGAGAGCTGTTCTCAAGGTTAGCGAACTTCTCATCGAGCGATGGGCGGGCTTCTGCGGATGGTTTTTGCACATATCGGTCGGCGTTGTCATACCCGATTCTAGCGGCAACTCGATCACGTAACAGGTTCTGCCTGCCAAAATCATCGAACGCAGGAGCAATCTGCGAGAACTCATCAAACGTTAGCTGCCGCATCTGTTCGCTGCCTGCCCCTATTGCGCGAACGATAGTGACTCTCGCAATATCTACCTCGTAAATAGCTTCCAATGGAACTCCTCGCTCGAAGCACCTTTTTCGGAACTCTCTTACCTCGTTCCCACCTGGGTCATCTGGGAGATACCCACGTCTACATACACGGCGAACTACCTCTCTGAACAAGCGTTCGAGTGGGTCGTAAAAAAGAGAAAGGGCCGAAGTGCTTAGCCGTGCTCTATCGGACTGCTGGGCCTTAACCTCATATTTAGTCTTCTCACGGGAGTCGACTTCGGCAGCTTGTGCTTGGTACCCAGCTGTTCGGTTTGAAATCAACCGCGACATATCACTCAGCACTGGGATAACTGAAGTAGATGCGTTTGGTATGGTGCGATCTTGTATCTCTACTCCAGGGGATAAAATAGTGTAGGGCCCAAAGTAAGTGAGTTGAAGATTCTGAAGAGCCTCTTCATTCGTAGGCTGAAGTATAACAGAAGAGCTAAGGAGCGCCCCGTCAACCATCTGGCAGCGAAGCCTGTTGCTAGTCTGAATCTCCGTAAAAATCTTTGCTCCAAGCCCACGAATACTGTGGTAGTGGCCATTTACTCCCACACCGTAAGTAAACACCGTAAACGCCTGTTCCATGCTTGGGAACTTACCAACCTTCCTGTACAAGAACCCATCGACATTGGGGGTGTCGCTCTCCATAATAATGCAATGGGTCACCCTTCCGTCGAACTCAACATTCCAAATATGGACTAGCTTAATTTCCGAAGATGTGGCAGTGCCGATATATAAATCGTTCGACTTCATCTCCCTAACAATCCCCTCCCAGTCGGTTGAATGTAGCCCAGAGCCAGAAGAGCTAGTTACAGCGTTTTGTATAGCACGTTTCACTACCTCTACATTCCACCCAACTTCAGTAGCGCTTTCAGGGTCTTCGATAAACCTGTAAAGTTGTTGGGCCTGCATTACTCGTGAGCAGCAAGCTACCTCGATTTCGGATTCGGAAGCCAAAGTCCTGCGAGGGATTAGGAACTCGCCAAGACCTCCAACCCGCCAGCGCCAATCGAGGTCACACTCAAAATACGTGATTCCGACCCCATGTGCTACAAAGTGGGTTGCGAGCCTCAACCAATTAGGTGTGTAGGGGTTCCAACCACGCAACATGCGAGTTAGTTCAGCGGAGATAATACCCTCGTATTCAAGACGTTCTTGGCGTTCTCCAAATTTTGTTTTGAAGTTTACAAGAGTCTCAACGCTAGATAATAAGTCAACGTACCCAGATAGGGCTGCTTCAAGTAAAGCATCGGCTTCGCCAAAATTGACGTTCGCTCTTGCTCCCTGTCCAGTAGCCCTTAATTCAGCATCGTCGTAGGGAGGTGCCCCAGCAAACATTTCATCAATCGCGGCTCGGTTTCTAGCACTAGACTCATCCGCCTTACGTAGCTTGGAATAAATTTCACGAGCACTATTGGCATCTTTGATCCTTGTTCGGGGAGCGGCCCCCTTTTCGGAAAGGTTCTCAAGCAGTAGGTCGTTTGGTTGATCGCTGGGCATGGGTATGTTAGCCAGATATTATTAAATGGTCGCAAGATATTGTCAAACGATGATTTTAAATAGTTACATGCGAGTTATGCACCTGGGAGTGTTTACGTGGTTTAACCTGCGCATTAAAGTGCTGAATGGGATTCCAGGGGAGTCGGACATAGACAGCTCTATAGACCTATCTGCGCCAAAACCAAATTTAACTCGGCATAGAGCTACAAGCATTAAAGCTGCGTCGGCTTCATCGGGAGATTTACCAATACGCATTTTCATATCGGGTTTGGGTTCTGCCTTCAGCCTCATCGAAGACCCTTTTTGTGTCTCGTACGTTCTGGCGCATAGTTCTCGTGCGAGGGAAGTCGAGATACCCTTTATTTGACCTGTGCGCATAAGCTCTTTTGCTCCGAACCAAATTTCAGACACCCGATTGTAGTACCGCTCGTTGCTAGGGGTGGGGTCCGAAACACTAGCTGGGAGAGTACTAGCCGCCCCAGCGAAATCTATACGATTGACCCGTGGGGACCACTCCCGAGCTACGACATCTCCGAAGGGCTTGCCTGCGCCTGATGCGTCAAAAGCCGCGTTCTCTGGAGGTACCCCCCTGCAAACACATAGTGCTCGAAACTGGCGAGTAATTTGGAAAGCGCGAGGGGTTCCGACATCCGTGACATCTTCGGTTAGGAACTCTACAGAATCAAAGCAAAGTGTTTTTACTCCGTTTATGTTCTCCCCATATGACCCAAAATATAAAGCAGAGCGGTCTCCTCCGTTTGTGAAAGCAGGATCAAGAGCTGCAACTTTTATTGGTGGCTTAAGCCACACGGCAGGCTGGTCAGCTTTGAATTTTATGATGTCCGCTTCTGAGTAGATTCCATCTGCCATTCCAGTCGGAGACCAAAACCCGCGAACCATTCGCCAATACGCATTGGAATTTTCTCCCAAGGATTCGCGTTGCTGGGCTAGAAAATCGGAAGTGATAAGCCACGGGTATATAGTTTTCCCTGCTGTAACATTTGGGCTCTTCTCGCCGTCGAGTCGCAAACATTTTCCACGTTCCGTTTCCCAAGACTGCGACTCGCTGTTAATCGAAGACCACCCCGCTTTAGGTTTTGAGAAAACACCAAAAGCATCGTAGTAGCTAGCTGGGTTGCCTAGCCCCACCATTTGAAACCATGGATTGATGGCGAGGTTAGAGTAAGCGGCACCGACCACAGATTCTCCAAGCTCTGGCAACTCGTCAGCGATGAGCAAAACTCGCGGAGCTTTAAAGCCGATGAGCTTTCCGTAAGCTTCTTTGTCTTTGCTTTTCTCGGCCGCGATAAGAGATATGCCGCTACGATCAGAGCCAGTGGTATCCTTACTCCCCATGTCGTAGCGAATGAGCCCAACGGAATCAACAAGCTTGCCAGGGGCTCGTCCAGGGATCGCCTGCCAGTAATCGCGGATCGCTCCCCAAATACGTTTACGCGAATCTTTCAGTGAGGTGGAGGTGACTAGCACCATCGTTTTGCTTGGCAAGCATAAAAAATTTACTATTGCCCATATTGCTCCGAAATCGGACTTGCCCGTGGAAGCCGCTCCAGCAATGGAAAGGAAGCTCTTTGGTTGCGACATCATTTCACAGGCTTCCTCTAACATTGCTTCTGCCCAAGGGTGCCAAACAAATTTTTTTCGTTTATTTTGAGGGCCCCAAAGAATGCCTGAGATAGCTTTGAAATGCTCAGCTCTGCCCAGAGAGCCAGGTATTTCCTCGGTTCCAAGGCGGAAGCATTTCAAGTGCCGCATCAGCGCGTTGTCAGTTTTCGGCCACCACGCACCATATTCGTAGTCCAAGTTTGAAGGGCCTGCGGGGACTTGTTGAGCTGTTTCAGGTGGTGGGTTTTGTTGGGTGCTTTGTTGTGTCATTTTAGTGTGAAAATCTGTCAATAGAACGTCAATAGAATATTCTGTACGTAGGTAAGGTTGTGGGTTCGACCCCCGCCGGGTGCAGTTTTTTTGTGCCCAAAAATCGGAACTCTAACTGTAGTAATACCAAGCACATTAAGAAATTAGGTGAGAAATGGGGTGAATATCTGGGGATGCTACAATAATATCCCCGAAACAATTTACTTTATTTTTGAACATCTTTTGTCTATTTCTGTCAATAGTAACACAGACAACTCAGGCCGAAAGTGGAAAGTTTAAAAACACCAAACTCACGCCAGAGACAAAAAAATCAAAATGCCGAAGCTAAAACAGAAAAAAATTTCAGACTATCCAAAGCGGCTTTCTAACCGCTACGGGAAGGTTGCGATTTATAGAAATGCGAACAATGTGGATTGGTTTATTTTTGTTGTGGCGTGGTCTGTTGGGAAACATCGTTACCGTAAAACATTCTCCGATGAAGTGGCGGCAACAAACCACGCAGAACTTTTGCTCGAACAATTTGAGAAGGGTCAGGCTCTAGCTGGTGCTATGACGCATAACGATGCTCTGTACTTCAATGCGTGTGCAGAAAAACTAAACGGCGTTCCTATTATGGATGCTGTGGAATTCTACGTGCGAATGAATGGAGGGGGTTCCAAAGAAGAAACAAAAATAGTTGTTGACGTGGTCCCTGATTTTTTGAGTCACCAAGAAAAACAGGGTAACTCTGATAGAGACCTAAAGACTCTGAAGAGCCATTTAAAGGGCTTCAGCGATGCTTTGCGTGTTCCGCTAACTAAAATCACAACTCAAAATATCAACGACTACATCCAAGCAAAAAGGGAACTGAAGCCTGGAGTTTTTGCGGAATGGGCAAACAAGTCCAAAAATAATGTTCGCATAACGCTCCACAGATTCTTTGAGTGGGCTAAGGATAACAACAGTCTCCCCAAAAATTGGGAGAACCCAGTGACTGCGTCTACTACATACAAAGTAGTGCATTCCTCCCCAGGGATCTTCACTCCAGATGATCTAAAAAAGATGCTCCCACATGTGTCCAATAAGTGGCTCCCCTATTTCGCTATCTCCGCTTTTGCTGGTGTGCGTAACGCTGAAATACAGCGATTGACTTGGGACGAAGTTGATATGGAAGGTCGGCACATATTTCTGGACCCCCGCCATACCAAAACAAAACGTAGGCGCGTTGCGATTATGGAAGACTGCCTTGCGGAGTGGCTTAAAAAGTACACTGGAGAGCGTAAAGGATTTTTATGCCCCGAAAAAATATCACGGGCTGGGACTCATCACAGAGAAGACGCGCCTAAGGTAGCGGACCCAAATAAAGAGACTTCAGCAGTGGCTAAAAAGGCAGAAGTTAAGTGGGTCCACAATGGACTTAGGCACTCATATATTTCGTACCAAATGGCTATTTGGAGGGATGACCAAAAAGTAGCCGAACAGTGCGGGAACTCTCCGCAAGAAGTGCAGGAGAGCTATAAAGCAAACTCAACTGAAAAGGAAGCTAAACGCTGGTTTTCAATAGTGCCTAGAAAGTTATAGGCGCATTGAACTAAACTAAAATAACACAACACCAAATCAAAGCCCGCTTTACAAATGTTAGAGATGGGTCAACACTAAAAATCCAACATTAATATGGCAAACCAAATAGCAGAAGGTAGAAAGCGCACTGTCTACATAGTAGACAAAGAAGACTACAATGAACTCGAAGCTTACGCTAAAAAAATGGGGTTCACCACATCGGTACTACTCAGAGAGGCAACTTTCAGGTTAGCTGAAGAACTCCGAAATACAGGAAAGACGCAACTCGTGCGGCAACCAAAAGATAATGAAGGTCGCCGTGATGAGTGAGCTTAAAATTAACTAACGAATGTTTAAAATTTCGATTGCAGTTCTTCCACATGCAATATAGTGTGAGAATATTCTTTTTTTTGGGTGTAATATCCGAAAGCAACAAAACAACAGCACCAATAATATAATTCGATTTATGAATCCCTCCC
>Ga0209769_1000468_pt1 | contig 15816 bp, 13 predicted proteins | sample LauGreSuBDMM15DN_2_FD_187569 | JGI IMG/M metagenome (GOLD analysis project Ga0209769, IMG submission 187569) | Freshwater lake microbial communities from Lake Michigan, USA - Su13.BD.MM15.DN (SPAdes) (version 3) | ecosystem: Environmental > Aquatic > Freshwater > Lake | place: Lake Michigan, USA...
TAACAGCTGCTGCAACACAGATTAATAGGCAAAAGACTCTAAAGGCTCCCCATGGATTCTTTGACCCTGCCTGTGCATAGTTTGATTTCTCTTCATTTGTGTCTTTGCCAATAGCCTCAAACTGCTTAAGTTCTGTGTCAAATGAGAGAACGCATGCAATGTTAATGATGATGACAAAAGCTGAAAGAGCGAGTTTGAAGGGGTCACTGGATAAATCGCCAAAGGTGATCATTGCCAGTGTGGCTAGGTTTCCAAAAATGAAGACCATGCGAGTTGTGTTAAAACCGAGCTCTGTGTTGTGAACTCTCTTTGCGTTGAGATTTTGATCCATTTTTCTGCCTCTCCCCTGAAGTAGTAAAGATTCTTGAATAAATGGTCCTCCTAAAGGCAACGGAAAGGAGGTGCAACACGCCTAAGGGCACAGCACTTTGCCCGCCATCGCACAATTCAAACCGTGGCTGATATTGACGAGGTAAATATCAGGTTCTAGGCTTTACTTATGAGCGCTGCTGAGGAAATAGCACGGTACTTTGATCTGCTCAAGGCTGGAGCAATAACAGAGTCTGAATTTGCTATCGCTAAAGCATCCCTTCTTGGTGCTTCTCAGCCAGGAACTAGCGCGGTTAAGAATCAAGCTGTCGGGAAAGCTAAAGAAAATCCTAAGGCTGTCAAAAAAGTTCAAGGGAACCCAAACCCGCTTCACACCGGTATTGCGGTAGCAGCCGGCGTAGTTGGTGGACGCTTAATTGCTGATCAGTTACTCGATGATCCAAGTGTGGATCCAGCAGCATTTGCGACAGAGACAATTACTTTTCCCGATGGTGACACATTTGCTGGCGCAGCAGTTGAAATGCCCAATGGGGATGTCTTCTACTCAATTACCGAAAGTACTGGATCTGAGATTTACACCATGACCGGAACTTTGACGGCAGATCAGGTTCAAGATATTAACAATGATTACTCTGAAGGCATTGGCACAGAGCATCACCAAAATGTTGATACATCCTTCCAAGATTCTGGATCAGACTCAGAGGCTTTTGAAGGCTTCGACTTCTTCTAATTAATTAGTAGATCTAGCGCTGTGCCAAAATCCATTGTACCTTTTTGATCTCTGGACCCTCGTAACTCATTGCTTGCGCTTCAGAGAGAACCTTTGCAGCCAGCTCTTTTGCCTTTGCCACATCACCTGAGCGATAAATTAATTCAGCGCGAGTAGCAAAGAGTTCAAGCTTTATCCAAGGATTTTCACTCGGTTCGCTATTTCCAAAGAGAGATTCCGGGATGCCCCTCCGGTCCTGTCGCAACAGTGTGATGCCAGCGTTAACCGCCTGGAGCGCCTGGCTATATTTCTTGCGAGCAATCTCAAGTAGGGCCAAGTTACTCAGCGCATTTGCATCTTGAAAGTCAACGGGCAATGTACTGGCATAGGTGAGCAACTTTGCCCCATAGTCATGGAAATCTGCCCGCTCTCGCTCTGAGAGACCAAGGATGCTGCCTCCAAAGTTTTGCATTGTGTAGACATAATTATTAAGTGAGTGTGGCACAGCAGCCCCGGAGCCTTTAGAGATGATCTCTTGATAACCGTTAAGTGCCATACGCATTTTGTTAGCGTCTTTATTGATCACTGATTCACCGAGCAGCGTCTCGCATTTGATGTATAAAAGGACTGAATCAAAATTAACATACTGCGAGATTGGCCCCGGGACAAAAATACCAATCTCAAAGTGCTCTAGCGCCCCTGGTTTATAGAGAGAGAGTTCTGAGAAAGTTATCTCTTGAAAATTCCCACCTGCGCCCTTGGGATGGTTAGAAAAACCATCTACTAATATCTCTGTCACCTTTGTCAAGGCAGTTGTTGCAACTGCAATTGCAATTTCAATCGTACTGATCTCATCAATCTCTTTGAAAACATAGCCATACCGAACCGTCTCGGCCGCCCATTCAAATTTGAGCTCTGGCTCACCATCCTCATTGAGTATGAAGACTGCGTTGTAGTAATCCTTCACTGATTGAAATGTCAGAGCAGGCATGAGTGATAGATCAGCTACCCCGAAAATTTCTTTGCGGGAGGGTGTAATTGCGCGAGTATCAGGATTGCTACTCTCGCTCAGAAAGGCTGCGCTTTGGAAAAGGAGAGGCAAGAAGAATTGATTCGAAGGGTGGGGCTTGAGGTGAAGATGTCGTGTATTGCTCAAAGCATCTATATGCCAGTAAACAAAGTTGCTACCGCTCTTATTGTCTTGCCAGAGTTCACCCGTGATCACAAAGGGAAGTCCATTTGAGAGCAGCCACATTCCCGTCAGTATTTCTACCTTTGGGCCATTTGGAGTTATTCGCACCTGAGTTTCTGCCCCTAATTCACCAAGAAATGAGGCAAAACGAAGTGCAAATGTGGACTCAGACCAAGAAATTTGAGTTGCGTTTTTAAAGATTTTTTCACTACCAAGCAATTGGCTGGAGAGAATTGATCCTTCGGCCCACTTTGGAATATTAAAGCTTTTCCTAAGATGCTTGAGATATCCCTCAGAGCTCGTTGGCTCTCCCCCAAACCATCTCAGGGCAGACCTTTCGGTAGTGGGCTTTATCGCCTTAGCAAAAGTAAATGATTCAGCGGTATAACCTTCAAAAGCTTGTGGTTTAAATTCAAAGGATTGATGAATCTTCATCTCATCAATCAGCGAATCCATCTCTGATTGGTTGATACTCATCTCCACCGCCTGACTGGAATTCTAAATGGGGTCACATCGCTATCATTTCCACTACCCCAGTCCATTCCAGCTAGCCAACCTATAATTTGCCAGCCAAGAAATAGGACTACTGCGATCATGATTAATCCAACTATGAAAGTAATACAACCTTCCCCGTCATCCGAGGATGATTGGGGTTGATAAGTCTTCGGGTGCTGTGCGGCAGTTTCACGAATGTAATTCACCTCAGTTACTGGCAATGGCGGCATTATCAATTTGTGTGAAAGGGTCCAACCATTAGGTCCACTGTAATTAGCCCAATGCTTAGAACATAGATCCTGTGTGTAATGCTCTCGTGTTGGGGTCAATGGGGTCACAATGATTTGCTTTTCACTATAAACATGCATAACCGACTTGATCGGTTGCTCTGCGCAATTCGGTCTATTGCAGGGGCGATTGGAAGTTGCATTTACAGGTTTTGGATTTGCTACAGGCTTTACTTGAGGGGTTGGTGCTTGAGGAATTACTGCTTTAGCAACCGGCCTTGCTGTAGAAATTGTGCCACCACAATTGACGCACTTTGTTGGGGGGTTTGCTGCGGGATAGATCTTTTGGCAGCGGGTACAAACCAGGGTAGACATGATGTAAAAATACTAGTTATCGGCTGTGCCAGCAATCATTTATTCAAGATTTAGCCATTGCCTTCGGCCACATCGCCCACATGAGCAACTCAGGCAGCGTGTATTGGGCCTATAAAGGAGTGATGAATCTTCATATCATCAATGAGCGAATCCATCTCTGATTGGTTGATACTCATCTCCACCTCCTAACCGGAATTCTAAATGGGGTCACATCGCCATCATTTCCACTACCCCAGTCCATTCCAGCTAGCCAACCTATAATTTGCCAGCCAATAAATCCGACTACTGCAATCATGATTAATACAATTATGAAAGTAATACAACCTTCCCCATCGGAGGATGATTGAGGTGCAACATTCTCTGGTGGAAAAATATATGAAGGCATGACTAATTTATTGACTAGGGTCCAACCTTCAGAGCTACTGTAATTAGCAGCGTGCTTGGCACATACATCCTGTGCGTCACGATCTTTTGTTGGTGTCAATGGTGTCATGATGATTCGCTTTCCATCATAAAAGTGCTTAACTGAATTAATTGCATGCTCCAGGCAATTCGGTCTGCTGCAGGGGCGATTGGAAGTTGCATTTACAGGTCTTGGAATTGCTGCAGGCGGCACTTGAGGAATTACTGCTTTAGCAACCGGTTTTGCCGTAGAAATTGTGCCACCACAATTGACGCACTTTGTTGGGGGGTTTGCTGCGGGATAGATCTTTTGGCAGCGGGTGCAAATCAGGGTAGACATGATATAAAAATACTAGTTATCGGCGTGCTACTACTAGCCCTAAGCAGCTGCTCAAGTGCAAGATCTCCTGAGGAATTAAAGGTTTTGGTGGACTTGGCCAGAGTCACAGGCTCACTTCAAGCAACAATGTTCGACCCTTCTTATGGTTCGCAATTCGTGTGGTGTTCGAATCGAGCAGATGACTACATTGCATCAGTGATGGGATTTGATGGTGGAAAAAGGAGTGATGATATGGGAGAAGTTTCCAGTGCTTATTTTACGGCGTGCATGGGTCGCTAAATCTCAACGCTGCAAAATTGTTACTTAAACTTCTCGTATTAGGGGGATGTCGCCCGCAAACTAGCCAAACATCCCGGTCATAAAACCAGATACAAAATCTCTCTTATTCTGGGGGGTATTTTCTAGAAAGTTCATGAACCCAAAACCTTGCCACATATCTTCTGCATACTGCTTATAAATCTTTCGCTTGTATTCAGGGGAATTTTGCTCTCTGATCCCATCAGCACATCGCTCTGGGTCAATTGTAACCGTTTCTTCGCAATATCTTATTTGCTCATCTATTGATCCGTTAGGCAAAAAATCCATTCCGTAATCTTCACCGTGTTCAGCTAACACTTGCCAGCCGTCTTCTAAGTTCCGAATTCTATTTCCTTCATCAAACCCAAGTTGATACGCATCCGAATGTGGCAATACTTGGACCACTAACCTCTTAATGTCACCTAGCCCGCTTCTGATTTGTTCTGGCACTAGGCTTGGATTTGTTTGACCTAATACATAAATTCCGATTATTGCTACAGGTATTACGACCCAGAAGACTTTCTTGCCACCTAGCCTTGGTGCCGATCTAAACTTAGGAGTTGACCATTTCTTTTGAGTTTCTTTGCGCTTGGACCTTTTCCTGCTTTTCCCAATCATTCTCTCTCTCGGCGCAGGAACATCAGAGGTAATACGGTCAAAGTTTTCCATAGAAATATCAGTTGAATGTGGGCCATCAACTTGGCTCCTATCAATTCTGGAAAGAGTTTGCTGCCCGCAACTTGGGCAATATGGAGACATGGATTTACTTATTTGCCCACACTTTGGATTGACACAGATAGGCATAAAATTACTCCTCCCATCTCTTTGTCACAGATTGTACAAAAGAGACCAATAAAATCTTCACCCTCATCATCGTCATACTCAAATCCACCAACACTTATCACGATAACTCCTTCATCGGATTGACTCTAAAACTTTCAATCACCTAACCCAATTGCTTTATAACTCCGCCTGGCTTGTTAAGTACCACTCTGGAAGCTCTAGAGCTGGTGGAGTAAAGGCCGCTAGCGCTTGAGAAATTGTCTTTGAACGTGCGCGCAAGTTAGCCGCTTGGTAAGTCTGTGCCAAGGTGTGGTACTTATGAATAGTCGCCCTCACTTCATTTCGGGCACTCACGACTAAGCGTGGACGACGCTTCTCAAGGTGTGTGATTCTGTGGCGAATATTTTCAAGCTTCTTCGTAATTCTGACTTGCTTGCGGTAGTTCTTTTTTGCACGCTTTTCCATGACGCCAATTCGCTCAAGTGGAAGTGAATAATGGCCGTATGAGGCACCTGTTGCAACCAAAATTAGAATGAACTGCAAGATGAAGAATACGCCTACAAAAAATGGTGCCTTCTCAAAGACGTTAATTAAATCAACTTTAATTTTCACACCATCAATAACGAGTGGAGATTTAGCAGCACGTGCTGCTGCAAGGGCTGTGACGAAAAGAACCATGAAAATACCTAAGAATTTCCAATATCTAAAAACCGAATCTGTTGGAAAATTCACCTTGTCATGACTTCGTTTCCATGCAATGCCCGTTAAGTGAGAAAAACCGATGGAAACAGCAACAGTTGCGGCAGTCATTGCCATTGCAGTATTTGGATCGTCGTTTAACAAGAAACCAAAAGCTGACCTAGTGATTGCAAATTCACCAAAGCCCATTACGACCAGCAAAATCAGGTAAATAGGGGTGGAAATAGTTCTAAATTTAACGGATCTTGATTCTCCGAGTTCATCATCTGAGATTCTCTCTAGAGCCATAGCGTCATCAAAATCGCTTTGCGAAACCGCGGCAGCTTTTTCTGATAACTCCAGAGTTTGCAGTGCAGCGATCTCCTCGGTGCGCAACTTGGCCAAGGTGGCATCATGTGAATCCTGAGATTTGTATAGATTACTTTCTATACCCTCAATTGCAACTCTCGCTTGGTTTTGAAGATCAACTAAGAATGGAGGCTTCTGAGTCTTCCATGTTTCATCAGGGATCCCATTACGACCGTCTAACACACCTTGCTGAGCGCACTTTTTGCGAGATGCCATTTTAGTGCGCATAAACTTCATAGATCGTGACATATTAAATTTCTCCTATATTTATTCCACGAGTACCGAAGTCGGGGTCATAAATGCCGCGCGATTCAAACCAACATTTCCAATATTCACGCAATTTATCGCGTAGCTCTACTTTTATGTTTCCCTTCACGCTTGCGAATCCATCGCTCACAAGGGCAATACCGTCCATTTTTATTGAATAATTTTTGGCTTCATCTTTTGCCCTTTGGCAGGAATCACTCATCTTCGCGTCACCAGCTAAAATATTAGTAATTCTCTCACCGTTTGTTACCTGAATCATGTCCGAAACTAGAATAATTGTAGGTATAAGGAAAATCTGCTGATTTTGGGCATTAAATAGACGGCGTTCATCAGAGGTCAACTTTTCGATACTTCGATCAATTGCCGACTGAATATCTGAGCCAATATTCTCTGGGGTATTTAATAAGCCATCTATCTGAGTAGTGGCACTTTGTGCATTCGAGCAAAGCGAGCCTGCTAGTTGAGATGCATGGAAATCAGTAATCGATAGGTTGGAATCACTTTGAATATTATTTGCGATTTGAGTTGCGCAATTCTCGCCATTGGCCAATTTGGGAGAATTAAGAATTGAGTTCCAGGCCTTGACAATGCCTTCGCGTGAAACTTTTCTCAGCTGTGGATCCTTCACATCTTCTTCTAAAATTTTGTCCATAAGTTGTATGAGCTTTGGAGATACTAAGGTTTCAATTTGCTGTTGCCCATAGTTGCTTCTTACAAAACCGAAATAAACAGCCGTTCGCTCATCCAGCGCCCTGGCGAGTTTGGTCCGAAGTTGAGCAGCACGACTGCTCAATGAAGTAACCGAGTGGTCTTCAGAGTTAAATGTGCCGGCTGCATTCAATCCGCTGGATACATCAAACAAGATCACATCTGCCTTCATACTTGTTGATTCTTCAGCCGATGAGCAAGAAGTCAATAAGCTTGATGAGAAAAGAAGAGCAATCACCATAATTGCGGTAAACCATCTTTTTCTGACCACAATTACTCTCCCTGTCCAGTCAATTATCCCCCGAATCATTGCATAAATACGCTGGAGAAGTCCATAATAGGTTCATGGTTTTTGGGCGCAAATCAAAGAGACCAGTCCAGCCATCAAGTGATGTCGGCGGCGAATCAGATCAGTTGATACCGCTGACTGAAGAGCTTCCAGCGCCTGAACTTGAAAGTATTGAGTCGCAAGTTGAATCTAAGATTTTAGAAAAAGAGACCGATGCACTTGAAGATGATTTCAAGATGGATGACCAGTCTGAAATTATTCCCGAATACAGAGTAGGTAAAGTTTTGCGGCAAGGCCCCTGGATGCATCCATTCCCATTGATAGTTGGAATCTCAATCATTGGATTGCTATTTGCATTGTTCGCTGCGAATTTACAAATTAATCGATTGACTGAGGAGTTAGACAAGACTGATTACTTCCACTCTCCACCTAATCTGAGTCAGCTAATAACACATGTTCAAAAGTCAACTATGGTGGTCACTTGTGGAAATTCGCAAGGTAGTGGCTGGGTCATCTCTTTAGGTGAAGTTATTAATACGGCCGATCCAGAGACTAAACAAATTGATAAGTTGTATCCAGGCAGCGTCATCACAAATTATCACGTGATCAAAGACTGTGTTGGAAATCGTCGCGCGGTTACTACCTCTAACGGCACAACCCAATATGAGGCAATATTGTTTAGTACCGATAAAGCAAATGATTTAGCAATCGTCTCAACAAAGCTTGTCTTGCCTGCTTTAGAGATCAGTGATGAACCTGCACCGGGCTGGTGGACCATGGCGCTTGGATCACCATTTGGAATTGAAAAATCTGTTTCTATCGGAAATGTCATGAATATTTTAGAAAGCGAAATCATCAGCACCGCGCCGATAAACCCTGGAAACTCTGGGGGGCCTCTTGTTAATAGCTTTGGGCAAGTAATTGGCACAAACACATGGAAACTTAGAGGGGCGGACGGGTTTAACGTTGCAAAGAGCGTGAACTTGCTGTGCGAAGTTCTTGTGGTTTGTAATGAACTTATTTGGAACGATTAATAAGAGCTGCGGTCTGTATTTATGATGAACAAGGGTTATAAAGGATAGGTCAACTTATAAAGGAAGATGAAACTGAGGCATACCCAGTCCGTGAGGTTGTTACTGAGATCTTGGTATTCCGCAAAGTCTTTGAGTTCAATCCAGTAACAGTCAGCAACAGAGTCGATCCAACAGGTGTTCCAATGCTTAAGGTTCCGTAGTTACTTGTTATGTCATACTCATAGTTTGGGTCATAGTTAGAAATTTTGACTGTAAAGCTCATGGTGCTCGTTTTATATGCTGGTGTGCCAAATCTAGTTGTTAAACCAAATGCAATCTTTGCAACACCGCGCTTACTTGCAGTCTCGGTAATGTAGCCAGTTCTAGATACAGCAATATCAACAATAGCTGCTTCCCCTGGTTCTAAGCCTGTGACAGTTACAGGCATTCTTCCTAATCGCCCTCTGCCGAGTGTTACAACACCTGATGAAGTAGTTGCTCGAAAGGTATAGGCCGAGTTCCAGTTATCAATGTAGAAAACAAAACCATCTTTTGTCCGACTTACAGAGCTCAAGACTGGCTCTAATCCAACATAGAGATCAGGAGCAGGTGTCGCAGAAGGTGTTGGCGTAGGAGTAGCCGTTGGTGTTGCAGAAGGAGTTGGTGTTGCTGTTGGCGTAGGAGTCGGTGTCGCCGTTGGCGTAGGAGTCGGTGTCGCCGTTGGCGTAGGAGTCGGTGTCGCCGTTGGCGTAGGAGTCGGTGTTGCAGAAGGAGTCGGTGTCGCCGTTGGCGTAGGAGTCGGTGTCGCCGTTGGCGCTACAACCACAACAGGTAACACCTGAATCCTGGTTGTTGTGTTCTTATATGGCCCAATGTTGATTGAATTAATCGCAGCAACTTGCACATAATATGACTTTGAATCTGGAAGATTAAAGGTGGCAGTTGTATTTGAATTACCTGTACGACTAATAACTGTCGACCAGTTCACTAGATCTGTGGAGACTCGGATTCTGTAATCAATAATCGGGCTGCCACCATCTTGGTCAGGTGCATCCCAGGTTGCTCTTCCCTTGTCCCCCACTGTTGTTATTGCAACATTAGAGACAATGCCAGGTGCAACCATGACAACTGCAGGTCCTGCTGTGTTCTCAAATGGACCAATACCTGCAGCATTAATTGCTGCGACCCGAACAAAGTATCTCTGTCCCCCGACGGCCTTGAAAGATGCACTCAGTGCTGGACTTCCTGTGTTTTGAATAGCAATCGTCCAGGTGCTTCCACCATCTATAGATGATTGAACTTGGTGACCGGTGATGGGATTGCCATTATCTAGGAGCGTTGGTTTCCAGGAAATATTAATTGAACTGCCCGCTGCAACGGCAGTTGTTGTGCCAACAGCACCTGGGAGCGCGGTGGGATCGGCGCTGACTTCAATTGTGAAGTTCTGCGTGCGAATCTCATTGATCTCATCTTTAACAGAAACCGTAAAGCTCCACTTACCTGCTTGTAGCGCTGTTCCTGAAATAACACCTGTGGAAGAAAGAGATAAACCATTAGGTAGACCACCTGCAGAGCGTGTCCAGGTAAGAGTTCCAACTCCACCTGAGGCGGTTAGTTGCTGTGAGTAAGTAACCTTCTGAGATCCAGTTGATAGAGATGTTGAGGTAATTGCAAATGGCGTTGTGTCAATAACTATTGAGCCACTCAGTGGACTTGATCCCCCACCATTTTTAATCTGCACACTGCCCGATCTAGCGTTGGAAGGTATTGCAATACTGATACTTGTGTCATCAATGACTGTGTAAGGAACAGAAGTGCCATCTAGAGTCACAGAGGTTGCACCTAGGAAATAGTTTCCTGTAACAACCACACTCTCGCCCGGCTTGAGCGTTGTCTTTGAAAATGAAGTAATAACTGGTGGTTTGATCGCTAAGACAACTACCGTGCTTGCATCAGTGCCCGCGATCATTTTGGCTACTCGCGCCACATACCTGGAATTTGCATCTGGGGTAACAGATAAAGAGCCTTCTGCAGGCAGCAAGGTTGCAACCCCAGGAATTGTTGCCCAACCATTTGCATCTGTTACAGCCCGCCCTGTCCAGCTACCTGAAAAAGGCAAGAGATTTGCTGCAACCACCACATCAATTGTTGATGACTCAACATCAGTGCCAACAGTTAAAACCAGCTTGGCATTTGCAATTGGTGTGCCGTCAGCATCTACGATTTTAACTTTGTGATACTTCATAGGAATAACAAGGTTTTGAACAAAGTTACCCGTTGCAACAATTGTGTCGCTGGGATCTGATCCCAAATACACAACGAGTGGATCAGGAGTAAAAGAATCCTGATATCTCGGTGAGATCCGCCAAGAAAACTTTGTGGCTTGACCAATTAAGCCTGAGAAGTCTCCTGAAGCATTTGCCCGACTTAGCGGTGAAACATATGGCTCATAGAGAGGGAATCCATCAGAGGTTGTAATTCTTCCGGCGCCAGTTACCCACCTTTGTTCAAGTTGAATTGTTAATGGACCTCCACCAACCTCTAGCTTTCTAGTTACTGGCAGCAAACCCGAACCGGCTGGTGGATCGACCAAGATTGTTGAATATGTTGGTGTGATTAATTGCGGGATTTTTACATTTGCAACACCACTTGCATGGGTAAAGCTCCAGGCTGAAAAAGTCAGCCCCATATCTGTTTGCCCGGCAATTAGCGGATAGGTTGGAGTGGCATAACCATCCCCGCCTCGCACCGTAATCCAGACCTTCGCATTTGATATCGGCAATCCAGCTGGATCTAACACAGTAACCTGCTGGGCCACAGGTGTTGGCACAACAATGTTTTGGATGTAGTCGCCATACAAGATCGTTGTTGTGCGTATTCCAGAAAAATCTATATCCAAATAATCATTTCCAGATCTGTTGTTATAGCTCACTGAAAAGGTGTTCAGATTTGTTCCACTAGGCAGCGTTGCCGCATATGTTCCATCAGCTGCGATATATGAGCCTGTGTTAACACCCGAGACCGTTCCAACATAGCCACCAGTTAGCGGAGTCCCATCTGCAAATTTGGCTGTTCCCATGACACGGGCATTTGAGGTTGGTGTTGCCACCAAGGTGATGTCTCCACCATCTGCTGGAATATCAACAACTTGGGTAATGATGTGCTTCCACTTTGCAGTTGATGAAAAGTAAACAGTGGCAACACCTTGCAGACCAGAGGTCATCCGCACTCTAGAGAGCAGGGCACTTCCGTTGGCATCACTGCTTCCTATTGATTGCCAAGAAACCCCGTAATTTGATAACCCTGGAAAAAGAGAAACTGTGCCTCCTGGCATTGACCTACTAGAGCCGTTCTGTAGATCTACAGCCCCGCCAATCTCAAGACGAATACTGGCAGCCACTTCAGTACTTGGGATCGGATTGCCGCTTGGGTCCACAATGCGAATACGAGTAGTTGTTGTAGGAACTACTACATCTAGATATGAATCTTGGTTATATGTGAAAGATTGTCCACCCGAAATATAAAAACCTAATTTGCTCCCATTTGAAAAAAGTGATGAACCAGAAAAAGCCCAAGCGGCTGTGGCACCTGCTGTTGCTGATAATTTAAAGTAACCATTTGCATCAGCTGGATTTCCCCCGCCGCCAAAAAACGGAGTAGGTGGTCTGCCCTCTACACCAGCTGCTCTTCCATCATCTGTTGTGATCCGACCATTTAAATAGATCTTGCCAACAGTTGGAGCAGTCAGAACAACATTTAAAGGCCAGTTACGAGGCAGAGTCAGAGGCAATGTTGCTAGTGAGGCATAACTTGCCGAAGGTGACTGAAACTCAAGAACATATATGCCATCTGGAACAGAGAGTTCGTAATACCCATCTGCTGCTGTTGTAGTCGTTGCAATCTGGGTTCCGTTTTGTGTTGCATTAATGACAACACCCGGAATTGCAGCACCAGTTCCAGTTCGGACAATTCCGGCGATGCTTGGATCAGCAGCAATTGCAGGTGCGCCAACAAGGCAGAGAGTTGCTGCAACTAGCCCGGCAAGTAACTTTCTCATAGGTCAAGGGTATTGCTAGAAGGTGAGAACGGACCAGTATCCGCCTGGTTCATCAGTATTTGACCAGTTAATCTGGCTATAGAGAGATCAAACCATTCTGCTACTGCTTTTAGGAAATGAATCCCCATTTTCCATCTACCTCTACCGCCGCACGGCCTTGATAAAAATTAAAAGCACTGTCATAAATCGCAGGGACAACCAATACGCCCTTCTTATTTATGAAACCCATTTTTCCGTTTACTGTTACTCGGGCTAGGCCATTTACAAAGTTACCACCATAAGTAAATTGTGGCTGGATCACCATTTTGCCGGTTGAATCAATATAACCAACTTTCTGATCAACCATCACCCGAGCTAATCCTTCAAAGAAACCATGTTGCGGATAATTACCCCAGCTCGACTCGCTGTCATAGAATTCGAAATATTCGTATTGAGGATTGATTTCAAATTCGCCTGATGTGTTGATAAATCCAATTGTGCAATTCTCTGTCGATGTGCCAATGCAGACCGGTGCTAAACCACTACCAAATTTCCCAACCCAAGTAAACATCGGCTTAACAACCAAATCGCCTTTTTTGTTGATGAAACCCCACAAAGAATCATTGCCCACAGTTTGTTGCACAGCAGCGAAACCTTCAGAAAAAGGTTCCGCCCAGGTAAAGCTTCCAAAATTAGCAGGCGTGCCATCTGTCTTTGTAAATATGTATCGGCAATCATCCATACTTCCATGACAAGCAGTGAAATATCCTTCACTGGCTTGGGTTTGATAATCCATAGATGTTATATCTAATGGAGTTATCAACTTTCCTTTTGTATCAATGTAACCGCATTGGAAGCCATCATTTGAATAGCAAACTGCTGCAACCCCTTCGGAGAAATCCTCAGCATAGTCAAATTGAGGAGCGATTACATATGTTCCGCTGGCGTCGATATAGCCAACCTTTTTGTTTTTTGAAGCTACTGCTAGCCCTGAATTAAAATTTCCTACATAATCAAAAGTCATTGGAATGACTAGTTTTCCATCTAAATCTATAAATCCTGCACGTTGATTCGGGTCAGAGGAATTCTCATATACCGGAGCTAAGCCTTCACTGAAATAATTCGTGTAGTTGTCATATTGAGGTTCAATGACAAATTTGTTCTGCGGAATGTAATCCGCTGATGTCTCAGGACTTTTGCCACATCCCGTAACCAGAAACACTGCAGAGATTAAGAGGACCCAATACTTCTTCTGGTGCAACCTCATGATTAGTAATCACCTATTCTTGGTATGAAATTCATACCCACGGTACCCGAGCAGCCTATTTTTAGCACTCACCTACCCTTTACTTTGGCAAAGTGTCTAGTCATCCCTGCAAGCTTGTCCTTATTTGTCAGTCGCCCTCCGTAATGTTCCACCTATGAGAGATACAGATCCCAACAAGTTTGTCGCCTTCCTAGCCATCATTGCAACGCCTTTTGCTTTAGGTGCATTCTTGTTGACCTGGGCCCCGGCTGGTCAATATGCAAATGAAGATCCAGCAGGTGATGGCTTCGTGCCTCCACGCAGCATTTCTCAGTTGGTTGATAGAACTCAGGAGTCCACGGTAACTGTGTGGTGTGAGCCAGCTATTGGCATGAATTCACAGGGGACTGCATTTGCAATCGAGCTAGAGACTGATGTCTCCGATGAATACCCAACAACATTGATTACAAATCACCATGTGATTGCAGATTGTATTGGCGTTGAGCATGAATTACTGATTGCTCTGCCTTATCAGGACCAAGAAGATGCCGTTATTGTCAAGTGGGATGAAGAGAATGACATCGCTGTTATATCAACCAAAAAGAAGTTGCCAGCATTGGGATTGTCAGAAAATGTCACATGGCCAGGATATTGGGTTATGGCGGTAGGAAGTGCTGATGGCTACGAAGGCTCAGTTTCATTTGGAAATGTCTTGAATATTTCCTATAACGATATTTTGATTACCAACAATATTTCACACGGCAATAGCGGTGGACCACTGATCGACAACGAAGGAGTTGTAGTAGGGGTTGTGACGTGGGGAAAGGACACTGAGCAATACAACGGTGCTAGATCCCTTGATGCCTTTTGTGCGAAAATCCTTAAGTGCAAATATGAGTTTGATGGTGAAAAGACCTGGTGGGACTACTCTAATTAGTAAGTATGTCTAGTTTTTCCTGCACAGCTGGATAATCAGAGTCATCAACCAAGATCTTTTCTAAGTCCTTGATTGCCATCGCTTTCTTGCCTAATCGTGCATAGGTTTCAGCTCGCTCAAAGAGTGCGCGATGGAGCAATATCTCAGAACGCTTCTTTGATGACAGAGCGCGCTTAAAGCATTCAAGTGCCCCGTCATTTAATCCCTTTTCGCGAAAAGCAACACCACGCAGGATCAACATCATTGCCGTTGCGTCATCCTCGTTTTCAATGTCTTCAGTTGTTTCAATCGCTCCGTCGTAATCCTTTTTACCAATTTCAATATCGGCGATCGAGATCGCAACTAGTTGGTCAGGTTGCATCTCATGCAAGATTGCAAAAGCTTCTTCAAACTTACCCATCTGCTGGAGTAATTCAACGTAGATATGGCCCAGGGTTTGTGCGTTGTAGACACTGGAACTAAAAATGCCACTTGTGATTTGGACCTGTGGAGAGATTCCTAGGAAGTACTTTCTTACATACTTATCGTTAAATGCGCTCTGGCGATTACTCCACAACTCCTTGCCCCACTGATAACCAATCGAATCATCTACTGAGCTGCCTTTAACGCAGTAGAGAAATTTCAGCAGACTAAGACTGTGCATTAGAGCTGGATGTATGAGTTGAAGAGTTGTCGCCTTTTCAATTGCCTGATCTGGCGTATCTGTTTCATCCCACTTAAAGATGTCTCGTAGGTATGCATACAGTGCTCGCTCTGCTTTCTTTGCAAAGAGTCCAGGCTGCATACTTGTTGGTGGGTTGTAAGGAACAACTTTTTCTTCCGAACCTGAAGATGCCTTTGTTGTACTCCCCCGACTCTTTCCTCTACCACCGCTGAGTGTTTCCACGTTATAGAGACCTGTTCCAGGGATTCCAGTTGAAACGGTGCGTCGACCTTTTGAATTTATTGTGTAGCGAGCACCAGTAACACCAAAGGACATTCCAACAGAGTCCTTGTTAACGCTCAGGCGAACACCTGGCAGTAGTTTCATAGATCGTCGAAAGCGAATGGCCATGTGTTTAGTTTACTTAGAGTGACTGACAAAAAAGTAGCCCCGCGCGACGAACTGCGGGGCCACTTGATG